>Ga0308412_1000074_pt1 | contig 42183 bp, 43 predicted proteins | sample HotsprottomLayer_FD_202357 | JGI IMG/M metagenome (GOLD analysis project Ga0308412, IMG submission 202357) | Hot spring phototrophic mat microbial communities from Octopus Spring, Yellowstone National Park, Wyoming, United States -... | ecosystem: Environmental > Aquatic > Thermal springs > Hot...
TTTTGAAAAAGAAAATCTTTCTTTTTTAGGATTTTCGTTAAAATTGAATGGGCAAGTTAAAAGAAACCCTTTTTTCAAGTTGAAATTTAATGAAATTGCTACTGATTTTTGAAAATTATTTTTTGTTTCTAATGACATCTCAAAACAATATTAATTTTTATCGTTAATATTTTTATAATGAGACTCAAACAAAAGTTTTTAGAACCACAAACAAGTTTATATGGTTTTGCAATATTTATTTCCATTGCGATAGCAATTTATTCGTTTTATTATTTGCCAAAACCATTCAATATATTAACAGGCATATCGTTATTAGTATTTACATGGAAATATTATGAAAAATATGATTCAGAGAAAAAATTTTTTAGAATTCTCTACGGTGATATTCCATATATTGTTAAGTATGAAGAAATTCCAACAGACAAATTTCTAATTGGCAAAGGTTTTTTATGGACACCTGAACATACAAGGGTTTTAACAGCATTAATTCAAGATAAGGAGTCTCTTGAAAAAGGGGCAGCAAAGGGAGGATTAAGTTTTATTCATGGTGTAGGCATGAGTGATGAAAAAGATGTTTTTGTAGATTTTAATGACCTTGTAGGACATTGCATGCTTGTTGGCTCAACCCGTGTAGGTAAAACTACTGCATATAATCTCTTTATTACTACTGCTATAAAAAAAGGAGATACTGTAATAGTTTTTGACCCTAAAAAAGATTCAGGATTACTTAACAGAGTTTATGAAGCATGTAAAACTTTTGGGAGAGAAAAAGACTTTATATTTTTTGGTTTGCCCTACCCTAAAATATCAGCATATTACAATCCGCTAAAAAATTTTACGATACAACAGGAAATATCTGATAGAATTGCTATGATTTTACCAAGTGCAAAAGGTTCTACTGATACATTTAAAGAATTTTGTCATTTTATAGTAAGTTCTGTTATAGATGCAATGTTTTTTCTTGGTGAAAGCCCGACACTGAAAAAAATACTTGATTATTCTTTTAACAGAATGGGAGAACTTGCAAGGAAATGCATTGAAAAATGTTTTATAGATAAACAAATGGGGCATATCCTTGAAGAAGCAGTATCATCAACACTTGATTCTAATACTCAAAAAAAATATTCTGCAGAATATGATGAGTTATTAACCAAAATTTATATATCAATATATAGAAAAACTCCAGAAGTACATAATGAAAAAATAGAAAAACTGCTTACCAATGCTATGCATCCTAAGGAACACTATCAAAAAATGTCAGCATCTCTTGCTCCTACTCTTAGTAAATTTACCACTGATGAAATTGGTGAAATTTTAAATGATATGGCACCAATTGACAGGCAAGTTGTTTCATGGGATATAGCCGTAAAGAACAAAAAAGTAATTTATATGTGTTTTGGTTCAACGCTTTTACAGGATACTGCAAGGTCTGTTATAAAGATTACAATGAGAGATTTGGCTGCATTTGTAGGGTCAACTTACTGTTATAAAGAAGAACATCCTCCTATTCATTTATTTATTGACGAATTTTCAGAAGTTGTAGATGATAGTTTTGGAAATTTTATAAACAAATGTGGTGGTGCTAATGTTAGAGTATATCTTGCAACTCAATCAGGTGCTGACATAGAAGCTCAACTTGGGGCTGCATCAAAAGGGCAACAGATATATGACAATGTTAATGTAAAGCTTTGGCTAAGAACAGCAGATATGAAAACTGCCCAGATTTTTTCAGATTCAGCAGGCACAGTAGTAATTGAACAGGAAAGTCAGGGATATTCTGTTACTCCAAATTTAAGCGAAAAAGATGATGTGGTGTTTAAATCATCTTATTCACAATCAATTTCAGAAAAGAAAACTTATCTTGTTGATCCATCATGGATATTGAAACTTCCTAAAGGACAGGGATTTCTTTCTTACGCAGGTAAAATTTATAAAGTAAGAATTCCTCTTTTACCTACTCCTAAAGAAAATTACTTACAAGAAACTATGCCTGAGTATTTTACAAAGCCAGAAGATTATGAAGAATAACATAATTATAGCAGTAACTCTTTTTTTTGTAATGGTTTTTCTTTCTCTTTATTTATTTCGTGATTTACCTGCAAAAGAACAGGATTTATTAATACAGAATAGTTATGCAATTGCTCCTAAGAACCAAATGCTAATAGATATGTTAAGAAAAATTCTTTCATCTTATCCTGATTTTCTCAAGGGGTGGCTTGTATATGTTTGCTGTAAATCTTTTATATATTTAAAATTTTTGCCAATTATAATCTATGGAATTATTTTAGGATGGGTTGAAGGAAAAAATTTTATTAGCAAAAATATCAAGACAATGTTTCCTGATGTTACAGGATATAATATGGCAAACAGAGGTATTATAGGCATTATGGTATTTACACTTACTGTATTTTCATTGCCAATTGAATATTATTTAAAAATGAGCATTGAATATATTTTTTTTACAATAACAATCTTTTTATCAGCAGGTATATATTTTTTTACACGGTCAATGATTATTAATAAGCCATTTTGATTTTTGATTTTAATATTTATATAAAAAATAAAACTTTAAAAAGGAGGGTAACCTCATGAAACCTTATTTTAAAACTTTGGTAGTCACAGCGGTTATATTTTCCCTATTTGCATTAAGTTTGCCAGTTATTTGTACAGCGGATATTGGGGGCAACATAGGAGACGTAAACCAAAAGGGAGAAACAATAGGAAAAGCATTGAGAGATTTAGCAGGTGGTGGTTTTGGTAAAGCAGCATTTCTTGGTGCACTGCTTGTAGGGATATTTTGCCTTCTTTTTACAAAACACAGAGTATTTGGTGCCATAGTTTTAGTATTTGGAATACTTCTTGGCATGTATGCTGGAGGGCTTGGAGATAGCCTGTGGAATTGGTTTAAAAGTGTTGGTGGTAGTGGAGGTTCACAATAGCCTGGATACCTCAACATATAGATAAACCATTTAGGTTTTTCTTTGATTCCGAAGTCTGGGGTGTTGGGTTAACAGTATTAGTGTTTTCAATCTTTGCAGGATTTAATCAAGCTGTTTCAATAGGCTTGATGATAGGAGTTTGTTATATTGTGCAAAAAATAACTGATAAACACCCCAGGGGATATTTAATTCACTTAATGAATAATAAAATCCCCACAGGACTTTTTTTAAAAAATACAAAATATAGAATATAAAACTTAAAAAATAGTTAATAAAGGAATTTTCAGATGAACATATTCCTTGATTATGGGGAAAAAGCGAGATTTTTGATTAAAATGCTAACTATTATGGTAATTATTGAATTTGCCATTATAATAATTTTTGCATTTTCTCTTGCTAAAAGAAACATTGTATATATAAACCCATCTTACATTGTAGGGAAAACTCAAGTTGGATATATCCCTGATGAATATGCAGAGCAAGTAGCTTTATTATTTATTAATTATCTTGGCAATTTTTCTTCATTAAGTGTGAAAAAACAATTTTATAATGCTTTCGTTATGGAAAGCACAGATTTACAAAGCAAGAATCTTAATACTTTAAAAAGAGAAGCTCAGGAAGTAGAAAATAGTGGCATTGTAGTTCAGACAACGCCAGTAGAAAGTAAGGTTGAAAAAAAAGGCGATACATTTCGTGTAAGTGTAAAAGCACATAGAGTTTCTTTTGTGTCAGGGTTTAAAACTTCTGAAAAAGAGGTTCAATATGTAATATTTTTAAAACAAAAATCACCAACAAAAGAAAATCCATTAGGGATGGAGGTAATAAACTATGAGTACCAAATTTTGCGTGACATTACTGGCAATACTAGTAATGTCTCTGGCAGTCCTCAATAATCCATGCAATAGTTTCGCTAAAACAATAAATTATACTGGGCAAGAAATAGTATTAAAGGTTTCTACTCAAAAGATGACGGAAGTAAAATTTATAGGTTCGCAGATAGCATCTGTTGTTTTAGGATTTAGAGCAGAAGATATATCAATTCAAAATGCTGGGGGAAATCTTATCTATTTACAACCCCTTACCACTATAAGTGGGCATTTGTTTATAGTTTTAGACTCAGGGCGTTCAGTAATGTTTACATTAGTAAATGTTCCTGAAGAAATGATGGATAAAAGAGTAGAAATTGTAATTGCTGACTCTAATGAGACAGATCGTATAGAAAAAATAAAATCTTCAGGGTTAACTCCAGCAGGATTAATTAAAGTTATGATTACAGGGAATCCTCCAGATGGAATAATTGTTAGCAAAAAAAGCATTAGGATTACAGATAATCTTATTGCAGAACAAGTTTATGATGCAGGATATATGCAAGGGTATTTAGGACAGGTTCCATATAATAATTTTGATATTTCACAAATTACAGCAAAAGGATTAATTGCAGGCGCAGTAAGAGATGGAAAGTTTTATCTTGTTTTTTATAAAACGGAGGTAAAGTAATGGCAATTGATAAAGAAAAAATAGATAAAATAAGAAACTTTTTAGATACGCATAGAAAATCATTAGTTATTGTAGCGCTTATAATTATGGGAGTTTACTTTATTTTTTTTAGTGGTAGTGGGGATAAACAACCAGGAAAAGTAGAAAATACAGTTAAGCCAGAAATGGGGCAGTTGTCACAGGAAGAAAAAACCCGTGCAGAAATTTCTGCTTTAAAACAGCAAAATGAAGAATTAAAGAAACAAATTGAACAGCTAACAAAACAAGGGCAAGCTCAAAAAGAAAAACCTGAAACCCTTGAATCAGTCAAGGAACTTGAAAAAACATTAAAGGGTAGCGGTGAAAATACAAAAAAGAAAAAGGAAATAAAATTAGAAGAGCCTTTACCAACAGAACAGAAAATAATAACACAACCTATTGCTCCTCTACCGCCACCAAGAATTATAAAAATTGATATTCCCAAAGAAGAAAGGTCTCAACCTGTACAGCAAATACAGCCAAGACAAAGTAGCAATGTTGATATTTTTCTTCCAGCAGGCTCATTTGCATCGTTTACTCTTACATCAGGAGCTTATGCTCCCTCTGGTGGAGAGCAAATGCCTGTTTCAGCTGTTATTGATAAATTTTTTATTGGGCCTAATAAATCAATGGTTCCATTAAAAGGATGTTTTTTTGTAGGGAAAGCAAGAGGGATTATTAGAGAAAAAATTGCTGATATAAAACCAATAAATATTGCTTGTGTATGGGATGATGGCACTACATTTGAAGGAGAAATTGCTGGGTATGTAACAGACGAAAATGGGCGATTTGGTTTACCTGGTAAAGTTAACAGGCATGAAGGAACTTTTTTTGCAACTGCTGGATTAAGTGCTTTCTTTAGTGGTCTTGCTGGTGGATGGTCAAGAGCATATGAACAGGAAACAACTGCCATAACAGAAGGAGTAGTTGAAAAGACAATAAACATTATGGGGAATGCTTTTAGATATGGTGCTTTAAAAGGATTAGCAGCTTTAGCAGATGCTGCCAAAGGATTTTATGAAGCACAGATGAAAGAATTAATACCAAGCGTTGATGTAGCACCAGGAACAAGGGGGTATGTATATATAACAAAAGGTATAACAATAAAAGGAGGGAAAAAACAAAATGAAAAAATATATCCTTATACTGTCAATACTGTTCGTCATTAGCCTTACAGGATGTGCACCTACAACGCTAAAAAGTAATCCAGAAGAAATTTTAAATAACGCAATAAATGGGGGTAATAATAAGCTTACAGTTATAACACAATCAATGGATTTAAAAACAAATGATTTACCTTATATACCGATATTACTTCCTCCACAGGTTGAAAGGATATGGATATATCCACATGTTACCCCAACAAAAGAACTTGTAACAGGGCATTGGATTTTTATAAAAATTAATGATGGCAAATGGTATCTTGAAGATTATAATTCTTTAAGTGATATTGGTACATCTAATGTAAAAATACCTACAGGTCCTGTTACAGAATCAAATCCCTATATAGGTAGTAGCAGCAAGTGATAAAACAACTAAAAAAATATCCATTTGCTACTGATCTTTTTTATCCTGTTTCATTTGATGAAGATGTATATCTTCTTAAAAATGGTAGTATAGGGCTTATATGGGAATGTAGAGGAGCAGTAACTGATGGCAAAGGCAAAGAAACACTTGAAGGCATATCAAAAGCTGTTGCCACAATGTTTAAGTCTTTACCTGAGGATACATCATGCCAAATTATTTTATTTGCACATCCAGGGGCAGATGATTTAGAAACATTTCTTTCGGGAGATCTTTCAAATGAATATGTTAAAGAATACATGGGGAGAAAAATAGAATGGCATGACAAATGTAAAGAAACAGGATTTGCAAGAGAAGGGCAAAAACTATTTCTCCCAAGAACAATTAGAACTTTTTTTACAATCCAAATCAATCCTCTTAAGCTTAGCTCAATAGGGCTTTACAATGAACAAAATTGGCAACAAACAATGAACGTAGTAAAAAATGTAAGAACCACGGTAGAAACTGCTTTACAAGTTGCTGTATCCCATTTTAGAAGAATAAAAGGTCAAGAAATTATTGAAATTTTTTATAAAATTTTAAACCCTAATAAATCTCTTATTACGTCAGCTCCTCAATATACAGGTAATGATTTAAGAGAATATTTTTTAAGAAATGCATCTATTGAAGTTTCTCCAGATGGTTTTTACACAGATAATGTCAAGTATAATGTATTAAGCTTTTTAAATGTCCCTGCTCATGGTAGCGAAGATGGATTAATTACTAAACCAAACATTTTATTTTCTGACCTTTCTGATGTTACTTTGTATGATTTTACAAACACTTTTATATTTACAATTAATTTTTGGGTTCCTAATCAGGAACTACTTAAAAGAAACTTTTCAGTGAAAAGAACGCTTAGCTTTATACATAGATTTAATCTTATTGGAGATGTTGCAATTGACAAAGAAATAGCAAGACAGGAAACCACCAAAGTGTTAGAATCAATGTATTCAGGGGAAAAACTGCTTAAAGCAAGTTTTCATGTATGTTTCCCAACAGAAGCCAGTGCAGACAAACATAATTCGTATTTAGTAAATCAGATTTTAAGTTATTTAAATGTTATTACTGCTGGCAATGTTATTTATGAAAATTTAATTGGTGGTTTTCTATTTTTAAGATGTCTTCCTTTTGGTTTTAATTTTAAAATTCCAGATGAACAAAGATTTGTAAGAAGGGCAGTGTTTGTTCCAACTGGGGCTCTTGCAGATGTAGTTCCGTTTTATACAAATTCAAGAGGGGTAAAATCACACGCTCCTATTGGTTACTATAACCGTAAAGGAGAGACTTTATGGCTTGATTTATTTAACAGTGAAACTGCTATTACTGCTCCTCACTGCCTTATTACTGGGGCAACAGGAGCAGGAAAGTCTGTTACTACTGTTGACTTTATATCGCAGGCATTGAGACAACCTTCTACTGTTGTTGTTATTGACAAAGGTAATTCTTATAAAAAACTTTGTTATCTTTCAGGAGGGCAGTATTTAAGTTTTGAAGGGGAGCCTGATTATATTCTTGATCCGTTTTGGGGAGATTTTTCAGATGAACATAAATCATTTCTTGTTTATCTAATTTCAATTATGGCAACAGGTGGAACAGAGAATGAAAGAATTTCAAGAGAAGAAAATGCGATAATTTCAGAGTCTGTAAATGATCTTACTAAAAGAACAAAAAGAAACTTTCAATCTTTAATTGAAATACTAAATACAAAAGATGAATTAGGCAAAATTATAGCAAGAAAATTATATCCTTTCTATGGTGCAGGGCAATATGCAAGAGTTATAGAATCATCTACAAAACCAAAATTGGAACTTACACATCATCTTACAGTTTTTGAGCTTGGTGATATAGATGCATACAAAGATTACCAAACAGTAGTAGTTTTTCTTTTGATTTACTACATTACACAGTTTATGAAAAAAGTTCAGGGCAATAAATACTTAATCATAGATGAAGCATGGTCTTTATTCAAGAATGAAACAGCAGTTGATTTTTTAATTAAAGCAGTAAAAACTTTTAGAAAACTTGGTTGTTCTGTTGTGTTTATTACACAGCAAATAGATGATTTTGCCATAATTGCAAAAGCAATAAATATGAAAGATAACTGCCCAAACAAAATTCTTCTTTATCAGGAGCCAGATGTTGTTCTTAAACATGCTGATATGCTTGAGCTTACTGATGGTGAAAAAGAACTTTATAAAACAATTAAAAAAGCAAGGAAATTTTCAGAAGCAATGTTTAAGATGCAACAATGGACTGCTGTGGGGCGTATTACTCTTGATCCTGAAAGTTATTGGATTGCAACAACATCAGAACCAGACATAAGATATTTAGATTCATTAATGCAAGAACAAAATTTAACATTAAAGGAAGCCATAAAGATTGCATCAGAAAAATATCCTTATGGTGTCAAATAGTCTTATTGTTATTCCATTTTTAGTATTTTTAGCATTTTCTGTTAATTTATCCTTTGCTGATATGCTTGATAACATTAAATGTGTAGCATCTCCTGGGAATTATTATTATTGTAGTAGTTATTTACAAAATTCTACGCAAAACAATCAAACAAAACAAACTGATAATGAACAATTTAGCTGGCAAAAACTCATAGAAAAAGGTATTAAATGTAGTGGTATTCCTGGGGAAATTTTATTAGCTGTAATTCTCCAAGAAAGCGGAGGCAATCCTTATGCAGTCAATATTAATGGTATAGGTGGATTTCAACCTAAAACTCTTCAAGATGCTTTAAAAATAATTTACAAATATGGCAAAGCTAATGTTGATATAGGGCTTATGCAAGTTAATTATAAAACATGGGCAAAAACATTTAATGTTTTACCTAAGGATTTATTAAATCCTGAAATTAATATATGTATAGGTGCAAAAATTTTAAGAGCATATCTTGATGAATATAATTGGACATGGAGAGGAATAGGAAGATACAACGCAACAACTTACTGGAAACAGGCTAATTATGCAGTAGAAGTAGCAAATCATTTAAAGAGAATAAGACAATGGCAGTTATTACAGCAATAATATTTTTAGTTTTTTTTGCTTTTAATTTATTTGCTGGGCAGTATTTTTGTGATGAAATGGATCATTTTAGTTTTGAAGGAGAATGTAAGATGAAAGAACAAAAAAAACAAGAAGAAACAAAACAAAAAGAAAACGAACAAATAGAGCTGTGGTGTGAACCTCAGATGGACCCTACTACAGGGCAGGTAACTTGTAAAATGCCACCAAAAACTGTTCTTGATTTATTACAAAATCCTACTCCTGAGAATGCAAAAAAATATTTAGAATGGAACCAAAAAAAAATGGAGCAAATAGTAAAAGCCCAGCAAGTAGTTGAACAAGTTACAGGGGATTCTAAACAAGAACAAATTTCTATAAAAGACATAAAAGAAGTAAATTTTTATTTTAGTACCACATGCCCACATTGTCAAAAACAAGCACAAGTAATTAAAAAGATTGCTAAACTAATTCCTAACAAGGTTGTTGGATATATAGTTAATGGGGATGCTGTTTCGCTGGCAAAATTTTTACAAATTACAGGGCTAAAAATTCCAGTTTATCATTTTAGTTCTGCACCGTATAAAGATATAACTGCGGTGCCATTAACAATAATTGTGTTTAAAGATGGTAAACAAAAAGAATTTTTAGGATTTACTGAGGATTTTAAAATAATTGAAATAAATCAAATTCGTTAATAAACTAGTTGCAATTTATAAAAAAATGTAAGAGCAATAGCATGAAAAAATTTTTAAGCTTAATTATATGCTTTTTGTTAATTTCTTCAGCAAATGCTTTTGAAGGTTATAGTTTTCCAAAACAAAAACAAACAGAAGAAGAAACAAACGAAAAATATAATTTAGGAGTTAAACTTATAGAAGATGAAAATAAAATTGCTGAAAATAGCACAATTTCAAGAAAAGAATCAGAATTATTGAAAAATCAAAAAGATTTGCAAGACAAAAATAAGACCAATAATGAAAATATAAATAAAGTTGAAGAGCATAAAGACAAACCTAAAACTGATCAAAAATCTGACCAAATTTCAAATTTCATTCAAGAAAGATTATTAATGCCTATAACTATAAATATCAATAATGTTACATTTGAGTATCTTTTTAATCATATTTCAAACTATGTAAGAGTATCTATTGTTATGAAGAACTTTGAATCTGACTCAAGTGGAACATCTACTTCTACAACTTCTACAACAACTCAAATAGGTGGGAATAGTCGTATTTTACCTATAACGGTTAGTTATTATGCAACGAATAAACCATTAAAACTTGTTTTAGATGAACTATGTGGGATGTATGACTTAACATGGAAAATTGAAGACTATAGAATTGTTATCTATAGATATGAAGAAAAAGTTTTTCAGGTTAAATTACCAATTCTTGAAAAAAGCATAAGTCTTACTGATGATGCATTAACACTAAAATATCAAAAAGATTTTTATCAAAACCTTGAAACTTCTCTTAAATCTCTACTTAAGGATGGCTCTTCTAAAATAACTATAAATAATATGGGATATATTGCAGTAAGAGCAAGGCCATCAGAAATCAGAATAATAGAACAAACAGTTAATAAAATAAATAAATATTTTACATCAACAATTCCTTTACGGATAACAGTTTTAATTGTAAGACTGAATAATAGTAATACTACAGGATTAAATCTATTTGATATTCAGTTTAATAGAGACAAAACAACTAATAAACAAACAATTGGTGTATCAAGGGATAATAAACTTAATTTGACTGGGGCCTTAAACTTAAGCTTTAAAGGAATATTTAAAAACTGGTCATTAGAGTCAGTATTTCAAACATTAAGTGAATATGGTGACACAAAGGTAGTTGAAGATTTACATATGAGAGCATTAAATTATCAACCTCTTATATGGAAACCGCAGAAAAAACAGAGAATCATATCAAACTTTCAGTTAAATTATATGTCAACTACCCAAACAGGTGGGGCAAGTGGAAGCACATCTACAGTTCCACAGGTTACTACACAAACAGAAGATATTGATGAGGGATCTAATTTAATTATTGTTCCTTATTATCTTACAGATGATGGGGAACAAATTGTTGTTGATATGTATAGAAACCAAAAAGAAATAATCGAATTAGTAAACTGGAATGTTAATCTTGGAGAAGGTGGTAGTAATACTATTATTTTGCCTAAGGTGCAAACATATTCAGATGTTCAACAATCTGTTATAAAAAGGGGAGAAGGAATTGTAATTGTAAGTTCAACAGTAACACAGGAAACATTAAAAAAATCTGGCATTCCGTTTTTGCAGGATATTCCTATTATAGGGTATCTTTTTGGGACAACCACAAAAGAAACTGATAGATTTCAAATTGTTATAACTATTGGTTATGAAGGATAAAAAAATAAATAAAAGGGGGATAAATGCAGGAACAAAAATTTTATGTTTTAAAATACAAGGTTGAGATTTCTTATTCTACGATAGTAGAAATGATGTGGAGAATATATGTAACAACACAGGAAGAAAATTTAATTAATGCAATTCAGGAAATAAAGGATCTTAGGGGGAATAAAAATATGAATAATATTATTTCAGATGCATATTTTATAGAAAAACTTATTTTGTTAGAAGCTAGCGGGGATATTCATCCACCACTTAACATTGGTGATTTATATAAAGAAGTTATAGAGGTTAAAAAAGGAGGGTAAAATATGAAAATCTTTGCTTTTTGCACTTTAATTCTGTTTTTATTGGTAGGAATGTCTTATGCTCAGAATGTTCAATTTGGAAATTCACAATCAAATATTCAGCCAATGCCTGCTCAATCACCGCCGCCGTCAATACAGCAAACAAGCACTCAGCAAATGTCACCATTACAGTTTCTTAACCAGGAATTACCACCACCAATGCCTATTACTCCTGATGAATCTCGTATACTGTCAAGTATTCTCTCTCCTCAAATGGATAGATTTGGTGCGATACAAGATAAAATCAGGCAATGGCAGATTTTAGGAGTAATTGGCGATACGTATTTTGTATCAGGTTCTACGGCACAAGATCCAGGTTCTGTGGGAGTAGTAAGTGGTTCTTGGTATCCAATTCCTGCTAAAAAAGGTGTAATGAGAAAGTATGGATGTAATTTTAATTATCCATTTATTGAGTGTAAAGAAACACTAAAGTGACAAAAAACAAACAAAAAAACAAAAAGGAGGTATTTATATGTTTAGTTTTTTGAAGTATGTAAACAATAAAAAAGGATTCACACTCATTGAAATTGCTTTGGTACTTGCAGTTGCTGCTTTGTTGGTTCTTGGAGTATTTACATTGTACAAGTTTCAGATTGAGCCTTCAAGATATGTTTCAAGCGGTTCACAAAAGCTTATAAATTTTATTACAGCAATAGAACAAGCAAAAGCTTACAATGGTGGTGCTTATCCTGTAGTTGCAGTTGCTGATATTACAGATTTATCAGTAAAACCAACTGCTGCAAAAGCAATTCTTTTATGGCAAGCAGTAACTGGAGGGCAGACTGCTCCTCATTTGAAAAATTGGGATTATGATTGTGTTTCAACGGAAACAACTGTAAATGCTATTGGTAATTTTTCTGATATTCCCAATACGGAATTGCTTAATCTTATCGCAAATCAGGTGCAAAATAATGTTTCAGGGTGGACTTGTACTGTTAATACAACTAACAAAACTATAACTTGTTCCAAGGATAGTGTTACTTGCAATTAGATTAAGTTCCCGTTTTTACAAATGGAGATTTTCCTAAAATAAAAGTATTTAATTATTTATTAGGAGGGTAGCCATATGTTAAGAATGTCTACAGATTTTGGGATGAGAGAGCAATCTGTTGATGCAGGGAAAAATAGTTTTCTTGCATTTTATCCTAAAGGATTATGGATATATACATTAGGAGAAATTATAAAAAGCATTAAGTATAAAGGGTATAACATAACAGATGTAATAATTGCAGAAAATTCTGCTATATATAGTGGGAAAAATGAATTACCAATTATGGTTGGGATACTGAAAAATATGTATCCCTTAAAATATTTTATAACCAAAGAAGAACTAGTAAAATATACAGAAAATTTTCCTGAATATGGGCTACCCAACAATGAAAGACTTTCTGTTACAAAAGAAGATTTAATTGATCTTGCCCAAAAATTTGTTCCTGAAGAAGAATTTGAGATAAATTTTTCTCATGGTTTTTCTTTTTCTATTTATGGTATAGGAACTTTTCGTTGTACTTTTTCAACAGCAAGAAACAAATGTATTCTTAAAATTAGAATTTTAAATTTTATTCCACCAGCATTACTTGATATCAAAGATGTTAGTAAAAGTGATATTATAAATGACTCTTTACAAGTTATTGTCCCCGCAAAATATATGATTTTTTTAAATACGCTTATTGTTTCAAAAACATTACAAGTAAAAAATCTTGAACTTCAAATGTCACATATCCCATCTGGGGGACTTATAATTCATGCAGGAGCAACTGGAACAGGTAAGACAACATTTTTGGCTGGTGAAATTAAATATCTTTCGGAGATTACCAATGGATTAACAGTCACATACGAAGCCCCTATAGAATATATATATATAACTTCTAACAGAATACTTCAGTATGAATTAGGAAGAGATATAATAAGGGAAGAAATTTTTAATCACTTTCTGCGTTCTACTCCAACTGTTGGATTTTTTCATGAATGCAAAAATAAAGAAGATTTTGAATTAGTTGTAGACCTTGCAACAAGGGGGCATTTAGTGCTTACAACTTTGCATGCATCTAATGTTTTAGAAGTTTTTAATTTATTTGGAACGCTTTCAGATGAATTTAAAAGAAGCTTTGCCTCTATTTTAAAAGCTATAGTAGTTCACAGGCTAACACTTGATGTAGACGGAAGAATTGTTCCTTATTATGAAATTTTTTATAACAATATCAAAGAAGCAAGAGCAGTTATGTCTAATTTTACATTATCTGATTCTCCTTATACAATTAGAAATCAACTTTATGAACCAGGAGAAAAACCTTACATTATGACTTTTGAAAAATGTTTGCAAGAATGGGTAAAGCATAAAGTTTTATCAGAAGAAGTAGCAAGAAATGAAAAGTTAGTTTTGGATATGCAAAAAGACTAGAAAATAAAAAGGTAGATTATGGCAGAAGAAAAAGTTATAACAATATATGTAGAAGATGGGAAAATAAAAGATAAGGAAGAAATTCCTAATGTTATTAACTATAAAACTCTTAAGGGGATTATTGATAATTTTATCAAATATTCTAATGAAGAAGATGAGTCAAGCCTTTATATTGTTTATAAAAATTATTGCATAATTTTACAGAAAGATTTATTTTATGAAGATCAGGATAACTATTTTATTTATATTGTAGAAAAAAACAATTTTAATAATTTCATAAAATCAAAAAAAATAGTTCCCATTGAAGTTCCTGCAAGAAAAATTGTAAAAGAAAATAAGACTGTTTTGTTTTTATTTATTATTTTTTTATTAATTTTACTAATGGTTGCAGGAATTTTTATCTATATTGAAAAACAAAAAAAACAACAAAGAATTGTGTTAGAAAAAATAAAACAGGAACAAATAAAGAAAGAACAAGAAGAAAAAAAGTTGATAGAGGAACAGCAAAAAAAACAAACGCAATTGCAACAAATACAACAAGCTGATCTGTTAGAACAAAAAAATAAATCAAAAATAAAATCTATAAATGCAATAATATTAGCAATCAATAATATAGATGAGCAAAAAAAGAAATATAATGGTAAAGTTGGTATAAAACAAATTTCAATTATTCCAGAGCAAGTATCAATAACATATGAATTAGATAATTTTCACTTAGAAGCAAATGGAACTTATGATCCACAAACAAATACCATTGTATATACAAAAGAAGAAAAGTTTAATATTCCTGATAAAGACAATAAAATTATTTTTTCTCAAAGAAAGAAAAGTTGTCTTGTTGAAATTTCAAACTTAAAATTTAAATTTAATAATTCAGACAATGGGCAGATTACTTTTAACATTAACCAGCAAATAAAAATTAATAATGTAGGGACAAAAAAATCATCTCAAGAACTTTTATCTTTTGTAGAGGCATTTTTAAAGCAATTTTATTATACAGTTAACAGTTGTGGCAATAATGTTTCTATAACAAATTTGACCATAAGCGAAAACTCTGTAAACGGGACAATTACTCTATGGCTTTAACAAATCTTGCCACAAAAATAAAAGAAATTAAAGACAAAAACAGAGCAGCAGAAGTTGTAGTTGCTGCTGAAAGTATGTCGCCAGCAACTGGAATTCCTGCCATTGATATTATAAATAAAGTTAGCAAAAAAATTAAAAATGCTTATTTTGATGAAATTTTAAAAAGATATAATAAGGGGGAACCAAAAAATAAAATTTATAGCAAATTATTTGATAACATTTTTATTTCTATACTTGAAATTTCTGAAAAAAAATCTATAGAAGTATCTGGAGTTTTTCAGGCATATATGGATACAAGAGAAAAGCTTAAAAAAGCAAAAAGTAAAATTATTTCTGCAATTATAGAGCCTTTTGTTACATATTTTATAGTTTCAGCAATAAGTTTTTTTTCCTTGACAAATATTATAAAAAATAAATCTATTTTTCAATTTATGAAAATAGATATAAGCCTGTTATCTTTTGTTTATAATTTTTTCTGGTTAATTATTTTAGGGATAGCATTTGCTATATTATTTACACTTTTTAAATTTCAGAGAAAAATTCCTTTTTTAAAAGAAGCATATAAGGAAATGGATATTTATAATTATCTTTCCGTTATAAATATAATGTTAAGGAGTGGCATTCCCTCTACAGATATATCTACACTACTTGGCATGAAAAAAAAAGGAGCAGAAGGAATAGTTTTATTTTTTAAAAAATTACTCAAAGTTGAAGAATTAATTGTTCTACAGATGGGAATAGAAAGTTATCAATATGAAAAAATTATAGAAGTACTTCTTAAAAGAAGAGAATCAAAGTTTGAGTCAAGGATAGATGGGGTATCTAATTCTTTAAGACAAGTATTGTTTTTAATTAGCATGATCCCGATTGGTATCACACTGATTTCTATATTTATGATAGTAATCAAAGTAATGAAGGTATCATCTACAATTTAAAGGAGCGCAAAATGGAATATACAAAATATTCCTTGCTAAAAGATATAGAAAATAAATTAAACGAAAAATTAAAAAATTTTTTCAAAAAAGATATTGATTACTATATAGAAAAGAAAAACATATTAGAAGAAAACTACAAAAAAGAAAAAATTTTTGTTTCTATTACTTTAGGCCAGACTATCTGTGAAATTGAAGAGATAGAGCCAGAAAAGCTTAAAGAAATATTAAAAGAGGTTATAGAACCGATACAAAATGAAAAAAATCAAAAAATATTTTTCTTTTCTAAAGATGAAATTTCTAGTGCATTCGCAGAAAAAAGAATAATCTTTACAGATTTTTTCCCTGTATATTTATACTCTTTACCTGAAAACAGGATAATACAAATACTTGAATCTACTGTTTTCTTTATGGAACCTCCGCATAAGATACTTAAAAGTGATTTTGATACATCAGAAGAAGATTATGATCGGAAAATTTTTAATCTTTATAAAAATATTTTTATTAGTGCTGTTGATAGCAATACTTCTGATATACATATTGTTCCTAAAACTAATAAATATTTAGTTTTTTTTCGTATTGATGGTATTTTTTATGAAAGAAAAGAATTTCAAATGCTTGAAAGAGAAGGAGACGGATTAATAACATTTTTACTTCGAAGTGCAGGTAAAAAAACAAAAGGAAAATTTAATCCTGACAACAGGATGTCAGCTCAGGATGCAAAAATAGTCATTGATGATATTCCTGAAATTACAAAAAAACTGGGATATGATCTTGATATAAGACTGGTTTTTGTTCCTGATGGTGTAACTTTTAAAAATATGAATGTTACAATTAGATTACTTTATAAAAGAATGCTAAACTATGAAAATCATGAAATAATTAAGGAAATTTTAAATCTTGGCTATGAAAATGAAGATGCAAATATGCTGGCTAATATTATGCAAAGAAGAAACGGGATAATAGTAATTTCAGGAATTACTAATTCAGGGAAAACAACTTTAGCTACCACATTGCTTAATTTGGTAAATCAAAGAAAAATTGGAACAATAGAAGACCCTATAGAATTTGTTTTAACAAAAAACAATATATCACAACACCAGATCTTTGTTGCTGAAGATGAAAAAGTAACAATGGACTTTGAAGACTATGTAAAAGCTTTTAAAAGAGGAGATTATGATGTTGTGTTTATTGGTGAATGGCGTAAACATAAAGGGTTAACTGAGGCAATTATAGAACAGGCTTATGCAGGACAACTTATTCTTACAACGCTTCATATTCCTACTTCATTCCATTTGTTTGAATCTTTAGAAAAGTTGTTTAATATTTCACCAGATTATATATTACCAGTATTATTGCTATCTTTCAATCAATGTTTAATTCCTAAATTATGCCCTGAATGTAAAATTAAATTAAGCCGTGAAAAATATGATGCATTGATTAAATCTATCATAAAAGATTTTAATAGTGTTTCTTATCTGGGGCATGAAGATATACAAAAATTTTTAAGCGTTTTAGAAAATTTTCAAGCAGGAGAAAAGTTGTTCGAAAGAGGGTCTGGATGTCAATATTGTAATGGGATTGGCTATAAAGGTAGAACAGTAATTTATGACTACTTTTTACCATCATATGAAATATCTATGCTTTTTAGTAAAGAAAACAAAATTCATCCTTACAGTTTAATAAAATCGTTACCTTTTAAAAAAATTAAAATGCAGACATTTCTGGATAAAGCACAAAAAGGGGACATAGACATCAGTCATTATAAACTAATCATATAAAATTTAATATTTATTTAAAAAGATTCGTTGTCAAAACCATGGGGAACATAAACAATAATAAAGGATTAACCTTGGCAGAAATATCCCTTAGTTTGCTAATAGTGGGGTTAATTACTATTTCCTCTTTATGGCTATACAAAAATCATATCAGTCCATCACAGTATGTATCAGTTGCATCTGCCAATATGATAGATGCATTAGGAAGAATAGATAAAACACCTGGATATAACAGTGGAGGCTACTATGCAGTTGAGATTGCAGATATTACAGATTTGGGTCAAGATTTATCAGGTAATAGCAATGTAAAAGTTGTAAGCATATGGGCTGCTCTGACAGATGCAAATGCAAAAATAGCTGAAAAATATAAAGGCTGGGATTATGATTGTGTTTCAACGGGAACAACAGTAAGATTAATTGCAAAATTTAATGATATTCCTAAAACCATATTGCTGTATGAAATTGCAAAAAATGTGAAAGAACGTAATCCAACTTGGGACTGTAGTAGTGTTAATGAAGGAAATAAAACAATTACATGCCAAAAAACAAATATAATTTGTAAATAGGGAATAAAAAAATGTTCAATAATAAAGGCTTTACACTTACTGAACTTGCTTTAGTAATAGTTGTCGGGGCATTACTTTTATCTTTGGTATTCATGATATATAAATATCGCATTGAACCCACAAGATATGTTTCTTATGCGACAAGAAATTTAACAAGTATTCTTATTAATACAGAAAAAATGAGCAGTAATACAGGTAGTTTTCCTGCTGTTAATAGCGGTGTTATAACAGATTTGGGAGCAGATTTATCAGGTTCTTCTAATGTAAACGTAAAAATTGTATGGAGTTCACTTACTGGAGGTTCTGTTGTTCCATATCTTAAAGACTGGCAATACAGCTGTCCTACTACAGGAACAACATTAACAATTATAGCCAAATTTAGCGATGCCCCAAATGGAGAACTTGTTAACCTTATTGCGACAAATATTCAAAATAACTTTCAATCAAATTGGAGTTGTACAGGCAACACAACAAATAGAACTGTTACCTGTACTAAATCAAATGTGGTTTGTAAAGCAGTATCATTAAATTAATCAAAATATAGGAGGCAATAGATGGAAGAAAACAAATTTAGTGAATTTAATGAAGTTAAAAATACTGAAATAGCAGAAGAAAAATCAAAAAATAATAATGGAGGAAAATCAAAGAAAAAGTTGCCTGTTGTTAAAATAGCAATTTTGGGGATAATTGTTTCACTTATTTTAGTTTTAGCACAATTTTTACTTACAGGTTCAATTTTTACATTTAACAAAATGCCTGAATTAGAAAAAAAACAAACCAATGCTGAACAAGTAAATCTACCTGGGGATACAGCAAACATTGTTCTTTATCAAAATACGAATCAAAATACAAGTCAAAACATGGCAAATATATCTTCATCTAATAATGTCACAGAACAACAGCAAGATAAACAGAATACTCCAACTAATCAAATGCAAACACAAATAAGTCCAGATACAAAAAAAACTTTTGTTACAACCTCTGCTCAGATAGAAAAGGTAAAAACAAATAATAATATAGAAAAAGAAAAAAGTAGCAATAAATCAGAGCAATCTAAAGAAATAAAAAAAGTCGCATCAAAATCTAAAAAACAATCAGAAGAAAAGGAAAATATTTTTTATTTAGAGGTTGATGAAATAAGAGATGGTAGTTTTGTTCTTGGATGGCATGAATATATAAAAGGAGATATTGTTGATTTACGCATAAATGGGCAAAATATTAAAGGGAAAATATATGACATACAAAATAATAAGGTAAAAATAGAAATAACAAACGAAACAGACAAAAAGAAAACAACAGGTATTATTGAAATTTATGAATCACATACAACAAAAAAAACTGATTTAGATTGGATAGTGAGATAAAAAATATGTTCACAAAAATAAAAAACAACAAAGGCTTTTCTTTGATAGAAACAGCACTTGTATTACTTGTAGTCTCTGCAAGTATTTTTGCGTTTGTAAGTATTAATAACTTACAAGTTCAAAAAACAGCATTGGAGAATTATTCAAAAGATATAGCCAGCACTTATCAAACATTCCTTGATGCTTTTATAAAATACGTTCAAAAGGTAAACCCAGCAACAAGTACAACATATACATGTACAACTATAAAAGCAGATCCTGACAGATTTCTTCCAGATAGTTTCCCTTGCACAGATAGTTTTGGGCAATCATTAAAAGGACGAGTATCTTTTAAAAATGGTGTTATATACAGTTATTTTGTGTATGGGGATCCTGGGAGTGTAAATGTATCAAACTATTTAAATGCCTTTAATATAAAGATTCCTGTACAATTAATTAACTTTTTTATACAGACAACGGGGAACCTAAGCGATATAAATAAGAAATTTTTAGTTATTCAAAATAGAACAACTATTTACCAGACAACACCAACAGGTTATGCAACAGCCAGCGCATTTGATATATTTGGGGATGACAATACTTTTATATCTTCTTTGCCTATATTTAATTTTGCAGGGCAAAATTACACTATAGGATTATGGAGTCTTTATGGAGCAAGTGGAGTTTATACATTAAGAAGAGTTAATTTGACAAATGCGACGAGTGATTATATGTTGCAGGTTGGAGAAGAGGCGATAATCAATTTTACAAATGCAAGAAGTGTGCCGTTGAGGATTGCGACACAGAGTGGGACTTATTATGAGTGTCATTTGGTTTCCAGTAATACTGGTGGACGCACAGGTGCTACATCAAATTTTGGTTTTTTAAACCCAAATAATACAACTTATAGTAATGCTTTTGTGTATGCAAATATTTATCGTGATTCAAATGTACAAGGTTCAACTTATTTCACTTTTTCAGCGTTCGCATTTCCTTTTGCTTTTTCAAATAGCGTTTTCTATATAATAAATTTTACACAATATAAGAACATAAAAGGGCTTTATGAGATGTATGGAGTAAGCATTCTTTTCCCAGGAGTAGGGATCTTCAGTACGGACTGGCAAGATACTACAACTCCTTGGACATCTCTTGGAACTCTTGCATTTCCACAATCAACTTCAGGCTACATCTTAGTCAGGAGGTTAGTATGATGAAAGTATGGGCTTATATACATCCACAGCTTAATATTCTTTGTTGTGCCTTGCTACCTGAAGCAGTGTCTGAAGGTGTTGAAACTGTAGAACTTGAAGCAGAAAGTTCTGATGATGTCATCCTTGATAATGGACAAATAAGATTAAAAACAGAAATAGAAAAATTATAGGAAGAAAAACAAAAAAGATTGCTGAATTAAAAACTTATATTGCTAATTTGCTTACATTAATTGAAAAAGTGCTTTAAATAAAAATATTTTCTTTGATAATTTGCAAAAAACATAGAACCATCAAAAGTTAAAATAAAAAAATAATATATATTAGAGGTTTTAAATAGATATAACATTTCCCCAAATAATTTTTGAAAATAACTCTAATAAAAGAGGTGTTTAGATGAAAAAAATTATTTTACTATTATTTTGCATTTTTTTAACTTCGTGCAGCAGTATTTTTGTTAATCAAAAACCATTAGAACAACAATCCAACATTAATCAAAAGACAGGAATTTACAAAAAACCAGTCGTGCAAATGGTAAAAATTCCTGCAATGATAAGAGGAGGTGTATATATCCCAGAGCATTACGAATATGTTGTTGTTCAACCAGGGGAATATGTTTTAGACACTGACCCACTAGTTGAAAAAAAACAAATAGCTGAAGAAAAAATTAGAAAACTTTACCAAATACCAATGAATGTCTCTGTTAAATCCCCTTCTGGTGGAGATAGCGTTGTTTTCTGTTTGCATAAACATTTATTGCCTATTAAAGATGGAGAAATTCAGGTAATTAATATAAAAGACAAACCTTTTCTTATAAAAGAAACAATAAGCTGTTATGGTTTATATGAAAAAGAACCTTTTGATGCAGGTAAATATGCTTTTTCAATTAGATATGATAATGGAGAAGCAATTTTTTACTGGGTAACAGAGAGACAAAATGAAATTGTCAAAAAAAGAATTTCTTCATCTGATGATGTAATATTTAATGAATATAACGCAATTGTTATTAAAGGATTGAAAAATTCCATAGGAGGTAAATAGTGAGAAAATTTATTATAATTTTGTTACTATCTGTTTTTGTTTTTGTAAACAATAGTTACTCAGGTTCGATTAGTGATAAATTGCTGATTACTATTATTGATGAAGAAAAGGAAATAAAAAAGGAAGAAATAAAAAAAGAAGAACCTAAAAAAGAAGAAATTAAAACTGATACAAAAAAAGAAAATGAATTGCCACAAACTAAAGACAATACTTCAGCAGTAGCAGTAATGGAACAGAAACAAATTTCTCCATCTACTCAAAAAACAGCAGAATTAGCAAAAAAAGACAGCAATTATCCTTTAGTTTCTATTTCATCTTTTGGGAGAAGGCTTGGAGATGTAGCAATGGATCTTAGTTCACAAACTGGATATAACATTGTATTTGGCCCTGAAACGGATCCAAATGTAAACGTAGTTATTAATGTAAACAATGTTTTTTTAGATAAAGCAATTGATATTATCACTCAGTACTTAAACTATGGGTATGAAATAGAAGGCAACATGATTACCATATCAAAAATGGTTTCAAAAACTTTTACAATTCCTGAGGTAGCAATTAATATTCCACAAACCACAGCAGAATTAGGTGGAGATATGCTTGGTGGCAGTAGTGGTTCATCTACAGGGGCTACTGGGGCTTTTGGCACAAGTGCAACATCTACAGATACTTCTCAAAACCTTAAAGCATCGGTTACAATTAAAAAAGCAGATGACAAATTGGATGGGAGAGAAATTTTTGAGAATAATATCAAAAAATTTCTTTCTTCTGACGGGCACTATATTATAGATTGGTTAAGTGCTACATTATTTGTTTACGATTCCCCAAGAAATATAAAACTTATTGAAAATTATTTGAAAAATTTAAGAAAAGAAGCAGACAAACAGCTTCTTGTTGAATCAACAATAAGCATTGTAACACTTAAAGATGGTTCACAGCTTGGAATTGATTGGAATGTTGTAGCCAAAAGAATAGGCGGAGAATTGTTAACCGATGCATCAAGGGGAAGAAATTTTTCAATATCAACAAATTTATCTGGTAATGTTGCGAATCCTGCAATAACAATTACAAGGACTGCTTCTGATGTTTCAGCAGTGTTAAAAGCTTTACAGGAACAAGGCAATGTTAAAATAATTTCTTCTCCTTATGTTTATGCTAGAAATTTACAGCCTGTTGCCATATATTCTGGTAAGTCACTTCCATATATTAGTAGCATACAAAGGACAATAACAGGGAACACAAATGAGTCTACTACAAGTTATTCAATAGCTAAAGCACAAGATGGTGCAATGCTTAGTATTAAGGCTCATATAAGAGATGATGGGAAAATTGATTTACAGGTTGTTCCAATACTTGCATCAATAGATGGTTTTGTCAATTTTAGTATAGATAACAACAATTTTTCTAACCCTGTCTCTTCTATACAACAAACACTTCAATCTATAACAGTTAAAGATGGAGAGACAATAATAATAGGTGGCATAAAAAGAGATAAAAAATCAGAAACAACTCAAGGGGTTCCTATCTTAAGTAAAATTCCAATACTTGGAGGACTTTTTAGTTATACGGATAAAGAATCAGAAGATGCTGAGGTTGTAATTGCAATAAAAGTTAAAAGAATAGAAATGTAAAACACAAAAAAGGAGATAGAGTCTCGTGATATATATAAACTACAAAAGAGAACGTTTTTGGATTACACCTGATGGTAAAACTTATCCTGAAATATCTGTAAGTGGTCCTCATGCAGTTTTGACTGATTTTTCTAATTTTAAAAATATAGATGATGATAGTTATCTTTACTATAGTAAAACAAAAGAGGGATATTTTTTAGAAAATGAAATTATAAATGATGAATCAAGAAGTCTTCTTGAAGTTTTAGGGCTACAAGAAGGAGTTATTGTAGGCATATATGTTTCAAACAGAATTTTAATCTTCACCTTAGTAAATGGCGCAATAAAAAGTAGATTTTCTCCTGAAAATATTTTTTCTCCACAGGAAATAGTTTATCCTTATGAAGAATGGGGAATTTCGGAAAATACTCCAATAAAAATATATGGCATTAACATTCCATTTGAAGAACTATTTAACAAAATTAAACAAACAAAGCCCTTAAAGAATAGAAAAAAAGTAAGAAAAAAATATAAGTTTATTCAAAATGTTATATCAATTGGTTTAATTGTATTTTCTTTAATAGCATTTGGAGGCATTGAATTTTTAATTTCGCACAAAAACTTACAATATAAAGAAATTATAAAAAAAATTGATAATAACAAAATAGAGATGTCAAAAGAAATCCAATTAAGGTTACCTGCATATCTTGAATGTGTTAATACACCATTGGATAAAGTTTTTCAGGAAATTAATTTTATGGAAGATTTTAAATATTCTGCAATTAATATTTCAGCAAATGATAAACAGATTCAAATTAAAGCAGACATAGATAATCCTGAAATTGCATATATGTTAAAAGAAGTGGCTATAAAGAAAAGAGTAAATTTTGAATTAAACTTGACAAACGGAGGTAATAATGTACAAGCAATTATTACAAAAGATTTCAATCCTCAAAAAGAAAATCTCTTCCCTGACAGTGATAAGTTTTGTGGTCGTCTTAGTTATTACAACAAGCTTTATAATGCCCAAATTAAATGAAGCAAGCAAAATAACAAAGAGATATGCAGAAGCAAAAAAAGCCATGAATGAATTTGAAAACGCTATAAAAGAATTAAAAAGTTATCCGAAACTTTCATATTATATAAATTCAGAATCTGATACCAAATTATTATTAAAAAAACTTTCAGGGAAATTTATTTTATCTGAAATAAATCCAGGTGAAGACATAGGTGGTAGATATATAGAATTTAAATGGCAAATAAATTCTTACGATAGTTTAAAAAATGTAATACTGTATCTTTATAGTGTTAAAAAACTTTTCCCGGTTCATTATAAGTCGTATGAAATGACTGGTAATACTATAGTGGTAGAGGGGAAAATTTATTATAAAGAGAATGTTTAATAAAAATAAAAACAAACAAATTTTTCTTTTAAAAAAAGACATTTTTAATAGAAAGGAGGGATAGGCTTCTACTCTTCATCCTAAAAGAGGGAATTTCCGAAGCCTGATTTTTTTATGAAATTAGGTGAAATTTTAATAGAAAAATATCATATTCCAGCAGTTTATATAGACCTTGCGTTAAAAGAGCAAAAAGTTTCCGGGGAAAAACTTGGGGTTATTCTTGACAAAATGAATCTTGTTCCTCCAGAAATTATTGCAAGGGCAATAGCAGATCAACATAATTATGAATATTTCAACATTTTTACTTCAGAATTAGAAGATTTTGAATGTGATAAAGAAATTATTGAAGAATACAAAATGATTCCGATTTCAGTAGATAATGAATATGTTACGGTTGGCATGGTAGATCCTTTTAATATAGACAATTACGATGGAGTTATGCGTTATTTTCAAAAAAATAATAAAAAAGTTAAAATTGCTATAATTTCAAACGATACATATAGAGAATATTTAGAAAGAAAAACAAAAATTTCTGTAGAAGAAATAAAGAAATATCTTATTGGCAATCAAACAACATTTACTAACAAAGACCTTTCAAAACAGTTAGTTGATACTGAAAAAGCTTTAAGGTTACTGCTACTAAAGGGCATTTATGAAAAAGCAAGCGATATTCATATAGAACCAACATTAAATGGTGGAAGAGTAAGAATGAGAATTCATGGGACAATGAATACAATAATGGTAATTAATGAATACGAGCTTTTAAGATTAATCAACGTTATAAAATTAATAAGTACAATGAATGTTGCAGAGAAACATGTTCCACAAGACGGAAGAATTGATGGGACTTTTCTTAAAAATGAAAGATATGTAGGTGTAGATTTCAGAATTTCAGCAATACCAAACTGGACACCTGAAAGATTAGTTGAGTCTATTGTTATCAGAATTCTTGACCGAAGAACTTCAATTATGCCATTAAGAGATCTTGGAATGGATAAAAATACTCTTGAATTTTTATTAAGCTGTAAAAATCGTTCATATGGAATGATAATATTTGTAGGGCCAACAGGATCAGGCAAAACTACTTCAATTTATTCTACAATGGCCACTATTAATGCTATAGAAAAAAGTATAATAACTGTAGAAGACCCAATTGAATATAGAAACTTTTTGTGGAAACAAATACAGGTTAGCCCCCGACTTTCATTTGCAGATGCATTACGAAGTATTCTTAGGCATGACCCAGACATATTATTTTGTGGTGAAATTCGTGACAGAGAAACTGCCGAAATTGCTTTTGAAATGGCTAACACAGGTCATCTTGTGTTTAGCACTTTGCATGCAAATGATTCTGTTAAAGCAATCATGAGATTAAGAGAACTTGGGATTTCAAGAGGATTAATTGAATCCGCTGTTTTGGGCATTATATCACAAAGATTGATAAGAATTTTATGCAATAAATGTAAAAAACCTATTTCAGATGCAAAATACGGTGTAATATACGCTGCTCAAGGGTGCCCATCTTGTAATTGGTCTGGGTATAAAGGAAGAGCAATGGTAAGTGAAATGTTTCCATTTGAAGAAAAAACTTATCATATTGTTGATCTCGTATTAAAAGAAAATGTTATCAGTGCAAGAGAACAACTTACAAAAATTTATGGGAATATGTATTTAAACGGAATTGAAAAAGTAAAATAAGGAATAACAACTTTACAAGAAATAGAGGAGAAATGTAAATAATGCTTAACCTACAAGAAACTGCATTATTGCTTAGTGTTTTTGCAGATAGCATTAAAGATGGTCTTGATATCAAATACATTCTTAGAAGACTAAAAATTGCTTTTGAGAAAAAAAATAAGGGTGAATTCATTAAACAGCTTCAGGACAAAATTTTTACTTCAGGTTCAATTGCAGAAGGAATGAGTATATTTTTACCAGAGCATTTAGTAGTTGCGATTAGAAGCGGCGAAAGGCAAGGGAATTTAGATCATGTATTTGAAGAACTTAAAAATATGTATGAAACACAGATTAAAGTTTATCAGGGATTTAAAAAAGCATTATCTTATCCTTTGTTTAATCTTTCATTGCTATTTTTTATGTTTACAGGGGCATTACTTTTTTATATCCCTAAATTAAAAGCAATTATAAAAGATATACCTCAACAGAAAATTCCACAAGCAACAAAAACACTAATTTTTTTATCTGATGCATTAAAACAACATACAATCTTATATTTTTTAATAATGATAATAATAATTATTGGGATTATATTTTTATTTAAAAGATTTAAATTTTTACTTTTTAAAATTCCTCTTGTTCAAAATGTAATAATTAGGCAAGAAAACATTATGTCTTATATTTTATTTTCTGTTTTTTATATTTCTGGAGTAAATCTGAAAAAAATTTTTGAAATATTACAAGGCATATGTCAGGGCCCACTTAAATTAGTATTTGAAAAAGCAAATATTGCAATAATGAATGGATCATCATTAAGTAAGGCAATGGAGCTTGGGGGTATAGACAAGGAAGATGTTATGTATATAGAAATAGGGGAAAGTACACAAAGAATAGAGGAAGCATTTAAAAAACTTGCCCAAATGGAATACGAAAAATTAGAAAAAGAACTTAATATTTTATTGAATGCATCAAAAAATATAATGCTGATATTAATAGGATTTTTTGTAATAGTATTTTTTGGGCTTACTGTTTTACCGATATATGATATGCTTAAATAACAAATAAGCATAAATAGCAAAACAAAGGAGGCATTAAAATGAAAAGGTTGTTTTTTAGGGATCAAAGAGGTTTTACACTTATTGAACTAATGGTTGTTCTTGCAATTATTCTGGTACTAATTGCGTTGTTATTACCTAAATTACTAGGTTCTTCTGATAAAAAGAATGCTGCAGCAATTTCAAGAAATGTAGAAAAAATTGTTTCAGGACTTTCTCTTTACCGTGCTGATGTGGGGAAGTATTCCAATACACTTGCTGCTTTATGGGATAGAAACAGTGTACCTCAAGGGGATCAGCCTTACTGGAGAGGCCCTTATATGGATATTCCTGAAAGAGTAGATACAAATGGAAATATTCAGGATGCAAATGTAAGTGGAGTAACTTATAGTTTTCAGGTTGTTACTACAACAGGAGGTAGTGGTTCATGTGCAAATGCTGGGCAGATAGGCATAAATAATACTGGGGGGACAGATTACACGATAAGAATTTCCAATATACCTTTAGAAGTAGCAAAAATTCTCCAGCAACAGTATGGACAAAAAATTTGTGTTGATTCTACTACTAATGACCCAGTCAATGTTTACTTCCCATTTGACGAAAGATATTAAGATTTATAGGAAAGTAGGGAATCCTGCTTTCCTATAAATTTTAACTTTAATATTTTTTATCATGACACATGCAATTTTATTTATTTTCTTTTTTGTAAGTGTAATCATTTCGTTTGTTACTAATAGTGTTCTTAGTGATTTACTGCAACAGAAAGAAGACAACAAATTATTTTATTCTCAGCAAGTTGCCAAAGAACTTACATATTGGTATAAAAACAATGCATTTCAAATTGACAATAATCCGGGCATTATTAATCCACAGTTTAATTTAGATTACAACGGGAGAATTTTAAGCAGTAAAAGAATTAACTGTCGTAACGGAGTATACGGACACATTTTCGTAATTGCTATACCAACCATTGAAGGAATACAGACAACTATGAACCCTGACACAGGAGAGATTATTCCTGGTAAATACGATATTATTAAAACTGTAAATGGCTGTAAAATTCAAAAAGAACTTTTTGATTCATCAGTAAAAAAAACACAAATGATTGCAATATGGCTAGAGAATTATTTTAAATCAAGAGCATCATCTGATACTTACGGTAATAGAAATTATTTTGCATCAAATTTATGTGGTGCATCAGGAGATATTCCATGTGTAACTAATTCTTCTGCAAAGATTTTAAAAAATTATATTGGGGGTAATGACATAGATTTTACTACTGCGTACGGGACAGATATAATTTTTGACAACTCATCACCGAATGTTAGGTTAACAACTACACCATATACATCTAGAGTGGGATTCATTACTCCATGGGGAGATGAAAAGTGGATAGTAGCGACAGGGCATTTATAGAAAATTGTATTCTTAAACATTTAGATAACGAAGAAATAAGTGATTTTTATTTTGCTACAGGCGGTATGCCTGCTATGAGGCAAAAAAACGAAATTTATTTTATAGGGGAAAGGAAAATTATTAACGAAGATATAGAAAATTTTCTTAATCAGCAAAATATAAATGTTAAAAATATTCCATTTGATTTTGGCATAACATATAATGGGAAAAGATTTCGTTGTAATCTTGATAAAAGATGGCAAGGGTGGGATCTTACTATAAGGGTATTACCTTCTAAAATAAAAACACTTGATGAATTATTATTGCCTAAATATTTATATAATGTTATGGAGAATAAACATGGCTTTATACTAGTATGCGGGCCTACAGGTTCAGGGAAGTCAACAACGTTGGCATCTTTAATAAATTATGTTAATGAAAAGTATTCAAGAAAAATTGTAATACTTGAAGATCCCATAGAATACATTATTACTGAAAAAAATTCAATAATATGTCAAAGAGAAATAGAACCAGGAGGGAGTTTTTTTTTAGGGCTTCGTTTTGCAATGAGGCAAAGGCCTGATATTATAGTGGTTGGGGAAATTCGTGATCATGAAACTGCTCTTGTAGCATTACAATCAGCAGAAACTGGGCATCTTGTATTAAGTACACTGCATACTTATTCTGTTGAGCAGACTCTTACAAGATTTGTTGATATGTTTCCAGATGAGGCAAAATCAGATATTAGAAGTTCTTTAAGTGCAACATTAAAAGCTGTTATTGTTCAAAGGCTCATAAGAGGGAAAAATCAACAAATTAAACCTGCTTATGAAATTTGTTTTGTAACAAGACCAATTAGTCAAGCAATAAGAGCTGGCAAATTTCAACAGATTAAAAATTTAATGATTCATTCAGAAGGTAGTATCCCTTTTGAAGAATCACTGAAAAAACTTATAGAAGGAGGGCATATAAGTTATGAAGAAGCAGAAAAATATCTTGACGATAAAACTGTTTTATAACCAAGAAGGATTTACTTTAGCAGAACTTATAATTGTAATTGGAATAATTTTATCAATTTCAGTAATGATGTTTGGGGCTGCAAAATACTGGATAAGATGGATGAAAGAAGTTGAGACCAAAAAGAAACTTAACGAACTTCAAAAAGCTATTAATTATGTATATAACAACTACGCTTATACTATTGATTCTAATAGCCAGGCACAATTTTGTTTTGAATTGCAAAGTCAAACTTATTGTCTTACCACAGGTAATGCAAGTAATAGCCAAAATTTTCAAACACTTCAGGCATTGTCAAGCGTAGCAGGAGTTGCTATGGACAAACCAGATAGAGATGCTATGGGGACAACACTACAAATATTCGTTACTCCCAGATTAACACAAGGGCAAATCCAATATCATGTGATTGCTTTTGTTTCTCCGGGATGGAATACACAAGTAGAAAGCATTTTTGATTCTCAAAGCGGAGTTTTACAGCTAAGAGGAGATGATATGGGGTTTACAATATCAGGGCAACAAATAGAAACTGATAAATGGAATAATACAAACGAAATTTTATCACGATTACGAGATATATATCAAAACCATTTTAATACTCTTTATGCAACAAGTTCAAACAAGAATATATATATAAACAGGTTTGCTAATAAAAATTCATTATGTCAAATATCTTCATATTGGGATCAAAATTCACCTATTGCGAATTCAAACTGTGTCGGTGGTAATAATACCCTCACTGGAGTTGGGGCAGTATCTGCATGGGGACTTACTGCTGATTTAATATATGATGCATGGGGGAATGAAATAAGAGTTGATAATTCTTCATCACGAACAAAAAATCCAGATACTACGGGGTTACAGATACCATATACTGCAAGGGTATACACAACAACACCTTGGGGTTTTGAGATATCGGCAACTGCTGTTGGGGTTTATTAAAATTTCAATAATAAATTTTAATATTTTAATAAATTTATTAATTCAAGGAGGTGTACTTTGTTATTTAACAAATTATTAGACATCTTTAAAAACAAAAAGAAAGTTGAAAATCCAGAAATAATGCAAGAATATTCAAATCCAGGGGTTCAAGTAAAAGAAAAGAAAAAACCTAAGTTTATTGCAATAGTAATTTTTATATCTGCATTAGGTTTTTCAATAGGCTATGTTTATTTTAATTTATTTGCTACTCCTGGGGGTAAACCATTGCCTACTTATCCGCAGGTAAATGAAAATATTTTTAATGATACAAATGTGGGGCAAAATATACCAGCACAGACACAAAATAATTCTTTGTCTCAACCATCGCCATCACAGACAGAGACCACAAACAAACAAACTGTACAAAATAATAATGAACCTAACAAAAAAGATTTAAACGCAACTGATATAGTAACATCTAATAAACTTTATATCCCAGCAAAAGATATCCTTCTTAATACAGCAACAGCAAAACAAGAACTTGAAAACCAAATAGCAATACTTAAATCTCAAGTTGAATTAAAAAAGCTTGAAAATGAGCTTGAAAAAATACAAGAAGACAAAAAATTAATTCCATTTTCTGCTAAAGTGCAATTAAATAAACTTACACAGGAAATAGCAGAAAAAAGAGTTGAACCTGTCAAGGTCCCTGTAATACCTCCAGATTTACTTGGGATTTACCAGATAGATGATAAAAAAATTGGTGTATTTTTTCTTAATGGTGTTCAGATTAAAGCATCAGAGGGAGAATATGTTGGAGAATTTATAGTTCAAAGCATGCAAAATAATCAAGCAATAGTAAAAGATTCTCAAGGGAGAACTTATAACATTTCAATGAGACTTCCTGATAGATACGCAGTAGGGCAATCAATGTTCAAAAAGGGCGAATCTGTACAAACAACACGGGTAATATCTTCACCTACAGGGGGTTCTGGTGCTTTTTTACAGCCTGGGCAGATACCTCCACCTACTTATGTGCCCATTACAAGCGAAATGCCTCCTTTAAATGTTTATAAGGGGAAATAATATAAAAAGGGAAAAATAGTGATTAAGGAAATAAAAAAAGAAGTACAAAAAATAAAAATTCTTGGGTATCCATTAAAAATATATGAAATTTTTCAATATTTTTTAGATAACGAAAATGCAGAGTATGCTTTTATTTTTATTAATTCAGAATTAAAACAAATTTCTTTTAAAGAAATTTTACCACTTTTACTTGGGTGTAGCAATGGAGATCATGTGTGCGAAACAGAATTACCACATATTCTACTTAAATCTCCCATTATAATTAATATCGAAGATAAAGAAATTGTAATACTAGAAAAAATAACTCAAGCAATACAAAAAGAATTTCCCTTAATAGTGCAACACAAAAATGGAATTTTAGGGCAGATACCTTTTAAAAAATTAATTTTATTCATGAAGAATTGTGAAGTTAAAGAAGCAATATTTGTAAATCCTCTTACAGGATTGCCAGGAAATTACCAAATTCAACAACATTATCTTACAAGGCAAGAACCTTTTTGTATTGCTTATTTTGATTTTAACAACTTTAAGCCTATTAATGATAAATACGGGTTTGCAAAAGGTGATGAAGCAATTAAACTTGCTGCAACCCTTCTTCAAAAATATTTTCCTGAATGTTTTATAGGGCATATTGGTGGTGATGATTTTGTAATAATCGGTAATTTTTCTAGTGAATATGCAAAAAGTATAATTCAAGATTTTAACAAACAAATTGTTGTTATACATCCAGAAAAAGACATAAAGCAAGGGTTTATAACGGGCATAGATAGATACGGGAAAATTACTAAGTTTCCTTTATTAAGTGGAGCATTGGCTGTTATATGTCTTAAAGAAAAAATTGACTACAAAGAAATTACGCAAGAACTTGCTAAAATGAAAAGTGTTGCAAAAAGTAAATTAGATCAAAATTTATTACCTTTTGAATATAAGGAAATTTAAAAAAGGAGGATTCTATGATTATAAACAGTTTATCAATTCTTGATGTTATAAGCAAAGCAGTTGAATTTAATGCGTCTGATGTTCACATTTCTCCTGGCAAGCCAATTATATTTAGAATAGATGGAGATATAGTAAAAATATCAGATTATATTGTATCCTCATCTGACACTCAAGCATTTATTGAAGAATATCTGAGCAAAGAAATAAGAGATAAATTTTTTGCAAGGCATTCATACGATATATCAATTCAAACTTCTGAATCCAGGGCAAGAATACATCTTTATGAAACAATAGATGGTATATGTATGAGCATTAGGCTAATTCCTATTGAACCCAAAAGCATGAATGAACTAAAAATTCCACCTATTATTAAAGAATGGATGCTTAAAAAAGGAATTATTATTATTTCAGGGCTTACTAATACAGGAAAAACTACTACATTGGCATCTATGGTTAAGCATGTTAACGAAACAAAATCAAATAAAATAGTAATTCTTGAAGATCCTGTAGAGTATATACATCAAGATCAATTAAGCAGTATATATCAAAGAGAAGTTGGTATGCATTCTCCAAGTTATCATGATGCCTTAAGTGATGTAGCAAGAGAAGATGCTGATATAGTTGTTGTTGGCGAAGTTCGTCACATGAATGCAATGGATGCAGTATTTACTATGGCAGAAGCTGGGTTAAGTGTTTACACTTCGATTCATGCAAATAGTGCATTAGAAACCATAGAAAGAATAGTTAATATGTTTCCACCTTCTGATTATGAAAGAATATATAATAGGCTTAGTTGGACATTAATTGGGATAATTAATCAAAGGCTTTTCAAAAAACGTGGTGGAGGAAGAGTTCTTGTATGTGAAATATTAACTAATACTGAGGCTGTAAAAAACATGATAAGGGCAGGGAAAATTCAGGGGATAAAAAATTTATTTGACACCACATATACTGGGGAGATTGTTTCTTATGAAAAATACATTGAAAACCTTAAAACATCTGGAGTGCTGTAGAACATAAAAGGGTAAGGGAGGATAATGTGAAAAAACTTATATCTTTTTCTATTTTACTAACATTTTTATTTGGTTTTTTTTCGCTATCAGACGGAGCAATTTCCGAAAAAGAAATTACTAATATTCTTTATGTTATAGAGTCTTACGGAGCTAATACAACTGCATCAGTAAAATGGAAAATTAGTAGAAATTTTCTTGCTCAAGAAATTTCCCCAACAGCAAGTCTTGGAACAAATGGAGTAAATCAAACAACTTTTTCTTCAGCCTCTCAAGCTCTTTCTACTGTGGAAACTACTCTCATGACTGTTATTAGTTCTTACGCAAACAGTATTGCACAATACATTAAAAACAACAAAATCACTTATGCAAAAGTTGATTGGTTTTATTCTTTTTACGATCAGTCAGATAGCAATACTCTTAAAAAAGTTTATCTTCCATTAATAATTTATCCTGATGGCAAGCTTAGAAATTTGGGAGCAAGAGTAATTACAACTCAGCCTAAAATTTTGTATTATATTTACAAAACTAAACAGACAGAAGATATTCCACCACAATGGGGATATTCTGATGGTGGTAAACTTTATAAATATGTTCTTGATATAAACTTTAACACAATTTCTTATACTGTTGTAGATACTGGTGGCCGTTATGACCCACCAGTATTACAACCTGGTGATGCTACCATTGACCTTGACAGTGGAATAAAGTTTTTTATACAGGAAGTTGCTAGCCCTGAAATTGCTAAATACTCTGCATTGTTTGCCATGCTGGATTATGCAAGACAGGTGCAACCGTATTATGAATGTGATGCGCAGGGTAATTGCGAAGCAGTTGTATCTGTAGAGTCTTATACAAGAACACTGAATGTATCAGATTCTTGTACAGGGCCAAATGATCCATTGGGTGGTGGTCAATATCAAAACACAGGCAGAGTTGGTTATACTCTTCAGTATACAAACGAAAGATATCTTATTGAACCAAATGGTAATTATACTATGACTGCCCAATCTATCGGATATACCACTGTTGGGCAAAATTTCAATAAAACAGTTCAAACATCAGCATCTTCAAGTAGTGTTCTTCAGTATCAGATAATAGATCCGTTTAATACGAACCAGATATACGATTACAGAAATGATACCTTAAATGGTCTTTCTTGTAATAGATACATATACGCAGGGACACAATGCGCACAGGCACCACTTTCTGTAAATGCACCATCTGTAACATGGAGTTTTTGCGCTCCTTATACAAGTTTTAGTGGAGATAGTTGTCCATTTCGTTTTATGGTTTCTGACCTGGGGAATAATATAGTTAGATGGAGAATTTTTAATAGAAATGGGCAATGCGTAAGGTTTGATACATATAAAAATGTTCCTTACCAGGGTGTAAGTTGTAGGTATATAGAAAATTATTGTTATTATGATTATGATTATAGAAAACTTTGTTGCTCATATGGGGAGTATGGCCGGGGATGTTATTATTGCCCAGCAGGATATGAATATGATGAGGGTAGGCATTATTGTTGTAATTATACTACAATGTATGCTAAAGCTATGATGGTATGGGAAGAATGTGGTGGAGATTTGCATGATACTTGTGGGCCTCCTGGTTTTTGTTGCGATACTGATTCAATGTTTGTTTATTACGATGGTTCATTAGGAAGTTCATGTTTGGTTGGCAGAAATCGAGGTTGCAGGTGGTATGGGTATTACAATTCGCCAATAAAAATATTTAGTGCACATAGAAATGCTTGTGGTGGAGGGTGGGAAACAAGTGCTGTTCATGGGCCTAGATTTATTGGTGATAGGTGCGATAATAATATTGGTATAACAAATTACTGGAATTATTATCAAAACTATTAAAAACTTAAAAATACTTATGTGTATAATAATAGAAAAACAAAAAAATAGGAGGGCTTAATGCTTAAAAAAGTTTTAATATCATTTTTTGCCTTAATGTTAGTTTTTGTTACTTCATCATGGGCAGTTACCAAAAAAGTTCATTCTATTTCTCCCGAAGAAGTTAAGCAAAAGGTTAAAGAATTAAGCAACAATGATGTTACTTTTGTAAAACAAGTTAAAACAAATGATTCTAATTGGTATGCTTATCTTTACCATATCAAAATGGGGAATGTAAAACAACCAATTGTAATATTTATATCTAAAAATAATGATATTGTTTTCGGAAAAATTTTCACAAAAAAAGGAGCAGTTATTCCAGTTTTATCTCGGGAAGATATGATGCCTAAATTTGAAAATGTTGATGTTTCTAAATTTTCACAACAAGATAGGATGGTAATTAATTCTCAAGGTAAGCATACAATGTTTATGTTTTATTCTCCTGAATGCCCTCATTGTAAAAGAGTAATGAGTGAATTGGCTAATTATCGTGGAGAATATAAAATTATTGTTAAATTTATGGTGCCTCCAGAAAGAATGGAATCTGCAAAAGTTGAACTTGGTGAGTGGTTACAGAAACAAAAAGGAATAAGTAAAGAAGAAGCAGACAAACTTGCAGTTAAAATGATACAAGAAGATTTTAACGAAGGGATTCAAGCAGGTGTTATGGGAACTCCTATGTTTTTTGATGAAAAAGGAAAATATTATCCTATGGTGCCTGATGTTAATGTTAAATAAACAAAAATTTTACTTTAACAAACTAAAAAAATTCCATATAATTTCAATTTGCTTGTTTTCTTTTGTTTTAGTCTGCTTTAATATAAGCATAGCAAAATCTGCTGAATTCAATATCTTTACTTTGCCTGAAATTTTAGATACAGAGCAATGTTTACAATATGAATGTCATCCGTTTAGTTGTCAATGTTGTAAAAAATTTATATGTATTCCAGGAGACAAAGTATGTCATTATGTTCCAAGAGCTTTTATTGAAACACCAAAAGAAAGTTTCGTTTCTTTGGTAAGTCCTTTTGATGAAATGATACAACTACTTCAGATGCAATCGGAAATGCAACAAAGTGGAGGAGCAGAAGGAAGAGGTAAAAATGAAAATTTACATTTTTTTGAATCTCATATGTTTGTTGTTCCTACATTTTGGTATTTAAAATCAAAAAATCCTACAAAAAGACTGTGCTATTGGCAGGAAGCTTTTAGCACTGAACTTAACTACGTTTCAGAAATAGATTCGGTTAATTGGAGAGCAGGATTAATTGATTACTTAATGCCAGAATTTTGGGGAGGTAGCATTGCGAACATACTCCAACTGTGTCCTTTAAGTGAAGTTATTCCTCCGATTCAAAGTCTTACAAATGAGATTTGTATGGGGACATGGGGAGTAACATATCCTAGGGTTGGATTTTCTTCGGTTAATTCTTCTGCAGTTGCTAGTGCTATTGTAGCATGGAGAACAACAAGGGTAGTATCTAATTCTACAGGAAGAGTTGTATTGTTTCCAAAATTTTTAAGTAAAGACATAAAATTACAACTTGGTTATCCAATGTTTGCTACTCCTAACAATTGTTTTCATGCTGGGACTGCACAATCTTATTGGGATAATAAAACTACTCTTCCTTCAGGAACAAAAGGATATATATGGGTAATATGGGAAAGGGTATGTTGTTGTAAATGTCCAGCGACAGGATGTATAGGGCCAGATTAATCATTTTGTTAACAATTTTTATATTTTTGTTTTCTGGTATATCTAATGCAGATTTGCTTCAGAAAACCAAAAAGGATATTTTATCTTCGCAAAAAGCCAAGCCAGAAATAAAAAATAATAAGGATTTGTTTAATAAATCATCACAGGGGCAAACAATAAATAATCAGCAATATTATAACCAGTATAATCAAAATAATCAGTATAATCAGAATAATCAGGCATATATTCAACTTCATGTGTGGGTTGGGCCGTGTGATATTATCACAGATGTTTTAAATTCAGTTAATTCATTTAAAGAAAAATATAAAGAAGTTGAGATTCATTATTATATGGTTCCAGTTAAAAATAGTATTGATTTAACAAAATTTGCTGAAAAATTGTCATCTGTAAAATTTGAAAGCAGAAAAGAAATTCCTCAAAAAGTTCCGTATTTTATATTTACAGATAGAACAAAATCGTTTAAAGTAACAGGGCTTACTGATCTTGAATATATGTATAGAGAATTTAAAGAAAGCTCTAAAGATATTGAAAAAGGTATAGAAGGAAGATATTGTGAAACAGTAATACCTGAAGCAAAAGTAGAAAAACCATCAATTGATAGTAACCAAATAAAACAAATTCAAAAAAAAATAAAAGAAGCTTTTTATACTGATGTTCCTCATGAAGAATTGCAAATAAAAAAAATTAAATCAGAAGGCAGTCAATATTTACCGTTTAATAAGTTTATTGCTTTTTCTAAAAAAGATTTAAAATGGGCATCTAAAGAATTAAAAAATGGAGCATGGGGGTGTTGCGTGGATTGCGATAAACTTATTCCACAAACACAACCTTGTTCTAAGGAACTGCTTCAAAAGTTAAACATAAAAAGTATCCCTGCAGTAATTGAATTTTCATAAAAAATTTTTTCATTTTTAATATTATTATAAAAGGATAAACAGTGATAGCTGTTACAACACCAATAATTGAAGGATTTAAAATTAAAAAATATCTTGGGCTTGTTACAGGTGAAGCCGTAAGTGGGATTATATTTTTTAAAGATTGGGTTGCAAAGATGAAAGATTATTTTGGGGGGAGTATTCGCCCCTATGAAGACTCAATAAAAGAAGCTGAGAAAAAAGCAATTCAGAAAATGATTGAAAGGGCTGAATCAATAGGGGCTAATGCTGTTATAGGGATAATAATAACATCATTTCCATTTTCTCCAAGTGGGAAAGGAACAGTTGTAGGTGTGAGTGTTTTAGGGACAGCAGTTTATGTTGAAGAAGAGGTAAAAAATTGAAAAAAAGCAAAAAAATAAAAAAAATTAAAAATTTTCTGATAGTATCAGCTATTACATTAACATTAACAAGTACTACTTACGCAGACTTGCTTGATATTTATACCTCATCTGGTAGCACAAGAGAAAGATCTCAGTTAACTTATGAATTTGGTGTAAATAGCCCTGTTTTAAATAAAAATCAATCGGGTGCACAGAAAGTTTTTGATTTAAATGCAGGGATTGATGCTAATAGAAATAGTTGTTCTATATTAGGTGACTTAAAAGCAAACTTTCAAAGTTTTTTTAATGCAGAAAAACTAATACAAGGGGTAACACAAAATGTTACAAATTTTGTATCATCAGCACCTTATACACTTATGTGTTATGCAAGCCAGACACTTTGTGATATGACTAAATTTTTAAGAAATATGGCAAATTTTACTGCACAAATGAATGTTACAAGTTGCCAGGAATACGAAAAATTAGCATCAGATCTTAGCACTTCAATGAGAAAGAAAAAAGTTAATGAATGTGCTATAGAAAAAGCTCAAAGCAATGATCCTACAGAATATCAACAATATCTTACTGAATGCGAAAGAGAAGTTGAAAATCTCCCAATACAAATTCCTGGAACTTCTGAGCAATCACAAGGTAAATATACATTAAAAGAACAAATGCAAAAAATATTTACAGATCAACCAGAAGTTGCAGAAACAGTTTCAAAATTACTTGGAGATTTTACAATAGGATATAAAGTTGGTATTAGACAATCACAAGCACCACTTTATGGTGAAGATGCTATGCTTAGTGAATATATAGAAAAATATAATAATGCGATATCAGATATTGTTGAAGGATACATAAATGATGGAAGAGTTCCATCTGACAATGAAATTAAACTTATCAGTATTCCAGGGATGCCATTAACAAAAAATGTTATGGACAGAATTTCTTTTATGAATTCTTTAGAAAGAGAAGATTTTTACGATCAATATTCTACAGTAGCAGGTATGTATGCATTAACTATGAAAATTGAAGAAGCGATGAAAGCTCTTGAAGTTGCGAAAAACCAAAATCAGGATGAAAATGCAAGAAAGGTTTTAATAGAACAAATTAATGCTTTAAAGGACAAGTATGATTTAATGTATAAAAGGTTAACTTTGCAGAAAGATTTTCTTGTTCCAATGATGAAGACAATAATGACTTATCAACCACCTGAAGTAATTCCTAATGTGCAGTATCATAATGTAGAACCTTTAATACCCAAACCAATTACATTAGAACAAAATAAATGAAAAAACTAATTATAATTACACTAATAGCAACAATTTTTACAACTTTTTTCTTGCCACATAACAGCTTTGCAATTTTTGAACAAAGCTTTTCTTTGCCAATTGAAGGTGGTTCTATATATGCGAAGATGGTAAATTCATACTTTAAAGAATTTGTTAGTAATTCCTTATATCAATCATTATTAAAAGCAGGATTTTTATTAATGTTTTTTCTTGCAATTTTTAAATTTGGTTTTAATTTTTCTGCTCCATGGAAAAGTTTTCTTGTTTATATAATGGGTTTTCTTCTTCTTGTTATGCCTCTACCTGGAACAAGGAAAAGTTTACCTGTTGTATTACTTGATAGTCTTGATGATTTAACAAACTCAATCATAATTAAACTTGGGCATTCACCTACCTTTGCAGGGCAAGGGATAATGTTGACTGTTATGAATGAATATGCCAAAAATTATGCTTATGCACGCAATGCATATTGGTTAGGAAAAGATGGATTGCAGTATTGTTATGAAAAGTATAAACAGAAAAAAATGAGAGAGGGGGAAGAAGTTAAAAGTATATCAGCAATGACTGAAAGTGATTGGGCAGAAGCTGGAAATTCTAATTTGCTTTTGCAATGGAGATATATAAGAGTTAATACAAGTTCTTATGCTTCATGCAATAAATTGTATAAGAGTGTTTTAGAATCCTTAAGAAATAACTATATAATAGGAGTTGACAGATATATAGAACAAGCACAGAAAGTAGGAGTTCCTGTAAATAGTGCTGATGGAAATAGAAAAACTCTTAATCAATATGCTGCAGAGCTTAAAAATAGTATCAATAATAGCAACATAAACCAATTTTTAGAGGGAGCAATGTCATATGCAAAACAACATCCAGAGGCAGAAGCACAATCAGGAAGAACAGTAGGACTTCGGGATGTTGTAAAGGGAGTATGGAATTCTTTAACAACTAGCTCAGGGCTTCAATCTTTAATAATGCTTGTCCCTAGACTTCTTATAGCCAGTGCAGGAGTATCAGCATTATGGTTTTTTGATTATTATGTTTATCATATTGGCATAGTAATCAAAACTCTTGCTGCGTTAGGTATTGCAATAGGAGTGCTTTATTATGCTTTTTTGGGAAGATTTGATATGCTTTTACTTGGGACAGGAGCATGGATGTGGGCAAATGGCACTTATATTCTTTCCTCAATTTTAATGAGTAATTTTTGGGACAGAGTTGATGGTCAAATTGGATCAATAGTTTTATTTGTTTTAGGACAACCAGGGCCATTGACTGATGCATTATTTATGCTGGGGATGTCTTTAGCTTTTTATAGTGCATTAACAGGAATACTGACATGGAGAGGAGTTGGTTTATCGCTTAAACTACCAGGTGCAGCTGATACATTAATAGCCCCTGCTGTGGGGAAACTTATTTTTCGAAAATAATCTTATTTTTTTATAATAATAAATTATTTTTTGTTTCCTTTTTTCTAATTTTAATCTCCATAATCTCCCAAAACCAATCTGATATAATTAAATTATAAAAATATAAAATTCTTAGAAATAAGGAGGCTTACAAGGCATACATGGATGCTTTAACGATAATAAATTTTCCTGCAAAAATAACTGCACTCTTTGTTGCTAGTGTATTCTTTTTCTTTTTTATTTTACTTTCAATCATGTGGATTATTAGAGGGATATTAAGATTTTTTTTCAAAGAAAAAATAACTAGTGGTCATCATAAAGAAAAAACATTTGCGGGCAGATTTCTTACTAAACCTTATACCCCTCA
>Ga0308412_1000077_pt1 | contig 40899 bp, 35 predicted proteins | sample HotsprottomLayer_FD_202357 | JGI IMG/M metagenome (GOLD analysis project Ga0308412, IMG submission 202357) | Hot spring phototrophic mat microbial communities from Octopus Spring, Yellowstone National Park, Wyoming, United States -... | ecosystem: Environmental > Aquatic > Thermal springs > Hot...
GCAGGTGGCGGGCGCGTCGGTGCAGGACCGACCCGCCGGCGAGGCAGACCAGCCCGAGCGCGACCGTCGTGGCCGCGCCGGCCGGCCCGGTGCGGGCCAGGGTGCGGGTCCCGGCCGGGCCGGCGGCCGCGGGCCGGGTGCCGTCCGGGGAGGTGGGGGTGGGCGGGCCCGTGGGTCCGGGCAGGGTGGTGGTCGTGGGTGGCGGGCCCTCTCCGGTGTCGGTGCCGACCTGGAACCGCAACGTGACCTGCTCGCCGGCGGCACCGTCGGCCTCGACGTCGATGGTGAGGGTGTAGGTGCCCGCCGCACCGAAGGCCCAGTTCCCGTGGGCGTGGGTCCCGAGGGGGACATCCATCCGGTTCGGGCTGCCCCCGCCGACGAGCAGCGGGCGGGGGCGGCCGAACTGGTCGGTGGTGAACAGGGCGAAGGAGCCGGGACCGTCCACGGACCGCAGCGTCCACCGCAAGGGGCCCGGAAGGGTGCCGGGCGGGATGCGCTCGGTGTTCCACCCCACCCACAGCAGTTCGGGATCCTGGGTCTGGGGGAGGACCCACAGTGGCGCGCCGGGCGGGCCGAGGAACCGGAAGTCGGGGTCGGCGGGCACCGTGGCGCGGGCCCGGTCGGCCACGAACAGGGTTGCCCGCCCCGGTTGGTGACGCACCGGTGGGGCGCCGGGCGCCTCCAGCACCAGTTCGGTGCGGAGGCGGCCGCCGTCGAGACGGGTGGCGATGTCGAGGTGACCGTCGCGCAGCAGCACGTTCGTGGCGACCGGCGCCGTGACCTTCGGTGATCCCGGGGTGACCCGGGGCTCCATCCCGGGTGTGGGCCCGGGCGGCGCCGGGGACACCTCGCCGGCGCCCGGGTCGTGGGGGTGGGCCGGGTCGGCCGGGGTTCCGGGCGCCGGGGGCGTGGGCGCCGACGGTGCGGGTTCCGGCCCCGGCTGCACCACCGCCGGGGGCCCATCGGTGAGGGTCCCAGCCGCGGCGACGGCCGGAACGAACGGGGCGAGGGCGACGACGCAGCAGAGCAGGGCCGCCAAGCGGCCGGCGATCCGTGGGGCGCTCACCGGTCCTCCTCGGTGGCCTGGAACCACAGGGAGAACTGCCGACGGAACGGCGTGCCGGTGGCGGCGAAGGTGGCGGTCACCTCCATGCGGAGGTGGTACAGGCCCGGGGAGCGGAAGGCCCAGTTCGCGTGCTGGTGGGTACCCACGGGGACCACCCGCGTGTCGGGGAGCCCGTCGTCCGAGTTGAAGATCACGGCGGGCACCCCGAGCGCCGACACCGTGTACACCGCGACCGGTCCGGGCCCTTCGACCGCCAGGAGGCGGAGACGGATCCGGTTCTGCTGGAGGAACCCGGTCGGGATGCCGACCGTGTCCCAGCCGATCCACGGCAGCGACGGGTTCTCGACCTGGGGCAGCACCCAGATGCGGCTCCCGGGTTCCCCGAGGAACCGGTAGGCCGGGTCGGAGGGAACCCGGCCGATGGCGTCGCGGTCGGCGACGTAGAGCAGCGAGTCGGTCTCCTGGTCGCGTGGTGGGCTCACCGTCTCGTTGTGTGCGGTGACGGTGAGCGTGGATCCCGTCTTGCGCACCGAGATGGCGTCGACGTGCCCGCGGGTGACGGGGTCGCACCCGGTGAGGGCGACGACGCCCGCGAGCGCGACGAGGACCCAGGTGGCCGTGCGGTTCCGTCTGAGCGTGGTCGGCATCGCATGCTCCTTCTTGGTGGGCGGTCGGTGCTGGGCGCGGTGTCGCCGGTCGGTGTTCGGGGTGTGGTGGCGGTCGCCGGGCTGCGGCAACCGCCGGGCTCAGGATCGGTGCCGGCCGGTGCCGAGGCACCGGCGCAGCTCCGAGGCGTTGTGTTCCATGAGCGCGTGGTAGGTGCGGATCCGGGTGTCGAACGTCTCGCCGTACAGCGTGCAGACCCGGGCCCCGTTGCGGGCGGCGATCCTGGCCAGCAGGTCGTTCTGGCGGCGGTAGTTGGGCTCCTGGAACACCACCGGTACCGGCAGGTCGCGGATGGCCCGTTCCAGCCGGGCCACCGCGGCTGCGCTCGGCTCCTGCCCGGGTACCGGCGCCACGAACCCCGAGATCCGGAACCCGTAGGCGTCGGCGAGGTACCCGAAGGCGTCGTGGGTGGCGATGATCTGCCGCCGCGGGTCGGGGATGTCCGCAAGCCGTCGTCGCACCCGGTCGTCGAGGCGACGGAGCCGCTGGATCGCGAGCGCGCCCCGGCGGCGGAACGTCTCGGCGTGCTGCGGGGCGATGTCCACGAGCGCTTCGGTGATCGCCTGCACGTACCGGCGCACGTAGCGCGGGTCGAGCCACATGTGCGGGTCGAGGCGCCCGTGGGTGTGTTTGCCGACCACCGCCTGGGGCAGGAGCCACAGGGGGGTTCCGGCCTCGCCGAGGAAGCGGTACCGGGGGTCGTCGGGAACCTCGTCGCGAGCGGCGCTCGGTACGAGGATCGTGGTGCGAGCCGGGTCGAGATCCCCCAGCTGCTCGTGTACGAGCAGGAGCCGCCCGGGCCCACCACGGGGGTACCTGACCGTCACGTCGAGGTGACCCCCGTCCACCACCGTGCGGTCGGGGGGCGGGTCGGTGCCCACCGTGAAGTGCACCGTCCCGCTCGCCAGCTCGCGGGTGCCGCCACCGGGGGCCGAGTGCCGGGCCGCGAGCCGCACCTCCCACCGCCCCGGGGTGTCGAAGGCCCAGTTGAGATGGGTGTGGGCACCCATCGGCACCCGCATGCGGTCGTCTTCGCCGATGCCGTCGTCGCTGTCGAAGAGACGTTCCGGTTCCCCGAGGGTGCCGGCCACGTACGCGGCGAACCGGCCGGGTCCCCCGAGCGCGCTGAGCTGCAGGTCGACCGTCGGGGGGTCGAACCCGGAGGGGTCGACGTCGACTTCGACCCCGAGCCAGGGCACCTCCAGGGGGATCTCCTCGACCAGCTCGCGAGGTCGGGCCCCGGCGGCGGCCGCCGCCTCGGCGAGCTTCAGGTGACGGGCGGAACGGGGGAGGTTGGCCTCGATGAGGTCGTCGAGGGCGCGGGTCTCCAACATCATGCCGTTGCTCACCACGAGGTCGGCCTCGGCGACCAGGCGCGCCGCGCTCGGTGGGGGCTCGTAGGAGTGGGGGTCGCGGCCGGGGGGGATGATCGTGCGGATCCGCGCCTGGCCCCCGGCGACCTGCCGGACGAGGTCGGCGAAGAGCTCGGAGCTGGTGGCCACGCGCAGCACCGAGCCGCCGCCGGCTCCGCCGGAGGCGGGACCGCAGGCCCCGCCCAGCAGCGCACACGCCGCCAGCGCGGCCGCAGCGGCCGCCCGCCGACCCCGGAGTGCACCCCGCAGGCGCCGGTACAGGGCGCGCCCGGCGAGCGTGACGAGGAACCCGAGGGTCGAGAGCGTGGCGATGGTGGCCCCGATCGCGGTGTCGGCGTGCCAGGAGACGATCAGTCCCACGGTGACCGCGGCGCCGCCGAAGCCGGCGGCGAGCAGCATCGCGCCGGGCAGCCGACGGGCGAGGAGCACGGCCGAGGCGGCCGGCGCGGTGAGGAGCGCGAAGACGAGCAAGGCACCGAGGGTCTGATACGAGACCACGACGGCCAGCGCCACCAGCAGCAGCTGGGCGACCTGTGTCCGGCCCGGGTGCAGGCCCAGCATCTCGGCCTTGGCCGGATCGAACGCCAGGGCGGTGAGTGGACGGTGCAGCGCCACCACGGCGAGGGCGCAGACGGCGGTGAGCGCCCCCTGGACGACGAGATCGTGGCGGGTCACGCCGGCGATCGACCCGAACAGGAAGCCGGTGAGCTCGCCGCCGGTCCGGGCGGTGCGGCCGACGACGAGCACACCGGCCGCAAGCATCCCGGCGAAGGTGACGCCGATGGCGACGTCGTCGCGCACGCGCCCGGCGCGCCCGATCACGGCGACGATCACGGCCATGGTGCACGCGCCCACCAGCGCCCCGACGAGCAGCGACGCCCCCATCGCGAAGGCCACGCCCACCCCGGGGAGGATCCCGTGCGCCACCGCGTCGCCGAGGAAGGTCTGGCCGCGCACCACGACCCAGACCCCCACGAGGGCGCAGGTCGTGGCGGCGAGCCACCCGGCGGCCAAGGCGTGACGCATGAACGTGGTGCGGAAGGGTTCGACGAGCCACTCCGTCACGGTGCGCTCCCGGTGTGGGCCGGCGGCCGACGTGGGTCGGCGCGCCCCGCCCGATTGGTGGATAAGAATGAGTCTCATTTACTGTAGGAGGGTGGTCGCGCTCGGGGCAAACCCGGCCGGATCCCGCTCGGCTCCACCGGATCCCGGCTCGGCTCCACCGGACGCCGGTTCGGCTCACCCCGGACCGGTGAGTGCGTCGGCGGCCGAGGCGGCCGGCGTGACCCTGGCCTACGGCACCCGGGTCGTGCTGGCCGACGTGGGCTTTCACGTCCCGGCCGGCGCGCTCACGGCGATCCTCGGGCCCAACGGGTCGGGTAAGACCACCCTGCTTCGGGCGCTGGCCGGTCTCGTGCGGCCGCTCGGCGGCCGGCTGCGGGTGCTCGGTGACGATCCCCGGTGTGTGCGGGCACGGATCCGGTACGTGGCGCAGCGGCCTGATGTCGACGGTGACCTGCCCGTCACGTGCACCGACGTCGTGGTGATGGGCCGGTGGGCCGGGCGCGGGCCGTGGGGTCGATTGCGGGGCACGGACCGCGAGGCGGTGGCATCGGTGATGGAGCGGCTCGGGATCCGGCACCTCGCCCGCCGACGCCTGGGGGAGCTGTCGGGGGGCCAGCGCCAACGCGTGCTGTTGGCCCAGGGTCTCGTCCAGCCCGGCGACCTGCTGCTCCTCGACGAGCCGACGGCCGGTCTCGACGCCCCCACCCGGGACCTCCTGCGCGACGTGCTCACCGAGGAGTGTGGGGCGGGTCGGACGGTGGTGTTGGTGACCCACGACGCCGCCGAGGCGGCCCGGTCGGCGTACGTGCTGCTGGTGGGCGGCGGTCGGCTGTCCGCCGGGCCGCCCGAGGTGGTGCTGCGCCCGGAGCTGCTGGCGGCTGCCTACGGGGTGCCCGAGGGGGCGTCCACCGGGGGTTGGTAACCTCGACCCGCCACGGGCGAGTGGCGGAATCGGCAGACGCGCAGGCTTCAGGTGCCTGTGTCCGCAAGGACGTGGGGGTTCAAGTCCCCCCTCGCCCACGTCGCCACGTCGCGGGCCGTGCCGTGGGCCGGGGCGCACGGCGCCGCTCGGAGGTCCGGACGCTGATCCGGGTGCTGGCGGGGTTCCCCCCGCTCGGAGGTGTCGTGCCGGCCACGGCGAGCAGCCGGTTGAGACGCTGCGCCACCGCACGCCCGGACACCGGCAGGTCGGCGAAGGCCCGCTCGAGGGCGGCGGCGCCCTGCGGGTCGGTGAGCACCGCGTCGAGCCGGGCGGCGACCTGGTCGGCGGTGATCCCGGGGGTGCCGAGCAGCGCCGGCAGGTCGAGCTCGGTGAGGTCGACGACGGGGTCCGGGCGCGGGTCGGACCCCTCGGGGCGCCGGCGGGCCGGGTGCGGCCAGAGGAGGACGGCCGTGATCAGGCCGGCGGCGGCCGCCGTGGGCCACACCGGGTTCGCGACCAGGGGCCCGAGCGGCAGGCGAGGGCCGCGCACGATGCCGAGCAGTTGGTGGGGCGCAGGGGTCCAGGGGTCGAGGGCGCGGTTCGCGTCGCCGCGGGTCAGCAGCCGGCCGTCGGCGGTGCGCCCGACCATCCGGTGGACGACCGCGCCGTCGACGCTCGGCGGGCGGTACACCACCACGTCGCCCGGGCGCGGCGTCCCCTTCCAGGTGATGAGGAGGTCCCCGGTGCGGTAGGTGGGCCGCATCGAGTTCCCACCCACGACCACCAGCCGCACCGGCCCGCCGAAGAGCGACGAGAGCGCGATGCCCACCACTGCGACGGCCGTGAGCACGAGCACGGCGCGCCCGAGCCGACGGGTGCAGCGCGCGAACCGACCCAGGCCGTGCCGCGACGGGGTGGGATACGGATCCTCCGACCAGGGGCGGAACCGGCGCACGACACGCCGGAGCGGTCCCGTCGCGCTCATGACGACCACACCCGGAACGGGGCCAGGAAGCTGCCGGCCGGGGTGCCGGTCACGAACAGCCCGGCGTGGGTGAGCGGACCGAACGTGGCCTGATCGGCGACGGAGAGGGTGTGGGTGAGGGTGAACCCGCCCCAGTGCACGCTGACCGAGGCGCCCGCCACGACGAGGGTCAGCACGCCCGGAGACGCGTTGCCCACGCCCACCAGGCTCGCAAGGGTCGTGGCGGTGCCCGACACCACCCGCTGCAGCAGCAGCCGTCCCCCGAAGAGATCGTTCTTGAGCGCCCGCAGGTACGTGGTGGCGCTCGGTGAGGCCTTGGCCACCACCCCGATCGTGTGGGTGGCCGGGAACGAGATCCCGACCCGGACGCGCTGGACGGTCGAACCGGTGGGCAGGGTCGCCCACCGGTTCGTGCCGCCCCCGTTCGTCACCGCGCCACCGGTGCGGGTGAACGTCCCCGAACGGACCGTCCACGGCCCGGGCCCGACGTCCGGCCACACCCCGGACAGGGCGCCGGTGCCCGCGAAGTTGTGGGAGACCACCGGCGCCGGGGCACCGGTCGAGGTGGCGCCGGCGTCGGCGAAGAGCCCGGCGCTGCCGAGCCCGCCCGTCCCGGCGGCGCGGGCGTCGAGGACGAGGAGGCTCAGGAGTGCGCCCAGGCCCACGAGGCGGGTGGCCGTGCAACGGCGCGTGGCCATGTGCAGGTGGGTGGTCATCGCTCGACGGATGGCGGGGGGAAGCAGGCCGGGTGCCCGCCTCAGCCGGTGATCACCACCGCGGCCCGCACCACCGCCTCGGCGTCGACGCTGGGCGTGAAGGTCACCGTCTGGTTGGCTCCGGTCACGGTGGCGGTGCCGCTGCCGAGCGCGGCGAAGCTCGAGTCGGCCAGGGTCAGCGCCAGCGTCTGGCCGATGCAGGCCGCCGCGATGCCCGACACGGTGGCGGACGTGACGTCGTAGCGGCCGGCGGTGGGGTTGTAGCCGGTGGTGTAGGCGAGGGTCACGCCGTTGGTGTCGCAGGGGGCGACGACGGTGGTGTTCGCACCGAGCTGCTGGGCGCTCAGGCCGCCGAGGGACGCGGCCATCGCCACCGAGCAGGCGACGACGAGCGCGCCGAACAGCGCGAGCGCACGGGCCCAGCGGTGCCGCCGGGCGCTGCCGATTCCGGGTGTTCTGGGTGCCACCGGTAGTGCCTCCTCAGGTTCGTGCACGGGCTGCGCACGTCCCTGCCCACCGTGCCGGCCGAAGGTCTCGGCGCGCCCGCCCCGGACCTTGAGCGCGAAGCGGACATCCGGGGGCACGGGCCCGGCGGGCGCCGCCCGGACCGATCGCCGCCATGCGAGCCCCCGGTCCGGCGCCAGGTGGTGCGAGGATGGGGCGAACCGGTCGGGCCGGCGCGACGGGAGGAGCCGCCATGCCACGCCTACGTCAGGTGCGGAAGGACGACGCGACCTCGGAGGTGGTGCGCAGCACCTACCGGTTGCTGTTCGGCGAGCGTGACCCGGTGACCGAGCCGGGTACGAACACCGGGACCCCGGGCGACTGGTGGACGGTGTTCGCCCTCGTGCCCGACATCCTCGAACATGCCGTGGCCGGGTTCCTCCTGTACCAGAGCCCGAAGCGGGTGCTGGCCCCGCACTTGCGGGAACTGGGTCAGGCCCGGGTCGGCTGGGCGTGCGGGAGCCGGTTCGTGTACTCCCAGCACTGCAAGTCGATGCGGGCCCTCGGCATGAGCGAGGAGCAGATCGCCGGGGTGGCCCACTGGCCCGCCGCGACCTGCTTCGACGAGGTGGAACGCCTCGTGCTCGCCTACACCGACTGCCTGGCCTACGACCGCGGCCGGGTGCCCGACGAGCTCTTCGCCGCGCTGCGCAGCCGTCTCGGCGACGAGGCGCTCCTCGAGCTCACCTACGTGACCGCGATGTACCTCATGCACGCGGTGATGTCGCGGGCCCTGCGGACCGAGTTCGACGACACCGACGAGCCGGTGGCGGAGGTGCCCGGCCCCCCGGGGGCGGCCCCCTGGGATGTCGTGCGGCGCGACCGCTGAGACCGTCGAGTGGGTGTGCCGATGGCGAGTACCGTGACGACGACACGTTGTCGTAGACGGGAGGGGGCGAGAACGTCGCCGTAGTGTCGGGTCGGATCACCCAGAAGTACGGGCCTCGTCAGGGCAACGGCGTGCACCTCCACGGCGACGACGGCAACCTCTACTCCTCCTTCCACCTCGACGCCTACGCGGGTGGGCCCCGCCGGGTCGCCCGGGGCGAGGTGATCGGTTACATGGGTGACACCGGCTCCCCGGGAGCGGTGCACACCCACTTCGAGATCCGTCCCGGTGGTGGCCGGTCCATCAACCCGTACGGCACGTTGCGGGCGATCTGCTGAACTCTCGGAGCGTCGCGGGCGGCCTCGGGAGGGGTCAGGAGCCGAACACCGCCCGGGCGAACGCCTCGACCCGGTCCCGGCCCTGGCTCGGCCAGCCGCAGATCAGCTCGGTGAACCCGGCGTCGCGCCAGGCCTCGACGGCGCGGCAGGCGGCGTCCACACCTTCCTCGAGCGAGATCGACGTGGACCGGCGGATCGCCGCCGGGTCGCGTCCGGCCGCGGCGGCCAGCTCCGAGAGCCGGGCCGACTTCGGTCCCAGCACCTCCGGTGGGCCGAACGCATGCCACACGTCGGCGTGGCGGGCCGCGATCGGCAGCATCCGGCGCTCCCCGCTCGCCCCGATCCACAGCGGGGGGTGCGGCTGCTGGACCGGGCGGGGGCGCAGGGTGGCCTCCCGCACCGTGAGGTACCGGCCCGCGAAGCTGAACCCGTCGGTGGTGAGCAGGCCGCGTACCACCTGCACGGCCTCCTCGAAGCGGTCGATGCGCTCGGCGGTGGGCGGGAAGGGGATCCCCAGTTCGTGGTGCTCCTTGGCGTACCACGCCGCCCCGTAGGCCAGTTCCAGGCGCCCGGCGGAGATGTGGTCGAGGGTGATCGCCTCGGCGGCGAACACCGACGGGTGCCGGTAGGTCATGCCGGTGACGAGCAGGCCGAGCCGGATCCGGCTCGTCGAGGCCGCCCAGGCGGCCAGGGTCGTCATGCCCTCGAAGCACTCCCCCGGCCCCTCGCCGTACATCGGTTGGAAGTGGTCGAAGCCCCACACCCCGTCGAAGCCGAGCTCCTCGGCGAAGCGCACCCGGGCCAGGACCTCCGACCACGGCATGCGCTGCTGGGCCACGTCGAGCCCCAACCGGACGGGTGCCGATGCATCGACCATGCCGCAGGTCTACCACCTCGTCGAGATGCGGGGAACGGGCCGGCGGGCCCTAGCATCCCCGTGTTGCGTTCGGGAGCGGCCTGTTCCGGTCCGTGCGCATGGGGTGCCGGGAAGCCTGGTCGGCAGTACGACGACGAACCGACGACGACCGGAGCCGCAGGACCGCCGTGATCGCCGCCCTCATCGCCTGGCACGCGCTCGTCGCCCTCGCCGCACCGGTGCTCTTCCGGCGGCTCGGCTGCCGGGTGTTCCTCTGGTGTGCCCTGGCCCCGGCCGCGGTGCTCGGCTGGCTCGTCGTCGCGGGCCCCGCGATCCTCGCCGGCGACGCGCTGGACCACGCGTTCGCCTGGGTCCCGGCCCTCGACCTCGAGGTCACGTTCCGCGTCGACGGGTTCTCGGTGGTCATGCTCGCCGTCGTCGCCGGCATCGGGCTGGCGGTGTTCCTGTACGCCCCGTCGTACTTCGCCGGGCACGCCGGCCCGAAGCTCGGGGCGCTCGCCGGGCATCTCACCGGGTTCGCCGGGTCGATGGTGGGCCTGGTGACCGCCGACAACGTGTACGCCCTGTTCCTGTTCTGGGAGCTCACCGCGGTCTTCTCGTTCCTGCTCATCGGCTACGACGACACGAAGGGCTCGGCACGGGGTGCGGCCCGGGAGGCCCTCATCGTCACCTCCCTGGGCGGCCTGGCGCTGCTGGCGGGGCTGGTGCTGCTGGCCCAGGCGGCCGGAACCGCGTCGCTGGCCGGCATCCTGGAGCGGGCCCCCCGAGGTGGACCGGTCACCGCCGCACTGGTGCTGGTCGTGGTGGGTGCGGCGACGAAGTCGGCGCAGGCGCCGTTCCACTTCTGGCTGCCCGCGGCGATGGAGGCCCCCACCCCGGTGAGCGCCTACCTGCACTCGGCGACGATGGTGAAGGCCGGGGTCTACCTCGTGGCCCGGTTCGCCCCTGCGTTCGCCGCGGTCGGGGTGTGGCGGCCGCTGGTGATCGGGACGGGCCTGGCGACGATGGTCGTCGGCGGGTACCGGGCCCTGCGGCAGCACGATCTGAAGCTCCTGCTGGCGTTCGGGACGGTGAGCCAGCTCGGGTTCCTCTTCGTCTGCTTCGGCGCCGGGACCCCCCTGGCGGCCAAGGCCGGCACCGCGGTGCTGGTGGCCCACGCCCTGTTCAAGGCGGCGCTGTTCCTGGTGGTGGGTGTTGTCGACCACCAGGCCCACACCCGGGACGTCCGGCGACTCGACGGTCTCGGTCGCCGGCTTCCCGTGCTCGCCGCAGCCGGTACTGCGGCGGCGGCGTCCATGGCGGGCCTTCCGCTGCTCTTCGGGTTCGTGGCCAAGGAGCTGGCCTTCGAGACCTGGGTGGAAGGCCCGTTCCCGGCTGCCGGCGACGCCGCGGTGCTGGCCGTCCTGGTGGCGGCCTCCATGCTCACGGTGGCCTACAGCGCCCGGTTCGTGTGGGGTGCGTTCCTGGGCAAGGAGGGCGAGGCGGTGACCCCGGTCGCCGGCGCCGAGGTCGGGGTGCCGGCGCCGACCTTCGTCGCCCCGGCCGTCGCGCTCGCCGCGGCCGGACTCGTGCTCGGGGTCGCTCCCGGCCTGGCCGGCTCGTTCGTGGTGGACGCGGCCCGGGCGCTGCAACCCGGGCTGGGGGCCGGGACCCTGGTGCTGTGGCATGGCCTGACCCCCGCCCTGGGCCTGTCGCTCGTCGTGTTCGCCGGCGGGGCGGTGCTCGTCGCCCAGCGCCGCCGGCTGGAGCGGTGGCAGGCGGCGACAGCCTCACCGGTGGGTGCCGCGCTGGGGTACCAACGCAGCCTCGAGGGTCTCAACCGCCTGGCGGACCGGGTCACCGGCCTGCTCCAGAACGGCTCGCTGCCCACGTACGTGGCGGTGGTGGTCGGCACCCTGCTGCTCGTGCCGGGGGCGGCGCTGCTGGGGACCCTGCGCCGGCCCGACGACCTCGTCGTCGCCGATCACCCCCTCCAGGTGGTGGCGGTGGCCCTCATCGCGGTGGCGGCGGTCACGGTGACCCGCATCCGGCGTCGGTTCGCCGCGGTGCTGCTCGTGGGCCTGATCGGCTACCTCGTGGCCGGCCTGTTCGTCATCCAAGGGGGGGCGGACCTCGCGCTCACCCAACTGCTCATCGAGACCCTCGGTGTCGTGATCTTCGTGCTGGTGCTGCGTCACCTGCCCGAACGGTTCCGGGCACCGGTCGGGCGGAGGGTCGTGGCGGTGCGGGCGCTGCTCGCCCTGGGCACCGGGGCGTTCGTGACCGCGTTCCTCCTCACCGCGGGGGCGGCCCGCACCACGGTGCCCGTGGGAGAGGGCCTGGCCGAGCGGGCCCTGCCGGTCGGCGGCGGCCGCAACGTGGTGAACGTCATCCTCACCGACTTCCGCGCGCTCGACACCCTCGGCGAGATCGCGGTGCTGGGGGTGGCCACCCTGGGGATCGCCTCCCTGGTCGGGGCGCGCCGCCGGGCGCGGATCACCGCCCCCGGCGACGGGTGGGGGGTCGAGCCGACGGGAGCCGAGGGTCCGGTGCCGGCGCGACCGGCGGGTGAGGGGCGGCCGTGAACGGGCCGCGAACCGAACCGGGGGACGGGCCGGTCGACGGGTCCCGGGAGGTACGGGACCACGACCGGTGGGCGCGCCGGTCCCCGATCCTGGACGTGGGGGTCGGGGCGGTCTTCCACACCGTGCTGGTGGTGTCGCTGTTCCTGCTCGTCTCGGGGCACAACGCACCCGGAGGCGGGTTCGTCGCCGGGCTGGTGGCCGGGGCCGCGTTCGTCCTCCACGACGTGGCCGCCGACTTCGAACCGCGGCTGCGCCGCTTCCGGGTCCCCCCCGAGGTGCTGCTCGGCGCCGGCCTGCTCGTGGCGGTGGGCACCGGCCTGTCCTCCCTGGCGGCGGGGCGCACCTTCCTCGAATCCGACCTCGCCTCCCTGCACCTGCCGTGGTTCGGCACCGTGAAGGTGACCTCGGCGCTGGCCTTCGACCTGGGGGTGTTCCTCCTCGTGCTGGGCATGATCCTCGGGATCGTCGACCGTCTCGGAGAGGAGCCCGAGTGAGCCTCAGCCTCGCGCTCGCCGCCGGGATCCTCGTGGCCGCCGGTGTCTACCTCGTGCTCCAGCGGACCCTGACCCGGGTGGTGCTCGGGTTCGCGCTGCTCAGCCACGGGGCGAACCTCGTGCTCCTCGCCTCCGGTGGGCGGGCCGGCGCACCGCCGCTCCTCGACGGCCGCACCGGGATCGCCGATCCGCTCGTGCAGGCGATGATCCTCACCGCGATCGTCATCACCTTCGGGATCACCGCCTTCCTCCTCGCGCTCGCGTACCGGTCGTGGATCCTCACCCGTGACGACCAGGTGGAGGACGACCGTGAGGACCGGCGCATCGCCCGGCTCGCCGCCCGCCGACACCGCCGGGACGGCCGGTGAACGCGCTCCTCGCCCTGCCGGTGGCGTTGCCGGTCGTCGGCGCCGCCCTCGCGCTGCTGTGTCGGCGGCAGCGCACCCTGCAGCGAGGCGTCGGGCTCGTGGTGCTCGGCACCGTGGCGGTGGTCGCGGTCCTGCTCCTCCGGCGGGTCGACGCCGAGGGGCCGGTCGCGATGCAGGTGGGCGGGCTTCCGGCGCCGTTCGGGATCACCCTGGTCGCCGACCGGTTCAGTGCGTTGATGCTGGTGTTCGCCTCGGTGACGGTGCTGCTGGTGCTCGGGTTCGCGATCGGCCAGCGGGGCACCGATCCCGGCACCGGGGTGTTCCACCCCGCGTACCTGTTGCTCGCCGCCGGGGTGGCCCTGGCGCTGCTCACCGGCGACCTGTTCAACCTGTTCGTGGCGGTGGAGGTGATGCTGGCCTCCAGCTACGTGCTCATCACCTTGGGCGCCACCCGCGAGCAGGTGCGGTCGGGGATGACCTACGTCGTGCTGAACCTGTTCGCCTCGACGATGCTCATCCTCAGCATCGGGCTCGTGTACGCCGCGACGGGGACCGTGAACCTGGCCGATCTCGCCGGGCGGATGGCGGAGGTGCCCGCCGGCCTGCGGCACGCCTTCGCGCTCCTGTTCCTGGTGGTGTTCGGGGTGAAGGCGGCGATCTTCCCGCTGTTCTTCTGGCTTCCCGACGCGTACCCGACCGCCCCGACCCCGGTGACCGCGGTGTTCGCGGGGCTGCTCACGAAGGTGGGCGTCTACATCATCATCCGGGTCGAGACGCTGCTCTTCGTCCCGGAGGGCACCGGACCGTCGCGGCTCATCCTGGTGGTGGCGGGGATCACGATGCTCGTCGGCGTGCTGGGCGCGATCGCGCAGAACGACATCAAGCGGATCCTCAGCTTCCACATCGTGAGTCAGATCGGGTACATGATCTTCGGGCTCGGCCTGTTCAGCGTCGCCGGACTCGCCGGGGCGGTGTTCTTCGTGCTCAACCAGATCGTGGTGAAGACCTCGCTGTTCCTCGTGTGCGGGCTCGTGGAGCACGGGGCGGGCACCGGCTCGCTCGCCCGCCTGTCGGGACTCGCCCGGCGGGCCCCCGTCCTCGGGGTGCTGTTCCTCCTTCCCGCCCTGAGCCTCGCCGGCGTGCCACCCTTCTCGGGCTTCGTGGCCAAACTGGCCCTCGTGCAGGCCGGGTTCGCCCTCGACCGGTGGCCGATCGTGGCCGCGAGCCTGGCCGCCAGCCTGCTCACCTTGTTCTCGATGACCAAGATCTGGACCGGTGCGTTCTGGGGCACTCCGGAGCCCGCCCCGGACCGGCCCGGGGCGCGCTTCGACCTGCCCGGGGTCATGCTCGGGGCCACGGCGGCGCTGGTGGCGGTGACCGTCGCGGTCGCCGTCGCCGCCCGGCCGGTCTACGACCTGTCGCACCGGGCGGCCGAGGATCTCCTGACCCGCACCGCGTACGTGACCGAGGTGCTGGATCGGTGAGCGGCCGGTTGCTGGTGGCGGCGTGGCTGGCCTTCGTGTGGGTTGCCCTGTGGGGCGATCCGAGCGCGGCCAACATCGTCGTCGGCGTGCTCGTCGGGACGGTGGCGGTGATCGCGTTCCCGGTTCGCCCGTTCGGTGTGGCCTGCCGCCCGGTGGCGCTGGCCCGGCTGGGGGCGGCGTTCGTGGCGGATCTCGTCGTCTCGTCGCTCGAGGTGGCCTGGGAGGTGGTCACCCCGCGCCGCCGGATCCGGGAGGGGATCGTGGCGGTGCCGATCCACGGGACCTCCCGGGTGATCAGCATGCTCGTCGCCAACATGGTGTCGCTCACCCCGGGCACGCTCACCGTCGCGGTGTCCGCCGACGGGCGGGTTCTGTACGTGCACGTGCTGCACCTGCGGGATCCCGCCCAGACCCGGCGGTCGGTGCAGGCCCTGGAGCGGCGTGCGGTGCGGGCCTTCGGGTCCCCGGACGCGCTGGCCCGGCTCGGGGAGCCGCTTCCCGTGGTGGAGCGGGGCCGGTGACCGGCGTCATCTGGGCGTGCTACGCGGTCCTGGCCGTCGCGGTCACGGGGTACGTCGCCCGGATCCTCCGACCGGGGACCTCCCTCGCCGACCGGATGGTGGCCCTCGACTCGATGCTCGTCGCCTTCGTGGGCATCCTCGCCGTGTTCACCGCACGCACCGGGCGCGCCGACCACGCGGATGCCTTGCTGATCGTCTCCCTGCTGGCGTTCCTGGCCACCGTGACCGTGGCGCGCTACATCGAACGGAGGGGCACGTGAGGGTGGGTGACGTCGTCGGCGGCGCGCTCATGCTGACCGGTTCGCTGCTCACGTTGCTGGCCGCGCTGGGTCTCCACCGGTTCCCCGACATCTTCGCCCGGATGCACGCCGCGACCAAGCCCGCCACCCTGGGGCTCGTGCTGCTCCTCGTGGGAGCGGTCGTGACGGTCGGGCAGGTGGCGGTGGCGCTGCGGTTCGGGCTGGTGGCCGGCCTGGCCTTCATCACCGCACCGGTCGCGTCGCACATGGTCGGCCGGGCGGCGTACCGGGCGGGTGTCGAACTCGGTCCCGACACCGTGCTCGACGAACTCGCGGACCCCGACGGGGCGGCGGGGCCCCCGGACCCGGGCCGGTAGGGCCGGTAGGGTTCGGGCCTCTCGACCGCTCAGCCGGCGAGGCTCCGGGCCCGCTGCTCCACCGACGGGTGGCGCAGCCGCGCCAGCGCCCGAAGCTCGAGCTGACGGACCCGCTCACGGCCCAGGTCCACGACCTCGGCCACCTCGGCGGGCGTGCGGGGCTCACCCCGGTCGAGGCCGTACAGCAGGACCAGCACCTGCCGCTCCCGCTCGTCGAGCACCTCGAGGAGCTTGCGGACCTCCTCGGGGAGCACGCTGCGGATGGCCTCGTCCACCGGGGAGGCCGCGTTGCGGTCCGGCACGAGCTCGCCGAGCTTCGTCTCGCCGTCCTCTCCGACCGGCACCTCGAGGGACACGGGATCGGCGAGGTGGTCGAGCAGATCCCGGACCCGGGTCACCGACAGGTCGGCCTCCACGGCGAGTTCCTCGATGTCGGGGGAGCGGCCCTCGCGCTCCTCGATCTCCCGATACGCCTTGCGCAGCCGGGCGAGCTCGTCGCCGGCCTGGGCGGGCAGGCGGATGGCCCGTCCCGTGTTCGCGATGCCGCGCTGGATCGCCTGGCGGATCCACCAGGTGGCGTAGGTGGAGAACTTGAACCCCTTGCGCCAGTCGAACTTCTCGACTGCGTGCATGAGCCCGAGGTTGCCCTCCTGCACGAGGTCGAGCAGCGGCAGGCCGGACGCCTGGTAGCGCTTGGCGATCGACACCACCAGCCGAAGGTTGCACAGCACGAACGTGCGCTCGGCGTCCTCTCCCTCGCGGACCAGCCGCTCCAGCTCCCGCCGGCGGGCCCGCTGCGTCTTCGGGGTCGCCGCCAGCGCGGCGCGGGCCTCCCGGCCCGCCTCGATCGCCTGCGCGAGGCGGACCTCGTCGTCCTTGGTCAACAAAGGGTGCTGACCGATCTCGTCGAGGTACAGGCGGACGAGGTCCTCGTCGGCCTCGCCCCTCTGGATGGTCTGGGTTCGCGGCATGTGCTCCTGGCCTTCTCGGCCGTCCCCTGTGCTCCGGCAGGGTCGGCCCGGGTGTGGGCGGGGTGGCCGTCGGGCGGTCGATCCGCCCCTTGGGCCGTGCCACCCGCCCGTCTGCTCCTATCGTCACACGGGAGGGTGGCTCGGTTCCAACCGCGCGGGCACGCGGATTGTTCCGCGCGTATTCTCCCGCGCCCGGACCGGCGACCGCGGGACCGACCCCCGAGAGGGCCCGGCGTGGTGGTCAGGGCGCGGTGTGCTGGGCGATGAGCTCGGCGTAGAGCTGCGCCCCGTGGGGGCGGAGATGATACCCGTCGGTCCAGAAGATGTCAGGGCGGGACGAGCCCACCGCGTGCCAGTCGAGCAGCACCGTGTTGGGGTGGCGGCGGACCCCGTCGGCCAGCACCGCGTTGTCGGGGGCCTCCCAGCGCCGGGGAACCTTGAGGTTCACGATCACCACCCGGGGCCGGTCGGCGAGCACGCCCATCAGCGTTTCGAACTGTTCATGGGTTATCACCCCGTTCGTTCCCATGTGCACGACCACGGTGGGGGAGAGGCGACCCTGGTCCCGGAGGGTCCGGAGGATGTCGATCGCGGTGCCGAACTGCCGGCTGACGGCCGCGTCCACGTGGATGTCGCCGCCGAACCGCTGCTCGAGGGCGGCCTTGGCCCCCAGCATCACCGAATCGCCGATCGCCGTCACCCGGGGCACGCCCGGGACCGGTGCCGGGGTGGCCGTCGGGCCCTGCGGGCGGGCTCCGGCCGCCGCCGTCGGCCCGTCCCCGGCGGTGGCGGGTACCACGTCGGCGGAGGCGGCCCGGGCGTCGAAGCCCGGCGGGAGCGGCGCCGGGCGACCGCTCATGAGCCCCACCACGGCCAAGGTCGCCACCAGCGCCACCGCCCCGCCGACCTGGGCGGTGCGGGCCCACAGCTCCGGTCGCCGAGCCGCCGGGGCGGACCGCAGCGCCCGCAGGTGCGGACCGAGACGGCCCTGGCGGACCGGCTGTTCCACGTACCGGTACGAGCACTCGGCCACCGCGGCGGTGAGCGCGAGGCGCAGCGCGAGGTTCGCCACGCCGTCGACGGGGACGTCGAGCTGCGGCCGGGTCAGGGCGAAGATCGGGAAGTGCCACAGGTAGAGCCCGTAGGACCGTTCCCCGATCCAGCGGAGCGGTTGGCGGTCGAGCAGCGGGCCGATGCGTCCCGCGGGATGGGCCGCCACCGCGATCACGAGCGCGGTGGCGAGGGCACACAGGAGGAATCCGCCCCGGTACAGGAACTCCGAGAACTCGCTCACTCGCCACAGGGTCCAGCCGAGGACGGCGAGGCCGGCGACCCCGGCGCCGTCGAGCGCGAGGCGGGCCCGGGCGGGGACGTGACGTGACAGACGCCACGGCGACCACACCATCGCCAGCGCGGCACCGACGAGCAGCCCGGCGGCCCGGGTGTCGGTGCCGTAGTAGACCCGGGACGGGTCGGCCTCGAGCGGGTAGCCCCGCAGGAGCGCGGGGACCACCATCGCCAGCGTGGAACTGGCCGCACCGGCGAGCGTGGCGACCAGCACCGGCCGGCGTCGCCCGCCCCAGAGACGCAGCATCCCGGCCAGCAGCGGCGGCCACAGCAGGTAGAACTGCTCCTCGACCGCCAGCGACCACAGGTGCTGGAGCAGCGGCGGCCGTCCCGCCGCCTCGAAGTACGACCGCTCACCGATGACGAGCCACCAGTTGGTGACGTAGGTGAGCGCGGCGAGCACGTCGGCCCGCAACCCGGCGATCGTCTCGGGCAGGAAGATGACCGACCAGATCGCGCAGGCGGCGAGCAGGGCGAAGAGGGCCGGCAGGAGCCGCCGGGCCCGCCGCAGCCAGAAGGCGCGCAGGTCCACCCGGCCCGCGGCCCGGTGTTCCCGCAGCAGCAGCGACGTGATCAGGTACCCGCTGATCACGAAGAACACCTCGACCCCGAGGAACCCGCCGGGGAGCCAGGCGAGCTCGGCGTGGTAGGCGATGACCGCCGACACGGCGAGGGCCCGCAGGCCGTCGAGACCGGGGATGTGCGCGAGGCGCGACGCGAGGCGAGTGGGCGCGTGGGCCGGCCGGGTCGCCGGGCCTGCAGGGCCGGCGACCGTGCGCGTCGCGGGCGCCGGGGCTGCAGGGGGCATCGGTCTCATTCTCCCCGACCCGGCGCGGCGCGGGGGATCAGGTGGGCAGGTCCTCGCCCCGGATCCGGCGGGCGAGCGTGGCGGTGGAGGAGTCGAGCCCGTCGGTGGGGGCATCGCCGGCCAGGACCGGCACCAGCCGCGCCGCGAGCTCCTTGCCCAGTTCCACGCCCCACTGGTCGAACGAATTCACCTGCCAGATCACCCCCTGGGTGAGCACCTTGTGCTCGTAGCAGGCGATCAGTTGGCCGAGGGCGTACGCGTCGAGCCGTTCGGCGAGCAGGACCGACGAGGGGCGGTTCCCCGGGAACGTGCGGTGCGGCACCAGCGCCTCGTGCACCCCGGCGGCACGCACCTCCTCGGCGGTGCGGCCGAACGCGAGGGCCTCGGCCTGGGCGAGCATGTTGGCGAGGAGCGCGACGTGGTGCCCGCCGGGGTCGTGGCGGGGTCGGCGGAACCCGATGAGGTCCACCGGCACGAGCGGGGTGCCCTGGTGCAGGAGCTGGAAGAAGGCGTGCTGCCCGTTGGTGCCGGGCTGTCCCCACACCACCGGTCCGGTGGCCCAACCCACCGGTTCGCCCGGCAGGGTGACCGACTTGCCGTTGCTCTCCATCTCGAGTTGCTGCAGGTAGGCGGGGAGGCGGGCCAGCGCGCTGCTGTAGGGCACCACGGCATGCGTCTGGGCGCCGAAGAAGTTCGTGTACCACACCCCGAGCAGTCCCATGAGCACCGGGAGGTTGCGCTCGAACGGGGTGGTCCGTAGGTGCTCGTCGACCGAACGCAGGCCCCGTAGCAGCTCGCGGAAGGACTCGGGACCCACGGCGAGCATCACCGACAGGCCGATCGCGGAGTCCACCGAGAACCGGCCCCCGACCCAGTCCCAGATCGGGAACGTCCGGTCCTCGGCGATGCCGAAGGCCCGCACCCGCTCCGTGTGCCCCGAGATCGCCACGAAGTGGGATTCGACCGCGGCCTCGCCGAGCGCGGCGGTACACCAAGCGCGCACCGCCCGGGCGTTGGCGAGGGTTTCCGGCGTCGCGAACGACTTCGAGGACACCAGGCACAGGGTCTCGCCGGGGTCGAGCCCGGCGAGGGCGGTGGCGACCTCGTCGCCGTCGATGTTGGCGCAGAAGCGCACCTCGGGGCCGGCCGCCACCGGGTCGCGCAGCGCCTCGTACACCAGCGCCGGTCCGAGGTCGGAACCGCCGATCCCGATGTTGAGTACCGTCCGGAACGGCTTGCCGGTGTGACCTCGCACCGCCCCGGCCCGGACCCGGGACGCGAAGTCGGCCATGCGGTCGAGGTTGGCGTGCACCTCGGCGACCACGTCCACGCCGTCCACCACGATCCGCTCGTGGCGGGGGGCCCGCAGCGCCACGTGCAGGACGGGCCGGTCCTCGGTGGGGTTGCAGGGGGCACCCCCGAACATCGCGTCGATGCGCTCCGCCAGCCCGGCCTGCTCGGCGAGGGCGGCGAGGAGCCGGATCGTCTCGTCGGTGATGCGGTGCTTGGACACGTCGAGGTGGAGACCGTCGTGCTCGGCGGTGAGCCGCGGGCCCCGGTCGGGATCGGCGGCGAAGAGCTCGCGCAGGTGTACCGGGGCCAGGCGGGCGTGGTGTTCGGCGAGGGCCTGCCACGGTGCGGTGGCGTCGATCCGCATGCGACGCGTCACGCTACCGGCGGCCTCCCGCCGGCCGTCCGGTGGCCGTACGGGGCCGACGGGCCTGCTGGGGGTCGACGCTACGATCCCCGCGTGCCCCAGCCCGCGACCGTCGCGTTCCTCGGGCCGCCCGGCACGTTCACCGAGGAGGCGCTGCTCACCCAGGCCGACCTCGCCGGGGCGCGGCGGCACGCCGCCGGCTCGGTGCCCGACGTGGTGGCCGCGGTGGAGCGGGGCGAGGCGGAGCTGGGGATCGTCCCGATCGAGAACTCCATCGAGGGCTCGGTGGCCCTCACCCTCGACGTGCTCACCTTCGAGACCGACCTGCTCATCCAGCGGGAGGTGGACCTGCCCGTCTCGCTCAACCTGTGCGCCGCACCGGGGACGGGGCTCGGGGAGGTGCGGCGGGTGACGACGATCCCCATCGCCGCCGCGCAGTGCCGCCAGTGGCTCACCCGCAAGCTGCCCGAGGTCGACGTGGTGCCCGCCCCGTCCACCGCGGATGCGGCCCGGACGGTGGCCCGGTCCCGGCGCCGGGGCACCGCCGCGATCTGCACCCGGCACGCGGCCCGCCGCTACGGGCTGGTGGTGCTGGCGGCCGAGATCGAGGACCACCCGGAGAACCGCACCCGGTTCGTGGTCCTCGGACGGGGGATCCCCGCACCGACCGGTCACGACAAGACCTCGGTGGTGTGTTTCCAGCGTCACGACCGGCCGGGGTCGTTGCTGGCGATCCTCCAGGAGTTCGCGGCCCGGTCCATCAACCTCACCAAGCTCGAGTCGCGTCCCACGAAGCGCAGCCTCGGCGACTACTGCTTCGTGATCGACTGTGAGGGCCACATCGCCGACGAGCTCGTCGCCGACTGCCTCCGGGCACTGGCGGCCAAGCAAGCCCGGGTGAAGTTCCTCGGTTCCTACCCGGTGGCCGGCGAGGAGGCCCACCACCGGCGCCGGGCCGCCACGAAGGCCTGGCGGGACGCCACCCGCTGGGTCGAGGAGCTGCGCGCCCAGGTGCGCGACCGGTGATCGACCTGCGCCGCCTGCGTGGCGACCCGGCCTACCGGCGGGGCATCGAACGCAAGCGGGTGCGGCCCGGGCTGCTCGACGAGCTCCTGGCCGCCGACGACGAGCGGCGCCGCCTGGTGACGGACCTCGACACGTTGCGTGCCCGTCACAACGCGGCGTCCCGGGAGATCGGCCGGGCGGCCCCCGAGGCGCGCGACGCGCGGATCGCGGCCGCGGCGGCGCTGAAGGAGGAGGTGGCGGAGGCCTCCGACCGGCTCGCCGCCGCCGAGGCCCGGGTGCGGGAACTGGCGCTGGCGGTGCCGAACCCGGCCGACGAGGGGGTGCCCGACGGTGGGGAGGGCGACGGCCGGACGCTGCGGGCCGTCGGGGAACCGAACCCCGCCCCGCCGCTCGACCACGCCGCCTACGCCGAACGGATGGGCTGGGTCGACGTGTCCCGCGCGGCCGAGGCGAGCGGCAGCCGCTTCGCGTACCTCATGCGGGAGGCCGCCCTGCTCGAGCTCGCGCTCGTGCGCTGGGTGACCGGCATCCTCTGCGCCGAAGGGTTCGTGCCGACCGTGCCGCCGGTGCTGGTGCGGGAGCGGACGATGGAGGAGGCGGGGTTCTTCCCCACCGACCGTCACCAGGTGTACGCGATCCCCGACGACGACCTGTACCTCGTCGGCACCAGCGAGATCCCGCTGTCGGCCCTGCACCGGGATGAGATCCTCGACCCCTCCGTCCTGCCGCTGCGGTACGCCGGGTTCTCGAGCTGCTTCCGTCGGGAGGCCGGCACCTACGGCACCGACACCCGTGGGATCTTCCGGGTGCACCAGTTCGACAAGCTCGAGATGTTCGTCTTCTCCCACCCCGACCACTCCGAGGAGGAGCTGGAGCGGATCCTGGCGGTGCAGGAACGCGTGGTCGGTGGCCTCGGCCTGCCGTACCGGGTGGTCGACATCGCGGCGGGCGACCTCGGCGCCGCCGCCGCCCGCAAGATCGACCTGGAGGTGTGGCTGCCCTCGGAGCAGCGGTGGCGGGAGCTCACCTCCTGCTCGAACTACCGGGACTTCTCGGCCCGGCGCCTGCGCACCCGGGTGCGCGATGGCGACGGCACCCGCCTCGTCCACACGCTGAACGGCACCGCGTGCGCGATCGGTCGCACCCTGCTGTTCCTCTTCGAGCACGCCCAGCGGTCCGACGGCCGCTTCGTCGTCCCCGAGGTGCTCGTCCCCCACGCCGGGTTCGAGGTCGTGGAGCCCCCGCGCTGAGGGGCCGGTACGGTGCGTCACCGGAGGGATGCCGGAGCGGACGAACGGGGCGGTCTTGAAAACCGCTGGGGCTGCGGCCCCCGTGGGTTCGAATCCCACTCCCTCCGCATGCGATCCTGACCGGCCGGCGTGTCGGCGCCGGAGCCAAGGGAGCGGCGAGGCGAGCATGTACCTGGCCCTACGGGAGATCCGGCGGGCGAAGGCGCGGTTCGCGCTCGTCGCCGGCGCGGTGGGACTGCTCGGGTTCCTGATCCTCTTCCAACAGACCCTGCTCGGGAACCTGCTCGGGTTCTTCACCGGCGGGCTGGCCAACCAGTCCGGCGACGTGGTCGTCTACGGCGCCGATGCCCGCCGGAACCTGGCCGGCAGTGTGGTGCCCCCGCCGACGGTGGAGGCGGTGGCGCAGGTGGACGGGGTCGCCCGGGCCGGCCCGCTCTATGAGGCGACCTTCACCGTGCGTCCGGCCGGGCGGCCCGTGGTCGACGGGGTGCTCTTCGGGTACCGGCTCGGTGGCCCGGGGTACCCGACCACGCTCTCGGCGGGTCGCCTTCCGGTCGACCCGTTCGAAGGGGTGGCCTCGGCGGTCGACGGCGGCGAGGGGTTCGGGATCGGGCAGCGGGTCACGGTGCTCGCCGCTCCGGGCCGGCGGCCGGTGCGCATCCGGATCGTCGGACTCGCCGAGGACCTCCGGTTCAGCGTGCAACCCACGGTGTTCACCTCGGAGGCGGCGTTCGTGGCGGCCCGCCGATCCACGAACCCCGGGGGCGCCGGGGTCCCGGTGGAGCCCTCCGCGGTGACGGTCGAGACGGAGCCCGGTGCCGACCCCGACGCCGTCGCGGCCCGGATCAACCGGACGGTGCCGGGCGTGGAGGCCCTCACCCGCCGGGAGGCGGTCGCCTCGGCGCCCGGCGTGGCCGCGACCCGCCAGTCCTTCGGGGTGATCCTCGGCCTGGCGTTCGTGGTGGTCACCCTGGTGGTGGGCTTCTTCCTCGTCATCCTCGTGGTGCAGAAGGCGGGGGCGTTGGCCCTGCTGCGCGCGGTGGGTGCACCGGTCGGGATGCTGGTGCGGGCCTTGCTCCTCCAGGCGCTGCTGCTCGTGGCGGCCGGGCTCGCCCTCGGGGTCGGGTTGCTGGCGGTGGCGGCGGCCCGGTCCAGCCCGACCTTCCCGATCAGCGTGGATCCCGTGATGGTGGCCGGGACCTGCACCACCGTGGTCGTGCTCGCCCTGGTCGCCTCGGGGGTGGCGGTGCGGCGCGTCCTGCGGATCGATCCGCTCCAGGCCGCGCTCGGCCCGACGGTGGGAGGTCTGGCGTGAGCCTGGCGCTTGCCGAGATGCGCCGGCGCCCGGGACGGTTCGCGTTCGCGGTGGGTGCCCTCACCCTGCTCGTGGTGCTCCTCCTGCTGCTCGGGGGGCTGCTCGACGGCTTGTACCGGGGTTCCACCGGTGCGCTGCGGGCCCAGGACGCCGATCTGCTCGTGCTGGCGGCCCGGTCGCGGGACTCGCTGTTGCGCTCCGTCGTCACGCCCGCCGAGCGACGGCGGGTGACCCGGGTTCCCGGGGTCCGGGCGGTGCGTGGCCTCGGGGTCGCGCTCGTCGGTGTCGCCGTGCCCGGCCGACCGGAACCGGCCGACGGCGCCGTGATCGGGTACGAGGGCGGGGTGCGGGGGGTGCCGCTCCCACCCGGGCCCAACGAGGCGTGGGTCGACCGGCGCCTCGCCGCCCAGGGCGTGCGGGTCGGGCAGCGGCTGCTGCTGGGCCGGGGCCGGGTGCCGGTGCGGGTGCGGGGGTTCGTCTCGGACACCTCGTACCTCCTCCAAGGGGGGATCTGGGTGCGTCCCGGCACCTGGCGGAGGGTCCTGGCCGGCAACCGGCCGGATGCCGCCCTCGGTCCGCGGGAGGTGCAGGGACTGGCGGTGCGGACCGAACCCGGCGTCGAGGACGTGGCGGTCGCCGCCGGGATCCGGCGGGCCACCGCAGGGCGGCTCCGGGCGCTCAGCGTGGCCGACGCGGTGGCGGCGCTGCCGGGGGTGCAGGCCCAGAACGCCACCTTCACCGGCATCATCGCGGTGACCTTCGTGGTGGCGGGCCTCGTGGTGGGGTTGTTCTTCGCCCTCGTCACCCTGGAGCGGACCCCGCTGTACGGGGTGTTGAAGGCCCTCGGCGCGTCGTCGGGACAGCTGGTGACCGGCGTGTGCACACAGGCGGTGGTCACCGCCGGCGTCGCCTACGGCCTCGGTTCGCTTGCGGCGCTCGCCCTCGTGGGTGTCGCCCCGGCGTCGATCCCGGTCGAGCTGCGACCCGGCCGGGCCGGGGTGATCCTCGGCGGCCTGCTGCTCGCGAGCCTGGCCGGCTCCCTGGTGTCGCTCCGGCGCCTGCTGCGCATCGATCCCGCCGCCGTGATCGGTGGGGCATGAACGTGGCGGCGGGATCCGGGCGGTGGCGGGTGTGTGGGAGCGGTCGGGCGGACGGGAGGTGCCGATGGCGAGCCTTGAGCTGATCGACGTCCGCAAGACCTACGGCAGCGGCGCCACCGAGGTCGTCGCCCTCGACCACGCCACCCTGACGGTGGGTGACGACGAGATCGTCGCGCTCGTCGGCCCCTCCGGCTCCGGCAAGACGACGCTGCTGTCGATCGCCGGCGGGTTGCTGGCGCCGAGCTCCGGGCAGGTGCTCGTGGGTGGGGAGGACATCACCCGCTACCGCCCCCGTCAACGCACCGAGTTCCGCCGCCGCCGGGTGGGCTTCGTGTTCCAGCAGGTGAACCTCGTGCCGTTCCTCACCGCCCGGGAGAACCTGCTCGTCATGGCCCAGCTCGCCGGCCGGCGGGCCCGCGCCGGCGCCGAGCGGGCCGATCAGCTGCTCGCCGAGTTGGGGCTGACCGCCCGCGCCCACCAGCTGCCGGCCACGCTCTCCGGGGGGGAACGCCAACGGGTCGCGATCGGACGGGCGCTGATGAACGAGCCGGCGCTGATCCTCGTCGACGAGCCGACCTCCGCGCTCGACACCCGCCTGGGCGAGCAGGTGATGCAACTCATCGTCACCGAGGTCACGAGCCGGTCCACCGCCGCGGTGATCGTGACCCACGACCACCGGATGGCCCGGTTCGCGCACCGGACCGTCGAGATCATCGACGGTCATCTGCACGCCCCGGGGCCCGACTGAGCCACGGACCCGGTCCCTGCCGGCCGTCCATCTCGCCGTTCCGGGCCGGCGGGTCCCCGGCAGGGGGCCCGTCGGGCTCACACGGAGCGCAGCTCGTCGATCTCGTCGGCGGTGCTGCGGTGCTCCAACCGCTTCGCCAGCGCGTTGAGTGCGACCACCAGCGCCAGCCCACCGAGGGCCAGGGCCACCACGACACCGAGCCGGCCGTCGGGGGAGCCGAGCACGGTGCTGTCGACCCCGTCCGGCCACGGCCACAGCACCCGGAGCGAACCGACCATCAGGCCGATGAGGGCGGCGGTGACGGTGTCGTGGTGCTCGCTGAGCGCCCAGTGCAGCAGCCGTGAGAACAGGGCCAGACCCACCACGCATCCGAGCGCGACGGCCACCAGCGGCGGCAGGTCCCGGTCGTTCACCGCACCGAGCACGGAGCCGTACATCCCCATGGCCACGAGCATGAACGAGCCGCTGATGCCAGGGAGGATCATGGCGCAGATCGCGACCGCACCGGCCAGGAAGTACACCCAGAGGGCGTGCCCACCCGCCGTCGCCTCCGCCGACCCGGTGGTGGTCTCGGAGAGCCCGAGCGCCAGGAAGGTGACGGCGGCCACCGCGACGAGCACCCCGAGCCGCCGGACGTCCCGGGTGGTCAGCAACTGCCAGGCCACGACCGTCGACCCGGCCACCAGACCGAGGAACAGCCCCGACATCTCCTCCGGCCGGTCGTGCAGCAGCCGTTCGATGGGGCCCGACAGGGTGGCCACCGCCGCCAGGATCCCGCCCAGCAGGGGGACGATGAAGGTCCACTCCACCTGTGACAGGGCTCGCCGGGCCCCGGCCACATCGGCACGCGCCAGCCGCTCCAGGGCCGTCGAGGCGGTGCGGATGGCACCGACGAGCCGCCGGTAGATCGCGAACACCAGGGCCACGGTCCCGCCGGACACCCCGGGGACGATGTCGGCCATGCCCATGACGAAGCCGCGCAGCGCGGTGAAGGGGATCTCGCGCACGGCTGCGCACCGTAGTGGGTCGGCGACCGTCTCGGGTCCGGTCGGGACGTGCCCCGGACGTGCGGCCGGCAGCAGGTGGCCCGCCGGGCGGTGCGCCACGCGGAGCCGGCGTCCGCGGGGGCGTGTGGTACGGGCCGGTCCGGCTCGCCTAGGTTCGGCGGCGCACGGACGCCGGAGGCCGGCATGTACATCGGATATCCCCCCGAGCTCGAAGCCCTGCGCGACGAGCTGCGCGCCTACTACGAGCGGTTGCTCACCCCCGACGTCGTCGACGAGTTGGCCCGTTCCGAGGGCGGCGGGCCGGTGGCCAGGCGGATCTGGAAGCAGATGGCCGCCGACGGCTGGGCGGGGATCGGCTGGCCCAAGGAGTTCGGCGGGCAGGGTCGCACCCCGATCGAGCAGTTCGTGTTCTTCGACGAGTCGATGCGGGCCGGCGCACCGGTGCCGATGCTCACCATCAACACGGTGGCCCCGACGATCATGCGTTACGGCACCGATGTCCAGCGGGCCGACTACCTGCCCCGCATCCTGGCCGGCGACATCCACTTCGCGATCGGCTACACCGAACCCGATGCCGGCACCGACCTCGCGGCGTTGAAGACCCGGGCCGTGCGGGACGGCGACGAGTACGTGATCAACGGGCAGAAGGTGTTCACGAGCCTCGCCGCCGACGCCGACTACATCTGGCTCGCGGTGCGCACCGACCCGGAGGCGCCGAAGCACAAGGGCATCTCGATCGTGATCGTGCCCACCGACGCCGAGGGATACTCGTACCGGCCGATCCGCAACTTCGGCGGGTTGAACACCACCGTCACCACCTACGAGGACGTGCGGGTGCCGGTCGCGAACCGGGTGGGTGAGGAGAACCAGGGCTGGGCGCTCATCGTGAACCAGCTCAACCACGAGCGGGTCACGTTGTGTTCGTCAGGCGTCATCGAACGGCTGCTCGACGACACCCGCGCCTGGGCCGCGGCGACCCGTCTCGCCGACGGTCGGCGTGTCATCGACCAGGAATGGGTGCAGGTCAACCTGGCCCGGGTGCACGCCCGCCTGGAGTTCCTGCGGCTCATGAACTGGAAGGTCGCCTGGGACGCCACCCGGGGGGCGCCGCTCGAGGTGGCCGACGCCTCGACGATCAAGGTGTTCGGCACCGAGTTCTACCTGGAGGCCTTCCGGTTGCTCATGGAGGTGATCGGCGAGGCGGCCACGCTGCAGGACGGCTCGCCGGGCGCGGTGCTCGCGGGGCGCGTCGAGGCCCGCCTGCGGGCCATGCACATCCTCACCTTCGGGGGTGGCGTGAACGAGATGCAGCGCGGCCTCATCGCGGTGTTCGGCCTCGGGATGCCGGGGAGCGGGCGATGAGCGCGCCGGCGCACCCGGCGGCGCCGGGCGGCGTGGCGGGGGGCGGACCGAACATGGATTTCGGCCTCGACGATGCCCAGCAGGCCCTCGTCGACGCCGCGGTCGGCATCCTGGAGGCACGCTGCACCCCGGAGCGCCTGGCGGCCGCCGACGCTTCGGAGGGCTGGTACGACCTCGATCTCTGGGCCGAGCTCGCCGCGGCCGACGTGGTGGGCCTCGCGGTGCCGGAGGCCGAGGGGGGACTCGGGTTCGGGATCCTCGAGGCGTGCCTCGTCGGCTTCGAGATCGGGCGGTTCGTCGCCCCGGTACCGTTCGTTCCCACCGCGACCTCGGCCGCCCTCACGTTGGGGACCTGGGCGACGGGTGAACACCGGGCGATGCTCGGCGACCTCGCCCGCGGCCGGTGGTTCGCGACCGCCGCGCTCAGCGAACCGGGCGTCGACGCCGCAGGTTCCGCCCGGCCCCGCACCACCGCCCGCCGTGAGGGCGGCGGCTGGCGGATCGACGGGCACAAGACGCTGGTGCCCGGCGCGCACCTCGCCTCGGTGGTGCTCACCCCGGCCGACACCCCCGACGGTGCGGCGGTGTTCGTGGTGCCCACGTCCGCCGAGGGTCTCCGCTGCGAACGCCAGCGGGTCACCGGGCTCGAGCCGCACTTCGCCCTCACCTACGACGGCGTGGTGGTACCCGACGAGGCCCGCCTGGGCGAGGCGTCCCAGGGTCCCGAGGTGTTGCGCTCGCTGTGGGCGCACACCGTCTGCGCCCGGGCCGCGGTGGCCGCCGGGGTGGCGGAGCGGGCCGTGCGGATCACCGCCGCCTACACCACCGAACGGCACCAGTTCGGCCGCCCGATCGCCACGTTCCAGGCGGTGGAGACCCGTCTCGCCGACGCCTACATCTGCGCCCGGGCCATGCGGCTCACCGCACTGTGCGCCGCGACCCGGCTGGCGGAGGGCCGGGACGCGACCCTGGAGGTCGCCACGGCGAAGTACTGGTGTGCCGAGGGTGGCAACGTCGTCGGTCACACCGCGCTGCACTGCCACGGCGGGATCAGCATCGATCTCGACTACCCGATCCACCGCTATTTCCTGTGGGCCAAGCAGCACGAGTTCACCCTCGGATCCGCCCCGGACCACCTGCGGGCCATCGGGCGGAGGCTCGCCGGGGCCTGACGCACGACGTTCGCAGCGATCCGGGAGGGGGGCGACGCGATGGGCACGGCCGACGACGACCGCTGGTGGCGGGAAGGGGTCCTGTACCAGATCTACCCCCGGTCGTTCGCGGATGCCGACGGTGACGGGATCGGAGACCTGCGGGGTGTCATCACCCGGCTCGACCACCTGGCGTGGCTCGGCGTGCGGGGCGTCTGGCTGACCCCGATCATGCCCTCCCCGAACGCGGACTGGGGCTACGACGTGGCCGACTACTGCGCCGTGGACCCGGCGCTGGGGACGCTCGAGGACCTGGATGCGCTCATCGCCGCGGCCGGCGAGCGGGGTATCCGGGTGCTGCTGGACCTGGTGCCGAACCACACCAGCGACGAGCACCCATGGTTCCGGGCCGCCCGCTGCGCCCGTGACGATCCCCACCGCGACTTCTACGTGTGGGCCGACGGGGCCACCGACGGCGGGCCACCCAACAACTGGATCTCCACCTTCGGCGGGCCGGCCTGGACCCGCGATGAGCGCACCGGCCAGTGGTACCTGCACAACTTCCTCGACCGCCAGCCCGACCTGAATTGGTGGAACCCGAACGTGCGCGACGCGTTCGACGAGATCCTCCGGTTCTGGTTCGACCGGGGGGTCGCCGGGTTCCGCATCGACGTGGCCCACATGATCGTCAAGGACCGTCACCTCCGCGACAACCCGCCGGTGCTCCCCGGCGACCCGTTCCCGCTGCAGGTGCGCGGCCAGCGACCGGTGTTCAACGAGCGGCTCCACGAGGTGCACGACGTGCACCGTCGCTGGCGTCGGATCGCCGACGGGTACGAACCGCGCCGGGTGCTGGTGGGCGAGACCTTCTGCGACGACGTGCGCGACGTGATCCCCTTCTACGGCCGGGGCGACGAGTTGCACCTGGCGTTCAACATCCCGTTCGCGCTGTGCCCGTTCGAGGCCGGCGCGTTGCGGGCCGTCATCGACGAGACCGAGGCACACCTGCCCGAGGGGGCCACCCCGGTGTGGACGGCGGGGAACCACGACCTGTCCCGGTTCCCGACCCGATGGGCCGGCGGCGACGAGGCCCGTGCCCGGGTCGCGCTCATGCTGCTGCTCACCCTGCGCGGCTGCGTGTTCCTCTACTACGGCGACGAGATCGGGATGTGCGACACCGACGTGCCCGTCGACCGGTTGCGCGACCCGGTGGGGGTGCGCTTCCACCCGTACGCCGGTCGGGACCCGGAACGGACCCCGATGCCGTGGGACGACACCCCGGGCGCCGGCTTCACCCGACCGGGGGTCGAACCCTGGCTGCCCTTCGGCACGCTGTCCCGCAACGTCGCCGCGCAGCGTCACGACCCCGACTCGATCCTCAGCCTCACCCGGGACCTCATCGGGCTTCGCGACGCGCTCGGCGACCTGCGCACCGGCCTGCACCGGTCCCTTCCCACCCCGGAAAGGGTGCTGGCCTACCGCCGGGGTGAACGAACCCTGGTCGCCCTCAACCTCGGTGACGAGACCGTGACCCTTCCCGGCCCGTGGCACGGGGACGTTCGCGTCGGGACCGTGCGGTCCCGGGACGGGGAACGGGTGGACGGTCCGCTGCGGCTGGGACCGGCCGAAGGCGTCGTCTGCGTGCTCGACCCGGGCACGTAACGGCCGCGGCCCGACCGCTACCGGTTCGCCGGGGGGAGACGGGTGACGGTCGCGAACCCGGCGGTGAACGCGCCGACGTCGTCACCCCCGGCGGGAGCGCCGGTGCGGCAGTCGACGGGCTCGTAGCCCCGACCCACCTCGGTGGCGAGGGGCACCTCCACCGTGCCCCGCACCGCCCCCGCGGTGCAGGTGGGCACGTTGATGCTCACCGCCGTCCCAGCCAGGCGCGCCAGCGAACGGCGGTGCGAGCGGAACCCCCGCCGGAACACCTTCACCCCGGCCGGGTAGTCCGGTGGCCGGCCGAGTCCCTGGCTCACCGCGACGGCCGGGAGGCCCCGGGACGCCGCGGTCCGGGCCGCACCGACGGTGCCGGAGACCTCGACGATCGGCCCGAGGTTCTGGCCGGCGTTGATGCCGGAGACCACGAGGTCGGGATCGAGGCCGAGGTCGTCGAGGGCCACCCGGACCGTGTCGGCCGGGTAGCCCGCCACCGCCACCGCCGGCCGTCCCTCGGGGGTGCGGACCCGCTCGTGCGCGACCGCGCCCGGCGTGGTCGCGCCGCCGCGACCGGTCTGGTCGTCCCGGGGGGCGACGATGCGCACCGTCACCCGCGGTTCGGCCTCCAGGGCCCGGGCCAGCGCGGCGAGCCCCGTCGCGGCGTACCCGTCGTCGTTGGTGAGCACCACCAGCAGCGGCGGGGGGCCGGTCGACCGGCCGGCGTTCGTGCGGGAGGCACGGCCTCCGGGGTCGCCGCCCCTGCCGCCGCAGGCCGCCAGGGCGGTGGCGAGCACCAGCGCGACCACTCCCACGCGGCGGATCCGGCACCGACCCTGGCCATGCGCCCTTGCGGTCACCCCACGCCCCCTCCCGGCCCGCGCCCACGGGCCCCGGCGCCGAGCACCCTAGCGAGGTCGCCGGGTGCGGGTCGCCGGGTGGCGGCTAGGGTGAACCCATGAGTGACCAGGGCGACGTCGTCAGCGTCGAGCGGGTGATCCCGGCGCCCCCGGAGCGGATCTTCGAGGTGCTCGCCGACCCGTCCCGCCACCCGGAGATCGACGGGAGCGGCACGGTGCGGGCGGCCAAGCCGGGGGCGTCCCGCCACCTGCAACTCGGTGACACCTTCGGCATGTCGATGAAGATGGGACTGCCGTACTCGATGGTGAGCACGGTCATCGAGTACGAACCCAACCGCCGCATCGCCTGGCAGAGCCGCCCGCCCGGACCGGTCAGCAAACTCGTCGGCGGGCGGATCTGGCGATACGAGCTCGAGCCCGCCGACGGTGGCACCCGCGTGCGGGAGAGCTGGGATCTCACCCAGGACCGGCAGCGGGCCTTGCTGCGCCGCATGTACGCGGCCAAGACCCGGCAGAACATGGAGCGCACGCTGGAGCGGCTCGAGCAGCTGGTGACCTCGGCATGAACGGCACCGTGAACGTGGGGGCCGCCGATGCGGATCACCTACGAGTGTCGCCTACGGCTGGCTGACCCCGACGACCGCGTCCGGGCCCGGGCGATCACGAAGCACCGGGTCGGTGGCCACTACGGCGGCTGGCCGGAGCACGCCCCCGAACACTGGCAGCCCGTACCGGGGGCGCGGGTGCGGTGGCGGCAGCTCAGCGACCCTCACGGGACCGAAGAGGCGTTCGAGCTCGTGTGGGGGCGCCCGGAACGCTCCGAGGGGCGGGACCGGCCGCTGTGGCGGACCACATCCGTGCGGGTGATCGGATCCGGTCCCCACAGCGAGGTGCAGGTGACCGAGACCCTCGAGGCCACCGACGGCCGGCTGCTCCCGGTCACCGGCACCCGGGCGCGCCGTCCCGACCTCGTCGCCGATCTCGTGGCCCACCTCCGCTGCGTCGACGGCAACCGGCGCCTCACGGGCCGGCCGGTCGAGCTCGACGCGGAGGCGGCCGACGAGATCGAGGCGTTCCTGTTGGCGGACCGGTGCCTGCCGGTGCTGCTCGTGACCGGCGATGCCGCCGGTGCGGTCCGGGCGGACGCCGAGCGCTTCGCCGACGAGCTCGTGGGTCTGGCCCACACCTTCGTGGCCGCCGCCCCGGAGACCCAGGACGCGCTCGGCACCCGCCTCGGGCCGGAGTGGATGCCCGATCCCGGCGGCCTGCGCCTCTTCTGGCCCGGGTGGCGTAGCCGGGACCCCCTGGAACGGCATCCCCAGTGGCGGGCCGACGACTGCGCCGGGCCCGACGGTCCCCGGCCCCGGGTGGCCGAGGGGCTCACCCACCTCGTGGTGGGTGCGGCCACGCTGTGGACCGACGCCCACCCACTGCTCGCCCGGCTCAGCCGGTCGGCCGCCGCCGCCGAGACCCGGTCTCGCCGGCAGGCCCTCGACGACCTGCGCCGGGCGATGGAGGAGAACCAGGCGGTTGCCGACGAGCTCATCGGTGAGTACCAGCGGGAGCTCAGCCTCGCCGACCAGCGGATCTACGAGCTCGAGCAGGCGTTGGAGGCCGAACGGGAGCGCGCCGGGCGCGCCGAGGCCTCCCGGGCGGAGGCGGAGCAGCGCCTGGTGGCGATGCTCGCCGACCCGGACCGGGCCCCGGCCCTGGTCGGCGTCCTGAACGAGGTCGCCGCCCGGGCCCGCGCCCTGCGCTTCCTGCAGCGGGCCCTCGACGGTGCAGCCGCGATGTCGATGGCGAATCCGGAGCGACTGCGCGACGCGCTCCTCCTGGTCGACGAGGTCGCCACCGCCCGGGCCGACGGCCGGCTGCAGACCTCGTTTGCGGAGGCGTGCCGCCGGCGTGGGTTGGACTGGGCCGGGGGCGTCTCCGACACCGCGCAGCAGAAGTACGCCGAGAGCTACACGGTGGCCGAGAACGGGCACACGTACCGGCTCGGCCCGCACCTGCGGCTCGGCGACCCGGACGGGCCGGTACGGGTCTACTGCACGTTCGACGGGCCGGTGGTGGTGGTCGGCCACATCGGCCGTCACCTGCCCGACAAGTCGAGCCCGCACGGCTGAGGCGCACCCGGTCCGGTGGCCCGGTCCGGGGTGGGCTGCCGGGCCCGTTCCGTATACTCGGCGTGCCCGGAGGGATGACTGAGTGGCCGAAAGTGCTCGCCTGCTAAGCGAGTAGGGGGTGTGAAGCCCCCTCGAGGGTTCAAATCCCTCTCCCTCCGCCCCGCCGACGGTCGGTGACCGTCGGCGCGTTCAGAGGTCCGGCAGGCCGAGATCGAGGTTGGGGCGTTCGATGCCGCCGTCGACCTCGATCACCTTGCCGGTGAGGTACGACCCGGCGTCCGACGCGAGGAACAGCACCGCCGCGGCGACGTCGTCCGGTTCCCCGAGGCGGCGCAGGGGCGTGCCGGCGGTCATCGCGTCGCGGAGGCCGGGGTCGGTGAGCACCGTCTCCAGCGCCGAGGTCGCAGTGGCGCCGACCGCCACCGCGTTCACCCGGATCCGGGGGGCGAGGTCGGCGGCGAGCAGCCGGGTCAGGTGGCTCAGCGCGGCCTTCGCCGTCCCGTAGGCCGCGTAGCCCCGACCCACGAGGCGACCCATCGCGGAGGAGACGTTCACCACCGCGCTCGTCGGGACCGCCGGTGCGGCCGCCTCAGGGACGGGCGGGTCGGCGAGCGCGGCGAGCAGGTGCGGCACCGCGAGCTGGGTGAGCCGGAACGCGGTGGTGACGTTGAAGTGGAACGCGGCCTCGAAGGCCCGTTCGCTGGTGTCGAGGAACGGTCGGGGTGGGGCGCCGCCGGCGTTGTTCACCAGGATGTCGAGGCGGCCCAGCGCGCCGACGGCCCCGGCGACGACCCCGTCGAGGCCGGCGGTGTCCGACACGTCGGCCGGCAGCACCACGGCCCGGCGGCCCAGCTCGGCGACCCGGGCCGCCACCGCGTCGAGATCGGACCGGGTGCGGGCGACGAGCGCCACGTCGGCACCGCCCTCGGCGAGCGCGAGCGCACACGCCCGCCCGATGCCCCGGCCGGCCCCGGTGACCAGCGCGGCGCGCCCGTCGAGCCGGAACCGGTCGATGAGCACGCGGGGACGATAGCGGGGTGTCCCGCGGTGCCTCCTCGGGTGCGCTCGGTGACGTGGGCTCCGTCCGGCCGGTCAGGCGGTCACCAGGTTCGGGGGTCGGTGCCCGGCGAGGACCGCCACCACACCGGAGCAGGCCAGGCGGGCCATGCGGGTGCGGGTGGCGTGGGTCGCGCTGCCGATGTGGGGCAGCAGCACCGTGTGGGGCGCCTGCAGCAGGTCGGGATGGACCTGCGGCTCGTGTTCGAAGACGTCGAGGCCGGCGGCGAAGATCCGCCCCTCGGTGAGGGCGGCGGCGAGCGCGGCCTCGTCGACGACCGGCCCGCGGGACGTGTTGACCAGTACCGCACTGCGTCGCATGCGGGCGAGCTCGGCGGCCCCGATGAGGTGCTGGGTGTGCGGGGTGAGCGGCACGTGCAGGCTCACGACGTCGGCGGTGGCGAGCAGGTCGTGGAGGTCGGCGACCCAGCCGGCCTCGCCGGTGTCGTGACGGGTGTGGTGCAGCACCCGCATCCCGAACCCGGCGGCGCGACGGGCCACCGCCCGGCCGATCCGGCCGTACCCGACCAGCCCGAGCGTGGCGCCGTGGACGTCGTGGCCGAGGTACTGGTTGACGCCCCACCCCACCCACCGGCCGGCCCGCAGGTCACGTTCGGCTTCCGAGCAGCGCCGGGACGCGGCGAGGATGAGTGCGAAGGCCAGGTCGGCGGTGGTCTCGTCGAGGACGCCGGGGGTGTTGCACACGGCCACACCGAGTTCGGTCGCCGCGTCGACGTCGATGTTGTCGTAGCCCACGGCCACGTTCGCCACCACCCGCAGGCGACCGGCCGCGCCGGCGGCGAGCACCTCCCGGTCGATCCGGTCGGTGAGCAGGCACACGATCCCGTCCACCGTGGGGGCGAGCGCCACGAGCTCGGCGTGGTCGTAGGGATCGTCCTCCTCCCGTTGCACGACGGTGAGGGCGGCCTCGTGCAGGGGGTCGGTGCCGCCGTCGGGGAGGCGGCGGGTGACCAGGACGCAGGTCGGGTCGCTCATCACCCCAACGCTAGGGTCGGCGTCCGATGGGTGTGCTGAGCGCAGCGGAGGCCGTCGTGCTCGGCGTGGTGGAGGGGGTCACCGAGTTCCTCCCCATCAGCTCGACCGGGCACCTCGTCGTCACCTCCGGGCTCCTCGGCCTTCCCGACGCCGGGCCGGCGGGCGACGCGGTCACCAGCTACGAGATCGCCATCCAGGGCGGGGCGATCCTGGCGGTGTTCGTCCTGTACCGGCACCGGTTGGCGGTGATGGCCGAGGGGCTCGTCGGGACGAGCCGCACCGGCCGTCGGCTCGCGCTCGCGGTGCTCGGGGCGTTCGTGCCCTCGGCGCTGGTGGGGGTGGCGTCGGAGCGGTGGATCAAGGGGGTGCTCTTCGGGGCCTGGCCGGTGGCCGCGGCGTGGCTCGTGGGCGGGCTGGCGGTCCTGGCCCTCGCCCGTACCGGACGGCTCGGTCCGCACGGCGGCCGCCCGTTGGAGACGGTCGGGACCCGCGATGCGCTCGTGATCGGCGCCGCGCAGGTCCTGGCGCTGTGGCCGGGGACGAGCCGTTCCCTGGTGACGATCGTCGCCGCGCTGCTCGTGGGCCTGTCGATGGCCGCCGCGGTGGAGTTCTCGTTCCTGCTGGGGTTTGTGACCCTCGGTGCGGCGACCACCTACGAGGCGGTGCGCAACGGCACCCTCATGCTCGACAGCTTCGGGTGGTTCACCCCGCTGCTGGGATTCGTCGTCGCGTTCGTCTCCGCGGCGCTGGCCATCCGTTGGATGGTGGGGTACCTCACCCGTCACGACCTGGCGATCTTCGGGTGGTACCGGATCGGGATCGGCCTGGTCACGGTGGCCCTGCTCGTCGGCGGGGTGCTTTGAGCCCGACCCCATGGCGGGTCGCCGACCCCGCCGGTCGCCGCTCGGACCCCGGGCCGCAGGCACCCCGTCCGTAGACTGGCGTCGATGGCCGAGCCCGCCGGAACCGACACGGTCCGGCACGCGGTGATCGCCGGGGTGAACAAGGCCGGTACCACCTCCCTGTTCGTGTCGCTCGGCGAGCACCCCCGGGTGGTCGCCTCCCGGGTGAAGGAGACCCGCTACTTCCTGCCCGTGCGCTGGGGACGGCCGTTGCCGCCCTTCGAGCACTACGAAGCGCAGTTCCCGCCCGCCCCGCCCGGGTCGGTGCGTCTTGAGGCATCCCCCTCCTACTTCTACGGCGGGGCGCCGCTGGCCCGGGCCATCGCCGAGCACCTTCCTGGGGCGCGCATCGTGGTGGTGCTGCGCGAGCCGGTGGCCCGGGCGGTCTCGTTCTTCCGGTACCAGAAGACCCGGTTGCGGATCCCCGCCGACCTGTCCTTCGCCGACTACCTGGCCGAGGCCCATGCGCTCGGGGACCGGCTGTACACCGACCCGGCCTGTGAGCCGTGGTTCGCCGAGGCCGGCGGACGCTACGCCGACCACCTGCCCGGCTGGATCGAGGTGTTCGGCCCCGGCGCGGTGCGGATCCTGTGGTTCGAGGACCTGGTCGCCGACCCGGCCGGCGAGTTGGGCCGCCTGGCCGAATGGCTCGGGCTCGACCCGGCGCTCCTGCCCCGCCGGGGCCTGGCCGCTGAGAACCGTACGACCGGGTACCGCGTCGCCGGGCTCCAACGCCTCGCGCTGGCGTTCAACGACCGCGGGGAACGGCTGCTGCGCCGGGTGCCGGGCGTGAAACGGGCGCTCCGCCGCCTCTACTACCGCCTCAACGGCAGGGAACTGGCGGAGGAGATCCCCGGTGCGGTGCTGGCGGAGCTCGCCGCCCGTTACGAGGAACCGAACCGGCGCCTTGCCGGGTTCCTCGCCTCCTGGGGTGTCCCGGCGCCGGGCTGGTTGCCCGCTGCCGACCCGGACTCCGGTGCCGGCCGGGCCAGGGTTGCCGCCGGTACCCGGGACGACGTCCCGACCGCTGCCTCCACCGGTTCCCGGGCCGACATCCCGGCCGACATCCCGGCCGACATGAGGTAGCTCACCGACGCGACGGTCACCGCGGCCACCATGGCGGGGATCGCGATCCCCGAGTCGTTCAGGGCGAACCCGAGGACGCCGAGGACCGCCAGGCCCACCCCGACCGGGGTCGCCTGGCGCACATGTTGTGCGAGGCGGCGCAGCGGTCGGGACCCGGCAAGGGCCAGCACCCCGATGAGCACCGCGGCGGTGAGCAGGAACGAGAGCAGCACCGACCCCCCCGCCGTCGACAGGCTCGCCTCCCCTTTTCGTTCGATCACCATGGTGATCCCGGGCCAGCCCTCCTCGACGGCCTGCTCCACGAAGCGGCCGACGTGGGTGCGGTCGTCGGCGGGACGCAGGTAGTCGAGGAACGCGACCGCCGCCCCGGTGGCCACGAGGAGCACGGCGGCACCGGCGACGACCCGGGGTCGCAGTGACCGACCGGCCAGCATCCAGGCGGTGATCGCGAACGCGGGGGTCGCCGCCAGCGTGGCGCCGAAGTTCTGGCCGAAGACGGGCGGGGTGAACGACACGAGCGTCGCCGCCAGGACCGCGCCCGCCAGCGCGAGGCCGGCCCGGTCGGGACGCCGGGCGTGGATGAGTCCGGCGCAGACGAGCGCCGCGGCGCCGGTCAAGGCGAACGAGACGTTGCCGATCCCGGCCATGCGGATCCCGACCGTGGGGGAGTACCCGAACGGGGTCGACAGCTCGAGGCGGGCGCCGGTGAACACGTCGACGACGTGCAGGGCCACCACGCCGCCCACCGCCACGAGCAGCCCGTCGGCCGGGCGGCGCCGCGCCGGCGCCCGGGCCAGCAGCCCGTAGCACGCGGCGCCGCCGACCACCACCGCCCAGTACGCCGGGTCCGGCCAGCGGTCGAACCGCAGGCCCCGGGCCACGAACGGGGTGACGAGCAACCCGAGCACCGCCAGGGACGCCCAGGCCACGACCCCCCGCCAGCGCGGGACGCGCCGCTCGGCGGCCAGCGCGGCGGCAGCCACCACGAGCACGAGGACCACGAACAGCGTGATCGACGGCGCGACCCGGGTGTCCCGACGGGCGCTGTCGTCGGCGGCCTCCACCAGGGTGCGAACCCGATCCTGGAAGCTGCCGCCGGTGCGGCCGACCCGCATGGTCCGTCCCTCCATGCCGGCCGGTCGGGGCAGGTCGAGGAGGGCGAGGACGGTGGGGGCGACGTCGACGAGATGCACGAACCCGGACCGGCGCGTGGTCGCCGAGCGCAACAGCCCCGGCTCCAGGCCGGGGGCCCGCACCGCCCCGACCGCCAACCCGGGCTTCGCCGGCGGGACGGCGAGACCGACCACGATCACGGCGTCGCGCCGGGGGTCGACGAGGCGCGCCAGCGCACCGACGAGCGCGTCGGTGTGGGCGAGGGCCTGTTGCTGCTGGCGTTGCGCCTGGGCGGGGAGGGCGAGCGGAGTGGCGGTCCAGGCCCGCCACAGGTCGGAGGCCTCCACCACCACCACCGAACGGTCCCGCCAGACCTGCCGGAACGCGTCGGTGACCCGGGGGATCGACAGGCGCACGCCGAACGGCGCGGTCGGGGCCGGCTCGAGGAGGGTGGGCCGTACGGTCCCGGCGCTCAGGGTGCCGTCGGAGCGCATGAGTGTGGTGACCGCGCTGCGCTGGTAAGGCGGGAACGCGTCGACGGTCGTCCAGGGGACCGTCCCGTCGGCGTTGGCGATCACCGCGCGCAGGACCCCGGCGGCGGCGAGCGCGTCGCCGAGCGCGCCGGGGGTCGCCCCGAAGTCGGTGGCCGCGTTGTCGGCCGCCAGGCGTGCGATGCCCAGGTGGACGATGCCGCGGCTCAGGCGCCGGCCGGTGCGCTGCGCGAAGGCGTCGGCGGCGGTCTGCTCCCCGAAGCGTTCGGTCGCGTCGAGGGCTTGGCCAACGATCTGGTCGTTGCCGATGCCCCGGGCGCCGGCACCGATGGTGACGTACCCGTTGCCGAGCGAGGACCGCCGCCGGGCGGCGCGCACCACCACGTCGGCCACCGCCGCGTCCGACAGCAGCCGGTCGAGGTTCGGGGTGGGCACGGTGGCCAGATCGGCCCAGGTGAGGGTGGGAAGCGCCAGGACCAGCACCCGCCGGGCGGCCGGGGGGTCCGGTCGGGCGGCGCCGCCGCCGGGTGTGCCGGTGGCCGCAGCGGCGCGAGTGACGGCGGTGGCGGGGGCGGCGCCGGTGGCGGCCACGCAGGCGAGCAGCGCCGCCACGCCGACGCGGGCGGTGAGGGCGGCTCGCCTCATGTCTCCTGTTCCCAGCCGGGTTCCGCCCCGGCGTCCGGTCCGGTCCCGGTCGCCCGGAGCCCGGCCGGGGCAGCAACGGGGCGGACGGCCAGCCATCGGTGGGCCGCCCACACCACGGCGGCGCCGGCACCGGTGACCGTCACCACGAGCACCAGCCGACCGAGCCGTCCCCCCGGGTCGGCGGCACGGGCCACGACCCAGGCCAACAGCGCCAGCAGCCCCGAGAGGGCACCGGCCCGCCACAGCTCGACGGGGAAGATCGGTGCCCGCAGCACCCGTCGCAGCCGGGTCCCGAGCAGCAGGGCACCGAGGAGGTAGGCGACGGTGTGGCCGATGCCGAGCGCCGCGACCCGGGCGTCGCCGCGGGTGGCCAGCGCCCCGGCCACCATCACCCCCGCGCCCACCACCGCGGTGCCGAGCGCGACGAGCGCCGGGGTGCGGCTGTCACCCCGGGCGTAGAAGGCCCGGGCCAGCAGCAGGAACGCGGCGTACCCGTACAGCCCGAGTCCGAGCGACGCCAGCGCGGCGGCGAGCCGCCCGGCCCCGCCACGGCTGCCGCCGATCGCGATCACCTCCATCGCCGGTCCGGCCAGCGCCAGGTAGGCGGCGGTCACCGGCAGGGTGAGCACACCCATCGCGCCCAGGGCCCAGCGGACGGTGCGGGCGAAGCCGGCGTCGTCGCCCCGGGCGGCGTCAAGGGTGAGGTCGGGGAGGATCGTCGTGTTCACGGGCTGGGCGAGGATGGCATACGGGGCGAGGAACGCCACGAAGGCGAACTGGTAGGCCACCACGCCGCCCTCCACCCGGTTGCCCATCACGATGGCCGCCCCGAGCAGGA
>Ga0308412_1000080_pt1:0-15000 | contig 40588 bp, 31 predicted proteins | sample HotsprottomLayer_FD_202357 | JGI IMG/M metagenome (GOLD analysis project Ga0308412, IMG submission 202357) | Hot spring phototrophic mat microbial communities from Octopus Spring, Yellowstone National Park, Wyoming, United States -... | ecosystem: Environmental > Aquatic > Thermal...
CCAACAAGACCCGGGTCTGCACCCCACCCAACGCCCCGTCCCGCCCGGCCTCGTCGAGCGCCCCGACCACCCGGGACAGGGCCGCACCCGCCCCGTCCAGCTCCTCCCGCATCCATGCGAACATACGTCCGACCCTACCGGAGGGTGTGACACGGACCCCCGGGCCGGCCGAGGCCCCGAGTACCCGTCAGCTGGCGCCAACGCCCGGCCGGCGGCGTGCGGTCCCGGTCACCGCCGGTGTCGACGTCTCGTCGTCGCCGTCCACCCTCACGACGAACGTCGCGTCGTCGGCCGGCGCAGCGTCGTCCACCGCACCGAGCTTGTCGCCCGCGGAGCCACGGACGGCACCGCCATCCGGCCGGGCCCCGAAACGCGCCGTCGCGGTGACCGTCTGCCCGGCCAGCACCGGGGCCCGGAACCACACCTCTACCTGCGTGTCGGTGAGAAGCGCTTCACCCCAGGCCTCCAGCAGCAGTGCGAAGGCCGGGCCGGCCACCTGCATCCCCTGAGCCACCGGCGCCGGGTAGCCGAGTCGGGCGGCGAGCTCGGGCTCGCTGTGGAAGTTGCCCCGGCGCGAATAGGTGCGCAGGAGGTCGAGATCCAGGCGCAGGGAACGCCGCCGCACGACCACCCCTGGCCCGGCCCCCGGCCCCGGACCCACCGACGGGCCCGGCGCGGCACCGGTGTCCGGCGGCGGGCTCGGGCCCGTCCGGGCCCCCGAAGCACGAGCCGCCCGGCGGGCGGTGCAGAACGTCGCGGTGCCCGTCCAGAGCCGGGCACCGTCGCCGCCGCTCACCTCCGCCCGCACCTCGAGCGCCTCCCGCCCACGCCAGGCGAAGCCGCGCACCACCTCGCCGGTCAGGCGCACGAGGCCCGGGGCGGTGGCCACCCCCCAGGTTCGCACCTGTTGGTGCAGGTGCAGCAGCGGCTCGTCGGTACGACGCTGCAGGGCGACGATCATGAGGTTGGCCAGCATCGGGGGGTACAGCACCCCGGCGTGCCGGGCCGGGTGGTCGACACCGGCGCCGGCCCAGTACCGGTCGTTGGCCGCCGCGCTCAGCTCCAGCTCCCAGGGTCCCAGCGGCGTGCCCACGGGCGGGAGCCCCGTGGCCGGGGGCGTCGGCGACCGCCGCCGGTCGTATTCGCTTCTGTGCATATAATGCACCCCGATGGATGAACCGGCGGGCTCAGAGATCCCCGTCGCCGTGCTCGGCGGCTCAGGGTACACAGGGGCCGAGCTGTTGCGACTGCTCGCCGGCCACCCCACGTTCCGGGTCGTGTCGGTGACCGGGGAGAGCCGGGCGGGGGAGCGGCTGGCCGACGTCGTCTGTGGCCTCGCCGCCGCATGGCCCGATCTGCGGCTCACCACGGTGGGGGATCTCGACCCCGGCGCCGTCCGGGTGGTGTTCTGCTGCCTTCCGCACGGCGCGTCCCAGAAGGTGGTGCCGATGCTGGTCGACCGGGTCGAACACATCGTCGACCTGGGTGCCGACTTCCGGCTCCCCGCCTCCGAGTACGCGACGTGGTACGGCGAGCCGCACGCCGCACCGGAGCTGTTGGACCGGTTCGCCTACGCCCTGTGCGAGCTGTTCGGCTCGGACCTCGCCCGGTGTGCCCACGCCGCGGTGCCGGGTTGTTATCCCACTGCCACGCTGCTGGCCCTGGCCCCGCTGGCCGGCGCCGGACTGCTCGACGGGACGCCGGTGGTGGTCGACGCCTGCTCGGGGATCTCGGGGGCGGGACGCACCCCGAAGCTCGGGACCCTCTTCGGTGAAGTGGCCGAGAACGTCGTCGCGTACGGCCTCGACGGGCACCGGCACACCGGGGAGATGGAACACGGTCTGGCCCGGCTGGCCGGCCGGTCGATCCCGGTGCGGTTCACCCCGCACCTGGTGCCGATGGTGCGGGGCATCCACGCCATCGCGCACCTCCGCCCGGCCCGGCCGGCGGGCACCGCCGAGCTGCTCGCCGCGGCCCGGGAGCACTACCGCGGGTGCCCGTTCGTGCAGGTGGCGGAGGCGCCGCCCCCCACGAAGGCGACCCTGGGCGCCAACACCGCCATGGTGAGCTACCACGCCGACCCCCGCACCGGGATCGTGAGCGCGATCGGGGTGATCGACAACCTCACCAAGGGGGCGGCCGGTCAGGCGATCCAGGCCGCCAACCGGCTCTGCGGCCTCGACGAGCGCACCGGCCTGCCGGTCGCGGGACGGTGGCCGTGAGCGTCACCGACGCCGCCGGGTTCGCCGCCGGGGGCGTCGCGTGCGGCATCAAGCCCGACGGGCGGTCCGACCTCGCCGTCGTCACCACCGACGACCGCCGTCCCGTCCCTGCGGCCGGGACGTTCACCACCAACCGGGCGGCGGCCGCGCCGGTGCAGGTGAGCCGCGCCGCGCTGGCCGACGGGCACCTCGCCGCGGTGGTGTGCTCCTCGGGCAACGCCAACGCCGCCACCGGTGCCCGGGGCCTCGCCGACGCCCGCCGGATGGCCGAACTCACCGCGACGCATCTCGGGGTCGCAGCCGCCGAAGACGTCGCCGTGTGTTCCACCGGCCTCATCGGGATCCCCCTGCCGATGGAGGCGCTGGAAGCGGGTATCCCACGCTGCTGCGCCGAGCTCAACGGCGCCGCGGCCGCCGCCGACGCCATCCTCACCACCGACACGGTCCGCAAGGAGGTGACGGTCGGGGTCCCGGGTGGGGCGGGGGTGATCGGCGGCATGGCCAAGGGCGCGGCGATGCTGGCCCCCGCGATGGCCACGATGCTGGCGGTGCTCACCACCGACGTCGCCGCCGCACCGGGGGTGCTCGCCGACGCGCTGGCCGGCGCGGTGGACGAGACGTTCAACCAGCTCTGCGTCGACGGGTGCACCAGCACGAACGACACCGTCCTGCTCCTCGCCTCGGGCCGCTCCGGCCGCCGGGTCGACGCCGACGACGGGTCCTTCGCCGATGCCCTGCGCGACGCGTGTGCGTCGCTGGCCACCCAGATGGCCGCCGACGCCGAGGGTGCCACGAAGCTGGCCCGGATCGTGGTGCGCGGGGCCGCCGGCACCGCGGACGCCCAGCGCGCCGCCCGTGCGGTGGCCGGCTCGCAGCTCGTGCAGTGCTCCCTCAACGGGGCCGACCCCTACTGGGGCCGGGTCCTCTCCGAGCTGGGTGCCAGCGGCGCCGACCTCGACCCCGATCGGGTGACGATCGCCTACGGCGAGGTCGTGGTGTGCCGCAACGGGATCGCCGCCGCCCACGATCCCGCCGCCCTGGCCGCGGTGATGGCCGCACGGGAGGTGACCATCACCTGCGACCTGCACCTCGGTGACGGGACCGCCACCGTGCTCACCACCGACCTGTCCCACGCCTACATCGACGAGAACCGGCGGACCTCGTGAGCGTGCCCGATCCCGCCACCAGCCCGCCGCCCACCTCGGCGGCGACCCCGCCGCCCGGTTCCCCGCGTGATCCCGCCCTCGGTGCCGACCCGCGCCGGCTGGATGCCGGGACGAAGGCCGCGGTGCTGGCCGAGGCGCTGCCCTACATCCGGGAGTTCTCGGGCCGCACCGTGGTGGTGAAGGTGGGCGGCTCCGCGATGGAGGACCCCGCGCTCGTCGCCCTGTTCGCCCAGGACGTGGTGCTCATGCGGCTGGTCGGGATGCGACCCGTGGTCGTACACGGCGGCGGTCCCCAGATCAGCGAGCTCATGCGCCGCCTCGGCAAGGAGCCCACCTTCGTCGACGGGCTGCGGGTCACCGACGCCGAGACGGTCGACATCGCCCGGATGGCCCTGGTGGGGAAGGTGAACCGGGAACTCGTGGCGGCCTGCAACCGGCACGGGTCGTTCGCGGTGGGCCTGTCGGGCGAGGACGCCGGCCTGCTCACCGTCGGGCCCCGCGACGAGCGGCTCGGCTTCGTGGGTGAGATCCGGAGGGTGGAACCGGCGATCCTGGAGCGCCTGCTCCGGGAGGAGCTCATCCCGGTCGTGGCGACCATCGGGGTCGACGAGGCGGGGCAGGCCTACAACGTGAACGCCGACACGGTGGCCGGCGCCGTGGCCGAGGCGATGGGGGCCACCAAGCTCGTGTACCTCACCGACGTCGCGGGGGTGTACCGCGACCACGCCGACCCCACGACGCTGGTGTCGCGCATCGACGCCGCGGGGGTGGAGGCGCTGCTGGCCTCGGGTGCGGTGGCCGACGGGATGATCCCGAAGCTGCGGTCCGCGGTGCACGCCGTGCGTCGGGGGGTGCACCGGGCGCACATCCTCGACGGCCGGGTGCCCCACGCCCTGCTGCTCGAGGTGTTCACGAAGGAAGGCATCGGCACGATGGTGACCCCATGACCACCACGAGGACCCTGGGGCTCGCCGAGCTCACCGACCTCGACGCCCGGCACGTCATGGGCACCTACACCCGCGCCCCGGTGGCGTTCACCCGGGGTTCGGGATGCCGCCTGTGGGACACCGAGGGCCGCGAGGTGCTCGACTTCCTGTCCGGGCTCGCCGTCACCTCCCTCGGTCACGCCCACCCGGCGGTGGCCGACGCGATCGCCGCGCAGGCGCGTCGCCTGCTGCACGTGTCCAATCTCTACCTCAACGACCGGCAACCCGTCCTCGCCGCCCGTCTCGACGCCCGCTGCGCCGCCGCCACCGGCACCTCCGGCCGAGTCTTCTTCGCCAACTCGGGCGCCGAGGCCAACGAGTGCGCGATCAAGCTCGCCCGCCGGTTCGGTCAGACACGCGGCGGTCCCGCCCGGTTCGGGATCGTGACCGCCCTCGGGTCGTTCCACGGCCGCACCCTCGCCACCCTGGCCGCCACCGGCCAGCCCACCAAGCACGAGCCGTTCCGGCCGCTCCCACCCGGGTTCCACCATGTCCCCTACGGTGACCTCGACGCGCTCGACGCCGTGCTCGACGGCACGGTGGCGGCGGTGATGCTGGAAGCCGTGCAGGGCGAGGGCGGGGTGCGCCCGGCCCCGCCGGGGTACCTGCCCGCGGTGCGCGACCTGTGCGACCGGCGCGGTGCCCTGCTCATCCTCGACGAGGTGCAGACGGGTCTGGGCCGCACCGGCCGCTGGTTCGCGTTCGAGCACTTCGGTGACGTCCGCCCCGACGTCGTCACCCTCGCCAAGGCGCTCGGCAACGGGATGCCGATCGGGGCCTGCTGGGCCCGGGCCGAGGTCGCAGCGCTGCTCGGGCCCGGCACCCACGCCACCACCTTCGGTGGTCAGCCGCTGGCGTGCGCGGCGGCGCTGGCGGTGCTGGAGGTCATGGAGGCCGAGGACGTCTGTGCCCGGGCCGTCGCCGCCGGCGCCCGGCTGCGGGCGCGCCTCGAGGCGCTGGAGGGGGTGCGGGGCGTCCGGGGTCTCGGGTTGCTGCTCGCCGCCGAGCTCGACGGCGGCGACGCCGCCACGGTGGTCGGGCGGGCCCTGGAGGCCGGGCTGCTCGTCAACGCGGTCACCCCGAGCGCGCTGCGCCTGGCGCCGCCGCTGCTGGTGACCGACGAGGAGATCGACGAGGCCTGCGGGCGCCTGGCCGCGGCGCTCGCCGGGCCCGAGGGGGAGGCGGCGGGATGAAGGACCTGCTCGACATCGTGGACCTCACCCCGGCGGACCTCGCCCGGGTCCTCGACCTCGCCACGGCCTGGAAGCGGCCCGGGGCGCAGATCCCGACGCCCCTGTCGGGGCAGGCGGTGGCGATGGTGTTCGAGAAGCCGTCCGCCCGGACCCGGGTCTCGACCGAGCAGGCGGTCGTGTCGCTCGGCGGGCATCCGGTGCCGGTGCGGGACGAGGAGGTGGGGATCGACCGGCGGGAGACGGCTGAGGACGTGGCCCGCACGCTCGCCGCGTATTGCGCGGTCGTTGCCGCCCGGGTACGGGAGCACCGGGTGCTGGAGCGCATGGCCGCGGTCGTGCCGGTGCCGGTGGTGAACCTGCTGTCCGACCGCGCCCATCCCTGCCAGGCGCTCGCCGATCTGCTCACGCTGCGGGAACACCTCGGGCACCTCGAGGGACGCCGGCTCGCGTTCGTGGGCGACGGCAACAACGTCGCCGCCTCCCTCGTGCAGGCAGCGGCCCTCAGCGGCCTCGAGATCGTCGTCGCCTCCCCGCCCGGCTACGAGCTCGACGACGAGGTCGTCGAGCGGGCCCGCAACCTCGGCGGCACCGTCGAGCTGGTCGCTGATCCGCACGAGGCGGTGGTCGGCGCCGACGCGGTGTACACCGATGTGTGGGTGTCGATGGGTGACGAGGACGAGACCGACCTGCGCCGCAGCGCGTTCCGGGGCTGGCAGGTCGATGCCCGGCTCATGGACACCGCCGGACCCGGCGCGATCTTCATGCACTGCCTGCCCGCCCACCGGGGTGAGGAGGTCTCCGCCGAGGTGCTGGAGGGGCCCCGCTCGGTGGTGTGGCAGCAGGCCGCCAACCGCCTGCACTCGGTGCGGGCGCTGCTCGCCGTGCTGCTGGAGGGGCGCTGATGGCCGCCGGTTCGAAACCCCAGCGTCAGCACCGCATCGCCCGCCTGCTCGAGGAGCAGGTGGTCTCCAGCCAGGCGCAGCTGGTGGAGCTGCTGGCGGCCGACGGGATCATGGCCACCCAGGCCACCGTGAGCCGCGACCTCGAGGAGCTCGGTGCGGTGAAGGTCCGCATTCCCGGCGGGGCGATGGCGTACGCGGTGCCCGAGCATGCCCGGGACCACGCCCCGGCCGACGAGCACCTGCGGCGCGTGCTGAGCGACTTCGTCGTCGAGGTGGCCCACAGCGGCAACCTCGTGGTGCTGCGCACACCGCCGGGATCCGCCCATGTGGTCGGCTCCGCGCTCGACCGTGCCGGTCTTCCGGACGTGCTGGGCAACGTCGCCGGTGACGACACCCTCATCGTGGTGTGCGCGGAGGGGGCCGCCGGCGCGGCGGTCGGCGCCCGCCTCGCCGGCCTCGCCGGGCTCTGAGCGGGCACAGAGGAGGAAGCCGATGACCAGACCCACGCCGCGACGGATCGTGCTCGCCTACTCCGGGGGCCTCGACACGTCGGTCGCGGTTCGCTGGATCGCCGAACACTGGGGCGCCGAGGTCGTCGCCCTGGCGGTGGACGTCGGACAGATGCCCGACGCGGACGCCGCGACCTGGGAGGAGATCCGACACCGGGCGCTGGCCGCCGGAGCGGTCGCCGCCGAGGTGGTCGACGCCCGGGACGAGTTCGCCACCGGGTTCTGTGCCCGGGCGATCCGGGCCAACGCCCTGTACGAACGTCGCTACCCGCTGGTCTCGAGCCTGAGCCGACCGCTCATCGCCCGGCATCTCGTCGCCGCGGCCCGGGCGCACGGCGCCGATGCCGTCGCGCACGGATGCACCGGCAAGGGCAACGACCAGGTGCGCTTCGAGGTGAGCCTGCGGGCGCTGGCCCCCGACCTCGAGATCCTCGCCCCGGTGCGGGAGTGGGGTCTCACCCGGGCCGACGCTATCGCGCTGGCCGCGCAGTGGCGGATCCCGATCACCGCCTCGGTCGAGGCGCCCTACTCGATCGACGAGAACCTCGCCGGACGGGCGATCGAGTGCGGGGCGATCGAGGACCCCTGGGCCGCACCGCCCCCGGAGATCTGGGCCCGAACCGTCGAGGTCGCCGACGCGCCCCGGGAGGCGACGGAGGTGGTGATCGGCTTCGAGCGGGGCGTCCCGGTCAGCCTCGACGGCGCTCCCCTGGCCTTGGTCGAGATGCTGCCCGCCCTCGACCGGATCGTCGGTGCCTACGGGGCGGGACGCATCGACATGGTGGAGAACCGCCGCGTGGGCATCAAGAGCCGGGAGGTGTACGAGTGCCCCGGGATGCTCACCCTCATCGACGCCCACGCCGACCTCGAGGCGATCACCCTGGAGCGTGACGTCATGCACGAGAAGCAGCGGCTGGAGCCGCGCTGGGCGGAGGTCACCTACGACGGGTTGTGGTACTCGCCGCTTCGTGAGGCGCTCGACGCGTTCATCGACAGCACGCAGCGGCACGTCACCGGCGAGGTACGGGTACGGCTGGAGCCGGGCCGCGCCGCGGTGGTCGGGCGTCGCGCCCCCCGCGGGCTCTACGACGACGCGCTCGCCACCTACGAGGCGCACGACGCGTTCCGGCACCAGGACGCGGCCGGTTTCGTGCGCCTGTGGGGCCTGTCGGTGGAGACGTGGGCCCGGCGGCAGCGTTCCGAGGCACCGACCCCCCCACCGGTGGACGAGCCGTGACCGGCCGGCCGCTGTGGCACGGTCGGCTCGGCGACGAGATGGCCTCCGAGCTCATGGCGTTCACCGCCAGTCTCCCCTTCGACCGCCGGCTCGGACCCGACGACGTGACCGGCTCCGAGGCACACGTCGACATGCTCGCCCACGTCGGCCTGCTCAGTCCGGCCGAGCACCGGGCGGTACGGGACGCCCTCGGTCGGGTGCGGGCGGAGCTCACCGACGGCACGTTCGCGTTCCAACCGGCCGACGAGGACGTCCACACCGCGATCGAGCGACGGGTCACCGAGCTCGCCGGCGACGCCGGCGCCAAGCTGCACACCGGCCGGAGCCGCAACGACCAGGTGGCCCTCGCGCTGCGGCTCTGGGTCCGGCGGGAGGGCCGGGCGGTCGCTCTCCGCATCCACGAGCTCTGCGCCGTGCTGGTCGAGCGTGCCGGGGAGCTCGACGACGACGTGTACCTCCCCGGGTACACGCACCTCCAGCACGCCCAGCCGGTCCTGCTCGCCCATCACCTCCTCGCGCACGCCTGGGCGCTGGGCCGGGACCTCGACCGGATGCGCGACGCCCTGGAGCGCGCCGCGGTGTGCCCGTTGGGGGCCGGGGCGCTGGCCGGATCCAGCCTCCCGCTCGATCCCGACCACGTGCGACGCAGCCTCGGGTTCCCGGCCCGGTTCGAGAACTCCCTGGATGCGGTCTCCGACCGCGACTTCGTCGCCGAGCTGCTGTTCGCGGTGGCGCTCTGCGGCGTGCACCTGTCGCGCATCGGCGAGGAAGTGGTGTTGTTCACCAGCGAGGAGTTCGGCTTCTGGCGCCTCGACGACGCCTGGGCCACCGGGTCGTCGATGCTGCCCCAGAAGAAGAACCCCGACGTGGCCGAGCTGGCTCGGGGCAAGGCCGGGCGGCTCATCGGCCATCTCACCGGGTTGCTCACCACCCTGAAGGGTCTTCCCCTGGCCTACAACCGGGATCTGCAGGAGGACAAGGAGCCGCTCTTCGACGCGTTCGACACCCTCTCGGGGGCGCTGGTCGCCCTGACCGGGCTGCTGCGGACCGCCACCTTCGACGCCGAGCGCATGCGGGCCGCGGCCGACTCCCCGTTCGCGGCGGCCACCGACCTCGCCGAGCACCTCGTGACCCGGGGGGTGCCGTTCCGGGAGGCCCACGCCGTGGTGGGCAACCTCGTCCGGCAGGCCATCGAGCGGGGCATCCCGCTGGACGAGCTCGTCGCCGCCCAACCCGGGCTCGGCGACGAGGCCCGTTCGCTCCTGCAGCCCGGAGCCGCGGTGCGGCGGCGCCGAACACCGGGTGGCGGTGGGCCGCAACCCGTCGCGGCGCAGCTCAAGGCGGCCCGGGACCTGCTACGCCGACAGCAGGCATGGCTGCTCGAGCCGGGGCAGACTTCGGTGCGTGACGAGGGGGACGGGCCGGGTCGCCGGGGTGGGTGAGGCGCACCCGGCGGTCGACCTGCCCACCGGGTGGCGGGCCCTGGCGCGCCGGTTCTTCGACCGGCCGGTGGCCGAGTTGGCCCCGGCGCTACTGCACACGCTGCTCGTTCGCCGGGAGGACGACGGGTCGCTGACGGCGGCCCGGCTCGTGGAGGTGGAGGCCTACGGCGGCCGGGACGACCCGGGCAGCCACGCCCGGCGGGGTCCGACCCGGGCCAACGCCACGATGTTCGCCGGTCCCGGCCACCTGTACGTGTACTTCACCTACGGGATGCACTGGTGCGTCAACGTCACCGCCCGGGCGGCTCCCGGGGAGGGCGCCGCGGTGCTGTTGCGGGCGGCGGCGCCGGTCAGGGGCCTCGACCGGATGCGGGCGCGTCGCCCGACGGCACGCCGGGACCGGGACCTGTGTGCCGGACCGGCTCGTCTCGCCGGCGCATTCGGCCTGACCGGGGCCGCCGACGGGCTGGACCTGTGCGCCGGCGGGCCGGTGTTCCTCGCCACCGACGGTACCCCGGCCCCGGCCCGGCCGGGCCGGTCGACGCGGATCGGCCTGGCCCCGCACCGGTGCGGCGGCATCCGCTGGCGGTGGTACGTGCCCCACGACCCGTACCTGAGCCGGCCCGGCGGGTCGTGAACCGCGACGCGGCCCGCCGGATCGGCCGGATCGGCGGAATCGGCCGGATCAGCGGAATCAGCGGCGCGCTGCCGGTGGTGGTGCTCACCGTCGGGGCCTGGCAGCGCCGCTGGGTCTCCGACGACGGGTTCATCGTGCTGCGGGTGGTACGGATGGTCACCGAGGGGCACGGGCCGGTGTTCAACGCCGGGGAACGGGCGGAGGCGGCCACCAGCCCCCTGTGGGTCGCGGTGCTGGCCGCGGCGGACCTGGCGGGCCCGGTGCGCCTGGAGTGGCTGGCGGTGGGGCTGGGCATCCTGGCCAGTGCCACCGGGCTGGCGATGGCCAGCGCCGGCGCCACCCGCCTGTGGTGTGCGGGCGCGGACCGCGAACCCGCCCGGATCACGCTGCCCGCCGGGGCGCTCGTCGTCGCCGCGCTGCCGCCGGCGTGGGACTACGCGACCGCCGGGCTGGAGACCGGGCTCGTGCTCGCCTGGATCGGCGGCTGCACCTGGGCCTTGGCCACCTGGGCGCGGGCGACGGACCGGCGTGTGCCGGCCGCGGTGGCGGTGCTCGCCGGGCTGGGTCCCCTCCTGCGCCCCGACCTGCTGGTCGTCTCGGTCCTCCTGGTCGGGGTGCTCGCGTGGGGCGCGGACGGACCGGGATGGCGGGACCGCGCCCGGGTGGTCGCCGTCGCGGTGGCGGCCCCGCTCGTCGTGCAGGTGCTGCGGATGGGGTGGTACGGGACGCTGGCGCCCACCCCGGTGCTCGCCAAGGAGGGAACCCGGGCGTGGTGGTCGCAGGGATGGCGGTGGCTGACCGACGGCGCCGGCCCGTACCGGCTGTGGATCCCGGCGTTCGTGCTGGCCGGTCTCGCCATGCTGCTCAGCGCCCGCCTCCGCCGGCGGGAGCCCGGGCCGGCGCGGCCGGTGGTGCGGGTGGTGACGGTGTTTCCGCTCGCCGCGGCGTGGTGGCTGGCGGCGCTGGTGCGAGCGGGCGGCGACTTCATGCACGGCCGGCTGCTGGTGCCCGCGGTCATGCTCGCCGCCGCACCGGTCGCCGCGGTGCCCGTGCCCCCGTCCCGGCCGGGCGCCGGGGCCGGTCACCGGTGGGTGACGCTCGCTGCGGTCGGGGTGCTGGTGGCCTGGGCGGTACCGGTGGCGGTGGCGGCCCGTCCGGCGCCACCCGAGGTGGGCCGGGCGGTCAACGACGTGCGGGCCTTCTCCGTCGCGCTCACCGGCCGGACCCATCCGGTCACCCTGGCCGACTGGGGCGCCGCCCCGGGCGGCCCACGCGCGTTCCGCACCCGGCCCGGGGTGGCGCTGTACGACGGTCAGCGGCCGGTGCGGGTCGCCGGCCGTCCGCTGCGGGCCCGGCCCGCCCTCCGCCCCCCGGTGATCGTCGCGTACGGGGTGGGGCTGGTCGCGTACGCGGCCGGGCCCGAGGTGCGGGTCTTCGACGCGCTCGGGCTGGGAGACGCGCTCACCGCCCGCTTCGCGCTGGCGGGCCGGGGACGCCGTCCGGGGCACGAGAAGGTCTCACCGCCGGCCTGGACCTGGGGTCGGCTCGTGGCACCGGGCGAGGCGCTGGATCCGGGCGCGTTCCCGCTGCCGGAGCTGCTCGTCGCCGACCGCGCGCCCACGGTGGCGTCGCCCCGGCTGCGGCGTCTCACCCCGGCCGGCGTCCGATCGGTGCGCCGGGCTTTGCGCTGCGGGCGGGTGGCGCGCCTGGCCGACGCGGTGGAGGCTCCCATGCACCCGGGACGGTTCCTGCGCAACGTCGGCTTCGCGGTGACGAGCGCAACCTGGCGGGTCCCGGCGGACCCCCTCCGGGCGGCGCGTGTCGAGTGCCGACGCAGAGGCGAGTCACGGGTGCACCACCCCCGCTGAGCGCCGGGCCCCGCGGCGGTGGTGCTCCCGACCGGCGTCAGGGCGGGTGGACCCACACGGTGGCGGCCCGGCCCTCCAGGGTGGTCGTACCTGCCGCCGGCACCTGCTTCCACACCCGCCCCACCCGCTCCGGCGCCCCGGGTGGTGGTTCCGGCGCGACCCGCACGGTCACCTCCAGCCCGGCGGCGCGCAACCGGGCCGCCGCCTCGTCGGCGAGCAGCCCGAGCACCAGCGGGACCACCACGTTCCGAGGCCGGCGTGCGACGGTGAGCGACACCGTGGACCCGGCCCGCACCCGACGACCCGGCGGCGGTGCCTGGCCCACCACGATCCCCGGGGGGTAGCGCCCGTCGGGGCGGGTGCGTACCCGGACCTGCCAGCCGGCGTCTGCGAGCAGGCGCCGCGCCTGGGCCTCGGGCATGCCCACGACGGAGGGCACCGGCCGCTCCCCGGCACGGGTGGGCGGCGGGGTCGGCACGGTCGTGGTCGTGGTCGTGGTCGGCGCTTCCGGGAACCCCAGGGCCGGGGAGTCGGCGAGGGCTGCGCCGGCGAACAGTTGCCAGATCCGCGCCGGCCACGATCCACCGGTCACGGTGATGCGGGTGGCCGGGGGGCGCATGCTCCGCACCGCGTCGGGGAAGCCCACCCACACCGCCGCGACGAGATCGGGGGTGTAGCCGGCGAACCAGGCGTCGCCCCACTCCTCGCCGGTGCCGGTCTTCCCCGCGATCGGGCGACCGATGCGGGCGTTGGTACCGGTGCCGCGCTCGGTGACCTGTCGCAGCACGCCGGTCACGGTGCGGGTGAGGTCGGGGGGCAGGACCCGGCGTCGCTGCGGGGCGGCGTCCCAGAGCACGGTCCCGTCCCGGGTCGTGACCCTGGTGACGAACCGAGGTGGCGCGTGCAGCCCGTCGGCGGCGAGGGTGCCGTACGCCGAGGCCAGGTCGAGGACGGTCACCCCACTGCTGCCGAGCGCGACCGACGGCACCGCGAGCAGCGGGGAACGCACCCCCATCCGGCCCGCGACCCGGGTGACCGCGGCGGCACCCACCTCCAGCACGAGCTGCGCGTACACCGTGTTCACCGACCGGACGGTGGCCTCGGTGAGATCGAGCCGCCCGCCGCCCTGCCCGTCGTAGTTGCGCACCGCCCAGGGGGGCTGGCCCGGCAGCGGGATCCGCAGCTCCCCGGGCGCGTCGTAGGTCCGGGTGAGAGGGATGCCCTCCTGGAGCGCAGCGAGGAGCACGAACGGCTTGAACGTGCTCCCGGCCTGGCGGCGGGCCGTGCCGGCGAGGTCGAAGGCGCCCGGTGCGCCCGGTGACGGTTCGGGATCACCACCGACGTACGCCTTCACCGAGCCGTCCCGGGGGTCGAGGGCCACGAGCGCGCCGGCCGGGTCGCCGGGTTCCGAGAGCACCCGGGCCAGGGCCTCCTCGGCCGCGGCCTGCCAGCCCGGGTCGAGCGTGGTGTGGATCCGCAACCCACCCTCCAGCAGCAGGCGGCGGCGCTGGTCGCGGGTCGACCCGAGGGCCGGGTTCGCCAGCAGGAACCGGCGCACCGCGGCGACGAAGTGCCGGGCCGGGGTCGGCGGGTCCGACCGCGGTCGCACCCCGAGCGGCGCAGCGCGCGCCAGCGCCACCTCCCGGGGGGACGCCCAGCCGAGCGCGCCCATCGCCGTGAGGACCTCGTCGCGACGGGCGCGGGCGGCCTGTGGATGACGGTAGGGGTCGTAGGCGGCGGGGGACCGGATGATCCCGGCCAGCAGGGCGCTCTCGGCGAGGCCGAGCTCGGCCACGGGCCGGCCGAAGTACTGCCGTGCCGCGGCACCCACGCCGTAGGCCCCGTTCCCGAAGTACATCGCGTTGAGGTAGCGCAGCAGGATCTGGCGTTTCGAGTACCGCTGCTCGAGTTGCACCGCCAGCACCGCCTCGCGCAGCTTGCGCTCGAGCGTGCGCTGCCGCCCGAGCTCGGGCCCGAGGATCGCGGCTCGGACGTATTGCTGGGTGATGGTGGAACCACCTTCCCGCACCTCCCCGGCCGCGACGTCGCGGGCGAGCGCCCGGGCCAGCGCCCGGGCGTCCACCCCCGCGTGGTCCCAGAACCGCCGGTCCTCGACGGCCACCACGGCGCGCCGCAGGGCCGTCGGCGTCTCCTCCCAGGTCACCGGGTCGCGCCGCTCCGCGCCGTGCAGCCGGGTCAGGACCGACCCGTCGGCGAACAGCACCACCGACGCACCGGGCGGCTCGGGTGGGAAGCCCACCTCGGCGCGGTAGCGGCACCCACCGGCGACGGCCAGGAGCACGCAGGCCAGCGGGACGGTCACACGGCCCCCTCGGGTGCGGCCTGCTGCGCCGGCGGCGACCGGGCGGTCGCCGTCGCCCGTCGACCTCACAGGCAACATTGTTGCCCACCGGCCACTCCAGCCACGGCCGCGTGGCCCACCGATGCCCGGCGGCACGCTGGTACCGTGCCGGCCGTGCCGGGCCCGGAGCGCCAGTTGCAGCTGCTCGGGGCGGGCACGGTCGACGTCATCCGGCGCGAGGAGCTCGCCGACCGCCTCCGGGCGGGTCGACCGTTGCGGGTGAAGCTGGGGATCGACCCGACGGCATCGGACATCCACCTGGGCTTCGCGGTGGTGCTGCGCAAACTGCGCCAGTTCCAGGATCTCGGGCACCTGGCGGTGCTCATCATCGGCGACTTCACCGCCCGCGTCGGAGACCCCAGCGGACGGTCGGCCACCCGGCCCCCGCTCACGCCCGAGCAGGTGGACCGGTACGCGGAGACCTACCTGGCGCAGGTCGGTCGGATCCTGGACCTGCGTCCCGGACGCATCGAGGT
>Ga0308412_1000080_pt1:20000-40588 | contig 40588 bp, 31 predicted proteins | sample HotsprottomLayer_FD_202357 | JGI IMG/M metagenome (GOLD analysis project Ga0308412, IMG submission 202357) | Hot spring phototrophic mat microbial communities from Octopus Spring, Yellowstone National Park, Wyoming, United States -... | ecosystem: Environmental > Aquatic > Thermal...
GATCGGGAGAACTCTGGTTAAGGAACTCGGCAAATTGCCCCCGTAACTTCGGAAGAAGGGGGGCCCCGGTAGGGTGGAGGGCCACGCGCCCCGAGCCCGAGGGGGCCGCAGAGACCAGGGCCAAGCGACTGTTTACTAAAAACACAGGTGCGTGCGAAGCCGTAAGGCGATGTATACGCACTGACGCCTGCCCGGTGCCGGAAGGTTACGGGGAGGGGTTAGCCCGCAAGGGCGAAGCTCTGAACCTAAGCCCCGGTAAACGGCGGCCGTAACTATAACGGTCCTAAGGTAGCGAAATTCCTTGTCGGGTAAGTTCCGACCTGCACGAATGGCGTAACGACTTGGCTACTGTCTCAACCAGAGACCCGGCGAAATTGCACGACGAGTAAAGATGCTCGTTTCCCGCACTAGGACGGAAAGACCCCGTGGACCTTTACTGCAGCCTGATGTTGGGCTTCGGTACGGATTGTGTAGGATAGGTGGGAGTCTGGGAAGCCGGGGCGTCAGCCTCGGTGGAGACGCCGTTGAAATACCACCCTGTTCGTATTGGGGCTCTAACCCGGACCCGTGATCCGGGTCGGGGACAGCGGCAGGTGGGCAGTTTGACTGGGGCGGTCGCCTCCCAAAACGTAACGGAGGCGCCCAAAGGTTCCCTCAGCCTGGTTGGCAATCAGGCGTCGAGCGCAAAGGCACAAGGGAGCTTGACTGCGAGACTGACACGTCGAGCAGGTGCGAAAGCAGGGCTTAGTGACCCGGCCGTGGCATGTGGAAGCGCGGTCGATCAACGGATAAAAGGTACCCCGGGGATAACAGGCTTATCTTCCCCAAGAGTCCACATCGACGGGAAGGTTTGGCACCTCGATGTCGGCTCGTCGCATCCTGGGGGTGAAGCATCTCCCAAGGGTTGGGCTGTTCGCCCATTAAAGCGGCACGCGAGCTGGGTTTAGAACGTCGTGAGACAGTTCGGTCCCTATCCAGTGCGGGCGTAGGAGACTTGAGAGGAGCTGTCCCTAGTACGAGAGGACCGGGACGGACGCAGCTCTCGTGTGCCAGTTGTTCCGCCAGGAGCACGGCTGGTTGGCGACCTGCGGAAGGGATAAGCGCTGAAAGCATCTAAGCGCGAAACCCGCCTCGAGATGAGGTCTCCCACCGGGTCAACCGGGTAAGGCCCCTGGTAGATCACCAGGTTGATAGGCCGGAGGTGTACGCACGGTGACGTGTTCAGCCGACCGGTACTAATCGGCCGAGGGCTTGGGTCCTCACCACGACGGATCCATCGGTGTTCGTGCTCGCTCTTCAGCGCTCAGGGAACGCTCGGCGCAAACGATCTCCGGTGGCCATAGCGGCGGGGCAACACCCGTTCCCATTCCGAACACGGAAGTGAAGACCGCCAGCGCCGATGGTACTGGGAGGGCGACCTCCTGGGAGAGTAGGACGCCGCCGGAACCTCTCGCGTGGTGGTGGGGGTGCCCGGAGAGGGCGCCCCCACCGGCGCGTCCGAAGGGCGGGCCCGGCGGGGGCGCGGGCGGCGCAGACCGGGGCGCCATCCGCCCGACGCGCGCCCCGCTACCGTGGGCCAGGCGCGTCCGGGACGGGCCGCCCAGGCCCGGCATCGCGGGTCCGCTCGGCGGGTGGCCCGCACCCGTAGTGGACGGCCGCAGCGGGTGGGGCGTCCGGGAGCGGAGGGTCGTGGTGGGACGTGGGGAGCGGGACGGGCGACGGGACCGGCGGCGGAACGACGCGCCGCGCCGGGGCAGGCAGGGGACCGGCACGGCCGAAGGCGACCGGGGCGTCACCCGACCGGCGCCACGACGACGGGGTCCGGCGCTGGCGGATCCGGTGGGGGAGGAGCTCCGGCGGCTCGGAGGCCGGAGCGCGCCGTACCTGCGTGAGCAGGTGGAGCGGGCGGCGGCGGCGTTCGTGGCCGGGCGGGACCGCGAGGTGATCGGACTGCTGCGGCCGGTGCGGGAGCGCGTGCCCGACGCGGTGAGCGTTCGGGAGCTGCTCGGCCTCTCCCTGTACCGCGACGGGCGGTACCGGGACGCCCGGCGGGAGCTGGAGGCGTTCGCGCGGCTCACCGGCTCGACGGAGCACCACCCGGTCCTGATGGACTGCGCCCGCGCGCAGGGCCGGTACGCGCGTGTCGAAGAGCTCTGGGCCGAGCTCGCGCGGGCCTCCCCGGGCGCCGACGTGGTGACGGAGGGTCGCATCGTGCGGGCGGGTGCCCGGGCAGATCAAGGCGACCTCGCCGGGGCGCTCGCGCTGCTCCGGCCGGCCGCACGGCGCCACCGGCGGCCGGACCGGCCGCATGTCCGGCGACTCTGGTACGCGTTGGCCGATCTCGAGGAACGGGCGGGGAACCTCGCCACCGCCCGACGGCTGTGGGCGCAGTTGCGGGCCGCGGACCCGACCTTCGCCGACGTGACGGAGCGGCTCCGCGCGATCAGCTGACCCTGGCCAGGATCGTCACCCAGCGGCCTGCGTGGGCCTCGGACCGCTCCCTGTGCACTCCTCCGTGACACCCGGGACGGCGGCCCCACCTGTCACCGCGGTGCGCACCCCGGTGGCCGGTCAGGGGGCTCAGACCGCGCCCGTGTACACGTCGATCGCCCGTCGGTAGTTGGCGGCGATCTGCGCGGCGGCCTCGGCGCGCTCGAGCGTGCCGGCGAGGTACCCCTTGAGCTGGTCCCACCAGATCGTCCGGCCGATCGCGAAGCCCAGGTAGCCGGGCACCCCGGCACCGGCCCGCAGCCAGGCTTCCACCTTCTCGGCGTTCGCCCCGCGACCGAGCACCACGCAACCGACGCCGTCACGCCCGCCACGGCGGGCCTGGGCGGCGATCCGCTCGCAGTCCTCCCGGCGGTCGAGGCCCTCGATCTTCCACACGTCGGGTTCGATCCCGGCGTCCTGGAGCTCCCCGATGGCGGTGTGCATGAGATCCGGGCGCACCTCGAGGTCGTAGCGCGCCTCGTCGCCCCCGACCCGCTCGAGCTGGTGCGGCTCCGCCGGCACCAGCAGCTCGAAGAGGAACTTCCGGTCCCGTTCGTGGAGCCAGTCGGACAGCCGGCGCAGACCCTCGACCGACCGGCGGTTGATCGCGGTGTCCCCTTCGGGGTTGTAGCGCACGAGGATCTTCGAGAAGGTCGGGTTGAACTCCTCGATGTGGCGGCCGAAGTCGTCGCCGTACTCGAACTCGAACCAGTCGAGGCCGGAACGCTCCACCGGCATCGCCACGATCCAGCCGTTGGCCAGCGCCTTGCGGGCGATGTCGGCGCCGAACTGCTCGTCGACGAGGATCCCCGCCTCACCGGCAGGCGCGCCCTGCTCGATCGCGCGGGCGAACCCGTCGAAGATCACCGCCTTCGCGTCCGAGATCCGGGCGGTCTCGGCGGCGTCCGGCTCGCCTTCGATCCCGAACATCTTTTTCTGGAAGGAGCCGCGGTGATCGAAGGCCAGGATGAACAGTTGCGAGTCGTACCCGAGGGTCATGGTGGACGCTCCTCCCAACACCGTGCTCCGACTGGGGACCCGTGTCACGAACACGCCCCGTTGCCCCGGGGCCTTCGCGCCACCCCGGGCGGACGGCTCGCCCACCCGGGCGACGCCCCGCGCCGGGAACCGGGGCTCCCCGGTGCCCGGTGAAGCGGGGTGACCCCACTACACTAGAAGGCGCTCGGTCAACGGCGACCTGCTGAGCGAGGATCTGTGACGGACGCGATCACCCCGACCCGGAGCCCACGGACGCTCGACCGGGTGGTGATCCGGTTCGCCGGGGACTCCGGCGACGGGATGCAGCTCGTCGGCGACCGCTTCACCGATGTGAGTGCCGTCTTCGGGAACGACCTCGCGACGCTCCCGAACTATCCGGCCGAGATCCGGGCCCCGGCGGGCACGATCGCCGGGGTGTCGAGCTTCCAGGTGCAGATCGCCGACTTCGACATCGCCACGCCCGGGGACGCGCCCGACGTGCTCGTGGCGATGAACCCCGCGGCACTGCGCGCGAACGTGGCCGACCTCGCCCCGGGGGCCACGATCATCGTGAACGAGGACGCGTTCGAGACCCGCAACCTCACCAAGGCCGGCTACGCCACCAACCCCCTCACCGACGGCTCGTTGGACGCCTACCGGGTGCACCGGGTGCCGATGACCACGATGACGATCGAGGCGACCAAGGACAGCGGAGCGAAGCCGCGGGACGCCGAGCGGTCGAAGAACTTCTTCGCCCTGGGCCTGGTGTGCTGGATGTACGGCCGGCCGACCGCGCCGCTGCTGGCGTGGATCGACGAGCGGTTCGGGCGCAGTCCGATCGTGCGCGACGCGAACCGGGCCGCGTTCAACGCCGGGTACCACTTCGGGGAGACGACGGAACTGTTCGAGTCGTCCTACGTGGTGCCGCCGGCGCAGGTGCCGCCGGGGCGGTACCGCAACGTGAGCGGCAACCTGGCGCTGGCGTACGGGATCCTTGCCGCCGCCCACCACGCGAAGCTCGGGGTCTGCTATGCCTCCTACCCGATCACCCCGGCCTCCGACATCCTGCACGAGCTGGCGCGCCACAAGGCGCTGGGGGTGCGGACGGTGCAGGCCGAGGACGAGATCGGCGCGATCGGCATCGCCATCGGCGCCGCGTTCGCCGGCACGCTCGGTGTCACCGCCACCAGCGGTCCGGGGATGGACCTCAAGGCGGAGGCACTCGGGCTGGCGGTGAGCCTGGAGCTGCCCCTGCTGGTCGTCGACGTGCAGCGGGGCGGGCCGTCCACCGGCCTGCCCACCAAGACCGAGCAGTCGGACCTGCTGATGGCGCTGTACGGACGTCATGGGGAGGCACCGCTGCCGGTCGTGGCCGCCCGCTCGCCCAGCCACTGCTTCGACGTCGCCTTCGAGGCGGTCCGCATCGCCCTGAAGTACCGGACCCCGGTGGTGGTCCTCACCGACGGGTACCTGGCGAACGGGTCCGAGCCGTGGCGGATCCCGCAGATCGCGGACCTGCCCGACATCTCGGTGCCGTTCGCCACGGAGCCGAACCACGTCGACGAGGACGGCACGCCGCGGTTCTGGCCGTACCTGCGCGACCCGGACACCTTGGCGCGCCCGTGGGCCGTGCCGGGCACGCCCGGCCTCATGCACCGCATCGGCGGGCTCGAGAAGGAGGACGGCTCCGGCAACGTCAACTACGAGCCGGCGAACCACGAGCGCATGACCCGCCTGCGGGCGGCGAAGGTGGCCGGCATCGCCGCTGAGCTCCCACCGGTCGAGGTGGACGATCCCGATCCCCTCGCCGACCTGCTCGTCGTGGGCTGGGGCAGCACCTACGGGCCGATCCGGGCCGCGCTGGGGGCGCTGCGGGCCGAGGGGCACCGGGTCGCCCACGTGCACCTCACGCACCTCAACCCGTTCCCCCCGGACCTGGGGTCGGTGCTGGGCCGCTACCGCCGCATCCTCGTGCCCGAGATGAACCTCGGGCAGCTGTCCCGGCTCCTGCGGGCCGAGTACCTCGTGGACGCCCAGAGCCTGTCGAAAGTGCAAGGCCTCCCGTTCCGGGCCGCCGAGATCGCCGCGCGGATCCTGGAGATGCTGGAAGCACCCGCCCCGGAGCCTGCAGGAGCCTGACGTGACCGACACCGGTACCACCAGCCCGCTCACCCGCAAGGACTTCGCCTCCGACCAGGAGGTGCGCTGGTGCCCGGGCTGTGGCGACTACTCGGTCCTGGCGGCCGTGCAGCTGCTCCTCCCCGAGCTCGGGGTCCGACCCGAGACCCAGGTGTTCGTGAGCGGCATCGGCTGCTCGAGCCGGTTCCCGTACTACATGAACACCTACGGGTTGCACAGCATCCACGGTCGCGCCCCGGCCGTCGCGACCGGCATCGCGCTCGCCCGTCCTGATCTGGACGTGTGGGTGATCACCGGCGACGGTGACGGCCTCTCGATCGGCGGCAACCACCTCATCCACGCGCTGCGCCGCAACGTCAACCTGGTGATCCTGCTCTTCAACAACGAGATCTACGGGTTGACGAAGGGTCAGTACTCACCGACGAGCGAACTGGGCAAGGTCACGAAGTCCACCCCGTTCGGATCGGTCGACCACCCGTTCAACCCCGTCTCGGTGGCGCTGGGAGCCGAGGCGTCGTTCGTCGCCCGCACCCACGACATGGACCGCAAGCACATGATGGAGGTGATCCGCCGGGCGCACCGGCACCGCGGCGCCGCCTTCGTGGAGATCTACCAGAACTGCAACGTGTTCAACGACGGGGCGTTCGAGGACATCACCGCGAAGGACCGCCGGGCGGACATGCTCATCGAGTTGCGCCACGGCGAGCCCATCCGGTTCGGCGCCGAGGGGCAGTGGGGCGTGCGGATCGGCCCGTACGGGGAGGCGGAGATCGTGTCGGTCGCCGAGGTTGGCGAGGACGCCCTCCTCGTCCACGACGAGCACCGCCCCGATCCCAGCCTCGCCTTCGCGCTCAGCCGTCTCGCCTCCGGTCCGCACGAGCCGACCCCGATCGGGGTGTTCCGGGACGTGGAACGCCTCACCTACGAAGAGGCGGTGCAGGCCCAGATCACCGCGGCCGCCGTACGCGGGCCGCAGGACCTGCAGCGGCTCATCTCCTCCGGGCACACCTGGGAGGTTCCCGGTCCCGGCGGCAACGGGTCGCGCTCCGACTGAGCTTCACCGGCACCGATCGTCGTCGTCGACCGGTCGCAGCACGAACCCGCTGCGGGGCTTGGGGCAGAAGTACGAGGTCTTCTCCGGCATTCGTGCGCCTGCCTCGGCGGCGCCGCGGATCTGGGCGATCGACACCGGGGGCAGCAGGACGCCCACCTCGGCGTCGCCGGCGGCGACGGCCGCTGCCACGGCCGCCGCGTCCGGCCGGAACTCCACCGTGACGCCGGGGCCCAGGAGCGGGCGGAGCAGCTCGTCGAAGAGCGCACTGCCGACCTCGGCGAGTGCCGGGGGCAGCACCGCCCGGGTCAGCGACGCAGGCCCGGGCCGGACGGTGCAGCGGAGCAGCCGGTCCCGGGTGACCACCCCGACCGTCCCGTCGGTGAGGGAGGCGGCCAGGGAACGGGCGGCGGCCGGGGCCGCCGGTCCCGCCTCGGCCACCACGAACAGCCCCGACAACGCCTCGGGCCAATCGAGGTGCGGTGGTGTGCCGGACAGGAGCCGGTGAATCGGTTCCACCCGGAGATGTGCGGGATCCAGCGGGGTGACGAACGCCAGCACGGATGAGGCGCCGGGCACGTCGGCGCCGGCCGCCCGGAGCTCGTCGCGCCAGGCGATGGCGGTCTCGAGACGGTGGTGACCATCCGCGACGACCAGGCGGGAGGCGGTCACCGACCGGGACACGGCGGCGATCACGTCGGTGTCGTCGACCGCCCAGAGCGTGTGGCGCACCCCTTCGGGGTCGGATGCCTCGGCCAGCGTCGGCGGCTCCGGGTCGGCGAGCAGGGCGGCCAGGGTGGAGGCGGCGGGTTCGTCGGCCAGGCACCAGATCGGGTCGAGGTTGGTGCGGGTGGCCCGGAGCAACCGCAGTCGGTCGCTGCGGGCCTTGGGCAAGGTCCGTTCGTGGGGGAAGAGCCCGTCGTGCCCGAGCCGCTCGGGCAGGGTGAGCGCCCCGAGCACCCCGGTGACCGCCCGGGGTCCCCCATCGGGTTGGGGGTGGTCCATCCGGTACCCGTACAAGCGTGGGTGGTGGTCGAGGACGAGGATCCCCTCGTCGATCCACGCCCGCAGGAGCGCGGCGGCGGTCTCGTAGGGGTCGTCACCCTCGGGGAGCAGGAGCCGCACGACGTTGTGCGGGTCCGCGGCCTGCAGCACCGAGCGGTCGAGCGGATCGATGACGTCGTACGGTGGGGCCGACCGGCGGGTGAGGTCGGAGGACCGGTAGCGCAGGGCGCGGAACGGGCGGAGATCAACCACGGTGGGCTCGGATCGGGTGGGGTCGGATCGCGATCAGGTGGGTTCGCATGAAGAGCCGGAGGCGCGGCGGCGGGCCGCACGCTACCAGGAGGGCCCGACGGCGCCGGTTTCCGGCGACCCGGTGGTGGTGTGCGACTTGGACGGCGTCGTCTGGCGCGGTCGCACCCCGGTGCCGGGTGCCGCCGAGGGTGTGGCCCGCCTGCGCGACGCGGGCCTGCGGGTGCTGTTCGTCACCAACAACGCGGCGAGCAGGCGCGACGAGCTGACCGAGCGGCTCGTGCGGATGGGGATCGCCGCGACCCGCCAGGAGGTGCTCTCCTCGGCGTTGGCGGCGGCGACGCTGCTGGTGCGTCGCCTGGCGCCGGGGGCCCGGGTGCTGGTGGCCGGCGGTCCGGGGCTCGCCGAGGAGGTGGCGGCCGCGGGGTTGGCGGTGGCGCGCACCCCGCCCGCCGACGCGGTGGTGGTCGGGCTGCACCTCGACTTCGACTACGACGGGCTCGCCCGGGCCGTGGCGGCGGTGCGCGCCGGCGCACTGTTCGTGGCCACGAACCTGGACCCCACCTACCCGGTGGAGGGTGGGGTCATGCCCGGGGCCGGGGCGATCGTGGCCGCCGTCGCCACCGCCGCCGGTCGCACCCCGACGGTGGCCGGGAAGCCGGAGGCCCCGATGGCGGAGCTCATCCGGACTCGGGCGAGCGGTCGGGGATGCGTGGTGGGCGACCGGGCGTCCACCGACGGTCGCCTCGCCGCCGCGCTCGGCTGGCCGTTCGCGCTCGTCCGTAGCGGCAGCGACGACGACCCCGATGCGCCCGGCACCCCGGGAGGGGCGGGCGGGGTGGCGGAGGCGGTCCCGCCCGCCGTGACGGGTCCGCGCCTGGACGCGGTCGTCCCCTGGATCGTGGCCCGGCTGCGGGTACCCTGAGCCGGCCCGCCCCCGCCCCTCCGAAAGGCGCCGCCCATGCCGCAGACACCCGACTGGAAGCAGTTCCTCGATGCCGGGGTGCAGTTCGTCACGGTGAGGCGCGCCGAGGCGCGCCGGCGCGCCCGGGCGCTGGTGGCCACCGGCCAGCTCGCCCAGGAGCAGGTCCAGGCGTTTGTCGACGCACTCGTCGACGAGAGCCGCCGGCGCACCGACGAGCTGCTGGACCTCGTCCGCAAGGAGATCCGGCGGCAGGTGGGCCAGCTCGGGCTCGTCACCCGGGACGACCTCGCCCGTCTCGAGGTCAGGCTCCGGCAGGAGTTCGCGGCGAGCCGGGCCGCCACGAAGGGGGCGAAGGCCACGACGGCCGGGGCCAAGGGGGCGAAGGCCGGCAAGACGACCGGGGCCAAGGGGGCGAAGGCCGGCAAGACGACCGGGGCCAAGGGGGCGAAGGCCGGCAAGACGACCGGGGCGAAGCGAACCGGTGGGAACGCGGCTGAGCCGGTGGCCCCCGCGGCGGTGGCCGGCTGACCGGCGGCGTGCGCCGGCGCCTCGATGCCGAGCTCGTACGCCGGGGCCTCGCCCCGAGCCGGGCCCGTGCCCGGGAGCTCGTCGAGGGTGGAGTGGTGCGGGTCGGGGGGCTTCCCGCCCGCAGTCCCGACCGGCAGGTGGGTCCCGACGAGCCGCTCGCCGTCGCCGACGGCGGTCCGCGGTTCGTGTCCCGGGGCGGGGAGAAGCTCGACGCCGCGCTGGAGCGGTTCCGGCCCCCGGTGGCCGGTGCCCGGATCCTCGATGCCGGTGCGTCCACCGGCGGGTTCACCGACTGCCTGCTCCAGCGGGGGGCGGCGGAGGTGGTGGCGGTGGACGTCGGGCACGGGCAGCTGCACTGGCGGCTCCGGACCGAGCCCAGGGTCCGGGTGCACGAGCGTACGAACATCCGCTCGTTGTCGCCCGACGTGATCGGCGGACCCGTCGATGGGGTGGTGGCCGACCTCTCGTTCATCAGCCTCCGGACGGTGGCGGCGCCGCTCGCCGCCTGCGCCCGGCCCGACGCGTGGTTCGTGCTGCTCGTCAAGCCGCAGTTCGAAGCGGGCCGCGAGCGGGTCGGGCGGGGTGGGGTGGTCCGCGACCCGACGACCCGCCGGGCGGTGCTCGACGCGGTTGCCGAGGCGTTCGATGCGGTCGGGGTGACGGTGCTCGACGCGCTGGCCTCGCCGTTGCCGGGACCGGCCGGCAACCGGGAGGTCTTCCTCCACGCCCGCAAGGCCGCGCCCGGCCCGGCGGATCTCGCGGCGCGCCTGGACCGGGCCGTGCGGGAAGGGGGCCCGTGAGCGACGGCGTGCGTGCCGTGGGGGTCGTGCCGCATCCGGACCGGCCGGCGGCCCGTGATCTGGCCCGCCACGCGGTGGCGTGGCTGCAGGCCCGTGGCCTTCGGGTGCGGGTCCCCGCACCCGAAGGCGTGGACCTGGCCGCCGAGGGGGTGGAGGTGACCGCCCCGGAACGGTTCGCGCCCGGGCTGGAGGCGGCGGTGTCGATCGGCGGGGACGGCACGATGCTGCGGACCGTGGACCTCGTGGCCGACGCCGGGGTACCGGTGCTGGGGGTGAACGCCGGGCGCCTGGGCTTCCTCACCGCGGTGGACCCCGACGGTCTGGCCGACGCGTTGGGTCGCCTCGCGGTGGGGGACGTGGCGATCGAGGAACGGATGATGCTGGAGGCGACCGTGGTCAGCCACGGCCGGGCCGGTGGCGTGCGCCGCGCCCTCAACGAGGTGGTGGTGGAGAAGCGCCATCCCGGGCACCTCACCCGGCTGCACGTCCGCCTCGACGGTGAGCCGTTCACCACGTATGCCGCCGATGCGCTCATCGTCGCCACCCCCACCGGGAGCACCGCATACGCCTTCTCGGCCCACGGTCCGATCGTCCACCCCGGTCTGGCGTGCGTGCTGCTGACGCCGGTGTCGCCCCACATGCTCTTCGACCGGGCGCTGGTGCTCGCCCCGGAGACCACCGTCGAGATCCAGGTGGCCGAGGACCGGCCGTCGCTGCTCACCCTCGACGGTCGTCTACTCGGCGACCTCGAGCCCGGCGACCGGGTGGTCGTCCGCCGGGCCGACCGGCCGGCCCGGCTCGTCACCTTCGGGAACCGGGACTTCCACCGGATCCTGCGCACCAGGTTCGGGTTGGCCGGCGCCTGAGGCCCGTGGGAGCATCCGGGTGATGGAGGACCTACGCCGCGCCGATGTGGTCGCGGTGACCGGACGGGCGAGGCTCGACCGGCGGACGAAGGACCTCGTCCGGCGGCTGCAGCCCGGCGAGATCGCCATCATCGACCACCCCGACCTCGACCGGGTGGCCGCGGAGGCTCTGGTCGCCGCCGGCGCGGCGGCGGTCGTGAACGCAGCCCCTTCGATCACCGGCCGCTACCCGAACGGCGGGCCGATCCGGGTGGTGCGGGCCGGCGTGCCGCTCGTCGACGACGTGGGCCCGGCGGTCTTCGACGAAGTGCGGGAAGGCGACGAGGTGCGCGTCGAGGGCGACACCGTGTACCTCGGCGACCGGGTCGTCGCCAAGGGACACCGGCGCGAGGCGGCCGAGATCGACGCGGCGATGGAGGCGGCCAAGGCCAACATCGGCAAGGAGCTGCAGCGGTTCGCCGAGAACACCCTCGAGTACATCCGCCGGGAGGCGGACCACACCTTCGAACCGGTGCGCATCCCGCCGTTGCGGACCGAGATCCGCGGACGGCACGCGCTCGTCGTCGTCCGGGGTCACGACTACCGGGACGACCTGCGGGCGCTGCGCCCGTACATCCGGGAGTACCGGCCGGTGCTCATCGGGGTCGACGGCGGCGCCGACGCCTTGCTGGAGATGGGGTTGCGACCCGACCTCATCGTCGGGGACTTCGACTCGTTGAGCGAGCGGGCATGGCGCTGCGGGGCGCAGCTCATCCACCACGTGCACCGGGACGGTCGGGCCCCGGGGCGCGAGCACCTCGTGGAGCGGGGCGTGCGCTACGACGAGGTCGTCATGGACGGCACGAGCGAGGACGTGGCGATGATCCTCGCCTACGAGGCCGGCGCCAGCCTCATCGTCGCGGTCGGGACGCACGCCACGATGGTGGAGTTCCTCGACAAGGGCCGTCGGGGTATGTCGTCCACCTTCCTCACCCGGCTTCGTCTGGGACCGGTCCTCGTCGACGCCAAGGGCGTGAACCGGCTCTACGAGGGCCGGCTCCGCCGCCGTGACATCTACGCCCTCGTCGGCGCCGCGCTCCTGGCGATGTTCATCGTGACCGTCGTCTCCGAACCGCTGCACGTGTTCCTCGACGGGGTGCGTCTCACCCTCGAGGAGCTGTGGTACGCGCTCACGGGCCGCACGTGATCAACTTCCGGTTCCACGTCGCGTCCCTGGTCGCGGTGTTCCTGGCCCTGGCCCTGGGTGTGGTGATGGGCTCCACGGTGATCGACCGGGCGATCGTCGAATCCCTGCGCACCCAGATCGAAGACGTGCGGGAACGGGCGCGCACCACCCGCCAGGAGAACGAACGGTTGCGGGCCGAGGTCCGCCGGTTGGGTGCGTACGCGGCGGCGGCGGCGCCGTTCGCGGTGAGCGGCCGGCTCCCCGACGTCCCCGTCGCGGTCGTGGCGCTCCAGGGGGTCGACGAGGACACGGTCGGTGACCTCGTGACCCTCGTCGGGCAGGCCGGCGGCCGGGTCACGGCGGTGGTGTGGTTGGAGGCGGCCTGGGACCTCGGCCCCGACCGGCGTGACGAGGCCGGCGACCTCGCCCGGCTCCTCGGGGTCCCCCGGCGGTCCGACCGGGCGTTGCGGGAGACGGCGGCCCGGGCGCTGCTGGCCCGCCTGCGGGGCGGGAACGGATCGGGGGCCGACCTGCTGTCCCGGCTCGAGGCGTTGGGGTTCGTGCGCACGACACCGGTGCCGGACGGGGCCGCCGCAGATCCCGGGGCGGCGGGGCCGGCGGCACGGGTGGTGTTCGCCGGTGGGCCGGGGGCCGCGGTCGGCGCCGAGCGGTTCGCATCGGTGCTCGCCCGGGCCGCCCTTGCGGTGGAGCTCCCCGCCGTGGTGGGCGAAGCGGCCCGGCCCGACGATCCCGACACCCCGCGGGGAACCTGGGTCGCATCCGTACGCGACGACGAAGCCTTGGCCGGCGCGGTCTCCACGGTCGACGACCTCGACCTCAGCGAAGGACGGGTGGCCACCGTGCTGGCGGTCGCCGACCTGGGTCGGGGGATCGTCGGCGCCTACGGGTACGGTCCGGGCGCCACCGGTCCGCTGCCGGCCTGGTGGTCGCCGTGAACCGCGCCGCGGGGGTGCGGTGAGCGTCCTGTTGGGGGTGGTGGTCGGGTTCCTCGCCACCCGCCTGGTGCTGCTCACCGGGCGGGACCTCGCCGCCGCGCCGGTGCTCACCCGCCTCAACTACCGGGCTCGGCCGGTCCAGACCGCCTCGGGCCTGTTCCTCGTGCTGGGCGTACTGGTGGTCGAGGCCGGGCGGGCCACCCTGGGGGCGTTCGGGATCGGTGATCCCCCGGGCCGGAACCCGGCCCGTCCGCTCCTGCTGTTCGCGGTGCTCGGGTTCGGGCTGCTGGGGCTGTGCGACGACGTCCTCGGCAACGACGACCGGGGCTTTCGAGGACACCTCGCGGCGCTGCGCCACGGGCGACTGACCACCGGGACGGTCAAGCTCGTCGGGGGCGGGGCGATCGCGCTCATCGTCGCCGCCGCCCCCGGGTTCGTGACCGGCAAGCGGCTCGTGGCCGACGCGCTGCTCGTGGCCCTCGCCGCGAACCTCGGGAACCTCCTCGACCGGGCGCCGGGTCGGGCGATCAAGGCGTCGCTGGCGGCCTGGGCGCCGATCGCGGTCCTGGCCGGTACCGGCCCGGTCGGCGTCGCGCTCGCCCCGGTGATCGGTGCCGCCCTCGGCGTGCTGCGCGAGGATCTGCGGGAGCGGAGCATGCTCGGCGACGTCGGCGCCAACGTGCTCGGTGGGGTGCTCGGGCTGGCGGTCGTGCTCGTGGTGGGCCGTGGGGCCCGCAGCGGTGTCCTCGTGGGGCTCGTCGCCGCCAACCTGGCCGCCGAGGTGGTGTCGTTCTCCCGGGTCATCGACCGGTTCGGGCCGCTGCGATGGCTCGACCGCCTGGGTCGGGGGGCCGGCAGGGATCCCGCCGGTAGATGACCCGGCCGCCGCCGAACGTCTCGCCGGGCCGGTAGCCGAGCCGCGCCAGGCCGGCGGGCAGGTCCCGAAACGAACCGAAGCGCACCTTGGCCCATACCACCACCCGGCACACGCGGGGGTCGGCGGCGGCCCGGGCGACGTCGGCGGCGTCGATCCGGATCGCCGGCTGCGACGACCGGATGCGCAGGACCGAGGGGTCCACGAACCACGGGTCGGTGGCCCGGCCGGCCCGCCACACCAAGCCCGGCTCGTCGGAGAGCACCCAGGCGCCGGGGGGCAGGGCGCGCAGGTCGGCCACGACCGCCGCCTCGGCGCCCCGGTAGCCCGGTGGGGCCAGCAACGGCCGCAGGTGCGGCACGGCCACGGTGGCCCCGGCGAGGGCGAGGACCGCCACCCACCGCCACGGCGGCCGGTGGGCCGCCACCAGGATCGACAGCGGCGCCACCAGCAGGGCGAGGTGGTTGCGGAACATCGGGCTCTGCCACACCAGCAGGGCAAGGGCGAGCCCGGCCCAGCACCACACCGCCCGCTCGCCGGCCACGAACGCGGCCAGGCGACCCCCGGGAGGCGTGGGTCGAGACCGCGACGGGCCACCACGCCGTCCCGGTCGGAACGAGGCGGCCAAGGCACCGGCACCGACGGCGAGCAGCGGCAGGTCCCGCTGCGGCAGCGTCGTGGCGAGCTTCGAGAGGTTGGCGAGCGGGTCTCGTTCGCCGGTTTTCGTGAGGTGGTAGCGGAAGTAGTGGTCGACGACGTGCCCACCGAAGACCGCGCCCAGCGCCACGAGGACGGCCGCCGCGCCGAGCGGCACGAGCAGGGCCCGTCGGACCCGATGGGGGTGCGGGGTGGTGAGCAGGACGAGCCACGCCACCGCGAGCGCCGGTCCGGCCATGAGGTGCTTCACCGACACCGCCGCGCCGGCCAGCAGCGTGAGGGTCACCACCCGGGCCCGGGTCGGGTCGCGCCGGTACGCCAGCGCCACCGCCACCGCCGCGGTGGCGAAGGCGGCGACCACCCCGTCGCTGGTGATCGGGGCGGTGGTCCACAGCAACGCCCCGCTCGTCGCGACGAGGGCACCGGCCAGCAGCGCGCCGCCGCGATCGGTGAGCTCACGGGCGGCGAGGTAGGTCGCGACGGCGGTCGCCGCACCGGCGGCCACCGGTACCAGGCGCGGTGCGAACGACGCCTGGGCCCCCAGCAGGTCGCCGAGACGCAGCAACGGCAGGAACAGGGGACCCTGCGACGAGAACACGTCCCGGAACGGCAGGAACCCCTGGCGCATGGCGACCACGGCGAGGCCGTAGCCCCCGTCGTCGTAGTGGTGATGGGCGGAGGCCAACAGGGCCGGGAGGCGGACCGCCACGGCGAGGGACGCCAGCAGGGTGAGGTCACGCCCGTGCGCGGCGCCGGCCCGGTCGTGCGCCGCCCGCCCCGGTCGAGAAGCGGGTCCGGCGGCCTGGCCCGGGTCGGGGACGGTCGGTGATGCCGGGCCGGGCAAGGGTCGCATGGTACCGTCGGGTTCCCGATGGCCAAGCACATCTTCGTGACCGGCGGGGTGGCCTCCAGCCTGGGGAAAGGGCTCACCGCCTCGTCGCTGGGCCGTCTGCTCAAGAGCCGGGGCCTGCGGGTCACCCTCCAGAAGCTCGACCCGTACATCAACGTCGATCCCGGCACCATGAACCCGTTCCAGCACGGTGAGGTGTTCGTCACCGACGACGGCGGGGAGACCGACCTCGACCTCGGGCACTACGAACGGTTCGTGGACGTGCCCCTGAACCGCCGTTCCAACGCCACCACCGGCTCCATCTACCAGGCGGTGCTGGCCAAGGAACGCCACGGGGCCTACCTCGGCCAGACGGTGCAGGTGATCCCCCACATCACCGACGAGATCAAGGACCGGATCCGCAGCCTCGCCGCCGACGATGTCGACGTGGTGATCACCGAGGTCGGCGGCACGGTCGGCGACATCGAGATCCTCCCCTTCCTCGAGGCGATCCGCCAGTTCCGCAAGGACATCGGCCGCCAGAACGTCTTCTACATCCACGTGACCCTGGTGCCGTTCATCGGCCCCTCGGGGGAGCAGAAGACGAAGCCGACCCAGCACTCGGTCACCGAGCTGCGCAGCCGGGGCATCCAGCCCGACGCGATCGTCTGCCGTTCCGACCGGCCGATCTCCGCGCACCTGAAGGAGAAGATCAGCCGCCTCTGCGACGTGCCCGAGGAGGGCATCATCTCCGCGGTCGACGCCGAGTCGCTGTACGAGATCCCGCTCGTCCTCCACGACGAAGGCCTCGACGACTACGTCTGCTCCGTGCTGCAGCTCGCCGACCGGGCAGCGGACCTGCGCGGCTGGCGGCAGCTCGTGGAGCGGGTCCGGGCCGCCGACGTCGACGTGCGGATCGGCGTGGTCGGCAAGTACGTGAACCTGCCCGACGCCTACCTGTCGGTGGCCGAGGCGCTGCGCCACGGTGGCTACGACTGCGGTGCCCGGGTGCAGATCGACTGGATCGCCTCCGACGACACCGAGGGCCTGCTGGCGGAGGGCCGGTTGCGGGATCTGGACGGGATCGTGATCCCCGGCGGGTTCGGGTTCCGCGGCATCGAGGGCAAGATCGCGGCGGCGACCTTCGCCCGGACCGAGCAGGTGCCGTTCCTCGGGCTGTGCCTCGGGTTGCACTGCGCGGTGATCGAGTTCGCCCGCAACGTGTGCGGGCTCGTGGGGGCCAATTCGAGCGAGTTCGATCCCCACACCCCGCACCCGGTGATCGACCTCATGGACAGCCAGCGCGACGTCGTCGCCAAGGGCGGCACCATGCGGCTCGGGTCGTACCCGGCGAAGCTCGCCGAGGGCACCGTGGTGCGCGAGGCCTACGGGCGGGAGGTGGTCTACGAGCGTCACCGGCACCGCTACGAGGTGAACAACGCCTACCGGGCCCGTCTCGAGGAGGGAGGGTTGGTGTGCTCGGGCACCTCGCCCGACGACCGGCTCGTCGAGTTCATCGAGTTGCCCCGCCACCGACACCCGTTCTTCGTGGGCACCCAGGCGCATCCCGAGTTCAAGAGCCGCCCCGACCGGCCGCATCCGCTGTTCGCCGCGTTCGTGCGGGCCGCGCTCGCCCGGGCCGAGGGCCGGGCCCCGCGCCTGCCGCTCGGCGCGCTGACCGGACGGTGAGCCCGTTCCGGGTGACCGGCAGCCGGACGGTGTGCGAGGCCGGGTTCCTCCGGGTCGACGAGGTCGCGGTGGCCGGGCCGGGTGGGGAGCGGTTCCGCCGCACCGTGGTGCGCCACCCGGGCGCCGTGGTCGTCGTCCCCGTACGTGACGGACGGGCCCTGCTCGTACGGCAGTTCCGCGCCGCGGTGGGCACCGACCTGCTGGAGGCACCGGCGGGCAAGCGCGACGTCGACGGGGAACCGCCGACCGAGACCGCCCGGCGGGAGCTCGCCGAGGAGCTCGGTGTACGGGCCGGCCGGCTGGTGCCGGTCGCGGAGTTCCACAACTCCCCCGGGTTCTGCGACGAGCACTCGTACCTGTTCGTGGCCACCGAGCTGGTCGAGCTGGGCACACGCCAGGCGATGGGGCCGGAGGAGCGGGAGCTGAGGGTGGAGGAGGTGCGGTTGGCGGACACCGAGGCCCTCATTGCGCGCCGTGAGCTCGTCGACGCCAAGACGATCATCGGGCTCCTGCTCGCCCGTCAGCTGGTCGATGGAGCGGCCTGACCGGCTCGAGGCCGCGTTCGCCGAGCACGAGACCTGGCTGCGGGTCGAGCGGGGCCTGGCCGCCAACACCCTCGCCGCCTATCGCCGTGACCTGCGACGCTACCGGGCGTTCCTCCGGTCCCGGGGGGTGTCGGACCCCGCGACGGTGGAGGCCCCGCTCGTCACCGCCTGGCTGGCCGGCCTGCGCAACGCACGCGACGACGACGGGCGTCCCCGTTGGGCGGCGGCCAGCATCGCCCGGGCCGTGGCCTCGGTGCGCTCGTTCCACGGCTTCTGCCTCGAGGAGGGGCTGACGCCGGGCGATCCCACCGCCGACTTGCAGGCACCGAGCGTCCCCCAGGGGATCCCGAAGGCACTCAGCGAGGCCGAGGTCGAGGCGCTGCTGGGCGCGGTGCCCGGCGACGGTCCCCGGGCGAGTCGTGACCGGGCGATCCTCGAGACGCTGTACGCGACCGGGGTGCGGATCAGCGAGCTCGTCGGGCTCGACCGTGCCGACCTGGACCTGTTCGCCGGATCGGTGCGGGTGTTCGGCAAGGGGGGCAAGGAGCGGATCGTGCCGATCGGGCGTTCCGCCCGGAGCGTGCTCGAGGCGTACCTCGAGGCCGGCCGACCGGCCCTCGAGCGCTCGGACGGGCGGCGGCCGCCCGGGGATCCGGTGTTCCTCAACGCCCGGGGCGGTCGTCTCACCCGCCAGGGATGCTGGAAGATCGTGCGGGCCGCCGGGTTGCGGGTCGGGCTCGCGGAGCGCCTCTCCCCGCACGTGCTGCGCCATTCGTGCGCCACCCACATGCTGGAGCGGGGGGCCGACATCCGGGTGGTTCAGGAGCTGCTCGGGCACGCGAGCATCGCGACCACCCAGGTGTACACGAAGGTCACACCCGAGCACCTGCGGGCGGTGTACGAGCTCGCGCACCCGCGGGCCCGTCCGGCCGGAGCGGGCAGGTAGGCTGGGTGCATGCCCGAGACGCCCGGCCCGACCGTGCGCGCCCAGGAGGTGCGGCAGCGGCTGGAGGCCGAACGCGCCCGGTTGCGCGCCCAGCTGGCCGAGATCGGCGGCCTGGCCTTCGACGAGGGTTTCGCCGATTCCGGCCAGGTCACCGCGGAGAAGGGCGAAGTCGACGCGCTGGCCGGCACCCTGCGGGAGAACCTCGCCGAGGTGGAGGACGCCCTCGCCAAGCTGGACGCCGGCACGTACGGGACGTGTGAGCGTTGCGGGGGGCCGATCGGTGAGGCCCGGCTCGAGGCGATGCCCGCCGCCCGCCGGTGCATCACCTGCGCATCCGCCCGCGGGTGACCCGGTGACCGGCGCCGTGCCCGGCCCCGGACGCCGGTGACGATCGACGGGCAGACGATCGTCTGGTTCGTCTGCCTCGTCGGTGCCGTCGTGCTCCACGAGGTGAGCCACGGGGTGGTCGCCCTGGCGTTCGGTGACGACACCGCCCGGCGCGCCGGCCGCCTGACCCTCAACCCGCTGCCGCACCTCGATCCGCTCGGATCGCTGATCCTCCCGGCTTTCGGTGCGATCACCGGGCTGCCGGTGATCGGCTGGGCGAAGCCGGTGCCGGTCACCCCGGCCCGGCTGCGCCGGCCCCGGCGGGACATGCTGTGGGTGAGCCTCGCCGGGCCGTTCACGAACTTCGCGCTGTGCGCGGCGGCGGCGACGGCGGCCCGGTTGGCCTACCCCACGCCGCGGGTGTCGGCCGGGGTGCTCGCGTTCGCCGAGCAGCCGCTCGGGTTCCGGGTGCTGTTCTCGTTCGCGTTCGTGAACCTCGCCCTGGGCCTGTTCAACCTCCTGCCCATCCCGCCGCTCGACGGGTCCTCCCTCGTCGAGCGGGTGCTGCCCGCCCGGTGGCTGCCGACCTGGTGGCGCTTCCGCCCCTACGGGATCCTCGTGCTGTTCGTCGTCGTGTTCAGCACCGGGCTGGTGGGACGCCTCATCGAACCGTTCGCCGAGGAACTGACCCGCTTCGTGTACCGGATGTGACCCCGGCGGTGACGGACACCCTCGGCGGGTGCCGTTCGGGACGGTCTCAGCGGCGGCGGGGGAGCAGGCCCACCGCGTCGCGGACCCGTTGCATGGTGGCCGTCGCGATCGCGTCCGCTTTCGCCGCCCCCTGGGCGAGGGTCTCGTCGAGCGCGCCGGGGTCCGCGTCGAGCTCGGCGTACCGGCGCTGCAGCGGGGCCAGCATCTCGCAGAGCGCGTCGGCGACGGCGACCTTGAGGTCGCCGTAGCCCCGGCCGTCGAAGGCCGCCTCGGCCTGCGCGAGGGTCGTGCCGGTTGCCACCGCGTACAGCTCGAGCAGATTCGAGACCCCGGGTTTGTGCTCGGGGTCGTGGCGGACCTCGGTGCCCGAATCGGTGACCGCGCTCCGCACCTTCTTGCGGATCACCTCCGGCGGGTCGAGGACGAGGATCGTGCCCTGGGGGGACTCCTCCGACTTCGACATCTTGCGGGTGGGGTGCTGGAGGTCCTTCACCCGGGCCGCCACCGGGGGGACCGTCGCCCGGGGCACCACCAGGGTCTCGCCGAAGCGGTGGTTGAAGCGCAGGGCGAGGTCCCGGGTGAGTTCGACGTGCTGGATCTGGTCCTCCCCGACGGGCACCTCGTCGGTGTCGTAGGCGAGGATGTCGGCGGCCATGAGCACCGGGTAGTCGAACAGCCCCGCGCTCACCGATCCCTGCCCCCGGCCCTTCTCCTTGAACTGGGTCATGCGCCGCAGCTCGCCGAACGTCGCGACGCAGTTGAGGATCCAGGTGAGCTCGGTGACCACCGGCACGTGGCTCTGCACGAAGAGGATGGAGCGGTCCGGATCGATCCCGGCGGCGAGCAGCAGCGCCGCCA
>Ga0308412_1000081_pt1 | contig 40548 bp, 38 predicted proteins | sample HotsprottomLayer_FD_202357 | JGI IMG/M metagenome (GOLD analysis project Ga0308412, IMG submission 202357) | Hot spring phototrophic mat microbial communities from Octopus Spring, Yellowstone National Park, Wyoming, United States -... | ecosystem: Environmental > Aquatic > Thermal springs > Hot...
TGGCCTTCTCGATTCTGTTGTTACCGAAAGTTCTTGATGGTTTACGATCGGCTTCTTAGCAGACTCTAGGTTTCGTTCTGACAGTGCCCCTGGGAGTGGCATGGCTTTTCCCCAGCTCGAAGGTAGCTGAGGTGGCGACGGTGGTATTTGGTTTGTCTCTGGCCGCCGGATTAGCCATTGGTATCCTTGCGCGACCCAGAGAAATCCAACCTTCTGGTCTGTTATATCAAAAGCCTTTCTACCGTGTGGGCATACTGCTCTGCATGGCTTGGGTAGCTCGAACCATATACATATCCGGTTATACACCCACTGACTTGACCATAGCGTTGAGCCTAGGGCTGTTCGGACTACTTCTAGGCGTGCTGATTGGCCGTTATGCTAAAGCGGTGGCCGCATGGTAAACCTATGGGTGTCCCTATTGCAGGGGCCCTTGAACCGTGCCTGAACCAAATGCTCCGTTTTTTTCTCACGTGCGCAAGAGTGGCCGTAGTGCGCTCAAGGTCGAAGATGTTGCCCAGATTGTAGCGCACGCACTGGCCCAGCAGTTGCTAGGTCCCGCGCAACGAAACCCTCCCCTTGAATGCTCCTAACCGAAGAGGCCCAGTTCGAGGGCATCCAGGTAGCCCAGATTGTCCAGAACCTGCTGCGGCGCACCATGCCCAAGTAGGGTGAGAGCATCGCGGGTTTGGAAGAGTCTCAAATCGATTCTTGACAAAGCAACCTAGCGCTTCCTGGTCTTATTCTTGGGTCGGCTTCGACAGGCTCTGCCGACCCTTGCAAGCTAGCAGATACATTTTGGGGACAACTATCAATCTCCTTTAGCGTGGGATGCCATGCGAGTTTGGTCTTGCACACCCTCGCTTTGGGACTCCTCCTGAAAGATAGCCTCGATGGGAAGCCCGAAGACGCGGGCGATCTTGAAGGCCAGGGGCAGGCTGGGGTCGTACTTGCCGGTCTCGATGGCGTTGACGGTCTGGCGGGAGACCTCCAATCTCTCGGCCAGGTCGGCCTGGCTCCAGCCGCGCTCGGCCCGAAGCACCCTCAGGCGGTTCCTCACCTCCGCAGCCCCCACCAAGCGTAAACCCTCGAGAGCCCACGAACAGCTATCGCCCCGAAAAGAAGGCCTCCAAAAAACTCCTTTTGAGACTCTTCCGATAGCACAAGCATGAAGGCAGCCAAAACGACCACTAGCAAGCCTCCATACTCTGAGCCCTTCGCCTCGAGGCGCTCACGGTACTCGTCACGGGGAATTTTGGCCAGGTAAATCCAGATGTCATAGGCAAAAATCACCGCGACGAGACCCACGATCATGAGCTTTTGCCAGGTAATTGCCTCCGGGTTCAGAAGAATCAAAGCGAGAAACAAACTCAAAAGGTACACGCCCAGCCGATTTCGCAGTAGGAGAAGCGCGACCCCAGCCAAGGCAAGTGGAACCACAATTTGGAGCGGCCCGCCTCTGAGCCAGAAAATGACCGCCAAGAACAACATGGCCGCTCCCGCCCCTGCCAGATAGTGCTGAAGGCTGCGCTCTACCGGACTCGGTTTCACGCCCTGGCCTCCCGCAAGCTCTCGGAGCGGATCGCTTCTTTGTCGAGCCTAGCGGCGAGCTGCACCAACCACACAGCCAACCTGCTGCGCAGAGGTTGGGGAAGTACCGACCCGGCTTTGGCCTCGGCATGCAGGCGTTCTAGTTTGTCTTTTGCCAGGACTTCAAACTCAATATCAGTTGGGATCATGGGATGGCTCCTTTGCGTATTCAAGTAAGCTTGTCTTATTGTAAAGTAAACTTTACTTTTTGTCAAGTTTACTATAAATCTTTCCCCATGGAGCCCGTGGGCATCCAGTAAGCGAGCACCCTCGCTCAAGGCATTTACGGGTAACATAGCCGCATGCCGAACCGCTACATCGGTCAATCCATGAAGCGCCTAGAGGATGGCAAGCTGGTGCGGGGCCAGGGGCAGTACCTAGCCGACGTGAAGCCCGGACATCTGCTGCACCTGGCCCTGGTGCGAAGCCCCTATGCCCATGCCCGATTGGTCTCGGTAGATGCGTCCGAGGCCATAAAACTACCGGGTGTGGTGGGGGTGTTTACCTCGAGCGACCCACCCGAGCTACACGCCCCGGCTTCGCTGCCGCGCGATGGGCAGGGCGCTTTGCATCCGGTGCTGGCCCGTGAGCGGGTGCGGTACGTGGGAGAGCCGGTGGCAGCCGTGCTGGCTACTTCCGAGGCCCTGGCCCACGATGCCGCCCAGCTGGTGTTTGTGGACTACGAACCCCTCCCGGCCTACCCCGAGCCGCTGCAAGCCCTGACGGCCCCGGCCATCCACCCCCACCTCCAGAGCAACGTGGCCCTGAGCCGCAAAGTGGTGTCGGGTGAGGTGGCCGCGTCTTTTGCCCGGGCCCACAAGGTGGTGCGTGGACGAATGGTGCAGCAGCGGTTAGCCCCCAGCCCCATGGAGACCCGGGGCGTTCTGGCTAGCTGGGACGGCATCCTCGAGGCGCTTACGCTCTGGTCGAGCACCCAGATGCCCCACGACCTCCGCAGCGCCCTAGCCGAAAGGCTGGGCCTGGCCGAGAACCAGGTGCGGGTCATCGCCCCCGATGTGGGCGGGGCCTTTGGGGCCAAAATTAACGTCTACCCCGAAGAAATCCTGGTAGCTTACCTGGCCCGACAGCTAGGCCAGAGCGTGCGCTGGGTGGAGGGGCGCAGCGAGAGCTTTAATGCCACCGTCCACGGGCGGGCCCAGGTGGCCGAGCTGGAGATGGCTTTCGATGCTGAAGGAAAAATTCTGGGGCTGCGGGGGCGGGTGGTGGCCGATCTGGGGGCCTATGCCCTCGAGACTACCCTGGGCAACGCCCCTGGCACCCTCCTGATGCTTCAGGGCCCCTACGAGATACCGGCGCTGGAGCTCGAGCTCCTGGGCGTCTACACCAACACCACCCCCACCGGGGCCTACCGGGGGGCCGGGCGGCCCGAGGCCACCTATTACCTGGAGCGCCTGATGGACATGGGCGCGCGCGAGCTGGGCCTCGACCCCGCCGAGATTCGCCGCAAGAACTTTATTGCCGGCCCCTTCCCCTACAAAACCCGCACCGGGGCCAAATACGACGCCGGGGCCTACGCCGAGGTGCTGGACAAGCTGCTGGAGGTGAGCAACTACGCACAGCTTCGGGCCCAGCAGGCCCAGGCCCGAAGCCAAGGTCGCCTGGTGGGACTGGGGCTTTGCAGCTACGTCGAAATCACCGGCTATGGCTGGGACACCGGCGGGGTGCGGATCAACCCCGATGGCAGCGCAGTGGTCTTCACCGGCACCTCGCCCCACGGCCAGGGCACCCAGAACGCCTTCGTGCAGATTGTGGCCGAGCGGCTGGGCCTTTCGCCCGAGCGTATCCGCGTGGTGCAGGGCGATACCCTGGCTATTCCCTACGGCATGGGCACCGCCGGAAGCCGCACCCTCGCGGTGGGGGGCTCGGCAGTGCTGAAGGCCGCCGAGCTGGTGCGCGAGAAAATGGTTCGCATCGCGGCCCACCTCCTCGAGGCCGCCCCCGAAGACATCGAGCTGCTCGAGCAGGGCTGGGGGGTGCGCGGCACCGATAAAGCGGTGGGCCTCGAACAGATCGTTGCCACCGCCTTTAGCCCGCGCAAGTTGCCTCCCGGCCTGGAGCCAGGCCTCGAGGGGCACGCCAGCTTCACCCTCAAAGAGGCCAACTACCCCTTTGGGGCGCATCTGGCCATGGTCGAGGTAGACCCCGAGACCGGCCAGGTACACGTTCTGCGCTACGTTGCGGTGGACGACTGCGGGGTGGTGGTCAACCCGCTGCTCTTCGAGGGCCAGCAGCACGGCGGCATCGCCCAGGGCATCGGGCAGGCTTTGCTCGAGGGCATCGTCTACGACCAGGAAGGACAGAACCGCACCGCCAACTACCTGGAATACGCTTTGCCTAAAGCCGACCAGATTCCCCCCATCGAGCCTTACCACCACCAGACCCCCTCCCCCACCAACCCCCTGGGCGTGAAGGGCGTGGGCGAGGCCGGGGCCATTGCCGCCACCCCGGCGGTGGTCAACGCGGTGCTGGATGCCTTGGGACGGGCCCATCTGGACATGCCCCTCACCCCCGAAAAGGTCTGGCGGGCCCTCCAGCCGTAACCGGGTCCGTTCACACGCCGATGGGGCAATGGTCGGCTAAACAGGCTCAGCCGACCTCCCCCCGCGCGGTCTTTTGTAACCAGGCTTGCAATCATTTTCTTATAGCTAAATAACTTAGATTTAAAGCAAAGCGAGGGCCAACATGAACCAGACCCGAGGGGCTAACCAGCCAGCAGCAATACGGAGGCGGCTGTGAGGATCGTCTGCATCGGCGGCGGGCCGGCGGGGCTTTATTTCGCCCTGCTGATGAAAAAGCAAAACCCCGCCCACCAGATCACGGTGCTCGAGCGCAACCGCCCGGACGATACCTTCGGCTGGGGGGTGGTCTTCTCCGACCAGACCCTGGGCAACCTGGAGAAGGCCGACCACCCTACCTACCTCCAGATCAGCCGGGCCTTCCACCGCTGGGACGCCCTCGAGGTGCACTTCAAGGGCCGCACCATTCGCTCCTATGGGCATGGCTTTATCGGCATCGGCCGCAAAAAGCTGCTCAACATCCTGCAAGAACGTTGTCTAGAGCTGGGGGTCCACCTGGTCTTCCAGACCGAGGTAGCCGACGACGAAGCCGTGGCCCAAGCCTATCAGGCCGACCTGGTCATCGCCGCGGACGGCATCAACAGCCGCACCCGTAAAAAGTACGAGCGCACCTACCAGCCCGACATTGAACTGCGCAGGTGCCGCTTCGTCTGGCTGGGCACCCATCAGCCCTTTCCGGCCTTCACCTTTGCCTTCGAAAAGACCGAGTGGGGTTGGTTCCAGGCCCACGCCTACCAGTTCGACCCCCACACCTCGACCTTCATCGTGGAAACGCCCGAGGAAGTCTGGCACAAGGCGGGCCTGGACCGGATGAGCCAGGAGGAGGGCATCGCCTTCTGTGAGCGGCTTTTCGCTAGGTACCTGGGCGGGCATCGGCTGATGTCCAACGCCGCTCACCTGCGCGGTTCGGCCATCTGGATCAAGTTCCCCAGGGTGGTCTGCCAGAGCTGGGTGCACTGGAACGGCCAGGTGCCGGTGGTGTTGATGGGCGACGCCGCCCACACCGCCCACTTCTCGATTGGCAGCGGCACCAAGCTGGCCCTGGAGGACGCCATCGAGCTGGCCCGCACCTTCGAGCGGCTGGGCGACGGCCCGGCAAAGCTCAAGGAGGTGCTGGAAACCTACCAGAAAGTGCGGCAGGTGGAGGTGCTCAAGCTGCAGAACGCCGCCCGCAACTCCACCGAGTGGTTCGAGAACGTGGAGCGCTACAGCCACTTTGAAGCCGAGCAGTTCGCCTATAGCCTGCTCACCCGCTCCCAGCGCATCTCCCACGAGAACCTACGCTTGCGCGACCGGAACTACCTCGAGGGCTACGAGGCCTGGCTGGCGCAGAAATCCGGCCTGGCCGCCCGGCCCATTCCGCCCATGTTCACCCCTTTCAGGCTGCGGGGCCTCACCCTCAAAAACCGGGTGGTGGTCTCGCCTATGGCCATGTACTCAGCAGAGGATGGGCTGGTGAACGACTTCCACCTGGTGCACCTGGGGGCGCGGGCTTTGGGCGGTGCCGCTCTGGTCTTTAGCGAGATGACCGCGCCTTGCCCGGACGGGCGCATCACTCCGGGCTGCGCGGGTCTCTACAGCGAGGCCCACATGCGGGCCTATAAGCGCATCGTGGACTTCGTGCACCAGCACAGCGATGCCAAAATCGGCCTGCAGCTAGGGCACGCCGGGCCCAAGGGCTCAACCCAGGTGGGCTGGGAAGCGCAGGACGAGCCCCTGCCGGAAGGCAACTGGCCCCTGTTGGCCCCCTCGCCCATCCCCTACGGTCCCAATAATCAGATCCCCCGGGCCATGACCCCAGAAGATATGGAGCGGGTCAAGGCCGACTTCGTGCGGGCAGCCGAGTGGGGTGCCGAGGCGGGCTTCGACTGGCTCGAGCTGCACTGCGCCCACGGCTATTTGCTCTCGGCCTTCATCTGCCCGCTCACCAACCACCGCACCGACGAGTATGGGGGCAGCCTGGAGAACCGCTGCCGCTACCCCCTCGAGGTCTTCCGGGCTTTGCGTGCGGTCTGGCCCCAGCACCTGCCGATGTCGGTGCGGATTTCCGCCCACGACTGGGCCCCCGGCGGCAACACCCCCGACGACGCGGTAAAGATCGCCCGGCTCTTCAAGGAGGCCGGCTGCGATCTGATCGACGTCTCCTCAGGGCAGACCACCCGCCAGGCCAGACCGGTGTACGGGCGCATGTACCAGACCCCCTTCGCCGACCGCATCCGCAACGAGGTGGGCATCGCCACCATGGCGGTGGGGGCCATCTACGAGGCCGACCACGTTAATTCCATCATCGCCGCCGGGCGGGCCGACCTGTGCGCCATCGCCCGGCCCCACCTGGCCGACCCCCACTGGACGCTGAACCAGGCCGCGCGGCTGGGCTACACCGAGGTGGGCTGGCCCAAGCAGTACCTCTCGGGCAAGGCCCAGCTCGAGCGCAACCTGGCCCGGGCCTCGCTCGAGCGGGCCGAGGAGCTGGCCATCCGATGAGACCTTTACCCCTCTCGAGCCAGCACGCCGTGGTGACCGGCGGTGGGCGGGGAATTGGCGCGGCCATTGCCTCGACGCTCGCCGAAGCTGGCGCTAGGGTCACGCTGATGGGACGCCAACAGGCGCAGTTGGAGGCCCAAGCCGGCCAACTGGAAGCTCCCGTCCATGTGGAGATCTGCGACGTAACCGACCCAGGGCAGGTACAGCGGGCTTTTGAGGGTGCGTCGCGGGCGCTGGGAAGCATCACCATTCTGGTCAACAACGCCGGCCAGGCCGAGAGCCGGCTCTTTAGCCAGACCGATCTGGGACTGTGGCAGCGGATGCTCGAGGTCAACCTCACCGGCACCTTCCTCTGCACCCAGGCCGCCCTTCCGGGGATGCTGGGGGCTGGCTGGGGGCGTATCATCAACATCGCTAGCACCGCCGGGCTCAGGGGCTACCCCTACGTAAGCGCCTACTGTGCGGCCAAGCACGGCGTGGTCGGCCTGACCCGCGCGCTGGCGTTGGAGCTGGCCAGGAAAAACATCACCGTCAACGCGGTCTGCCCCGGCTTCACCCAGACCGACCTGCTCGAGGCCAGCATCGCCCAGATCGTGCGGAAAACCGGGCGCAGCGCGGAAGAGGCCCGGGCCGAACTGGTGCGCCACAACCCCCAGGGGCGGCTGGTCGAGCCAGGGGAAGTGGCCCAGGCCGTGCTGTGGTTGTGTTTGCCCGAATCGGCGGCCCTGACTGGCCAGGCCATCGCGGTGGCGGGCGGGGAGGTGATGTAGGTGGCCGTGCTCAAACCCGACCTCGAGACCCGCCTGGCTGAAGACCATCACCAGGCCCTCAAGCTCTGGCTGCGCCTGCTGACCTGTACCAACCTGATCACCGGCCAGATCCGCACCCGCCTGCGCGAGAACTTCGACACCACCCTGCCCCGCTTCGACCTGCTGGCCCAGCTCGAGCGCCACCCCGAGGGCCTCAAGATGAGCGAACTGTCCAAGCGCATGATGGTGACCACCGGCAACGTCACCGGGATCACCGACCAGCTCGAGGCCGAGGGCCTGGTGCGGCGCGAGCCCGACCCCCAGGATCGGCGGGTGTACACGGTCAAGCTCACCCCCCAGGGGCGCAGGGTATTTCAGAAGATGGCCAAAGAGCACGAAGGCTGGGTGATCGAGCTGTTTGAAGGCCTCTCCAGCAGCGAAAAAGACCTGATGTATGCGCTTTTGGGCAAGCTCAAAAGCCATCTCAACGGAAAGGGGGCGGGCCGATGAAACTGGCCAGCTACCAGGCCCAGCATTTTCTGTGGCAGCTTGAGGACAAGGTCGCCACCATCACCCTCAACCGCCCCGAACGCAAAAACCCCCTCACCTTTGAGTCCTACGCCGAGCTGCGCGACCTCTTCCGAACCTTGTCCGATGCCGAGGACGTCCGGGCGGTGGTGCTCACCGGGGCCGGGGGCAACTTCTGCTCGGGTGGGGATGTGCACGAGATCATCGGCCCCCTCACCCAGATGCCCATGCCCAGGTTACTGGCCTTCACCCGCATGACCGGCGATCTGGTTCGGGCCATGCGGGCCTGCCCCCAGCCCATCGTGAGCGCGGTGGACGGGGTATGCGCCGGGGCCGGGGCCATTCTGGCCATGGCCTCGGACATCCGCTACGGCACCGCCCGCAGCAAAACCGCCTTCCTGTTCAACCGGGTGGGGCTGGCGGGCGCGGATATGGGGGCCTGCGCCATGCTGCCGCGCATCATCGGTCAGGGTCGGGCCGCCGAGCTTCTGTACACCGGCCGGGCCATGAGCGGGGAGGAGGGGCTCTCCTGGGGCTTCTTTAACCGGCTGTGCGACCCCGAGCGGCTGCTAGAGGAGGCCCGTCGGTTCGCCCTCGAGCTGGCCCAGGGCCCCGCCTTCGCCCACGCCATGACCAAGAAAATGCTGCACCAGGAGTGGGGCATGGGCTTAGACGAGGCCATCGAGGCCGAGGCCCAGGCCCAGGCCATCTGCATGGCCACCCAGGATTTTCGCCGCGCCTACCTAGCTTTTGTGGCCAAAACCAGGCCCGTTTTCGAGGGGGATTGAATGCAACCGACCATCCGCCAGACCCACCTCGAGTGGCCCTTCTTCGAAGCCCCGCACCGCAAGCTGGCGCACGAACTGGCCGCCTGGGCCGCGCACCACCTGAGCACCCACGACGGCCCGCACGCAGAGGTTCCCCTTCAGAACGGAGCAAACTGCGTTCAAGCGGTAGACGCAACCTGCCGCAAACTGGTGCGGGCGCTGGGCGAGGCGGGCTGGACGCGCTACGCGGTGGGGGGGCGGGCCTACGGGGGCCTGTACGAGACCATAGACACCCGCGCCGTCTGCCTCATCCGCGAGACCCTGGCCTACCACCAGGGCCTGGCCGACTTCGCCTTCGCCATGCAGGGTCTGGGCTCGGGGGCCATCACCTTGCATGGCACCCCCGAGCAGAAAGCCCGCTATCTGAGCCAGGTCGCCCAGGGCCGCCTCATCGCCGCGTTTGCCCTTTCCGAACCCGAGGCGGGCTCCGATGTGGGGGCTATGAGCACCGAGGCTCGAGTGGATGGTGACGCGTACGTGCTGAACGGTCAGAAGACCTGGATCTCCAACGGCGGCATCGCCGATTTCTACGTGGTTTTTGCCCGCGCGCCGGGTAGCCAGGGCTCGAGGGGCATCAGCGCGTTTGTGGTGGAAGCCGATACACCGGGCCTGAAGATCGCCCAGCGCCTCGAGGTCATCGCACCGCACCCACTGGCTACCTTGCGCTTCGAAGACTGCCGGATTAGCAAAAACCAGCTTCTGGGCGAGGAAGGCCAGGGCTTCAAGATCGCCATGCAGACCCTGGACATCTTCCGCACCTCGGTGGCCGCAGCGGCACTGGGGTTTGCCCGGCGAGCTTTAGACGAGGCGCTGCATCGCGCCACCCAGCGCAGGATGTTCGGTCAGGCCCTCTCCGACTTCCAGCTCACCCAGGCCCGCCTAGCCGATATGGCGGTAAAGATCGACGCGGCTGCCCTGCTCACCTATCGCGCGGCCTGGCTGCGCGACCAGGGCCGGCAGGTCACCCAGGAGGCCGCCATGGCCAAGCTCAGCGCCACCGAGTATGCCCAGCAGGTCATCGACGGGGCCGTGCAGCTATGGGGCGGGCTGGGCGTGACCCGGGGGCAGGTGGTGGAGTCGCTTTATCGCGAAATCCGCGCCCTGCGCATCTACGAGGGGGCCAGCGAGGTGCAGCAGCTTATCATCGCCCGAGAGCTGCTCAGGAATTTGAAGGAACCCCAGCGCGTGAAAGGAGGGACTGAAGATGGGGTATAGCGCCCACCTAGATACCTTTGCCCGCGACCATCTGCCGCCCAAAACGGAGTGGCCCGAGCTGATCTTCCCGCTGCCGGAGCTGGCCTACCCCGAGCGGCTGAACTGCGCCAGCGAGCTGCTCGATCGGATGGCGGCCCGGCACCCTGAGCGGCCTTGTGTGCGGGCCACCGGGCTGCGCTGGACCTACCGCGAGCTGCTCGAGCAGGCCAACCGCATCGCCCAAGTGCTCACCCAGGAGATGGGCCTGGTGCCGGGCAACCGGGTGCTGTTGCGCGCACCCAACCATCCCCTGCTGGTGGCGGCCTGGTTCGCGGTGATGAAGGCCGGGGGCATTGCGGTCACCACCATGCCGCTCTTGCGGGCCAAGGAGCTAAGCGAGGTCATTAACAAAGCCCAGATCTCCCACGCCCTCTGCGATGGACGCTTGCGGGAGGAGTTGGAGAACGCGCGGCCTGACTGCCCCAGCCTAAGACAGGTGGTCTACTGGGGCGAAGGGGGTAGCTTAGAAGCCTTGATGGCAGGCAAATCGCCCACCTTCCACAACGTGGAAACCGCCAGCGACGATGTCTGCCTGATCGCCTTCACCTCCGGCACCACCGGCAAGCCCAAGGGCTGCATGCACTTCCACCGCGATGTGCTAGCTATCTGCGACACCTTTGGCAAGCATATTCTACGGGCCAGCCCGGAGGATGTTTTCATCGGGAGCCCACCGCTGGCCTTCACCTTTGGCCTGGGCGGGCTGGTGCTCTTCCCTCTGCGCATCGGGGCTAGCAGCGTGCTGCTCGAGCGGGCCAGCCCGGAGCTCTTGCTGGCTGCCATCCCTGAGTTCAAGGCCAGCGTGGTTTTCACCTCACCGACCGCTTACCGGGTTATGGCACCCCTGGCCAAAAACCACGACCTCTCCTCGCTGCGCAAGTGCGTCTCGGCAGGTGAGCCCCTACCGGCCTCCACCCGCCAGCTCTGGAAGGAGGCCACCGGCATAGAGCTGATCGACGGCATCGGCGCCACCGAGATGCTGCACATCTTCATCTCCCACACCGAGGAAGAGGCCAAGCCGGGGGCCACCGGCAAACCCGTGCCCGGCTATACGGCCTGCGTGCTCGACGAGCTAGGCAACCCCCTTCCGCCAGGGCAGGTGGGCCGGCTGGCGGTCAAAGGCCCCACCGGCTGTCGCTACCTGGCCGACGAGCGCCAGCGCAACTACGTGCAGCACGGCTGGAACATCACCGGGGATGCTTACATAGTCGATGAGGAAGGCTACTTTGTGTACCAGGCCCGCACCGACGATATGATTGTCTCGGCGGGCTACAACATCGCCGGCCCCGAAGTGGAAGAAGCTCTGTTGCTGCACCCGTCGGTGGCCGAGTGTGCGGTGGTGGGTGCGCCGGACCCTGAGCGGGGCCAGATTGTGAAAGCCTACGTGGTGCTGCAGCCTGGCCTCACCCCCTCGGCCGAACTCGTGAAGGACTTGCAGGACTTCGTGAAGCAGAAAATTGCACCCTATAAGTATCCGAGGTCCATCGAGTTCCGCTCGAGCCTGCCCCGCACCCAAACCGGTAAACTACAGCGGTATCTGTTGCGCAAAGAAGCCGAAGGGAACAGGGTGTAGCTATGGAGAAGCTCGAGGATCGCTGGCAAGTCCTGCAACCCCCTGGATGGAAAGCGCCCAAGGGGTATGTCAACGGCATCGCAGCCAAAGGGCGCTTGGTCTTTTTAGCCGGAATGGTCGGCTGGAACCGACAGGGCGTCTTCGAGTCTGACGACTTCGTCGAGCAGACCCAGCAGGCCTTGCAAAACATCGTAGAAACCCTGGCCGAGGCCGGCGGGAAGCCCGAGCACATCGTGCGGCTCACCTGGTTTATTTTGAGCAAAGAGGAGTACCTGGCCCGGCTCGAGGCCCTGGGCCGGGTTTATCGCCAGATCATGGGCCGCCACTACCCCGCCATGTCGGTGGTGGAAGTCCGGGCCCTCATCGAAGACCGCGCCAGGGTGGAGATCGAGGCCACCGCGGTCATCCCCGAGTAAGGAGCGCTGTGACCCTCGCCGAGATACAAGCCCTCGACCGGACCGACCCCCTGGCCCCCAAGCGGGAGGCGTTTTTGCTGCCTGAAGGGCTCATCTACCTGGACGGCAACTCGCTGGGGGCCTTGCCCAAGCGGGTGGTAACCCGCATGGCCCAGGTGGTACGGGAGGAGTGGGGCCAGAGCCTGATCAAAAGCTGGAACCTGCACGGCTGGATTGACCTGCCCCAGCGGGTAGGGGCCAGAATCGCCCGGCTGGTTGGGGCCGAACCCGACGAGGTGGTGGTGGCCGACTCCACCTCGGTAAACCTCTTTAAGGTGCTTCTGGCCGCGCTCGAGCTCCGCCCGGGGCGCAAGGTCATCCTCTCCGACATCGACAATTTCCCCACCGATCTCTACATCGCCCAGGGAATCACCCAGCTGCTGGAAGGTTACCGGCTGCGGCTTTTGCCCAAGGAGGAGATCGAGGCCGGGCTGGACGAAGAAGTTGCGGTCTTGCTGCTCACCGAAGTGGACTACCGCACGGGCTACCGCTACGACATGGCCCATCTGACCCGGCAGGCCCAGCAGAAAGGCGCGCTGGTGGTGTGGGATCTGGCCCACAGCGCCGGGGCCTTTCCGGTGCACCTGAACCAAGCCCAGGTGGATTTTGCGGTGGGTTGCGGCTACAAGTACCTCAACGGAGGCCCTGGCGCACCGGCTTTTCTCTTCGTAGCCCGGCGACACCTGCCGGCCGCCCGCCCCTTTCTCAGCGGCTGGATGGGGCACGCCGAACCCTTTGCCTTTAGCCCCGAATACGTGCCAGCCGAAGATTTGCGCCGCCTGACGGTGGGCACCCCTCCCATTCTCTCGCTGAGCGCCCTGGAGGCCGCCCTCGAGGTCTTCGAGGGGGTGGATCTGGCCCTGCTGCGGCAGAAGTCGCTCCAGCTCAGCGACCTCTTTATCCAGCTGATGGAGCCCCTGGCCGCCCGCTACGGCTTCCAGCTAGCCACCCCGCGCGAACACAGCCGGCGCGGCAGCCAGGTGGCTTACCGACACCCGCAAGGCTATGCCATCGTGCAGGCCCTGATCGCCCAGGGGGTGGTGGGGGACTTCCGCGCCCCCGACATCCTGCGCTTTGGCTTCGCGCCACTTTACCTGCGCTTTGAGGATGTCTACTGGGCGGTGCAAAGGCTGGCCCAGGTCATGCAAAGCGGGCTTTGGAGGGAGGCGCGCTTCCAGGAGAGGGCCAAGGTGACCTGATGAAAGACACTACCTATCAAGCCGCCCACACCGACTTCAGACACGCGCTGTCCTATGGCGACTACTTGCGCCTGGAAACCCTCCTGGCTGCCCAGCAGCCCCTGACCGAGGCCCACGACGAGGTGCTGTTCATCGTGGTTCACCAGGTACAAGAGCTCTGGATGAAGCTCATCATCCACGAGCTACAAAGCGCCATGGGGCTGCTGGCCCAGGGCCTCATCGACCCCGCCCTCAAGATGCTCACGCGGGTCTGCCGCGCCCAGGAGCAGATGAGCGCCAGCTGGGAGGTGCTCAAGACCATGACCCCCGCCGATTACCTCGAGTTTCGCTCGGCTTTCGGCCGGGCCTCGGGGTTCCAGTCGTACCAGTACCGCCTGATCGAGTTCTTGCTGGGGAACAAAGAACCCTTCATGATGAAACCCCACCGGCACAAACCCGAGCAGTACCGCAGGCTGGAGGCGGCTCTGCGAGCCCCCAGCCTTTACGACCGGGCCTTGCATCTGGTGGCGGCTCGAGGGCTGGAAATCCCCCGTGAGGTTCTGGAGCGCGACTACAGCCAGCCCTACCAGCCCAGCGAAGCTGTAAAGGAAGCCTGGTTGCAGATCTATCGGCAGACCGAAACCTACTGGGACTTGTACTACCTGGCCGAAAAATTGGTGGACTTAGAAGACAACTTCCGCCGCTGGCGCTTCAATCACCTGACCACCGTCGAGCGCACCATCGGTCATAAGCAGGGCACCGGTGGCACCGCAGGGGTACCCTACCTCAAGCGGGCTTTGGAGGTCGTACTCTTCCCCGAGCTATGGCAGGTACGCACAGCACTCTAGCTCGAGTGAAGGAAAGGAGGAAGGATGAAAAAGACAGTTTGGCTGATGGTTTTATTAGGTTTGATAGGTCTTTCCCTGGCGCAAGCCCAGCCGCGCACGGTCAAGATCGGCTTCGTCAGCACCCTCTCGGGTGGGGGGGCCGCTTTGGGAATCGACGTTCGCGACGGCTTCAACCTGGCCTTGCGCCACCTCAACAACCAGCTCGGGGGCCTGCCGGTGGAGGTCCTGGTGGCCGACGACCAGCAGAACCCCGACGTGGCCCGCCAGGCTGTGGACCGCATGCTCAAGCGCGATCGGGTCGACTTCCTCACCGGCATCATCTTCTCCAACATCCTCCTGGCCGTGGGCGACGCCATCTTCGAGGAAAAGACTTTTTACATTAGCCCCAACGCCGGTCCTTCGGAGTATGCCGGGGAGCAGTGCAACCCCTTCTTCGTGAACGTGGCCTGGCAAAACGACAACCTGCACGAGGCCATGGGCCAGTACGTGCAGACCCGCCGCTTCGAGAATGTCTTCCTGCTGGCCCCCAACTACCCCGCCGGACGGGACGCCCTCACCGGCTTCAAGCGCTACTTCAAAGGCCGGGTGGTGGCCGAGGTCTACCACCGGCTTGGCCAGCTCGACTTCTCGGCGGAGATCGCCCAGATTCGTGCGGCCCGCCCCAAGGCAGTCTACGCTTTTGAGCCGGGGGCCATGGGCGTCAACTTCATCAAGCAGTACGCCGAGGCCGGGCTACTGCGGGAGATCCCCCTCTTCCTGCCGGGCTTCTCGGCGGATGCCGACGTCATCCGGGCAGTAGGACGGGGTATGGTGGGCATCTACAACAGCTCGCAGTGGACCCTCGAGCTCAACAACCCCATCAACCAGCGCTTCGTGGAGGACTTCCGCAAAACCTATGGCCGCATCCCCACCCTCTACGCCTCGCAGGGCTACGACACCGCGCTGATGCTGGATGCTGCCATCAAGGCCGTGGGGGGCGATCTTAGCAAGAAAGACGAGCTGCGCAAGGCCATGCTGGCCGGGTTCAACAGCACCCGCGGTTTCATCCGCTTTAGCCCCAACGGCTACCCCATCCAGAATTACTACCTGCGCCAGGTCATCCAGCAACCGGGCGGCGAGATCATCAACCGTCAGGTGGGCACCATCTTCACCAACCACCGCGATGCCTACGTGGACAAGTGCAGGCTAAGGTAAGCCCGTAAACAACCGCCAGGCCCCCTATGCTGCCCTCTTTGTTTGTCGAGCAAGTTCTAAACGGTTTCCAGTTCGGCCTGATGCTATTCTTGCTGGCAGCCGGCCTGACCCTGGTGTTGGGTATCATGGACACCATCAACCTAGCCCACGGCTCGCTGTACATGATCGGGGCCTACCTGACCGCCACCCTGGTGGGAACCACCGGCAACTTCTGGCTGGCCGTGCCGCTGGCCGTGCTGGGCACCGCGCTAATCGGGATGCTGCTCGAGCTCAGCGTGCTGCGCCAGCTTTACCAGCGCGACCACCTTTCGCAGGTGCTGGCCACCTTCGCCTTGATTCTCATCATCAACGAGGTGGTGCGGATGATCTGGGGCTCCCAGCCCCTGTTGCTCTCCACACCGGAAGCGCTATCGGGGCCGGTGGAGCTTCTGCCCGGCCTGTACTACCCGGCCTTCCGCCTGGTCATTATCGGGGTAGGGCTGCTGGTGGCCTTGCTCTTGTTTTGGCTTGTCAACCGCACAAAGGTGGGCATGTGGCTTCGGGCCGGGGCTTCCAACCGCGAGATGGCCCAGGCCATGGGCGTACCCATCAAGCCCCTCTTCACCCTGCTGTTTGGGGTGGGGGCCGGGCTCTCCGCCATTGCCGGGGCTTTTTTGGGCCCCATTCTGGCGGTGCAGATCGGCATGGGTGAGAGCATTTTGATTCTGGCCTTCGTGGTGATCGTGATCGGCGGCATCGGCTCCATCAAGGGGGCGCTGGTAGGGGCCTTGCTGGTGGGCTTTGTGGACACCGCAGGTCGGGCCTTTCTGCCGCTGCTTCTTTCCCAGGTGGCCTCGCCGGAGGTGGCCTCCAACCTGGGGCCGGCCCTGGCCTCGATCCTGATCTATCTGCTGATGGCGGTGGTGCTCTTCTTGAAGCCACAGGGGCTCTTTCCGGTACGGACATAGGGGGGCAGGATGCGCTGGCTCTTTCCCCTGGTTTTACTGGGCCTGCTGCTGGCCTTTCCCCCCATCGCGGCTGCGACGGGCCTCGAGTTCTATCAGGGCCTGCTGAGCAAGATTATGATCTTCGCCCTGGCCGCCAGCAGCCTGAACCTGATCCTGGGCTATGGGGGCATGGTGAGCTTCGGACATGCCGCTTACTTCGGCCTCGGGGCCTACACGGTGGCCATTCTGATGCGCGAAGGGGTGAGTTCGGGCTGGGTGATCTGGGCGGCGGCGGTGGGGCTCAGCGCGCTGGTGGCCCTGCTGATTGGGGCCATCTCCCTCCGGACGCGCGGAATCTACTTCATCATGATCACCCTGGCCTTCGCCCAGATGATCTACTACCTGGTGGTCTCCTTCAAGCAGTACGGTGGTGAGGACGGCCTCCGGGCCCGGCGGCCCGAGTTTGGCCTTTTTGAGCTGAACGACACCGCGCTGTACTACCTGACCCTGGGGGTGCTGCTTTTCAGCTTGTACCTGCTGCACCGGCTGGTGCACTCGAGGTTCGGCCGGGTTTTGCAGGCCATCCGGGAAAACGAGGCCCGCGCTCTGGCCCTGGGCTACCCGGTCTTTTATTTTCAACTGGTGGCCTTCGTGCTGGCCGGGGCTATGGCCGGGCTGGCCGGGGTGCTGATGGCCCACTACACCCAGTACGCCTCGCCCAACCTGCTGGCCTGGCAACAGTCGGGCCACCTGATGATGATGGTTATTCTGGGCGGGGTGGGCCAGTTCTGGGGCGGGGTGCTGGGGGCGGTGGTGCTTTCCGTGGTGGAAGAGGTGCTGCAAGACCTGACCATCCACTGGCAGCTGGGGGTGGGTCTGATCCTGCTTTTGATCGTGCTTTTTGCCCCTAAAGGCCTGGCTGGGCTCTCGCGGAGGGGGACATGAGCCTGCTCGAGCTCAAGGGGTTGAGCAAGCAGTTTGGTGGCCTACTGGCTGTCAACGGCTGCAACCTGCAGGTCGCCGCCGGCGAGGTGCACGCCCTGATCGGGCCCAACGGGGCCGGCAAGACCACCCTGATCAACCTGATCGCCGGGGTGCTCCCCCCCAGCCAGGGCGAGGTGCGTTTTCAGGGGGAGAACATCACCCACCTACCCGCCCATGCGCGGGTACACCGGGGCCTGGCCCGCACCTTTCAGATCACCAACCTGTTCAAAAACTACACCGTGCGGACCAACCTCGAGCTGGCCGTGCAAGCCCGCTCGGGCAGCAGCTTCCGCTTCTGGCAGCCGGTCGCTCGGGAAAAACACCTGACCGAAGCGGCCTTGGCCGTGGCCGAACAGGTGGGACTGGCCGCGCGCTTCGAGACCGTGGTGGGCCGGCTCTCCCACGGGGAGCAACGGCAGCTCGAGGTGGCCCTGGCCCTGGCCTCCAAGCCCAGGCTGTTGCTCCTGGACGAGCCCATGGCTGGGCTGGGCGCGCAGGAATCGGAGCGGATGGTGGGGCTTATCGCCCAGCTCAGGCAGCGCCACACCATCCTGCTGGTCGAGCACGATATGGGGGCGGTTTTCCGGCTGGCCCAGCGCATCTCGGTGCTGGTGTACGGCCAGGTGATCGCTTCGGGCAGCCCGGCGGAGATCCGGGCCAACCCCGAGGTACACCGGGCTTACCTGGGCGACGAAGGAGGTGCTGCGTGAGCGTTTTGCTCGAGATCGAAGACCTGGAGACCTTTTACGGCCCGAGCCAGGTGCTGTTTGGGGTGAGCCTGCGGGTAGAAGAGGGTCAGGTCGCCACCTTGCTGGGCCGCAATGGGATGGGCAAAACCACCACCGTGCGCTCGATTATGGGCCTGACCCCAGCCCGCAAGGGCCGCATTCGCCTGGCCGGACGATCCATCGAAACCCTGCCCCCCGAGCAAATCGCCGCCCTAGGGGTGGCCATCGTGCCCGAGGGGCGGCAGATCTTCCCCAACCTCACGGTGGAGGAAAACCTGATCGCCTTTGCCGCCCAGCGCAAGCAAAATCCGCGGCCCTGGACGCTCGCGCGCATCTGGGAGCTTTTCCCGGCTCTAAAGGCGCGTCGGAATAACCTGGGTCATCAGCTTTCCGGCGGCGAGCAACAGATGCTGGCCATCGGCCGGGCCCTGATGACCAACCCCCGGCTTTTGGTCCTGGACGAAGCCACCGAGGGCCTGGCTCCTCTTTTACGGGAGGAGATCTGGCGGGTCTTGCGGCTCTTGAAAGAGGATGGCCAAACCATTTTGGTGATTGACAAGTACCTCGAGCGTCTGTTGTCCCTGGCCGATCAGCACCACATTCTGGAACGGGGGCGGGTGGTTTGGCAGGGCGATTCCCAGAGCCTGAAGGCCCGGCCCGAGGTCTGGCGGCAATATCTGAGCGTATGAACGCGCCTTCCTGGTATGAACTCGAGTACAGCCCCCGCCTAACGGTGCCCGAGGCCCCGGAATACTTCCGGCGCTGGGCCGATCAGGCCAAAATAGCCCGCGACACCCTTCCCCATCATCCCAACCTGGCCTACGGCTACGGCCCCAAAGAAACCCTCGACCTTTTTCCCACCGAAGAGAGCCGTTATCTGCTGGTCTTCTTTCACGGCGGCTACTGGCGCGCTTTCGACAAGGACGACTTCTCCTGGCTGGCCCCGCCGCTGGTGGCCCAGAAGGTGAGCGTGGCCGTGGTCAACTACGCGCTCTGCCCCGCCGTGCGCATCAGCCAGATAACCGAGCAGTGCCGGCGGGCCATCGCCTGGCTCTACCACGCCGCCCCACGTTATGGGCTGGAGACGGTGCCCTTCCTGATCGGTGGCCACTCCGCAGGGGGGCATCTCACCGCCGAGATGTACGCCACCCCCTGGGATCGCTACAGCGTCCCCCCAGAAGCCATTGCCGGAGGCATCTCCATTAGCGGTTTGTTCGATCTGGAGCCCTTGATTCAAGTGTCGTTCAACGCCGATCTACGGCTCGATGTGGAAAGCGCCAGGGCTTGCAGTCCGGTCTACAAAACCCCCACCCTCCGGGCCCGGCTGGTGCTGGCGGTGGGGTCGCTCGAGTCCAGCGAATTCCACCGCCAGAGCCGCCTGCTCAAGCAGGCCTGGCCGGAGGTCTGTTCAGAGGTTATCGCCCTGCCGGATTGTCATCACTTCAACGCCCTGGACGCGCTCGCCGACCCCGGCAGCGCCGTCTGGAAACACCTATTGAACCAAGCCGGGCCATAACTTCACATCCGGCCGGCCCTTAGAATGGAATTACCGGCCCCTGGTCGGGCCCCCTCTGATTTCCAATGCCGTTACCCTCGGCCGCTTTGCCATAGAGCAGCATCTCGCGGTCGGGAATCAGACGGGCCTCGAGCCAGTCCAAGTCCCGTAAGAGCGGCAGGGCCTCCTGGGCTACCCTGACCCCGCAGGCCTCCACCTGGGCCCAGCCGCCTGGCCCCCGCACCTTAAGCCGCACCGGCAGCGGCCCGGAGACCTCATCGAGCCGGCTGCGCAAATCCAGGAGTTTTTCCTCGTCGAGCAAGGCCAGGTCGAGCTCGAGCTCCAGCGCCTTGGGCAGGCCCTCGAGCTCGTTGTAAGGAAACACCTCTTGCGCCACCACCCGCAAGCTATCGCCCTCCCCGTCAGGCTCTACCTCCACTATCGCCAGGACCGCCGCGTCCTCGGCTATGCGCGGAGAAATCTTGTCGTAGGCCTTGCCGAAGGCCACCACCTCCACCGCGCCGGTCTCGTCGGCCAGGGTGAAGCGCACCAGCATCCCCCCCGACTTGGTCGGCTTGCGCACAATGCCCTCGACCATGCCCGCCAGCAGCAACCGCGCCCGGTTGCGGGTTCCTTTGTGTTCGGCAAAGGCCTGGGGCAGCTCCTCCAGCGTGCAGCTCGCAGCCTCGCGCAGGCCTGTGTAGCGGGAGAGCGGATGCCCGGTTACATAGATACCCAGAGCTTCTTTTTCCATCCGCAGCTCGGTTAGGGTGTCCAGCAGCGGAACCTTGGGCATGATAGGCTCCTGCACCTCGCCAAAAAGCCCCATCATGCCCGTCTGGGCCCGCTCGCGCTTAGACTGGGCCCATTTGAGCAGGTCGTCAAGCGCAGCCAGCATGGGGCCCCGGGGGCCAAAGGCATCAAAAGCGCCGGCCTTGATCAACGACTCCACCACCCGCTTGTTAGCCACGTTTCCATCGAGCCGCCGCAGGAAGTCCGGCAGCGATTTATAAGGCCCCCCCTGCTCGCGCTCCTGCAAGATAAGTTCGGTAGGGGTCTCACCCACGTTTTTGACCGCTGACAATCCAAACAGCACGCTCTTTTCCAGCGCCCGGAAGCTAAAGCCCGATTGGTTGATATCAGGGGGGAGCACCTCCACCCCAGCGCTGCGGGCCGCCCGGATGTACTCCGCCACTTTGTCGGAGTCGTGGCGTTCGACCGTGAGCACCGCTGCAAAGAACTCCACCGGGAAGTGGGCTTTCACGTAGGCGGTCTGGTAGGTCAGCATGGCGTAAGCCGCCGCGTGGCTTTTATTGAAGCCGTAGTTGGCGAAGGCCTCGAGCAGGTCAAACAGCCGGTCGGCTTCTTCGGCGGGAATGCCGTTTTTGGCAGCCCCTTCCCTAAACTGCGCCCGCTGTTTAACCATCTCCTCCATCTTCTTCTTGCCCATGGCCCGCCGCAGCAGGTCGGCCTCGCCCAGGCTGTAGCCGGCCACGGCAGTGGCGATCTGCATGATCTGCTCCTGGTAAACCGGGATCCCGTAGGTCTCCTCCAGGATAGGCCGAATGAACTTCTCGGCGTTGGGAAACTGCGGGTAGCTCACCTCTTCCCGCCCGTGGTGGCGGCGGATGTAGGTGGGGATGTTTTCCATGGGGCCGGGCCGGTACAGCGCCCCTAGGGCGATGATGTCCTGGATGCGGCGCGGCTTGAGGCCCCGCACCGCGCTGGTCATACCGGCCGAGTCGAGCTGAAAAACCCCCTTGGTCTCTCCCCGGCCCAGCAGCTCAAAGGTCTTGGTGTCGTCGATGGGCAGGTTGTCGAAATCGAGCTCGACCCCTTTGGACTCTTTGACAATGCGTTTGCACTCGTCCAGAAAGGAAAGCGTGCGCAGACCCAAAAAATCCATTTTCAAAAACCCCAAGGCCTCCACCGAGGCCATGTCGTACTGGGTAACCTTAGCCCCGGTGTCCCCGGCCCGCATCAAGGGAATGTGGTCGCGCAGAGGTACGTCGGAGATGACCACTCCAGCGGCGTGCACGCTGCTCTGACGGGAAAGCCCCTCGAGTTTCTGGGCCACCTCCATCACCCGCTTCACCAGCGGGTCTTTCTCCATCTCGGCCCTGAGGTCGGGGACGGTCTCGATGGCCTTTTCCAGCGGCATCGGCTTGCCGAAGGTCACCGGGATGAGCTTGGCCAGCTCGTCGGCCTTTTTGACCGGAAGGCCGAATACCCGCGCCGCATCCTTGATGGCCGCTTTGGCCGCCAGGGTGCCAAAGGTGCCGATCTGAGCCACCATCTCGTCGCCGTAGCGCTGGCGCACATACTCGATTACCTCGCCCCGGCGCACATCCGAAAAGTCGGTGTCGATATCGGGCATGGAGACCCGGGCCGGGTTGAGGAAGCGTTCAAACAACAAGTTGTATTCCAAGGGGTCGATGTCGGTGATGCGGGTGGCATAAGCCACCAGTGAACCCGCCGCCGAGCCCCGGCCCGGCCCTACCGAGATGCCGTTGTCCTTGGCCCAGTTGATGAAATCGCTGACGATCAGCAGATAGCCCGGAAAGCCCATCCGCTCCACCACCGAGAGCTCGTAGATGGCGCGGGAGAGTATGGCCCAGCCGTCCCACTCGAGGCCCTCCTTGAGCTCAGGCAGGTGGGCCCTGGTGGCCTCGAGGTCTTCGATGTGGGCCAGCTCCAAAGCCAGCACCTCCCCATCGCCGTGCGGTACCGGCCGACCGATCTTCCGCAAAAACGCGCGGTACAGCTCGGGGGTCACCCGGTCGGGGTAGCGCTTGAGCAGCCCGCTAAACGTGAGTTCGCGCAGATAGGTTACCTCGGTACGGCCTTCAGGTAGAGGGTACTTGGGGATGCGGTACTGCACCTTCTTGGGCACCAGCTCCACATTGCACATCCGCCCGATGTTCACCGAGTTATCGAATAGCTCGTCCATCCGGCTGCCCCAGAGCAGTTTTTCATCCTCGAAGGCCCGGCGCATCTCTTGGGGGCTCTTTACATAGAACTCGTCGCAGGGGAACTTCCAGCGGTTGGGGTCGTCCCAGGTGGCCTTGGACTGCACCGCCAGCAGCACCGCGTGGGCCTCGGCGTCCTCTTTTTTCACGTAGTGGCCATCGTTGGTGGCCACCAAACCTAGGCCGTACTTGTCGGCGAACTCCTTCAACACCTTGTTAACCTTGTGCTGTTCGGGCAGACCGTGGTCTTGAATCTCGATAAAATAGCGCTCCGAACCAAAAATCGCGAGGTACTCCTGCAGGCGTTTTTCCGCGTCCTCAAAGCGCTCCTGCAGGATGAACTGGGGAATTTCGGCCCCCAAGCAGCCTGACAGCGCGATAATGCCCGCGTTGTGCTCGCGTAGAATCTCACGGTCAATGCGGGGCTTGCCGTAGAAGCCCTCGAGGTAGGCCCGGCTGGCCAGGCGGCAGAGGTTCTGATAGCCCTCCATGTTCTGGGCCAGCAAGGTGAGGTGAAAGTAGCCCCCGTCCAAACCCTTGCCCAGCTTGCGGTCGAAGCGCGATTCCGCCGCCACATAGGCCTCGTAGCCGATGATGGGCTTGACCCCCACCTCGCTGGCGTATTTGTAGAACTGCACCGCCCCGAACATGTTGCCGTGGTCGGTCATGGCCAGCATGGGCTCCTCGGGCGAGACCTGCTTGACCCATCTCAGGAGGTCTTTGAGCCGGGCTGCCCCATCCAGCAGGCTGAACTGGGTGTGCTGGTGCAGGTGGGCAAACCTACAAGCCGGACAGGTGTGGGGGTTGTGCCGGTGCTTGAATGGATTAAGGTCGGTGTTCATTACGCAAGCATCATAACGCAAATCGAGGTGCGCGGCCAAGGTCGCCGAGAACCGTGCCATCGGCACCTTCTGCACCAGCGAACTGATTAAGTCCCCCGAGTTTATGGGTAGAATCAGCCTGTGCAAAGGGTTTTTGTTGAAGAGCTCGCAAAATACGACGGTCAAGAGGTGACGATCCGGGGGTGGCTCACCGGTCGGCGCTCCAAGGGCAAAATTCACTTTTTGCAACTGCGCGACGGTACCGGCTTCATGCAGGCCACCGCCCTCAAGGGTGAGCTGCCCGATGAACAGTTCGAGGAGGCCGACCACCTACCCCAGGAAACCGCCCTGGAGGTGCAGGGGCTGGTGCGCGCCGACAGCCGGGCGCCAGGGGGCTACGAGCTTTCGCTACGGGGGCTCCGGGTGATCGCCCGGCCTAGCCAGGAATACCCCATCACCCCTAAGGAACATGGGGTCGATTTCCTGATGGACCACCGCCACCTCCATCTGCGCCACCGCCGAGCCTGGGCGGTGCTGCGGGTGCGCGACGAGCTCGAGCGGGCCATCCACGACTTCTTTCACGCCCGGGGCTTCATCCGGCTGGACGCCCCCATCCTGACCCCCAACGCCGTGGAGGGCACCACCGATTTGTTCGAGGTGGATCTGTTCGACGGCGAGAAGGCTTATCTCTCGCAGTCGGGCCAGCTCTATGCCGAGGCCGGGGCCATGGCCTTTGGCAAGGTCTACACCTTTGGCCCCACCTTCCGGGCCGAGCGCAGCAAAACCCGGCGCCACCTGCTGGAGTTCTGGATGATTGAGCCCGAGGTGGCCTTCATGACCCACGAGGAAAACATGCAGCTCCAGGAGGACCTGGTGGTCTATCTGGTGGAGCGGGTGCTGGAAAACAAAAAGCTCGAGCTAGAGATGCTCGAGCGCGATACCACCGTGCTGGAAACCACCGCAAAAGGCCAGTACCCGCGCATCACCTATACCCAGGCGGTGGAGATGATCAACCAGCTGGCCCAAAGACCCGAACTCGAGCTCACCCCCCTGCAGTGGGGCGACGACTTCGGCGCTCCGCACGAAGCAGCCCTCACTTTGCAGTTCGACCGGCCCATCTTTGTGGAGAGGTACCCGGCGGCCATCAAGGCCTTCTACATGCAGCCCGACCCCAGCGATCCGCGCCTGGTGCTCAACGCCGACATGCTGGCCCCCGAGGGGGTGGGCGAGATTATCGGGGGCTCACAGCGCATCCACGACCCCGAGCTGCTGCGCCAGAAGATTCGGGAACACCACCTGCCCGAGGAGGTCTTTGACTGGTACATGGACCTGCGGCGGTTTGGAACGGTGCCCCACGCAGGGTTTGGTATCGGCCTCGAGCGCACTGTGCGCTGGATCTGTGGCATCGAGCACATCCGCGAGGCCATCCCCTTCCCCCGCATGTACACCCGGATGCGGCCTTAGAGCAAAAAGCTCTAACCCCAACTACCTGGACGCTGGGCCCGCTTGAAAATGAGAGCCTCCCCCACCCGGCCCTCGAGCATCCCCACCGCCGGCGAGGCGGCGATCTGGGCACAAAACGGCACATCGGCCTCGAGCCCCACCTGGCGCAAGGCCTGGGCTGCACCGGACAGATGCAGGGGCTCGAGCGGGTCGGGGTAGGCCCGTCGTGTGGTGAGGGCCGTCAGCGCGCCGTCCTCAAGTTCATAGCTACCCATGATCTGCAAAAACTCGGCCAGCACCCCTGCGGTGTACACATCGTCGAGGCCGATCCGGCCCTCTTTACCCGCGCACAAAATGGCCACCTCCTCAGTAGCCAGTTGGTGGGCCAGGCGGGCGGCAGCATGGGCGTTGAAGAGCGAGGCCAGCAGCACGTGCTTGGCGCTGCGGGCCGCCAGGTGCGCGGTGCGGGTGCCGTTGGTGGTGCTCATCACCACAATTTTGCCGCCCACTGGCGCTTCGATCGCTTCCCTTGGCGAGTTTCCGTAGTCAAAACCCGGAGGTTTGAGCCCCCCTTCCTCGCCAGCCAGTACCACATCGGTGTCGCGAAAGGCCTGGGCACTTTCCAGGCTGGGGGTAAGGTACAAAGCCTCGGCCCCAGCCTGCAAAAAAGCTGTGGCGGTCGTGGTGGCCCGAATTACATCTACTACCAGCACCACATCGGGATAGCTCAGGTTGTCCTGAGGAAGCAAGTCAGCCCTTAAGCGCATACATTTTCCTCTAAACGACGCCCTTCAGCTTGTAAACTGGGTGATCCCGCATATGAGGACGAGGGGAATCATAAGGGATGATCGCCCCGTTGCAAAAGAGACCTCGCGCTGCGCGGCGAAAATCACTGCGTCTGAACACACCAGTCGGCAGCACAGTGTTCAATGGGCTGGGTCACGTTCTAGGTGTTTAGCGCAGTCCGAACAAGACTTCTTCCAGCCCGGCCGGATCCAGAATTTCCACGTAGCCCGACCCCACCTTGACCAGCTGCTCCTCGCGCAAAGCGTGCAGCACCCGCGTGACCGTCTCGCGACTGGTTCCGGAGAGCTGGGCCAGCTCCTGGTGGGTAAGTTTCATCTTGAGCCCGTCGCCGTAGCGCTGCTTTCGAAGCTTGGTCAGGGCATAGGCTACCCGGCCCCGGGCCTCCTCAAACGACAGCACCTCGAGCTCGAGGTCGGCCTCGCGCAAGCGCCGCGCCAGAATGGTGGCCAGGTTGTGCAAGATTTCCGGCCATTTGCGCACTAGGCTCCAGTAAGCGTCCTGATACAAAACCAGGAGAACGGAGTCGAGCGTGGTCTCGGCTGAAGCGCTGCGGGGCTGGTCGTCCAGCAGGCTCATCTCGCCGAACACCTCCCCAGGGCCCAGGTAAGCGAACATCCGCTCGCGCCCGTCCAGATACGTCCTGTAAATGCGCACCTGGCCATTTTGCACAATGTAGAGCGCGGCCCCCACGTCACCCGCTTCGAATATCAGTTTGCCCGCAGGGTAATTACGGGTGACGAAGGCTTCTCGGGCCACCTCGAGGGCCTGGGGCGGCACCCCTTGGAACAGCGGGGCCTTTGCAAGCACCTGAGTGTCGGCCAACATCAAGTACACTTTACAGGGGGGCGTAACGCTTTGCCAATAGCAGATTACACACCGGTGCTGGAAGTCACCAACCTGGGCTTTTGCTACGATGAAATTAAGCTATTCCAAAACCTCAGCTTCTTGCTGCGCGAGGGCGAGGCGTGGGTCATCTTAGGCCCCTCGGGTAGCGGCAAAACCACCCTTTTGCACCTGCTGGCGGGGCTAATAAGCATTCAACAGGGCGATATCAGGTGGCAGGGACACAGCATCCGTGTCCTTGGCGAGGAGGTCCTGGCCCAGCGTAGGCTGCGTTTCACCGGCCTGGTGTTCCAGCATCACTACCTACAAGCAGAACTTACCGCGCTGGAAAACATCCTGGTTCCAGGGTATCTGGCCGGACGGGTAGATACCGCCTGGGGCCTGGAGCTGTTGCGGCGGATTGGGCTAATTGACCGGGCCAACCTGCGGCCTAAGGCCCTCTCGGGCGGCGAACGGCAACGCATCGCGGTGGCCCGGGCCCTTTACAACCGACCCAAGCTGCTGCTGGCCGACGAACCCACCGGCAGCCTGGATCGGCGCAACGCCGAGCGGGTTTGGGAACTTATGCTCGGCTTGGCCAAAGAGCTGGGCACCGCCGTGGTGGTTGCAACGCATGATGAGCAACTGGTACGGGGCCTTCCCGAAATACGCTTAGGTTGAAGCGGTGGACTCGTATGAAATCTCGCTGGATGGTTCCGTTTACGCAGTAGCGGGTGTTCCCTGAGCCTGTCGAAGGGAACACCCTGGGATGGATGCCCGTATGGCCATTGGGGTGTTGGCTTCGACAAGCTCAGCCAAGCTTACAGGAGATCTCGCGGGATTGTCCCTTTGATGCTGCTCCTATGCGATATAAAGAACTCAAGTGAGCATATTTGAAGGATTTCATATCATACCGGAAAAAGACATTCTTCAAGCAAAAAACCCCGGAGGCTATTTTTCTAGGGCAATCCCTTCGATCGGGCTAGTTCACCGCCATCTGGTGACGAACTAATTTGGTATCTGCCGGAAAGGGCCGGAAAGTTGGGCATGTGCTGGGTGGTTTTGCGGCCATGTGCGACCTGAACAGCCAGACCGGGGCCGGCCAGATAGCTACGCCAGGGGCCAGCGGCATGGCTGGCTCGAGGGCCTCGACCCGGCGGGCGTGGCCGGATATGAGTTGCGCCCTAGAGAAGGGCAGAAAACCCAGACAGCCAGAGGGCGGAACTGGGTTTGCAGAGGCCGGGAGAGGTCGGCCTGGGCCAGACGCGAAAGCTCGGTGTCAGTAGAACGGGCTACCTCTCCAGCAAACTGCACCAGGGCCAAGCTTCGCTCCGAATCGAGCAGGGTTAGCCTTAGGGCCGCTGTGGCATAGCCTTCGGCTTTGGCCCGGTAGTACTCCACAGGCCCGGCCTCTGGCTGAAGGTGGCGGTAGAGCAAAAAGGCCTTCGCGCTGTGTTGGCAGGCAAACTGGTTGAGCAGGGCGGTCATCTCGGGAGCCAAGGGGCGAAAAACCTTGGCCGCACACAGCGTCGCAAGGGCGACCACAACCGCTTCCGCCTCGAGCCCACCCCCAGGCAGATGCACCTGCCGACCTGGCTCGCGGGCAACGGCCAGGGCTTGCTGACCCATAAACACCTAGCGCCCAGGGCTTGAATCAGGCTACCCAAACCCTCTGTCAGACACCAGCGACCCTGGGCCCCAAGCCGACGGCCACCGGCCACTGGGACGCCCTGGCGCTCGAGCCGAAAACAAATCCGCAAAATCGGCTGGTTTTAAGCCTCTTCTGCCGGGCCGCCCAGCAGCGCCCAGTTACGGCCCCAGCACCCCCCAGACTTCCGGACCCAGCCTGCGAAAAAAGTGCCCAGCGGCTCATCCTTTAGCGCGGCTGGGATTACAAAGCGCTCCGCGCTCAACCACCATTTGGCCTTGCGACGCAAAGCTCGAGCATGGCGCGGGGCTCTTCGTCGAGATATTCGTTGCCCAGACCAAATCTCCACCCCTCCAGCCTGGCCTCGGTTGCCCAGTAAGCTGCGGTCAGTCCCGAAACCCCCCGATGACGACCCTACCGATGGGCTAACCACCTTAGGCTCGCGCAAGCCTAAATTTGGGTCATAAGAGCGCGGTGGCCATCGTGAGGACATGGAGTCGTGCTAAACTCAACAAGCAGTCCTGCGACCGTTTGGTTGGGTGTAAGCTGCCCCAGAGGTGAATAGATGAAGCCAAGACTCGCCCTTTTTCTGACTGTGATGGTATGCTCGCTGGCCACGGCCCAGTCCGACCCCGTGGTGGCTACTGTGGCCAACACCTCCATCACCAAAAGCCAGTTTGACCTGCAATTTCGCCTATTTTTGCGCGACTTTTTGCAGCAGCGCGGCCAGGTTTACAGCCCCGAAGCCGAAGCAGCGCTGGCCGAGCTCAAACCCCGGTTCCTAAATCGCATGGCCCGCGACCGGGCCATCGTTCTCTGGGCAGAAACGGTGGGGTTTGCGGCCACCAGAGAGGCTGTGGAAACAGCCATTGAAGAGGTAAAGGCCGAGTTTGCGAGCGAGGAGGAGTTAAATAAGGCCCTCGAGGAGGTCGGCATTCCGGGTCTCAAGGCCTACCGCGAGCTGGTATACGAAGCCCTCACCTACAACGCTTACCTCGAGCACCTTCTCAAACAACTTCAAGTCAGCGAGCCCGCCCTGCGGATGCTTTACCTGGTCTCCAAGCAGCGGTTCGCCGTGCCGACACAGTACTGCTCCTCACATATTCTGGTGGGCACAGCTCAAGAAGCTAAACAAGTGATTGCTCGGCTGGGCAGGGGTGAAAAGTTTGCTGACCTAGCCAAGGAACTCTCGCGAGACCCCGGCAGCAAAGACGAGGGCGGCTACCTAGGCTGTGAACCCAGGGGCACCTATGTGGCCCCCTTCGAACTGGCCCTGATGGCGCTAAAACCCGGCGAAAACTCCAAAACCCCGGTCAAAACCCAGTTCGGTTATCACGTTATCCTGCTTAACCGGGTCGAGGCCGCCAGTTTCCAGACTTTTGAGCAGGTGAGGGAGGGATTGGTTCAGACGGTCAGGAATGCCGCCTTGCAGAAGGTGCTGGACAACATCGTGAGCCGCACCCCCATCCGATTGTTCCCGGAAAATCTGTAGGTAAGGCGAACGCCCAGCCCAGGTTGGTTCCTCACATAGCCTAGCCTGTGGGACGATCCTCTTCAGAACTTCTGCAGGGCTCATTCGTCCGTTGGGGTGCCTGGAGGCTCATGTGGCCGTGATGCTGCGCCCGAAAAGTTATCCCACCGTACCTGAGGCGGCCTATTTGGTGGTGGGCCACTGTAACCTGCGGGCAAAATCAGGCTAAAAGCCAGATTCGGTTGGTTCGTCACCGTTCGGTAACGAACAAGCCCGACCGAAGTTATATGAAATCTCGCTGGATTGTTCCGTTTACGCAGGGCCGGAGCGATAGCGGGTGTTCCCTGAGCCTGTCGAAGGGAACACCCTGGGATGGATGCCCGTATGGCCATCGGGGCGTTGGCTTCGACAAGCTCAGCCAACCTTATAGGAGATCTCGCGGGATTGTCCCTTTGATGCTGCGCCTATGCGATATAAGGAACTCAAGTGAGCGTATTTGAAGGATTTCATATCATACGCCTAGCGGAGGGCGATACCGCCCCTTGGCAGGGATGCACTTCCTTCGCCGAGCAGAGCAAAGGGTGTGCCCTAGGAAAGATGGTCTCTTGATGCTTTTTGAATCCGGTGCTAGACCCTTCGTCGGCGCTGTTCACGCAAAACCAAACGCACGAATTGCAACAACCTCGGGAAACGTCCCCAGCGCCGACGATCCAGCGCCATTCGCACCAACCATTCGATTTTGAGTCGCTGCGCCCAGGTGGGTGCCCGTCTGACCTGCCCGGCCAGCACATCGATCATGCCACCCACCCCAATAGCCACCTTGGCCCCTAACTGGGCCTTGTTGCGATGGATAAAGGTGTCCTGCCGTTCGCCCATACCCACCACCAGGAGGTCGGGCTGAGCCTGCCGAATGGCTCTTACTACTGCCTCTTCATCGGTAAAATAGCCGTCCTGAACCCCACACACCTGAACGCCCCAGCGGGCCTGGACGTTCTGGGCTGCACGCAGGGCCACGCCAGGGGCTGCACCCAAAAAGTAAACTCGCAGCCTCGAGCCAAACCGCGCAAATGCAGCCGGCAGAATCTCCGAACCTGGCACCCGGTCGGTCAGGCGGTGTCCGGTGAGCAGGCGCACGGCCCAAACAATCCCAACGCCATCCGCCGTAATCAGCTCAGATTCCTGCAGGGCTTGCTTGAGCCCAGGCTCGGACTGGGCCCGCACCACGGCCTCGGGGTTGGTGGTGATGATCTGGGCACACCATCCTCCTGGGCGCGATATCTGGTTTTCCATCCAGTTTAGGGTTTGCTCGAGGCTCACCAAGTCCACCGGTGTGCCCAGAATTTCCACGCGCAGCATACCGCTACCTCGCCTGGAAGCAAAAGCCTAAGCGATCTTTACTCAGGCCGTACTGCCTGGCCCGCAAAAGCCGCACCTGGCTCAGTTTGGGAACCACCCCCTCTACGCTAACCAGGCTGGCCAGGGCCAGTTCTTCACTGCAACCTGCATGAAGAAACTGCTGGCCCAGATCCGACTGTACCAATGACTCTTGTGGGTCTGGAAAGGACTTGAGCAGGGCTACAGCCAGCCGCCCACCCTCCTGCAGCTCGACCTCCTCCCCCAGGGTCTGGCACAGGCGCTTAGCTATAAAACCGGCCGCCACGGTGTTGGTCAGGCTGGGCTCGAGCCTGGCCTGGGTGGCCGCGACCACCGTGTCTATGCGCATCTGGGCGGCATAAACCACCGCCGCTCCGGCGTTGCGGAAGTAGGCCAGCACGCTTCCAAGCGGTACCTGCTCGAGCGACTCGGACAACGCAGGGGTTAGCAACACGCAGGTTTTACCCTCAACCTGAAGCCCCAAAAGGGCCTGTAGCGATAGACCGCCGTGGAAACCCTCAGGTGGGATGCCCTCCTGTTCGCCCAAGAGCAAACCCCCGTCTTCCGCCAGTATTCGCGCTGCCCGCACACTTCTGGCAATCCAGACCTCCTTGGCGCCAGCCGACAGCAATGCTCCCACAGCGCTGCCATAAAAAACATCCACGACCAGCACTGGCTGTGGATAGGGAGGTTTGAAGATCAAATCTACTCGAAGCGTCACCGCAAAATTGCCTCCGTGGGAGCACAGGCCCCACCTGCGGCATTATAGAGCACCCTTGGGCATCACCCGCCAAGGCCCAGCAAAACCCTAGCTGCGCAGCAGCAGCACCGGGCCCTCCGCCAGCGGTGGCAGATCGGCCAGGCTTTCCAAACCGAACATCTCCAAAAAGCGCTCGGTGGTGCCATACAACTTAGGCCGTCCTACAGCCTCCTTCTCCCCCACCACCCGCACCAGCTGGCGCTCCACAAGCCCCTCGAGTACCCCCTCCACACTCTTGCCGCGCAAGGCTTCCAACTCGGCCCTGGTCAGGGGCTGCTGATAGGCGATCAGGGCCAGCACCTCTAGCGCGGCCTTGGAAATCCGCGGCGGGGTGGGGCGCAGCACCCGCTCAACCACGCTGAGGTGCCGCGCGTGCACCACCAGCCGCCATCCTCCAGCCACCCGCTCGAGCTGTACCCCCAGGTGCCCGTCGGCCAGGTCGCGCTCGAGGGACAGCACCGCCCGCGTCAGGGCCTCCTCGCTTCCCAACGGGCTCATATCCTGAAGGGAAAGTGGCCGCCCTGCAGCAAACAATACCGCCAGAAGCTGGGCTTTCAGATGCTGTGACTCCATACCCAATGACACGCAGTGTGGTTATTTCACCTACCCCCGGCCCCGCAAAGGCTATACTAGGGTGAGTATGCCAACCTATCAATACAAAGCTCGAGACCGCCAGGGACGGTTAGTGAGCGCCGTCATCGAGGCCGATGATGTGCGCACAGCCGCCCGTACTTTGCGCGAAAAAGGCTTGTTCATCACCGAAATCAAGGAGCCGGGCAGGGGCTTACAGGCCGAGATCAAGCTTCCGGGTCTGGAGCCCAAGCCGGGCCTCAAAGACTTGGCCATTTTCAGCCGCCAACTGGCCACCATGCTCAACGCCGGTTTGCCCATTGTACAGGCGCTGGCGATTTTGGAAAAACAGACCGAGAAGAAAAAGTTTCAGGCCATTCTCAAGGAAGTTCGCATCGAGGTCGAAGGGGGCGCCAGCTTCAGCGAGGCCTTGAGCAAGCATCCGCTCTTCAGCCGCCTCTACATCAACTTAGTGCGGGCAGGCGAGACCTCGGGCACGCTGGATGCCATTCTGGATCGTTTGGCGACCTTCCAGGAAAAAGAGCTGGCCCTGATCGGCAAAATTCGTTCGGCCCTGACCTATCCGGCTATTGTGTTTGTGTTTGCGATCGGCGTGACCTACTTCCTCCTTGCCGGCATCGTGCCACAGTTTGCCCAGATCCTGACCGGGCTAGGCTCCGAGCTGCCGCTCCTGACCCGGTTCCTGATGGCCGTCTCCGACTTTCTGCGCCAGAGCACTATTTTCATCCTGCTGATGGCGGTGGTCCTGTATTTTGCCTACCGATCCTACTACCGAACCGATAAAGGCCGACATCAGATAGACCGGACCAAGCTGAGGCTGCCGGTGTTTGGCAACTTGATAAAGAAAAGCGCGCTGGCCCGCTTTTCGCGCACTTTTGGCCTGCTGATCTCGAGCGGGGTAAACATCGTAGAGGCCCTCGATATCACCAAAGGTACTTCAGGCAACGCCGTCGTGGAAGATATCCTCGAGCAGACCAAAATCGCCATCCAGGCGGGCGAGCCGGTCCACACCACCATCCAGGCCCACCCCCAGGTTTTCCCCCCTATGGTGAGTTCGATGATCGCCATCGGTGAGGAGACGGGCGCCCTGGATACCATGTTGCAAAAGATCGCCGACTTCTACGAGCGCGAGGTGGACGAAGCCGTCAGCGCCCTGACCGCCGCTATCGAACCGCTGATGATTATCTTCCTGGGCTTTGTGGTGGGGGTGATCCTGGCCGGGATGTTCCTGCCGCTGTTCAGGATCATCGGGACGCTTTCAGCGCAATGATCCGCTCGGCCACCTCCGAAGCAACCGGCATCACCGACAACCGATTGCCCCGGCGAAGCAAAATGAGCTCGTCGGGGCCGAAGTTTTGCCGCAAAAGCTCGAGGGTGAGCATCCGTTCGAACTTCTCCACAAAGCCCACCCGCACCGTCCACCAGCGCGGATTCTCAATTGTGCTGCCGGGGTCGAAATAAGGCGACCCGGGGTCGAACTGGCTGGGGTCGGGTAGGTGGGTCTCGATAACCTGGCACAGCCCCACAATGCCGGGGGGCACGGTGTTGGAGTGATAGAAAAAAGCCAGGTCGCCCACCTGCATGGCCTTTAGAAAATTGCGTGCCTGGTAGTTGCGAACTCCGTCCCAGATGGTGTTTTTGTGCTTTTTGAGATCGTCTATGGAGAATACCTCGGGTTCCGACTTAAGCAGCCAGTAATTCATAAACACGAATAGTTTATATCTGGATTTTGTATCCAGCATCAGATTTCTGGGCTCGTTTCGGGCACCTAAACGCCTGTTTAGGCTGCGCTTATCCCATCAGAATCGGCTCGAGCCATCCTGTGGCCATGAAGCGATGGTTTCTAACCCCAGTGCTAGCTTTGGTAAGCTGCATTCCCATTGGCACCAACCCCTCTGATGCGCTTTTCATCTCCGACTTGCGCTTTGAGAGCAACTTCCGCGATACCAGCGGGCGCTCGTACATCTGCGACAACAAACTCACCACCCTCACCTATAGCTTCCGCTACAACGACTTTACCCGCCTGGCCCGCTGGGACGCCCGCCTGGTAGGCGAAACCACCGGCCAGGCCACCCACACCCTCAGCATGAGCAAGGACACCGGGGGCTACACCAACCAGAACAACCGCATCGCGGTGAACTGGGTCTTGAGCCAGGGAACGGCCCCCTTGAGCGTGGCGCCGCAAGGGCATCGTGGTCACCCCGGTGCCCCAGCCCCGCCCGATTGGCGCTACCCGCCTCGAGCTCACCGTCTTCGCTACCAACGGCAGCTCAGCCCGGCTGGTCTTCCCCGGCATTCCGGTGATTGACAACTGCCCATAAGGCTGCTTTGGTAAAGCGCTCTTCACAATAGCCGCTCACAACTGGGTAGCTTTGTCCTGCACCGATGTTACCTCCCAGATGGGAGGCAACGTCGGTGAAGAGTGCGATAAGCTGTAAGCGTGACGCTCAACTTCGGCAAAAAGCCTCTCAAGCCTTCGCCCCGTCCCACCTATACCGAGCCTGCCCAAACCGCGCTGGAATTGCAAGAGCGGCTCGGCAAGGAAAAGGTCTTGCTGGATCTGGCCCAGCGGCGCAACTACTCCTACGACGGCATCGCCATGGGCGTAACCCCGACCTTGGTGGTGCTGCCGACCTGTACCCAGGATGTGGTCGAGGTGGTGCGCTTTGCCAACCGGGTGGGGCTCTCCATTGTGGCCCGCGGGGCGGCCAGCGGCCTGTCGGGTGGGGCGGTTCCACTGGAGGAGTCCATCGTGCTCTCCTTCACCCGCATGACCGGCCTGCAGATTGACCCCCAGGCCCGCACCGCCACGGCGCAGCCGGGGGTGGTCACCCAGCAGATCAGCGAGCAGGCCCGGCCCTACGGCCTCTGGTATCCCCCCGACCCGGCCTCCTTGCGCACCAGCACCATCGGGGGCAACCTGGCCGAGAATGCGGGCGGGCCGATGTGCTTCAAGAAGGGCGTGACCGGCGATTATGTGGAGGCGCTCGAGTTCGTGGATGCTGCCGGGGAGGTGCACCGCCTGGAGCGCAAGGCCTACGACCTGGTGGGTTTGCTGGTGGGCTCCGAGGGCACCCTAGGGCTCATCACCGAGGCAAAGCTGCGCCTCGAGCCCATCCCCCGCTACACCCGCACCCTGATGGCTATTTTTGCTGAGGTGGGGCAGGCCGCTGAAGCGGTCTCGGAGGCCATTGCCGCCGGTGCGGTGCCGAGCAAGCTCGAGTTCGTGGACAACGGCTGCATCAACGCCGTAGAGGACTACCTGAAACTGGGCCTGCCGCGCCAGGCCGCGGCCATTCTGCTGGTGGACACCGACGGCGACGACCCGCTGGTGGTGGAAGAAGAGCTGAACTGGGTGGCCGAGGCCTGCCGGAAGCATGGGGCCAGCGTGCGGGTGGCCCAGAACCCCGCCGAGAGCGAGGCGCTCTGGAAGGCCCGCCGCTCGGTTTCGCCCGCGATTGGCGCCATCAAGCCCAAGCGCATGAACGAGGACATCGCCGTGCCGCGCTCGAGCCTGCCCCAGGTGGTGCGGGCCATCGAGGCCCTAGGGCGGCAGTACGGCCTCAAAGTGGTGCAGTTCGGCCACATCGGCGATGGCAACCTGCACCCCAACGTGCTCTACGACCCCAAGGTGGACTCGGAAGAAAAGGTTTGGGAGCTTTTGCACGAGATCGCCCGGGTGGCCCTGCGGCACGGGGGGGTGCTATCCGGCGAGCACGGCATCGGTCTCATGAAGCGCGACTTTATGAGCGAAGCCGTCGACCCCGAAACGCTGGATGCTCTGCGGCGGGTCAAAGCCGCTTTCGACCTGCAAAACCGCTTGAATCCCGGCAAAGTGTTGCCTGAGATTAACTCACACGGGCCCTAAGCCCTGAAGCTGGAGGTATGTTTAGGGGGCTTTGGTTCTCACTTTTGGCTGGCTTTGCCTTTCTAGGACTGGCCCAGGCGCAAGACTCGTTCTCCGTGGGAATGGCTTATTCGCCTAAGCCTCCACTTGCGCTTGAACAGACCCAGCCGCCGGGTCCCTCTCTCGAACGACCCCCCTGGGATCGCTTGCTCTTTGGCCCGGCCCCGGAGGGATACCGGGGTCTGGCGATTTCCGCCCGCCTCCTGGCCTGGAGCGTGCCCTGGACGCTGGTGGGCTCTACCATTGGGCTGCTCAGCGACGACCCTTGGCAACGGGCCTTTTGGCTCACCAACTCGGTCTGGGCCGCGGTGAACTCGGGCATCGCCCTGGTGGGGCTGCTGGGCCCCGAGCCCGACCAAGATGGGCTGCGCAACCTGCTCTACATCAACGCAGGAATTGATGTGCTCTACATTGCGGGGGGTGTTTTCCTGGCCTTGCAGCCCGATGCGCGCAGTCAAGGGTCTGGGTGGGCCATCGCCCTGCAGGGGGCCTGGCTACTGCTGTTCGATCTGTTCAACGCCTTGGCTTTAGAGAAGCCCTAGGCATAGCCCAGGATGTCCCGGCGTTTTTTGCCCCAGGCCAGGGCGCTGGCAATGCCTTCGTCAATCGAGTGTTCGGCCTTCCAACCCAAAAGCTCCCAAGCTCGGTCGGCGTTGGCGTAGGCCCCGGCCACATCGCCCGGACGGGGCGGCGCTTCTCGCTTGGGAATTGGCCGCCCGTATACGCGCTCGAAGGCAGCTACCAGCTCCTTGACGGTGACGCCATGGCCGGTGCCCAGGTTGATGACCGTGTAGGGGCTGCCTACTTTTTCGATGACCCGGTCGAATTGCTCCACCGCCTTGATGTGGGCCATGGCCAGGTCCCACACGTGGATATAGTCGCGGATGCCCGAGCCGTCGCGGGTGGGCCAGTCCACGCCGGTGATGCAGAACTCGGGCAGCTTGCCCAGGGCTACATCTACCATTTTGCCCAGCACGTGGCTGGGCTCGCGTGCATGGATGCCCGTGCGCAGCTTGGGGTCGGCCCCGATGGGGTTGAAGTAGCGCAGGGCGATGCCGCGCAGCCGGGTGGCTTTGGACAGGTCTTCCAGCACCATCTCCATCATGTACTTGGTGCGGGCGTAGGGGGAGCTGGGTTTGAGGGGTGAGTTTTCAGTTACCTTGAACCCAGGCACAGCGTCGTAGATGGAGGCCGAGGAGCTGAACACCACCCTGGGGTAGCCGAGTTCTTCCAGGTTTTTGAAGAGCTCGAGGCTCTTGCAGACGTTCTCGCGGTAGTAGAGGTAGGGCTTTTCTACCGACTCCGGCACCACCACCAGGGCCGCACAATGGATGGTGCTGTGGATCTCGGGGTGTTCCCGAAAGATGCGCTCGAGCAGGGCCCGGTCGGCGATATCGCCCTGGTAGAAGATTTTGCCCTCGGTAAAGGCCCGGGGCCCGGCGATCAGGGAATCCAGCAGCACCGGGGTGTGACCGGTATCGAGAAGCGCGTGGGCGATGGTGCTACCGATATAGCCTGCTCCGCCTGTAATCAGAACTTTCATGCTGCCGATTCTACCTGCAAAAGCCTTAGGATTTAGAACATGGGCGCACTGGACGGTCTCAAAGTACTCGACCTTTCACGGATTCTGGCTGGCCCTTTCTGCACCCAGATGCTGGCCGACCTGGGGGCCGAGGTCTGGAAAATTGAGCCCCCCAAGGGCGACGACACCCGCAGTTGGGGCCCGCCCTTTGCGCGCAGGTGCGCAGGACCTGCCGACTGGGAAGTGGCCGCAGAAGGGGAGAGTGCATACTACCTCTCCTGCAACCGGGGCAAGAAAAGCCTGGTGGTCAATCTCAAAGACCCTCGAGGCCAGCAGGTGGTACAAAACCTGGCCAAGCAGGCCGATGTGCTGGTGGAAAACTACAAAACCGGCGACCTGGCCCGCTACGGCCTGGACTATGCCCGCCTGTCCCGGCTGAACCCACGGCTCATCTATCTGTCCATTACCGGCTATGGCCAGACCGGCCCCCGCGCACAAGAACCCGGCTACGACGTGGCGGTGCAGGGGCTGTGCGGCATCATGTCGGTCACGGGGGAGCCGGAAGGCCCGCCCATCCGGGTGCCGGTGGCCTGGATCGACCTGATGACCGGGATGCATGGGGCCATCGCGGTGCTGGCGGCCTTGCAGGAGCGCTCGCACAGTGGGCTGGGGCAGCACATCGATCTGGCGCTTTTCGACGTGGGGCTTTCGGCCATGGTCAACCTGGCCCAGAGCTATCTGCTGACCGGCCAACTGCCTGAACGGCTGGGCAATGCCCACCCCCAGATTGTGCCTTATGGCGCCTTTGAAGCAGCAGATGGCTGGTTCATACTGACCATCGGCAACGACGAGCAGTACCGGCGAGTCTGCGAGGCCATAGGGCACCCAGAACTCTGGGAGGACGCGCGTTTTCAGAGCAACGCGGGCCGGGTCACCCACCGCGCCGAGCTGCTGCCCCAGCTCGAGGCCATCCTACGCACCCGTCCCCGCCGGGAGTGGCTCGAGCGCTTCACCCGGGCCGGGGTACCGGTCACGCCGGTCAACAACCTGGCCGAGGCCTTGGCCGAGCCCCAGGCCCAGGCTCGAGGCATGCTGCAGCAGGTGCCGCACCCCTGGCTGGGCTCGCTGCCGTTGCTAGGCTCTCCCCTGGGCCATTTTTCCCGCACCCCGGCGCAGGTTCGGGGCCATCCACCGCTTTTGGGCGAGCACACCCAGGAGGTGCTACAGACCGCGCTGGGCCTACACCCAGAGCAGATTGCCGAGCTAGAAGCCGCTGGTGTGGTCAGAACCTGGCAGCACCCCTGAGCGCCAGCCTGTCGGGCTGCCCAGACACACTTCAAGCAGACCGCCGCTACGCATATACTGAGGCTGTTTTGACCCCTGGAGGGCTGACGATGCGCGGACGTCTGTTGCTGCTGGGTTTGTCATTGCTGGTCTCTTGCCTGCCGGTCAACCAGGTACAGCAGGTGCAGGGGCTTTCGGGGCCGGTGAGCATTACCTTCGACCGCTGGGGGATTCCGCACATCCGGGCCCTAGCCAGCGATATGGACGTGTTCTTCGCCCAGGGCTACGTGCACGCCCGCGACCGGCTGTTCCAGATGGAGCTGGGCCGCCGGGCCGCCCAGGGCCGCCTGGCCGAGATCCTGGGCAGCGGCGCGGTAGACCAGGACCGCTTCTTCCGCACCTGGGGCTTCTACCGGGCGGCCCAGGCCTCCCTGCCCAACCACTCTGAGTTCACCCGCCGGGCCCTCGAGGCCTACGCCGCGGGGGTGAACCAGTTTATCCGTGAGGGCCAGTTGCCTTTTGCCTTTGCCTTGCTGGGCTTTACCCCTGAGCCCTGGACGCCCGCCGATACCCTGGCCTGGGGCAAGCTGCAGTCCTACGACCTGGGGCAGGTCTGGCAGGATGAAATCGACAACACCTTCATCCTGAACAGGGTGGGCCCGGAAGGCTTCAACGACCTGCGCGGCGAATACCCCCGGGGCTGGCCGACGGTTCTACAGCCAGAAGACTGGCAACCAAGCCACAAGCAGGAGTCGCACACTCAAGCAGCCCAGCTCTCCCCTTCTACCCTGACGCTGTTGCAACAGGTGGTTCGCCTCTCGGAGCAGCTCAGCCTGGCGCCACGGAACCACCAACAAGGCTCTAACAACTGGGTGCTGAGCGGTGCGCGCACCACCACCGGCAAGCCCATGCTGGCCAACGACCCCCACCTGCGCTTGCAAAACCCGTCCCTTTGGTACATCGCCGACCTGCAGGGCCCTAGTTACCGAGCCATTGGGGCCACCATTCCGGGAGTTCCGGGGGTTTTTCTGGGGCGCAACGACCGGGTGGCCTGGGGGGCCACCAACGTGCGGCCTGACGTGATGGACCTGTTCGTGCTGGACCTGGAGGGGCAGGCCTACCGCACCCCGGGCGGCCTGGTGCCGCTGCGGGTGCGCCAGGAGGTCATCCGGGTACGGGGGGCCGACCCGGTGATCCTCACCGTGCGGGAAAGCGAGTACGGCCCCGTGATCTCCGACCTAGGCCGGGCCTTCTCGCGGCCGGGCCTCACCGCCGGGGCGACCATTGCCACTGAGAACCAGGCCGTAGCGGTGCGCTGGACCGGGCTTGACCCGCAGGACACCACCCTGGACGCCTACCTGGGCATGAACCGCGCCCAGAACGCCGAGGAGTTCCGCCAGGCCCTAAGGCGCTATGTGGCCCCGATGCAGAATTTTGATACTGTCTTGCCTGTCAAGCCACCCCCTGGAGGGACTGGCCCGCGTAGTACGCCCTGAGCCTCCCCATCATCCGCCTAAGAAGCTTGTGGGCCACGGCCACCAGGGCCTGCTTTTTGCGCTTTCCCCGCGAGAGCAGGCGATGGTAGAAGGCCCGCATCTCCGGGTCGTGCCGCACCGCCACCAAAGCCCCCATGAAAAGCTTCCTTCGCAGAAGGGGAGGCCCCTTCCGGGAGAGCCGACTCCTCTCCAGGCTCTTCCCCGACTCCTCCCGCTCGGGGATCAGGCC
>Ga0308412_1000110_pt1 | contig 36399 bp, 50 predicted proteins | sample HotsprottomLayer_FD_202357 | JGI IMG/M metagenome (GOLD analysis project Ga0308412, IMG submission 202357) | Hot spring phototrophic mat microbial communities from Octopus Spring, Yellowstone National Park, Wyoming, United States -... | ecosystem: Environmental > Aquatic > Thermal springs > Hot...
ACAGGAAGGTTTTCTCTATGCTCGGACGGTTATGGCGTCGCTGGCGGCTCCGCCGCAGCGGTCAGGTCTTCTGCTACTTTGACGGCCAGCGGAAACGCTACGGCGATCCGCTCCAACTGTGGCGTGCCTTTGTGCACCATCCGGCCAACCTGCCCGCCCTGGCCCCGGCCGTAGATGAACAGAAAGAGCCGGAAACTACCCAGTTCATCCAGGGCGTCTGCGAAGTGTTCGGCCTGACCCGCTACGATCCGCTCAGCGGGCAGGGCCTGACCGATGCTGAGGTGCTGATGACCTTGGAGAGCTTCCATGCCTACTTGGAGGCCGTCAAAAAAAAAGCCGGCCTTGGATCGACCTGATCCTGACCTACGGTTGGCAGGTGCTCTGCCTGCCGGGAGCACCCCGGCTGGACGCACAATTCCGCCTGGCATTGGAATTGGACCAGACACGAGCCATGTGGCGGCAGGCCTGGCCGATCGCCCTGGGCATCCACATGGCCCTGGAAGAGATACCGCTGGCAGCGTTCCATGCCATCTATGACGATCCGGAGGAGGCCGAGGCCCAGCACGCCCTGCATGAGGCCCGCAAGCGTGTGGAGTTGGACCAGTGGCACTGGAAGAATATGCCCGAATAGTTGATGAAATCTCGCGTGGAGCTGAACAGCTCCGCAAAAGCCTGAGCGATGCGACCAAGGCCCTGCGGGAGCAGCGGAAGCTGCTGTCGGAAACTGTCCAGGGCATTGGTCAGGCAGCACCTGCTGGCCAGCGGGTGCTGAATCTCGACCGGCAGGGCGCAGTGCTTAACGCCCGGGCCATCACACGGGCTTTGCAAGCAGGCGGAGCGGATCGCACTGGGCGTACCGAAGGCCCTGCCACTGTACCAAGTGCCCTGTGGAGCGTAGGCGAGCAAGTGACAGGGCGTGCCTTCGGTTCGCCAGGCCGACTGCTCATGCGAGCCTTAAGAGGCCTGGGCGCCCGCGGGGCCGGAACAGCGGCTGCGGAGGCTGGCACGGCGGGAGGCGGTCAATTGGCCGGTCTGCTGCGGGGAGTGCCGCTGGGCAGGCTGGGTACAGCCCTGCTAGGGAAAGCCGGTGCTGGGGCGGCGGCAGGCGGGGCCGGAGCAGGGGCAGCCGGGGGCGGGGCGGCAGCCGGTGGAGCCGCAGCAGCCGGCGCGGCGGCATTGGGGACGGTGGCGGCAGTCGTCGGGGCCATTGTCGGTCTGGTGGCAGGCATCATATTGGCCACCAAATTTCTGGGCAAACTGGCCGCCAGCGTGCGAGAGGCCGCCGAGGCTTCGCTGGAAGCCAAGCGGAAGTACGCGGAAGTGGTGCCGTCAATCGCCGCCGTACTGTCGCGTAAAGAGGTCTTCGAGCTGCGGGAGCGTGCCAAGCGGGGACGAATGGTCGCCCCATTGGCCGAGGCGGAATTAAAGAGCTATCAGCGATGGGCTGAACAAACTCGTAGCATTGAAATTCTTGGCGAAACAACCGCCGCAGCCGTGAAGCTAGGCTTCCGTGAAGCCTTGCTACCGGTTCTGCGACTGTTGGAGCCGATTGCCAATTGGGCGTTGAAGAAGCTGGGGATGATCGAAAAAGACTACGACATCAAGTCTCCCTTGGAGCACCCGATTCTAAAAGCCTTCGAGTATATGCGGCAAGCACAAATGGGGCTTTATTGGGGCAGAAGGGACTACAGGGAACGCCGCAAACCGCCAAGGCCGTTCAATCCGGGGCCAGGAGAGTAGAATGGCCACGCGCGTCATCTACAACGATGTTGTTCTCAATAATGTGCTGATTCGGGAATTCCGACAGGAAGTGGTCTATGACGCGAGCCGCACCGACAGTCTTTTCAGTCGATACACTATTACCGTCGAAGGCTTGATCACAGATTACGCCGCCGGAGTGCATGTCACGGATCGCTATGGAACGCGACAGCGAAGCAACGAGTGGCTTCGCACCTTGCGGATCGCGCTGTCGGAACCGCGACGACAACTGCGGATCGAGCAGGTGGAATGGCTTGGCGGGCAGGAACGGGCTGAAGTGATCTTGTGGTGTGATCCCGCCGACCAGTCTCCGAGCAACCCTGCCCGTGATCTGAGTAACGGCCCGAAGCCGATCGACTTGCAGGTCAAGGCGTTTCTGGGAACTCACGCAATCCGGATCGTGTGGACGGTCCAATGCGACCTGCTCCAGCCGCCGATGAACAGCCATGAGCTTTCTTTTTTGGATGGCTACCAGGAACCACAGCCGGTGCTGGACAATCGTTGGAGCGTGGCCGAGGAGTTCGATGAAAATCTCTTCTGCACTCGCACGATCAGCGGTTCGCTGCGGATGAGCGTTGCGGCGGCCAAGACGGGATTTGATTACCGATGGCTGGCAGTGCCGGGACTGGAAGCAGGATTCAAAAGGCAGCGAATGCGGTACGCCGTGCAGCCTGACGGTCTGGAGGTGCAATACGAGATCCAGGACCGGCAGTGGCACACCATGCCTCCCTGGCCCTGCACCGACATGCGGATTCGCCACCAACGCAGCACTAACTACGGACTGAATCACCTGGCCGTTTGTGACGTCGAATTGTCTGGCCCACCCTACGCCCCCAAAACCGCACTTCTGTGTCGGCTGGCCCAAATCCTGGATTTTTATTTGGGTCTCTTGCAGAACGCCAAGAACTACAGCAAGACCTGGACGATTCGTCAAGCAGACCTGATTGAAGAGGTCGGCCCACAAAACCGGGTCTCGGGCCGGATCGAAATCCAGATTCTCGGACCGGTCGATGAGAAGACCAAAAGTTATAGCGATGAGTTCTTGACACAGCACTTGATGTCGATGGGCCGCGACCTGGATTTGACTGGGCAGCCTGATCCGCAAGTCCCCCATCATCAGTCACCTGGTCCTTACTCGCCGAGCATTGCGGAAATGCCCAGTCCCTTTGGCTACAACACATGGGGAGGCGAACGCAACGCTGGGGTGATCGCCCTGTTCCAATGCTATTTGCAGCGACCCTATCGACCGCCTCATGGGATGGCCAACTGGCCCGCTCCACAACCCGAAGAATCCGAAAAAGAGGCCCGCGAAAAGCCAACCAAAGTGGAACGTGTGCCCGCCGATCAGCTCGTTCCGGAACGGAGCGACAACTACTCTGACGAGCACAAACAGAACCTGTACACATACGTGCGGATGAAGAATGTCTACTCGATCGACCTGATGAAAGTCGGCTGTCCGCAGATCTACGACGCCAATCGCAAAACAACCCAAGTCATACAGCTTGCCCAGCAAACCGTCCGGCGAACCGTTTTGTATGACGCAGAGCGGCTGGGCACCTGGCCGGAGCTTCCGCAGCCGACCGATTACGAATTGCCGGGGGGCAACAAGGCAGTGCTGGTCAAATACAAGATTTCGCCGTTTCCGCCGACGACCAGTGCCACCGGCGAAGGTTTGATCTACCGCGTGCAAGGCCGCTACCAGTGGATTCTGGAAGAACCTCTGGAGCAGGACCAGCACTGGCCGCTGGGCCATCTGCCGCACGTGGATGACAAGACAGACGGATTTTTGCCCTCGTTCGCGGAGCGGATCGGGCCGAAGTCATAAGGAGCGCACACGATGCAGTTGTACAGTCAGACCGGCGACGATGGTCTGTTGAACTTGTTGGCCAAGGTCTTCGCCGCCGCCAACACGCTTGACGGGGCCAGAACCGGGTCGGTTCGCACCAAGTTTCAGGCGGTCCGCAACGTGCTGGACCTGATGCCCGAGGCTGGAAACTATCTATCCAGCCTCAACGGCTGGAACGCTGCTGGCGGCAGTCTTCAGCAGCAGGCAATGACTTTGGCCGAACAGCTCTGTCTGCGGTATGTCGAGGAGCTCGCCTTACCGCGACCGACGATTACCGATGCCTTGCATTTAATCCTCAATGAGCTGGAGGAGCAGGCTTACTACTTCACTGGGTCAGTCGCGGGAATCACCCTTGGGGAGCCCCAATCCAACCAAGGCGATGTGGTGCTCATCACGACTCATCGCAATGGTCTTGGCCATACCTGCTTGCTGCTGCCCGAGGAAATTGCAGCTACCATCACCAACAATCGCTTGCGGCTGCAGGGCTACGCCAGACACGAGCGTACCGACCCACAGTGGCCGCAAGGTTCGGGCATCAAGCTCGACCTGTCCTTGGCCACGCCGCAGCAATCCTTGCTGGCCAACGCCGACTTTGAAACCATTACTGACAATCAACCGGCCAATTGGCTGGTGCGGACCGGCACGCTTGGACAAACCATCCAATGGACGGAACCGGAACAACAACAGCTACAGATTACCGGCTCGCCGACCGGCGGCTATTACGTGCTGTATTGGCAATCGCCCACCGGTCGAGAATGGGAAACCCCAGCCATCCCCTACAATGCCAACGCCAGTACCATCCAGACGGCGTTGCGGACGATCCCCGGCTTGGAACTGGTGACCGTTTCGGGAACCAACCCATTCACTGTGACTTTCGAGGGCACGCCAGGCGACATCAGCCAACTGACGGCGATGAATCGCTTGACCGGGGGTTCCAACCCGCAGGTCCAGATCACCACTACCCGTCAGGGCGATCCGGGCAGTTACCGCGGCCGCAGTCTGCGGCTGGTGGGCAACGGCAGCGAACAGACGATGCTCTTTCAGACAGTGCGGCTTCAGCCGACCACCGTCTACGCCTTCTTTGCCCGCGCGAGGCGCAGTTCGGGCGCCACCGGCACGCTGCGCTTTGAACTCCGCAAAGGCGTCGATGACGGTCTGCTGATCGACAACAAAGGCGGCCAGAACCGCATTGCGGTGAACGTGGCCAGTCTCTCGGACAACCAGCATGGGGCGATTACCGGCACGTTCCGTCTGCCGTCACGCGAAAGCACTGTGACTTTCGTGATCCATGTAAGCACGGCCTTGCCCGCCAACAAGAGCGTGTATCTGGATGAATTGATCCTTGTGCCGGCCACACAGATGTATGCCGGCGGCCCATTCATCGCCGCTGCCGGCGGATGGAAGCCGGCCGAAGGCGATCAGTGGACCTTGCAAGTTACTAACGTACCTGGACCGTGGCCCAAGGCATTCGACCGCTACTTGCAGCTTCGCGTGCGGACTGGGCGTGCCCTGCCTACCTCCGGCACGACACAGATACCCGATTCGCTGTTGGAGTAACACACGATGGCCGATCGTCAAGACACTACCCGGACGGCTATCTTGCAATGGGTGCTCGACCGTCTGCGGACGCAATTGACGCTATCCGACAGCCATTGTTACTTGACCGCCGATGCAATGGCCCCGCCAGTGATTCCGCCGGGAGATTTCTTTCTGACGGTCAGCCCGGGCGCAGGCCAGTTCGTACTGGGCGAGGCCGCCGTGGGCAATCTCACCGAACATTGGACTTTCCGCGTGCGACTGTTTGCTCGCATCGTGGTAGATAAAGCGGGCCAAGACCAGCAGCGGCTCCTGGATGACCAGCGGGGACTATTTGCCTGGCAGCGGAGAGTATTGGCAGCGCTGACCGGGGCTGACAATCCCGATTGGAACCTGCGGGGCTGGATCGCTCCGGTAACCGCTTCGGAAGTGCAGTGGGTACAAGGTGGGCGGAACGGAGAATTAAACTACCTGACGATGACCATCGACTTCCAGGCCGATTTCGATTGGGACATTAACCTGTCGTGAGCACGCCGTTCAATTTTCTGCAATTCGATCCTCAAGGCAGACTGCGGACTTTTTTGGCCCACTGGTTTCCGCCAGACCGTTTGTCTTGGGCTGGGGAAGACCCTTATCGCAGCGTCCATGCCCTGCGGCCCCGGCCACCGGCGCTGCAACTGCCTCACTGGGGCGACTGGGAGCGATTCGAGGGTCCGGTTATCCTCTCCGATCCGCTGGTGGGTTTGCCGCAAATGCCTTGGCAAACCAGGCCGCCCGAATTTGTGCTGAACAGCTTGTGGGTGCCGACTGGCGCGAGCCGCAGTAGCATTGGGCTATTCCTCATTGCCGAAGAGTTGGCCCCGGGCACGGCCGTTGCTTTGACTGTCTACCCCGACACAGAGGCTGAACACCCGTGGAGTTTCTCGCTGGAAGTGCTGTTGTGCCTGCCGTTCACTCAGGATGCTTGGCTGGTCGTATTGGTCGATCGTCGCCATCATGAGGCCAGTCGCTTGGTGGCCTTGCCATACTCTTCCTACTGGTGGGATCACTTTAACGCGTTGCCCTTCCACGATCGCGTCCAGGGTTATCAGCCGCCGAGTGTTCAACCCGACCCGTGGCTGTGGCACCGCCAATTACCCGCTGGACTAGTGCTGGATGCGCTGGCGGCATGTGCCAACCAGCGGGTTGTGTATGATCTCACAACAGACACTTACATTCTTCAGAATCAGAACGAGGCTGAGGCGGCTTTAGAAGCTAATCAGCAGCGGTTTGCCAGCATTCCGCCAATGGCCCGGTTTGCACCGAATAGCACGCCAGGCATAGGGCAGGTGGCGGTCAGTTTTCCCGAGGCCCTGCAAATCCGCGACGATCTGGTGACATTCCGCCCGGAGGGCAGCCGCCAAGTACGTTCCGAGCATTTAGGCGGCCAAACGCCGGTCAGCGCTTGGACCAGCTTTCCGTTGATCTATGACCTTCAAGGGCAATTGACCAATGCCGAGCAGGTTCAAGCGGTGCAGGACGCTATTGCTGCCTATTACAGCAGTTGGGGCCGGTATGCCACGCATTACCATTTCAGCCTGCCGGTCAGTGGCCGGTGGGATTTGGGCGGCAGCGATGATTATTTCTGGTTGTTCTGGGAACAGCGGGAAACGAAATACTATCCGAAACTGCTGGTTTCCAGCCTGCCGCCGGGCTGCTGGCCGGTCGAATGGCCCTTTGGGTGCCAATTGCCCAGCAGTAGCAGTTCGAGCAGTAGTTCGAGCAGCAGTTCCAGCAGTGAGTCGAGCAGCAGTTCAAGCAGCTCCAGCAGCAGTGCAGGCGGCTGCGGTGGTTTCACGGGAACACTCAACGTGCTGACTAGCGCTGTACGGACCGGCGACTTTATCAATTTCCAGCGCCGTCGTTTCAACTTCGTTGACGGCTGTCTGGTTGAGGTGCAGGCGGCATCCAACGTCGCGGTCTATCTATGTTGCCCGGCCAGTTCCAGCAGTGAAAGCAGCAGTCCCAGCAGTTCCAGTAGTTCCAGCAGTGGCAGCAGCAGTCCCAGCAGTTCCAGTACTTCCAGCAGTGAATCCAGCAGTGAAAGCAGTAGTGAATCCAGCAGTGAAAGCAGTAGTGAATCCAGCAGTGAAAGCAGTAGTGAATCCAGCAGTGAAAGCAGCAGTGAGTCCAGCAGTGAAAGTTGCCAGGCCTACAATTGCCGCTGGCGGTGGAACGGCTACTGGTGGGAATTGATTAGCGACTGTCCCTACCCGTGTAACTGTCCGTATCCCACACGGGATGGCGAGTATGAAGGCGAAGAACTGGAGCAGCCTTGCCAGTGATGAAGTGCGATTGGCAAGAAATCTCGCCTGGACAGTGGCAATGCCGCCGTTGCGGTACGCTGGTCGTTTCCACGGTCGATGCTGACGGCAAGGTGCTTGTGCCGCCGCTGGACCAATTGCCGCCTTGTGGGCAATCCGTATTTGGGGCCACCGAGGAGAGGCCCCCAGTGACAGTACAGGCAATCAGCTATGCCAAGGCTTTGGCCCGCTGGATCGCCGCCGGACGACCCACGCGGCCGCCGGCAATAGTGCAGCAACTCTACCAGGTCTGTACAGCCTGCGATCGTTTCGATCCGGGCGGCGATCGGTGCCGGTTGTGCGGATGCCGGGTCAGCCAGGATGCCGGCGGCTGGCGAAACAAGATCGCCATGGCCACCGAATCCTGTCCCCTGGGCAAGTGGTGATTAGTTAATTTTAACCAACCGATGCAAAAGCTGATCCTCCAGGCCAACCTTTCGCCGGGTGACATTCTTACACTGACCGCCGCAGTCTATTCCCTGCACCGCACCTATCCGGGAGAGTATCTGACCGACGTGCGGACTTCTGCCAGCGAAATCTGGCAAAATAACCCGGACATTACCTCCCTGGACATCGGCGATGCTGCTGTGCAACGCATCGACATGCACTATCCATCGATCCAGCGTTCCAATCAGGAGCCAGTGTCGTTCATTGCCGGCTACACCGAGTTTCTCGGTCAACAGCTTGGCCGCCCGCTGGTTTGTCGCATTAACCGCCCGGTTCTGTACTTATCAGAACAAGAATTAGCCATGCCTTGCCCGATACAGGAGCACTATCCACACGCGAAGCTCCGGCCCTTCTGGTTGCTCTGTGCAGGAACCAAGCGTGACTACACGGCCAAGCAGTGGCCCATCGAGCATTACCAACAAGTCGTCGAAGCCACGCGGGGATGGATGCAGTGGGTGCAGATTGGTGCCCGTGAACACGACCATCCGCCGCTGCAGGGTGTGATTGACATGCGGGGTAAGACCACTCACCGGCAGTTGATCCGCTTGGCTTATCACGCCTGCGGCGGTTTGGGGCCCAGCACTTACCTACAGCACCTGATGGCCGCCTGGCAACGGCCTTACATCCTGCTGCTGGGAGGCCGCGAGCCGGCGACTTGGCAATCGTACCCATTGCAGCACACCCTGCACACGATCGGTTGTTTGCCCTGTTGTGCTGCCGGAGCTTGCTGGCGGAGCCGAGTAGTCCCGCTGGGCGACGGATCAGATAAAGATCGGTCTTTATGTGTACGGCCCGTGCTCGGCTGGAGCCGTCCGTTTGCCGAGTGCATGGGCCGGATCACACCGGAGGAAGTTTTATGCCTGCTGCGGAGGCTGTGCCGATGAACTTGCCTGCCTTCAGGCGACAGGGCCGATTGTATGAGATTCCCGCCGCAACGGCTTCGCCGGACTATGCCATAGTCATCGGGACTTTCGCAGCAGTCCCATATATTCACTTGCACCTTGAAGCCCGGCGTCGGCTCTATCCGCACGTCCCTTGTCTGGTGCATGACGACTGTAGCCCAGTGCAAGAACGACTGTTGGAATTGTGCCGACAATATGGGGCCATCTTTGCGGCCAATACAACCCGGTTTCCACCCACTTTGGGCGATCTGAGCGCGCTGTACGACGGTCTTCTCTGGGCCGACGAAATCGGCGCTGGCATATTGGTGAAGTTCTCGCGGCGGTTCGTGCCCATCACCGATTGGAGGCCGTCGCTGATGAGGCTGGTCCAGGCCAGCGACTATCACACCTACTCCTCGTGGACGACAAGCTTCAATTTCGGGTTTCGCACAGAGGCGATGGCTTTAGCGGTGGAAGCGTGGCACAAGGCAGGCTGTGTGGCTCGGATTGGTGAAGCAATCGCCAACTGGCGTGAAGTGTTTGTCGAGGGATTCGTACACAATCTGGCCCGCAGCATCCCACTGTCTGCCAAAGCCCAGGCGTGGGATCGTCGCGTTGGGCCGCGCCCAGCAGACCGCAACGGCTACGCCCCTTGGGACTGGCTGGGAACAGACCGTTGCACCGCTACCGTACACTGGTTGTGGCACGACTCACACGGCGCTGACGCCTACGCGGAACTGGCTCGCTTCTGGGGATTGCCTTACCAGATAGCGGATTTTCTGGACCCGAATATGGGACATGGCACCCGACCTTGAAAAAGTAGCCAACCACCCCCGGATTCTACTGGTAGGCGATCTGATGCTCGACCGGTACATCTGGGGCGACGTGGAGCGGATCAGCCCCGAGGCCCCGGTGCCGGTGCTGCGGGTGCGGCAGTCCGAAGATCGACCAGGCGGAGCCGGCAGCGTGGCTGCGATGCTGGCCATGCTGGGGGCCGAAACATCGCTGGCAGGCGTGACCGGCGACGATCCCGAAGGCCACGCAGTCCGCCAGTTGCTGGCCGAGATCAACGTGGACTGTTCAGCCCTGCTGTTCGAGCCGAGCCGAATTACAACAGTCAAGCAACGGCTGCTGGGCAGCACCCAGGGAAAGCATCCGCAACAGATGCTGCGCGTCGATCAGGAGCAAGCCGAGCCGATCAGCCAGCAGACCACAGAGCAACTGCTGGAAACAGTCGCTGGTCGCATCGCACAGGTCGATCTGATCCTCATTAGCGACTACAACAAGGGCGTCTGCGCAGGCGAGATGATCCCTCGGCTGGTCGAGCTGGCCCGGGCGGCCGGGGTACCGGTCATTGCCGACCCTTGCAAAGGAGCCGACTACCGCCGATACGCCGGCTGCACGTGCATCACACCCAACCGCCGAGAGGCTGAACTGGCGGCAGGTATGAGCATCACCAGCCCCCAAGAGGCAATCGAGGACGGCCGCAGACTGCTTGGCTTCGGCTTGCAATCCGTAGTCGTCACGCTAGACCGCGACGGGATGGTATGGGTGGATGCGGCTGGCCATGCCGAGCACTTCCCTTGCCGGCCTAGAGAGGTGTGCGATGTCACCGGAGCCGGCGACATGGTGCTGGCCATGCTGGGCTATTGCCTGGCCGCTGGCATGGACTGGCCAGCGGCGATCCGGCTGGCCAACATCGCTGGCGGGCTGGAGGTAGAGCGACTGGGTGCGATACCGATCGGCTGGCCAGAGATTCTGGCGGAACTGTCGCCGAAATGCGGCCACGGAAGGGCCTCAGCGGCCCCAGGATCAAAGATTCGGCCCTTGGACGATCTTCTGGTCGAGCTGGCCAGGCGACGCGAAAAAGGCCAAAAAGTAGCCTTTACCAATGGCTGCTTCGACCTGCTGCACCCCGGCCATGTGGCCTTGCTTCAGGCGGCCCGACGACTAGGCGATTGCCTGGTGGTCGGTCTGAACAGCGACCGCAGCGTGCAGCAACTGAAAGGCCCGGGCCGGCCGATCATTCCGCAGGAGGACCGGGCGGCGATGCTGACCGCCCTGGAATGTGTTGATTACGTGGTGCTTTTCGACCAATTGACACCGGCGGAATTGATAAGCACGATCCGGCCTGATGTTCTCATCAAAGGCAGCGATTACCAGCCGCAGCAGGTAGTTGGCCGGGAAGTGGTGGAAAGCTACGGCGGTCTGGTCGTCTGCCTGCCGATCAAAGGCAACTATTCAACCACTCGTTTGCTTGCCCAGGCCTAGCCGACTTCTCCACTGGCTGCCACTGAACATTTCCACCGCGGCGGCTCCCCTCTCTTATTGGTCTATGCGTTGGTTGGAGCGGTTCCCTCACACGGTGGAGGTCGCGCGTTCGAATCGCGCGCCGCCCATTTGGCAGGTGCCCGGTGCCGTGAGGGCCGGGGGGCTAGCTCCGCTGCCTGAACACACCTGCCGCCTTTTCTTGCAAATTATTTCAGCGGCATATAGAATAGGGGCATGCGAGTGCTCGAACCCACCTCTGAGCGATTGTTGACCGTGGCCGAGGCTGCGGCGCTTTTGGGGGTTACGCCAGGCCGCATCTGCCAAATGCTTTGGGCTGGCCAAATGGCAGGGCAAAAAGTTGGCGTCATCTGGCTGATCCCGGAACGGGAGGTCTTGCGCCACCGGGAGCGGCCGTCTAAGGTGGGCCGGCCGCGTTCTGGCGAGTTGCGGCGCAGCTAAAGCAATCGATTTGGGCAAGAAGCGAGTTCCCTATTGACGGATTTTATACGCCGCTATATAATGCGGCCGTTCAAAAGCGGAGCATTCTCTGAGCCTGCTGTAGCTCGCTTAGTGGGTGCTCCACCGGGCGTCCCAAGAGGGAAGCCAACTGACCAGAATTGCCGACGGAAAGGGGGCACCCGTGCTTTCGGATGGGTGGGTTGCTCTGCCTTATGCTACCAATAGAGGGATCGCCTGGTCCATCCGGCGGCCCTTCGGGAGCATGGCGGCCACCAGGGCTGCCAATGCTTCTGTGAGGTGCTGCCATGAGACTTGTCGAGTTGGCTCAACGCTATGCTGCCGTCCAGTATCTCCAAAAAGCGTCACGCGATCTGTATCTGCGCGTGGCTCGCACCGCGGAGGCTATCTGCGGCGCCGACGTTTCTTGCATCACCGAAGAATCCCTGCATATTCTGGCGGGACGATTAGTTGCTGCCAGGAAATCCGAAACTGCCAGCGATTATCTGCGGCGCCTGAGAACCTTGTTGACATTCGCTTGGCAGTTGCGGTTGATCGACGATTTGCCGCGGGTGTGGCCGAAAATCAGAACGGCCGCTCCGCTGCCAGAGGCCTGGACTTCCGAGCAAGTTGCCAAGCTATTTCTGGTTGCCACCGAGCAACCGGGCTGGCTTGGCCCGCACAAAGCAAGCTCCTGGTGGCGAGCCTTCTTGTCTGTGGCCTGGGAAACCGGCTTGCGTGTATCCCAGATGTTTCGCCTCCGCTGGGCCGACGTGGATTACGCACACCGATGCATCGTGATTCAGGCCTGCCCAGGAACGAAGAGTTATCGGCCGCAGATCAAGCCCTTGTCCGTCGAGTGTCTGGCAGCGCTGGAGCTGCTGGCCGAGCCGCCCAGGGAACTGATCTTCTGCTGGCCGGAGTGGCCGAAGTCCAGGCGGGATTTCTTCTCGGTCTGGCGCTATCTGTGCTGGCTGGCCGGTATTCCGGCACCCCGCAGCCAAAGACAGCTCACGCATCGCTGGCGGCGGTCGAGCGTGACCGAAGCGGCCCGCAACAGTCTGGAAGCCGCACGCCGCCATGCTGGGCACACCAGCCCAGAGACAACACTGCGGCACTATGTCGATCCCCGTCTGCTCATCCAGCAGCCCCCGCCCGTTCCACCGCTGCACGTGCTGCTCAAAGCGAATGGACAGGGAAATGCCAAACCGGCCGCATACTGAGGCCGGTACTGCCCCTAGCGGACAGCCGTTCAACGGCGGCGAAGCCATTGCAGCCAGCGGCCAAGGCGGTCACGCCACGACAATGGCTGGCCCGTCTTGGCCAACTGGGCCAGGCGGAAACCCTGTCCCGTCAAAGTGAACATGTTCGCCTGGACGTGGCGGATCAGGCCGCGCCAGCAAAGGCGCTCGAAGGCGTCCAGGTGAAGAGCCGCCTCGGCCGGGGCTTCGGTCGAATCCCACTGACGGCCGCCGCAGTGGAGCACCAGCCCGCCGTTGACCTGAACCAGTTGGATCAGGCCGTCGTCGGCGACAGCGGCCAGGATTTCGCGTTCCTCCGGCGTGAAGCCGCCTTTGAGGATCGGAAAAATGGTGCGGGCAGTCATTACGGCTTTTTCGCAGAGCGTGATCATGGTAATAATTGTTTGCAGATAATCCATGGCATGATCTCCTGGACAGGGGCCGCCGGCGGTGTCGGACATTGCCACCGGCGGCCCCAGCTATTTTATTACCCACAACCCCGCCGACTGACCAGCCGGGGGGTTGCCCCAGTTGCCGGGCGGATGGTCCGCCCGGGGGCTTACTTACACAAGCGGGTGCTTGCGACCTACGTGCCGCGTCCCCCGGCTGGTTTTTTGAGCTATTTTCTGACAGGGCAAGTCGTTACAATCCCCGCCCCGTTGTCGAAACTGTGGTTTTCAACACGCTATCCAGGGGCAACACATGACGCCGAAACGAAAAGAGCCAGACATGAGCACGTATTCAGGTCGCTTGGCCGCGCGGCTGCGGCAATTGCGAGAACGTCGAGGGCTGACTGTGGAAGATGTGGCGACCAAATTGGGCGTGGACAGGTTTCGCATCTACAAATGGGAATCGGGGGTCGCTTGTCCACCCTACGACTTGTTGCCTGCACTGAGCGCAGCCTACGGGTTAAAAACGGTTCGCGCGTTGCTGCCCGAACATTGATTGGAAAACTTTTCCAACAGACTATTGACTTATTTTTCCAATATGGTAGACTACTGCTAGCCTGTGGGCTGGCAGTGCGAAGCGAACAATTTGAACCCCGACGGGCACACCGGACACTGCCAGCCCCGGCCCCCGTCGGGGTTTTCGTTTGAAGGGGGCACGCCAATGAAAAAAAGCGGCAATTTGGCCAACGCCCCACAAGTGCAATTCCACGAACTTGCCGACGTGTTCCCGCTGCTGTCAGAGGCCGAACTAGACTCGCTGACCGAGGACATCCGCCAGCACGGGCTGCGGGAGCCGATCGTTCTTTATCAGGGCAAGGTGCTCGATGGCCGCTGAGAATGCGCAGCGCCCGGGTGCTGCTGTACCAGGTGACTTGCGAGGATTGCGAAAGAACCACAAAGGAATCGCACGGATGACGCGGTTTGCTGAGGTACGACAAACGCAGCTTGCCGCTGCTGACAGCGCCTGCCGCAAACAGCTCGCGCTTGTTCGCAACGCTCAGCGTGCGCTGTCTGAGGCTCGGACTGTGGACGAGGTGAAAAAGGTCCGCGACATCGCCGCCGCCGCCACCCACTTGCTGCAGGTGGCAAAGGCCAGCTACGAAGCCTGCTGCGAAGCTGCGATCCTCAAGCTGGACGCGGAACGCAAGGCGGGCGAAATGCTGGAAAAGATGCCGAAACACAAGGGCGGACGGCCGGCCAAAAACCGGCGACACGATGTCACCGGTTTTCCTGTGTCGTATGACGAGCTAGGCATCGACAAAAAATACGCAGAGCGCTGGCAAGCCGAGGCAAGTGTGCCGGAGCAGCACTATCACGCTTACATCGCCGACTGTAGGGAAATTGGGCGGATTCCCACGTCCAGCGGCCTGGTCACGCTGGCAAGGCGGCTGGAAAAGACGGCTGAACTGGAAGCGATCGCCGCGATGCGTGTACCGCCGATCCAGGGCGTGTATGACGTGGTGGTAATCGACCCACCGTGGCCGATTAAAAAAGTCGAGCGTGAAGTGCGTCCAAATCAGGCTGAGATGGATTACCCCGTGATGTCACTTGAGGACATACAGGGACTGTCGGTGCCATGTGCTGACAATTGCCACGTGTGGCTCTGGACCACACATCGCTTCGTACCGGCCGCCTTTGAGATATTGCAGGCATGGCAATTGAAGTACGTTTGCACGTTTGTATGGCACAAGCCAGGCGGCTTCCAGCCGGTCGGGCTGCCCCAGTTCAATTGCGAGTTCGCGTTGTACGCCCGGCGAGGCACGCCGGTCTTCCTGGACACCAAAGGCCTGAAGGTGTGCTTCACCGCGCCGCGAGGTGAACACAGCGAAAAGCCGGACGCCTTTTACGAGATGATTCGGCGCTGCACTGGCGGTCGGCGGCTGGACATGTTCGGCCGACGCCAAATAGAGGGATTTGAAAGTTGGGGCAACCAGGCACCATGAACGATTGGGTTCGCGATAAGAGATGGGCAGACCGCTTCTTACCAGAAATCAAGGCCATTCTCGGGCAGTTATTTATCGGCGCCGCGCCGGCAGAGGAAGATCAGGAGCACAACACAGACCTGATCGTGTTGAAGATGGAACCAATCAGGATCGCCTGCCGCATTCGCAGCTATGACTATTGGGAACGGTTCCGCGACGAGTTCACGATTCGCCAGGGGCGACCGAGCGGCACAAAAACGGAACTCGCAAAGATCATCGAGGGATGGGGGGACTACTTCTTCTACGGTTTTTCAAATCCTTATGAGGACGGTTTACACGCCTACGGCATTGGCGATCTCAAAGTGTTTAGGCTTTGGCTGATGCAGAAGTTGACGCAGACTGGCCGATGGCCGGGACAATTACAGGCGAACACAGACGGGTCGAGCAATTTTCGTGCTTTCAAGTGGCGTGAGTTGCCATCTCGCTTCCTGGTCACTTCCTGGAACATTCTTAATCCAGTGGGAGCATTTTGACTGGCCTGCTACACAGAAAGGGACGTTGCTAATGGTCGCACGGACGCCGCGACGGAAGCGTTTTCCAGTAATTTTGCTTTCCGATTCGACAGAACACGTGCACATTCTCCGCTTCGAGCCGGAGCAGTGGCGCGAAGTCATCAAGGTTTTGGTCCACTGGCACGCGGACCTGGAATTGCTGGACCTTTCGTCTGCTCAGCAGTTGGCTGACGAAGTAGAAAGATTTGGACGCCAGTATGAAGCCGCGAAGAACGCCAAGCCTGGCGTCCTCGACAAAGTGGCACAGATCGGCAAGGAGATGCTTGGGCGTTTTCTGAAAGGTCAGTGAAATGCAAAGGAAATCAGAATTGGTGATCGAAGGACCTTCGTTGGCGGAAATCTTCGCCGAAGTCCAAGAAGTCTGGAATCGGATTCAAGCCACCAAGAGCGAGATTGAGGAACTGAAGGAAGAACTGAAGCAAAAAAAGGGCGAATTGGCTTCCGCCGAGGCCGAACTGGGACTCATCTTGGGGCGGACAGGGGCTGAATCAAAAAAGATTGCATAGTGGTTATGGGCGGGCATTACCCGGGGAGCATTCACAAATCTCTTTTGGCCTGGTGGGGGACGCCTGCGTGCTCCCCGTCCCCTGTCCAGGCTCGGGAGCACGTAAGATGGCTGAAACACTCGAACAACTCTCAAAGCTGATCGCGGATCAACTGCGACAGCAGTTGCCGCAGCAGCAGCCAGCGCCGCAAGCGCTGCAACCAAACACCGGGTGGCCGAGCATTGGACCGCCTCCAGGGCAGTTCCAATTCGGCCAACCTACAGGGCCGGCGACGGTCTTTGGAGGGCCGATACCGCAACCCACAGGTGTGTCGATTCCACTGGTTGTGCCGCTGTTCGATGGACGCCAGGTCCACGTTCGCCTGCACTTTCCAGCGGAAGCGGCGGCCAACCTTCAGCAGTTGCTCAATTACTGCGCTCAAGTCTACGGCCAACACCTGGTTGCCCGGGCGCCGTATCGGAACTACGGCGGATTCAACAACAACTACTACTACGGCCGCGGCCGGGGGAGGTGAAAGATGATCTGGGTTACGCCACCACAACATGTGACCATCGACATCGAAACCATTGCGGGCGATCCCACGGAGGCCGAGGCCTCGTTGCGGCGAACCTTCGCCCCCAACGCGAACTGGAAGCCAGCCACGATCGGAGAGCGCTACCTGGAAGCCCTGGAAAAGAAGCGTGAACGCTTGGCCCTGCTGGACACCGCTCCGATCATCTCGGTCGCATTACGGACCGAGGCGGACTGCCGACTGCTGCACTGGATGCCGATTGATGACCAGCAGATCGCCGGCGTGCCGTTGGAGCGGTTGGCCGATCAACGCTCGATGCTCCTGCGGCTGCGGGAATATCTGCTGGTCTGCGGGCCGGAGACCGTGCTTGTCGGCCACAACCTGCGGCATTTTGATCTTCCCCGCTTGCGGCTGGCAATGATCCGCCACGGCCTCCGGTTGCCGCCGTGCCTGGCTGATCCTGAGCAACCCACATATGACACCATGGCCATGTGGCGATACTTCAGCTTGGAAGAAAAAACAATGACCAGCTTGGAGGAAGCACTGGAAGCGGCAGGACTGGTGAACCACAAGGCCGCCATGTCGGGCGTGGACGTTCCAGAAGTCTATCGGAAAGGCGACTACAAAACTTTGGCGGCGTATGCGATCGCGGATGTACTGGCGCAAGACGCACTGTATTTGTGGATGACCGGCCAATTGCCAGACCGGGAGGTTGAATCGCCCGCCCTTCAGCCTGTCGAATCGCAACAGCAAGCCGTCGAGGTACCGGTAGTCCAAGCGGAAATCGTTTCAACGTCGATCGTCGATGAGTACGACAAGCTTTTGCGTGAACTCGGTGTGCTCACAGGAGAACAATCATGAAACTGATCGAACTGCAAAACGTCGGCCCAATCGAGAAACTTGCAATCCCCTTGCCTGATGCTGGCGTAGTCGTCCTGAAAGGCCGCAACGGCGTCGGCAAATCGCACGCCCTGGCGGCGATCGACAGCCTGGTCAGCGGTCGGGGCCGTCCGCCTTGCCGCGATGGTGCAGCCAAAGGCGTGATCGAAGGCTTTGGAGCCAAGCTGACGATTGGCAGAAGCCAGCGACGAACTGGCGAAGCGGAAGTGGTCACTCTGGAAGGAAGGCTGGACATATCACAGCTTGTCCAGCCGCCCATAAAAGACGACGAAGCGGCGGACCGCCAGAGAATCAAGGCCTTAATTCAACTCTCCGGCCAGTCCGCCGACCCGAAAACCTTCGCCACTATTCTACCACCTGACACTTCCATTGGCGAGCTAGTCGGGCCGTCCGAGCAGACCGACGACCCGGTGGCGTTTGCCGGCAAGTTGAAGCGTGCCCTGGAGGCCGAAGCCCGGCGGCATGAGCGTCAGATGGAAGACGCTCGATCTCAAGTCAACGCTTTGCGGCAGCAGTTACCAGGCCCGGTGCCCCAAGAGGCCACCAGCGAAGCCGCTTGCCAGCAAGCACGGCTGCAGGCCGAGCAGCAGCTTCAGCAGGCCCTGGTGAGGCTGAAAGAATTGGAAACTCGCCAGCAGATAGCGGCACAGCAGGCTGAACAAGTGGCCCATGCCAAGAAGCAATTGGCCGAATTGGAGGCGGCCAGCATCCGCGAGCCGGCCGAGTACGAGGCGGAACTGGCTGACCTGGACGCCAAGATCGCCAAGCTTCAGCAGGCATTGATTGCACTGCGAACGCAGCGTGAACAGGTCAAGAAGCAGGCGGAAGATGCCGCCCGGCTTCGCAAGCAGATCGAGGAACTCCGGAAGGTGGTTGAGCAAGTGCCGCAGATGGTCGGCGACGAGGAACTGACTGCCGCCCAGCAGGCGGTCGAGGAAGCCCGGCGGAAGCACGCGGAAGCGGTCCACCTGGTTGGCATCGGAAAGATGATCGACCAGATCAAGCAGCTTGCCGGCGTGGCGGCGGCAGCGGAAAAGCACGCGGAAGCGTACCGGGAAGCCGCCAAGTCGACCGATGATGTGCTGACCAGCCTGGTGGCCGCCGTGACCAGGCGGCTGCGGGTCGAAAGCGGTCGGCTGGTGTGCGATACCGACCGTGGTGTTGAGGCCTTTAGCGAGCTATCGCCTGGCGAGCGGTGGCGGATCGCCCTGGAAATCGCTGCCGAACAGGTCGGGCAAGGCGGACTGGTTACCGTGCCGCAGGAAGCGTGGGAATCGCTCGATCCGGTCAATCGGGCCGAGGTAGCTGCGATCGCCCGCCAGGTCGGCGTGGTGATCCTCACGGCGGAGGCCGATGAGCACCAGGAGATCGTTGCGGAGGTCGCGTGATGATCGCACAAACAATTCAATGGAAGCGGCGTTGGCGTCGCGCGGACGTTTCCTGGGCGGAGCGTCGCATTGTGCTGTCGCAATGCAAGCGATTCCGCATTGAGCAGTATCGAGGTTGTGGACTACCAGACCGCTACTATGTTCTCGTCTGGACACAAACATCCGACGGTCCGCGCTGGCACCCGATTTGCATTCACAAGTGGTATCGCACCCTGGGCGCCGCGAAACGGGCGTGCGAGCAATACAAACGCTACACTTCCGAAGGAAAGCGAAGGAAGAAAGTCCGCATATCCACTGGGTGGTCGCCCGCGTAATCCGCAAAGGCACAGGAGACGGCATGGTGGCTCCGAAGACGATTCAGATTTGCACCGCAGGAGAATGTGGCGGCGGTTGCTATCGCTGTCGGTGCGAGAAGCTCCAACAGCGGGTCGAATCACTGGAGGCGTTTCGTCGTCTGGTAGGCTACATGCGATTTTGCCAGCGGCAATTCTTTGAAACCCGCAGCCAGGCGGCACTGGCTGAAGCCAGACGATACGAGAAACGGGTTGACGACGTGCTGCGCGATTTGGAGTGTCCATCGCTTTTGTGATTCAAGGAGGTGGTGCGGTGCTCGACCAACAGCAGACCAAGGTCACCTTCGCAGTCGCGCCGTGGGACGGCTGCGATGCCAGGCTGGTGCTCGCGCAGTATGGTCAACACGAGATATTTCGTGACCGGCTGGATGTCTGTAGCAGCGAGGCCCGATCAAGGCTCGCTCGTCAAATTGCCTGGCAACTGCAAATGGGCGGCGAAGACACTGCATACATCGTGAGATACTGTCACGCGACGCTGCCGGCCCTGGCCGACGCTGCCGATGAACAAGCCGACCAATTGGTTCGGCAGACTGGACCGGTCGAAGCCAACGCCCGTTTTCCCGCAACAACCTGTTGGGCGATGCGAGAAGCCTGGCGTCGGGCGGTCGAGTATCGGCGGCGTCTGCTGAGCGGAGCGTGATTTGACATGGACTACCGCAAACTGTGCAAGCGATTGATTATCGCGTTGCAGGCGGAACGAAAAGACCGCGCGGAGATGCAAGAGTGGTTTGAACACGAGATGCACGAGCTGCGTCAAAGGTTGCGCGAGGCTTGGCGTCAGCGCGAATGCGACTATTACAGTCGCCTTCAGGAAGAGCAGGAGCGGCAACGCACTTGAACGAGGCACGGCCTGGTGTGGCTGGATAAGCCGCAGCCTGGCACGGCGAGGCAAGGCAGGACATGGACAGCGATACGCCCATTTCCGGTATTTCCCCCGAACGATGGAAGGAGATTGGAAAAAAACATGAGCAGTACCGACGCATATCAGGGCCTTATTGAGGAAAACGCAAGGCTGAAAGAACGGCTGGCCATGCTTGAGCGCCTACGCCATCTGGTCGGCCACATGCGATCTTGCCAAAGAGAGTACTTCCGAAACAAGAATCAGCACTTTCTTCACGACGTGATAAAGTACGAAAAGGAGGTCGATGAACTGCTCGAGGAACTTGCAAAGCCGACGTTGTTTCCGGTGTGAGGGTCGGGGCAGGGCCGGGCCAGTCGAGGCGCGGCAGGGCATGCCATGGCAGGCAGATCAAGGTCACTTACAGGAAAGTGCGGCAACATGCGCAGTACCCCGATTTCCGGTGTTTCCCCTGCACCCGGCACGCCGGAGCGGATAGCCGACGGGCTGGACGCCCTTGCATCGCAGCTACAGCAGGCTGCGGAAAAGCTTCGCGTGCTGGCTGCCGAAGTGCGGAAGGTAGGGGAATCCTTGAAAAACTGGATTGAAGTCGCAATGCGGGCCGGTGAAAAGATGGCGCAACAAACCGACGCACAGCCCACCCGAAAGGAAAGGAGCTCACCAATGGACTACCGCAAACTGTGCAAACGATTGATTATCGCGTTGCGGCTGGAGCGGGAAGACCGCAAAGAACAGGTAGCGAGGCTCCAGGCGGAGATGCGGGACCTCCGCGAGGAGTTTAGTCAAGAACGCCATTGGCGGCGGCAGCAAGAGAAAGAGCGGGAAGCCAGGCTGGATGTCCTCGTGCAAAAACTGCTTGCTGCCCACCGGCGCGGCCACGACCACGAGGTCGAAAGGCTCGCTGACCTGTTGCGCGAATGCGTCAGCGTATAGGTGTCGGGCGGGTTCGAGTAACGCCGTGGGCTCTGGCATCAGAGAAAGAACGGATAGCCTTTAGGTGCTCGGATGCCTAATCGGATCGTAAGGGAAGGTTTTCTGGACAGCGAACGTGTAGACCAGCTCGACTGGTTCGCCGAGTGCGTCTACCACCGGATGCTTCTCGCAGCCGACGATGCAGGCCGATTAGACGGTCGTAGCAGTGTGCTCAAATCCCGTCTATTCCCCCTGAAAGCACGCCTGCGAGAAAGAGAAGTGGAACGCGCCGTCCGCCAGATCGAGCAGGCCGGGCTGTTAGAGCGGTGGTCCTGCCAGGGTCGCGAGGTGCTCCAGTTGACCACCTGGCGCAAGTGCGGGAACAGCCTCACCTCTAAGTACCCCGACCGGGACGGCAACTACACCATTCGCTACGTTACCCTCCCCACGCCGCAAGGAACGTGTGAGTATGTGGCCTCTTCGGTTCCTGAGGAACAATTGGCCACATGTCGCGCCCCACCAAATGATGGGATACGGATGGGGTCAATACCCCATACCGACCCCATGCCGATGGGGTTTGTAAACGAAGACGGAGACGAAGACGGAGACGGAGACGAAAGACGAAGACGTAGTACGGAGACGAAGCGCGCTTCTAGCGTCGTCGACGTCGTCGTCGACGTCGTCGTCGATAACGAAAAACTCGCGCGCGTGCGCGAGGCTTGGCAGCAAGTCGCGGCACTTTGGCCTGGCGGACGACCGCATCGCCGTGACATCAAGCTGGTTTTGCAACTGCTCGTTGCCGCCTTACTGCACGATCGTACCTGGGCGTTGGTCACCCTGCGGGTAACCTCGGAGAGACGGCCGGAAAACCCAGGTGCGTACCTGCAAAAGGTCAGCAGGGAGCTGGCTTCACGGGAAGAGTACCTGTGGCTTCGCAGTCTTCCGATTCCGCCAGAGATCGCAGAACTGGCCAAACCGCCGCCGAAGCCGGCTGAATCAAAGGCTACCTGTGCGCGGCCACCTAATGAGCGGCCACCACCTGAGGAATGTCAGGCAATGTCCAGCTTTGCCAGAGAACAGATGGAACTGCTGCGGCGAACGAAGGGGGCGTCCACGGGCGGCCTGGACGGATCGTCGCAACAACTTGAAGAGCACACGAGGTGAAAGTATGAACGACGATGTATGCCTGAGTTGTGGCAAAGTGCAATGCTCGGCCGAATGCCGCTGGAAATGGGATTATCGCGGTCAGTGGGTTCTCCAGGGTGACCACGTAATCTGCTTGGTAAACGATGCACCATTAAGGTGCGTGTCTTGCGGCGGCGTGCTGGAGTTCACGATTACCCGCCCGCACTTGTGTATGCACAAATGCCAGCCAATGCATGGCCGCACCCGCGAGGGCCAAGATCGGCGTGGTGATGAACCCGTACTTCGACGCCCTGGCTTCGTCGAACGTTTGGCAGATGGCTTCAAAATGCTTCAACAAGCTGGGGATGGCTGGTGATGGATCGCTGCCAATTTTTACGGGTGCTGTACATGGAACTGACGCCGGAGGCTCTATGAAGGACGGCCGACAGGACGACATGCAGATACGGAAGACTGATGAGTCGAAGACATCCGTCGGGGCAGGCGCAGCCTTCTGTGTGAAATTCCATGTTCCTGGCCTTCCGGTCGCGAAAGGCAATCTCAAGACCGTGCCGATCCGTCGGGCGGATGGCACGCCGACGACACGCATGATAGAGTCGCAGCACGTGACCGGGTGGGTAGCCACCGTGCGCACTGCTGCGGCGGCGGCATACGGCGACCGACCGCCGCTAGAGGGGCCGGTATTCGTGGCGGCAGTGTTTCGCTTCCCACGCCCAAAGTCGCATTTTCGCGGAAACAAGCCAGGGCCTGGCCGGTTGCGTCTCGACGCCCCCAAGTATGTCATCACTCGCCCAGATCGTGATAAACTGGAACGTGCCATCATGGACGCCATGCAAGGCGTGATTTTCCGCGACGATGCGCAGGTTGCCGCCGGTATGTCGGCAAAAGTCTATGCGAATGATGGTGAGGTCACCGGTGTGAAAATCATGGTGATAGACGCTGAGCAGTTTCTGCTTGGCTGCCTCGATTTTCCGGACGCCGGCTCGTCATCTGGTTAGGTGGTACCAGCCACCAGAGTGTTTACGGATGTTTACACTTAAAGAAAGGCGATATGGACTCAAATTGCACGGACGACATTCGCAGGCGTCTGCAGAAACTCTTCTACTTCACCAGTGAAGAAGTCGACCGGCTTTTCGACCAGGTGCGGGTTTATCGTCTCCCGCGGGTGCCCCCGTTTCCGGCAGCCGGAAAGTCACCAACCAGCCGCAAGGGATTGATTCGGCTGGTCTGGATTCCCGCTCCGGAGCCGCTGATTGCCGTTCGGGCCGCTGATCTGCCCGAACTTTCTGTGTTGCTGGCCCGGCTGATTGCTGGCAATTCCGAGCCGTAACTGTCCCCTTTTCAGCATAGGCGTTTGCTACCATCTCGGTATGCAGGTGCTGTTGCTGCGCATCAAACATTTCCGGCGGCGTGGCTGGTCTGCCCGGCAGATCGCACAGCAGATCGGCTGCTCCAAGTCGCAGGTTTGCCGGCTGCTCCGGCGGCGTGTCTTGCTGCCGCTGCTGCCCTCCGGGCCGCGTCGGCGATGCCCGCACTGCGGTGCGGTCGTGTTGTGGCCATGCCGCCGCTGCCAGCTTCAGAACGAATTGTCTGCAATTTCCCAACACTTGGGATGAAGGCGTGCCCGTTATCTGTCAACCCTTATCCGTAAAGGAAGCGACATGGACCTGATTCGCCCACTGGTGGAAGTGTTGTTGGCAGCTTGGCCGCTGCCGCGAACGTGGCTGGTCGTGGATGACGTCGAGCAATGGCTCAATCGCCTGCCGAAACCGATGGCACTGCTAATCGTGGCCATCGCTCGGCGGCTAGAAGCGGGCGAACCGCTACCGATGCGGGCCGACATCGAGCAAGTGGTTCGAGAGGAGCTAGCCGCGGCTGGCCGGGACACCGAGCTTGATCCGACGGTCATCGTGCTGATCGTCGAACTGATCCTGCAAGTGATCCAATGGTGGAGGAACAGAAAGTGAACTCGATTTTGCTGGCTCTTTTCTGTCTGTTTCTTCCGAATCCCGGTCTGGAAATCGACGGGCCAGAGACGCTGGCCGTCGCCGAGTACGGCGACTACGCCATTCGCGGGCTGAGCCTTGAGCAGGCGAAGACGGCCTACGTCGATGTGTGGCCCGAAGCCGGCACTACGATTCGGCCAGTACTCACTTGGGCCGGCGAACCGCTGCTGCTATTTCGAGCTCGAGCGCCCGGGCAATATCGCTTGCTGGTCGTAGTTCCCGTGTCTGCTGATCGTCTGGTGGTCGCAAAGAAGGTGATCCAGGTTGGCACACCGCAGCCCGAACCGAAGCCTGATCCTGGGCCGCAGCCTGAACCCCAGCCGAAGCCTTACCGTGAACTGTGGCTGCTGGTTGTAGAGGAACGGCTCGATCGCACACCGCAGACCGCGGCGATTGTCTTGGCGCCGGAATTGCGACGACTACTGAGTGACCGCGTGCGGCTGCTCGATAAGGACGTGCTCGACAAGGCGGATAACGTGCCCAACTGGGCCAGGAAGTGGCTTGACTTGGCCAAAGGGAAACCACTTCCCTATCTCTTCCTTTTCACGGAACACGGGGAAGTGCTGTGGGAAGGCCCATTGCCGAAAACGCTGGCCGAAGTGAGAGCCTTGATTGAGCAGCGGCTGCCGAAAGGCACAACGCCGCCACCATCCGTTACACCGTCCACTGCGCCGGCAACGACTATTTGGCGGGGCCTGCCGCAACGCATGTGCACACCCTATGGCTGCGGCCCTTGAAAGGAGAGCAAATGTCTGACCTGATTGTTGCGCAATGGAAGGAATGTCTGGCACGGTATGTTGAGAGGCCAGGCAGCGCTGCGCCGTCGCTTGAACAGGAACTGACCTATCTTGAGGCGCAATTGCTCGCCAATCCGCCGCCCGGCTGTGGCACTGGGCTGATTCAGGAGTGCCGAGAGCCGCCGCCGCGGTCATTGTCGGTCGAACAAGCAGGCATCAAGGTCGTGCCTATCGACCAGTGGCCGGAGCGGATCGCGGAGTTGAATGCGGCAAAGGCGTGGCCGAACAGTCACGTGTGGACGGTCTTCAATCAAGGCAACGTCGGTTCCTGTGCTAGCGAAGCAATTTGCGGGGCCATGCAAGCCTTGCGAGCCCAAGAGGGCCAGCAGAAGGTCACATTCAATCCCTATGGGCTCTACGGCCGAGTGAATGGCGGCCGCGATGCTGGTTCCTCGCTTCAAGACAACCTGAGCTTCGTCCAGCGGTACGGGTGCTTTCCCGAGTCTATTTGGCCGCGCTCCAAAGGCTGGCAGGCTCAGCCAAGTGCGGAGGCTTATGAGGCGGCCAAGGCCTACCGCTTGCAAGAGGTTGTGCAGGTCCGCAGCCGGGAAGAGTTCGGTTCAGCTTTGCTCGCTGGCCTGCCGGTGTACTTCGGGTACCCGGGCCATGCAATCTTCGCGGTGGAACTGATTGACCAGAAACGGTTTTGGTACGTCAACTCCTGGGGAACCAATTGGGGCCAGCAAGGCCGCGGCACGCTGTCCTTTTCCCAGGTCGCCTGGTACTACGGGGCCTACGCGATTCTCACGCCGCGATGGGGTGATTCCAACTAAGTCTTGGAGGTGTCAAATGCATCCATTTCATCAAGCTGTCCGCGACGCGCGTGTACTGTTTGAGGCACTCGAAAAACAACTCGATGACGCCGACTATAAGCCCACAGCGGAAATACTGCTTGCAAACGAAGTAGTGCTTCCCGTGGTGGGTGCCATCGGCAAGTTTCTGGCCGAACTAGCTAAAATCAACGTCCATCGGTCGCAATCCAGCGGTTGAGCAACCATGAGCACACCACAATGGGGTGAACCGCACGGAAACAACGTCGCTGCCACCGTTTCGAGGCCAACCAAGGATGCCACGTATTGGCGAGTGGGCGCGGCTGGCCACCGAGCTGTGTTCCCTGATAATCGCATACGGAAAGGCTGATTCATGGATGAAATTTTGCAACTATGGTCGCCTGCGATCCAAGGCGGGTTTGCCGTTTTCGCGCTGGCCTTGCTTGGCGTCAACGTATGGCTCATTAAACAGCTTCTGCGGGTGCTGGCCGACACCAACCAGGTGATCGCGGGCAACACCAGGGCGATCGAATCGGTTGCCGGCGTCTCCCACGATAGCAAGCAATTGATCGAGCAACTCCGTAACGAATTGCTGAAGCGGCCCTGTTTAATGGAGGCAAGTAACAAGCGTCATCAAGACCCAATGGACGCAAAGACTCCATGACAACGGAGGCCATGCCATGCTGCCTACCCTGAAGTTGTTGGCTGAGGCAGTAGTCGGCGAACTGAATCAAGGCGAATGGTCGCTGGATTTCGTGGCCCGGCACGCCTACCGGCTGCCGTTGGCTTGTGAACAGGTCAACAGCCTTACCGTTACAGTGACGCCGCACCGGCTGACCATAGAGTCCCAGCCTCACGGTCTGGATAAGAGCATCTATCAGATCGATTTGTTGATTCAACACAGATTGGAGAGCGAGTCGGCCGAGGAGATCGAGCCGCTGTTGGGGCTCGCGGAAGAACTGGCCCGCTATTTCCGGCTGCGGCGGCCGACCGCCATGCCCGCGACGGTCTGCGTGAAGGTGGTAAACGAGCCGGTATACACACTGGAACAGCTAGAGGGGGCGCTTTGCTTTACCAGCGTTCTGGCTTTGACGTTCCAGACGATCCAGTAGGCGACGCCGGTAGCAAGCGGCAATGGTCACCGATCGACGACTATTGACGGCCCTGGAGGCCAACGGCGGGCTGGTGACGCTGACGGCCCGACAGCTCGGAATCACTCCGCAGGCGATCCATCGCCGGGCGGCCCGCAAGCCCAAGATTCGCCAGGCCATCCTGGAGGCCCGCGAAGCGATGCTCGATGAGGCCGAGCAGCAGTTGCGGGCGGCAATCGGGCGGGGCGAACCGTGGGCTGTGTGCTTTGCACTCAAGACGATAGGGCGGTCGCGTGGCTACATTGAGCGGAGCGAGATGGTGCACACCACTGATGCGGCGATGTCGCAACTGACTGATGAGGAACTTGAAGCCGCAATCCGGCGTGTCGCTGCCAGCACTGCTGCCGGTAGCAACGGAACTAGCCCGTAGACGCTTCGGTGCGTTTGTGCACCTGCTAGGCCAGTACAACGAGAACTGGCACCACCGGCTGTTGATCGACCGGCTCCAGCAACTGTCCGAAGGACGCCTCCAGCGGCTGATCGTGTCGATGCCCCCGCAGCACGGCAAGTCGGAACTGGTCTGCCGCCGCTGGCCGGCCTGGCTGCTGGGCCGTCGGCCGACGCTGAAACTGATCCTTTGCACGCACACGGCCACACTGGCCGAGGCCCACAGTCGGCAGGTGCAGCGGCTACTCGGTTCGCCACTGTACCGTCTGGTCTTTCCGGAGGTGCAGTTGCCCGCCGGACGCGGACAGGCGGGCCGCTACAAGCGGACCGACGAGTTCTGGGAATTGCCGCAGGGCGGGTATCTGCGGGCGGCAGGGGTGGGCGGGGCGATCACCGGGCTGCGGTTCGACATCGGCATCATCGACGATCCGGTCAAAAGCTGGCAGGAAGCGGAAAGCCCGGCGATGCGTGAGGCCGTCTGGCAGTGGTACACCCACGATTTCCTGACCCGCCGCAGCCGCGACGCCCGCATCGTGGTGGTGATGACCCGCTGGCACCGCGACGACCTGGTGGGCCGCCTGCTCCGCCAGCAGGCCGACCAGTGGGAAGTGGTCCAGCTTCCGGCACTGCTCGAATCGGCCAACAAGCATCCTGAAGACCCACGCTCTGAAGGCGAAGCCCTGTGGCCCGATTTCCTCAGTGCCGAACAACTCCAGCAGCAGCGTCGCAACGACCCGCGTGCCTTTGCCGCCCTGTACCAGCAGGAGCCCAGCGAGGCCGGCGGCGTCGAATGGCCCGACAGCTACTTCGGCGACTGGTTGTGGCTGGACCAGTCCCGCTGGCCGCCGCAGGTGGATCGCTGGGTGATGGCGATCGATCCCAGCCGGGGCCGCACCGACGCCCCGGGCGACTATGCGGCCATCGTGCTGCTGGGCCACAGCCACGACAAGGCCCTGATGTACGTAGAGGCCGATTTGGCGGTGCGTACACCGGAGGCCACCATCCGCCGGGCGCTCGAATTGTGGGACCAATATCGGCCCGTGTGGATTGCCATCGAGTCCAACCAGTTCCACGGGCTGCTTGAGCGGGACTTCCAGCGGGAGGCGATCAGCCGGCTGGGAATGCGACTACCGATCTGGCCGATCCTGAACACCGAGCCGAAGCTGCTGCGGATTCGGCGGATCGGCCCGCTGCTGGCCAACCGCGAGCTGCGGTTCCGGCAGCAATCGCCGGGCTGCCAATTGCTCGTCGATCAGTTGCGGGACTTTCCGCTGGCGGCCCACGACGACGGCCCGGATGCCTTGGAGATGGCACTGCGAATCCTGACGGCCACCGCCGTGCTGACGCCGGAGCGGGCGGCGGTGCGTTTTGCCCCTCCGGAAAGCGTTCCACTGCACTGAAAGGACGAGCGATGAAAATCAGCGACATGTTTCGGCGGGCCGACGACGCCTTTCGTCGAGGAGTGATCGAGGTCTTGGCCCAGGAATTGATGCGGGAAGTCCAGCGTGGCGGGGCCAAGCCAGGGCATCTTGCTATGCGGGTCCTTCGCAGCCTGGGCGGCGAGTTCTGGCCGGTGCGGCGACAGGCACCCCGCGAACTGGTTGACCTTCTGGGGCAACTGTGGGACTTGCTGGCGTCCTACAGCCAGCCGGAACGACAACCGCTGGGTAAGGCCGCCGAAATCGAGGAACAACTGCGTAGGCAGCGTGGTGCCAAGCTGCCCGAGATCGGCCAGGTGCAAGTGCCGCTGACCCAAGGATTCCAGCAACTCCCGCCCGATCACCCCCTGGTCACTGGCGACATGGTGCCAGTCGATAGCTCCAACGTCCACTCGGTCGGTTACGACCTGGAGCATCACCTGCTGTATGTGCGGTACCTCGATCCTGCCGGTCGGGCAGGCCCGCTGTACGGCTACCACGATGTCCGCCCGGAAGAGTTCCTGGATTTGCTCGATGCCCCATCCAAAGGCACTTGGGTGTGGGACAACCTGCGGGAACGCGGCACGGTGGCCGGCTACCGCAAGCCCTACTTCCTGGCCGGCGTCACCCGCGGTTACGTCCCCCGCCATGCCGTGTTGGCCCGCGTCGGCGGCCAGTTGGCTGAGGTCTTCCGGCCCCGGACTTCTTTTGTGGGCGGACGGTGGCTGGAGTCGCGTAAACCGCTGCGGGTGGTGCGGGTTCTACAGCCGGTCAAACCGCCGCGGACAGGCATCGCACAGGCCGGCTGAGCCGCTCAAGTGTCCCCTGTTTTGCAAGGGCGGTTGTTAGAATCGCACGTGATATGGTGGCATTCGCACAACTGTCCAAAGTGACTGAATTTCCCGAAGACCGCTTCCTCAACGTCGAGGGTGTGCCTGTCTTCGTGGCTCACAGCACGCAATTGTCGGATGGGCGAGAGGTCAGTTTCGGACGCGAAGAGCTGGCGGCGATTTGCGAAAACTGCAATCGCCGAATCCGGCAAACCGGGGACTACGCAGTCGTCACGCTTGGTCACACACCCCGGCCTGGAGAAGACCAGCCGATGCCGGAGGTAGTGGGGTTCGCCGGCCCGTTCCGCTTGGGCGAGTTCGCAGGCAAGCCAGCGATCCTGGCCGACTTCCACATCTTCAAAGAACACGAGGATGTCTTGAAACGGTATCCGCGCCGCAGCCCAGAGTTCCGGCTGGCCGAAGACCTGCGGCAGGTACATCTCGATCCGATTGCCCTGCTGGGAGCAGAGCCGCCGCGGTTGGATATGGGGCTGACGCTGCTTTACAGCGGCACCGAAGACGGGCTGCCGGTAGAGCGGTATGCCTTTGCGATGCCCAGCGGCAGCAACACGTTTGTTCCGGAGGTGATTTCCAAACGGTCCAAGAAGGAGGAATACGCGATGAATGAGGAACAACTAAAAGCCATCATCGAGGCGCTGGAGAAACTGGATTGGGTCCAGTGGATCAAGCGCAAGATGGCCGAGGAGGCGGCTACCGGGCAGCCGCCGCCGGAACCCGCCAACGAGCAATTGGCGGGGCAGCCTTCCGACAAGATCGACCCGGAGAAGGCCAAACAAATCCTGGAGGACGGCGAAGTGCACGGGAAACCACTTACCGAAGACCAGCGGAAGATGTTGGGGGCGGCGGCCAGTCGGGAACGTGACGCCGATACGGCGATGCGGGAACGTTACCGCCAACTCGAACAGCAGCTTGAACGGCAGAAGACCGAGGTGGAGGCCCTCCGGAAGCTGCTGGAAGAGGAACGGGCCGATCGTGTCAACGCCGAACGCTATTCGCAGTTGATGGCCCTGCGGCAGGTCTACGCCTTTGATCTGGACAAAGAGGCCGACCGCTGTCGCTACAGCCGGATGAACGACGAGCAGTTCCGCGATCACCTCCAGTTGATCCGCGAGAATTATCGACGCATCCCGGTCGGGGAGCGATTGCCGCCCCTGGGACAGGCGGTCGATCCGGACAGTCAGCGTGAGCGGTACTCGGAAGACGTTCGCCGCAAGGCCCTCCAGATCGCCCTGCGGCGACGCGAGGCCGGCGAAGCGGTCGATTTCGAGTCGCTCCTGGAACAGGTCCAAAAAGGACAGGTCAATTGAAGGAGGTTGATACGCATGGCGATTCTTAACTTCGTAGCCGGCGGCACGATTCATCCGTGCCGATTTGTGAAACTCACCGGGGCCAACCAGATTGGGCAGGCCACCGGAGCCACGGACGTGCCGATTGGTGTCTCCTACGAGGGCACACGCTCTTTTCCGTCGCAGGAAAGCACTCCTCCGGCGGCAACCACAAACGATCCGCTTGCCGTCTACTCTGTAGGCGAACAGTGTTTAGTGGAAGCAGGCGGCACTATCACAGTCGGCGACTTGTTGGAGTCTGACAGCAGTGGGAAGGCTGTGGCGATTGGGACTACTGGTACCCGGCACTACGCGGCTTTGGCCCTGGAAAGTGGCGTCGCCGGCGAGCGCATCCGTTGCCTTGTGCTCCCGCCTGTCAAGGTAAAGCTGAGCTAATCTGACGCAAATAAGGAGAGATGAACGATGCCAGTTGCACTTCCTGGAATGTCCAACACTTATGTCCCGGTCGCTCTGGCCGGCGACAAACTCCTGGTGGACTTCGCCCGCGACCCGAAACGCTTCAAGGTTTCCCGCTATACACAAGTGATTCCGGTGGAGAGGGACACGGGCTACTACCTGTACATCTCGCCGGAGGAAGCCGGGCGGATCGTTAACTCGGATGTCAGACGCTTCGTCTGGTACGACGGCGGCGACGCACCACGCCAGCACGCGGGCACGCAAGAGTTCGAGTTCCGCACCTACCGCACCACCCGCTACGCGTACGAGTTCACGCTCGGCTACAAGGCAGTGGAGCAGGCCACCTGGGACATCCTGGCCCGCCATGCAGCGGCGAAGGCCCAATTGGCGATGACCGTCCGCACGCAACGGGTAGCCGACGTGCTGTTCGACAGCACGAACTATCCGAGCGGGAACGTCATCAACGTCAACAGCGTTTATGGCGGCGGCTGGAACACCAGCGATCTGACCAGCAAGCGAATCCTGAGGTCGCTGAACGACGCCGCCGACAAAATCCTCGACGGCACCCTGGGCATGGTCACCAAAGACGACCTGGTACTGGTCATGGGCACCGGCGTGGCCAAGGCCATCGCCCAGGCCACCGAGATTCTGGAACTGCTGAAGTTCCAGGCCGGTTGGGACTGGGTGCAAGGGGCCACCAAGCGGACCAACGTCAGCTACGGCGTCCCCGAGCAACTCTACGGTTTCGATGTCGTGGTCGATGAAACCCGCAAGGTCACCACAGCGAAAAATGCCAGCAGCACCACCATCGCCAGCGTGCTTCCGGCTGACAAGGCAGTCTTGCTGGCCCGGCCCGGCGGGATGGAAGGCACGCCAGGCGTTATCAACTTCTCGGCCTGTTGTGTGTTTGCCAGGGAAGAGATGACCGTCGAGCAGAAAGACGACCCGGACAATCGCCGCGTCAACGGTCGGGTGGTGGAAGATTTCGACGTGCGACTGGTGGCCCCGGTGGCTGCGGTGCTGTTTACCAACGTGGTGGTCTGATGTGGGCGACAGTAGCCGACCTGATCGCACGCTGGGATCGGCGGCTCCTGGCCGATCTGGCCGGCGATGACGGCCAGCCAGAATCTGACCTGGAAAACAACGCCCGTATCCTGGCGGCATTGAAAGGGGCCTGCGGAGAACTGCGGGCCGCAGTGCTCAAGGGCCGCCGCTATCGGCCCGAAGACCTGGAAAATCTGTCGGAAGTCGATGCCGCTTACCTAAAAGACCTCGTGTGCGGCTTAGCCGTCTTGCGGCTGGCGGCCTGCCGAGTAACGACCTTGGGCACCGAAGTCTGGGAGGCCCTGCGAAAGGACCTGCGAGAACGCCTGGCTGAACTGGAACGCGGGGAAAGAATCTTCGCCACCGATCAGGCACAAGAGGCTGGATTGCCCAAAGCGGACGGCCCACGCTGGGCAGATTACACAGCCTTGAACCTGCTAGTAGACCGCTGCCGAGGTTACTATCCGCCGCGCAGTCAAGATTTGCCGCTTGGACGTTAGGAGCCACCCATGCCGATTGCAGTACAAGTGAGCGGCTTGGCCACGATCAAAGTCGGCCAAGAGGGCTGCACCGACCAGAACCTCAGTACGCTTGGCTACACCGTCAACGGCGTGCGGATTCGCACTGAGAGCTATTTCGACGAGGTTCACGGTGACGAATACGGCGGCGATGCCGGCCCGCCGATCGAATTGATCTACCTGGGTGAACGGGCTGTAGTCACCTGCGAGCTTTCCAAATGGGATGCCACCGTGGCCGATAGCATCGCAGCCCGACTACATGGGAAGACGCCGGGTAGAACCAAGGAAGAAGCTGGTGTTTCCTGGCCGGGCACGCCGGTGTTTGCTTCGACCAAGGCCTACCGCCTGGTGATTTCCGTCGGCGGCCAGAACCAGAAAGGCTTTGACTTCGCCCGGGCCGTGCCCCGCGAGCCGATCGAGATCAACAAAGGCACACGCCACAGTGTGCTGATGATTGTCTTCGATTGCTACCCGAATGCCTATGGCGTCGTCTTCAGTCCCTACCCGGCGAGCTGATGGACAGCATCTATTTCGTCGATCGCAACGGCGTGCATGAGATCGCCGGGATGCCGCCCGGCAACGGCCAGGCCATGGTACCGCACCTGGTCACCTTCATGGGCGTCACTGCCGGCGCGGGCCGCGTCTATCGCCCTTCGGATGAAGCACTCAAGGAATCCAGGGAGAATGCCCGCTACATGCGGGCCGACGCAGCGGTGATGGAATGCGTCGAGCTGCGGCAGCGGGCTGTGGCCCTGCTGGACTGGCGGATCGAGGTAGAAGACCGGTCGCCGCAATACCAACAGACCCGCGCTCTGCTTACAAAAATCTGCCGCCGCATTCCCCGCTTCACCCAGTACCGCGAAACGCTTCTTCAGGCCATCTGGTTTGGGCGGTATGCTGTCGAGAACGTCTTTGCCTGGGACTGGATCGACGGCCAGAAGCTAGTCAGCGTTTGCGGCTGGTGCCCAGTACACGGCGACAAACTAGTCTGGAAGCTGGACGCCCGCACCGGGCGGTTCCAGGAAGAGCCGGTCGGCATTCGCGTCTCTTCAGTCGGCATCACCACCCCGCACGTGCAGGCCTGGTTTGAGGAAAATCGCCAGTACATCGAGCCGACCGATTGGGGCATGGCATACTTTCCGCCCCCGGAGAAACGCGACCTGCTGGTGATCCACCGCCACCAGATCGAAGACGGTGAATGGGAGGAGCCGCGAAACGCCGGCCGTATCTTTGGGGTGGGCATCCGCTCGAAAATCTACTGGGTCTGGTACCAGAAACAGCAAGCCCTCCGCTGGCTGATGGAGTTCCTGGAACGGTCGGCCTTCGGCATCGAACTGTGGTACTACCCAGCGGGCAACCTTGAGGCCCGCGAAGAAACCTTTCGGTCTGCCACCCAGCGAGTAGGCACGGGCAAGAACGTGCTGCTGGTGCCCCGCCCGCCCGGCGGCGAAGGGATGCTCTATGGGGTCGAGCGGATCGAGCCGAGTATGTCTGGGGCCCAGGTGCTCAAGGAAATCCTCACTGAATATTTCGGCCACCAGATCAAGCGGTACATTCTGGGACAGACGCTGACGACCGAGGCCCACGCGACTGGGCTGGGTTCCAATCTGGCCAGCATCCACCTGGACACCTTCTTGCAGATCGTCCGCTATGATGCCGGCAACCTTCAGGAAACGCTCACCGAACAACTGCTGTGGCGGCTGATCCACTGGAATTGGCCCGGACTGGACCATCGACTGTTCCGCTTCTGCATCGAGACGGACCGGCCCGATGTGGGCCAGCGGCTGGAGGCGTTGCAGCGGGCCTTCCAGATGGGCTTGAAGATTCGCACCGCCGACCTGCGGGAACTGCTGGGCATCGACGGCCCGGCCGAGGGCGAAGAATACGTCCAAGACCCGAACTTCCGCCAACCGGCCCCCGGCCTGCTCAGTGTGGCGGACACTGCCCGGGTGCTCGGCTGAGCTGCTTTTTTCTTCGATAATACGCAGCCTGTCGGCAAGCCGCAGAACAGTAGCGACGTCGGCTCGTGCCGCTGATTCGCTTGCCGCAATGCTGGCAGCGGCTGACGACTCGGCGGCGCCGGGCAGCCAGAATCTTCGCAGCTTGCATGATGTCCATTCGCTGCTCCTTTTTCCGCTTCAGTCATGAGATTCCTTCTCTAAATATCTTAATGTCGAGAGCACTAGCCCCCCCAGATAAGTCCTCATGGAGCGAGCAGTGAGGTGTCGCAATATCGCCTCGGCGCTGCGTTTGTCGATTTTCCCCAGCAGGATGCACTTGCGGTTGCCGCTGCCGTCGACAAACACAATTTGCCAGTTGCCGTGACGGTCTTTGCGCAGAGTTGCCATGTCTTTCCCTCCTTCTGTGAAAATGTTGACTTACTCTTCTTCTGAATCTTCTTCTTCGCGCTCGAGCAGCCTGGCGACCAGATCGCGGACTTCGCGCTCAAGCGAGAGCAGTTGGTCGGTGGTATAGGGCACCGGGAGGTGGTAATGCGTATCGGGATTGAGCCGCCCAACCGTGATATCGATGTCGCTCGGAGAATAAGTGGGCGGAAGCTCGTGGTCGGAAAGCCGCAGCTTGGTGCTGCCGAACTCCCAATAGCGAGAGATCGATTTATTGGAATATTGCGGCCGGCGCCGAGCAACCTCGGTGATGATGTCGGACAGAAAATCGATCGCAAGAACTTGCTGTGCTCTTTCGAGCTTCCGCTCCTGTTCTTCTTCAGTTGCGAATTGCCGGGCCTTCGTAAGAGCCTCGATCGCTTCGAGGCCGCAAATGTGTTGCGCCTCGTAAATAATCGTGTCGATTGCGTCCCGCCTGGTTCGGGAAAGCTCGTCACAAAATTCTTTCCACGCGGGCTGGGCAGGCGAATAGTCCTCTTCGAGAGTTCGCTCGACTTCGGCCTCGGCGTCGGCGTCCTCGCCGCACTCCCACCGCACCTTCTCCAGCAGCAGTTCCCGAACTAGCTCGTCATCGGCCCCGCGGGCTGCTTGCTCCCACTTGGCAACCAGCTCAAGCGCTTCAAGGCAATCACTAATCACCTGGCTCGTCATTTTGTCGCTCCCTTTCCGCATCGTTCTTTTGTTATGCTAGCGTTATCGTCACAGTGTTATTGTAGCGTTATCGTCAGCCGCGTCAAGAGGGATTCACGCGATTTCCAGAAAAATTTTTTTCGGGCCAACGGCTTCAGCGAGCGGCTCGGCGCGCCAAGTGCGCGAAGGAAAAGGTCCTAACCCGGCGCTGTGGGTACTGACTGGCAAGCCGCCGGAGGCCGTAAACCCCCCCGCCGCCGCCGCCGGTGTCCCTTCTTTCGACCCACCGGCTGGTATCATGGCAGCAAGTATCGCTTGCTTGCTGCTGACAGGAAGGTTTTCTCTATGCTCGGACGGTTATGGCGTCGCTGGCGGCTCCGCCGCAGC
>Ga0308412_1000116_pt1 | contig 35841 bp, 27 predicted proteins | sample HotsprottomLayer_FD_202357 | JGI IMG/M metagenome (GOLD analysis project Ga0308412, IMG submission 202357) | Hot spring phototrophic mat microbial communities from Octopus Spring, Yellowstone National Park, Wyoming, United States -... | ecosystem: Environmental > Aquatic > Thermal springs > Hot...
GCTCGTGGTGGCGAACTTCTCCATGACTCATCTGGAACGGCTGCTGCGCGTGTGGCAGTGCGCTCGCGACAGCGGCCGGCAGCTGGTGGTGAACCCGAAAGACCTGTACCTGCTCCATGCGTGGCGAACCAGTGGGCGCGAGATGCCTCTGGAGGACGGCTCGCTGAGGCTGTATCAGGGCTTGGGCAAACCGCCCTCCGAGGCATGGGGAAAAACTCTGCATCAGCACTACGGCAACCTGTGCCTCACCGCGCAGGAGCTCGCCCGCTGCCCGCAGGATTATCTGTTGTGCTTCGGCTACTTCGACCTCAACGAGCTGCCGTACCTGAAGGTCTCGGATGGCGTGTGGATACAGTCCTTCAGCGAACCGATGACCGAGGAGCAGCGCATCGACGACGCCCGCCTGAACCGCTGGCTGCAACGCTTTGGCTTCATCCGCTACCCCACGCACGGCAACGCAGACGAGGAGAGCGTTCCGCTGCACGTCTCCGGGCACGCTTCGGGGGAGGAGCTGACACATGTGGTGGAGACCATCCGCCCCCGCAAACTGATTCCGGTGCATACGCAGGAACCCGCTGTCTTTTCGGAGCGGTTTTCGGGTATATGTGAAGTGGTGATTCCCGAAATCGGCAAGGAGATCGTGCTATGAAGATAGGCATCATGGCGGACAGCCACGACAACCTGCCCAAAATCCGCGCGGCGATGGAGCTGTTTGCGCGGGAGGGGGTGGGGCTTATCCTGCACGCGGGCGATTTCGTCGCGCCCTTTGCGGTGCGGGCGATGCACGGTGCGCCCTGCCGGGTGCTGGCGGTGTTCGGCAACAACGACGGCGAGCGCGTGGGGCTGGCGAAGGCGTTTGAAGCCATCGGGGAGGTGCATCCCCGCATCGCCACGGCGGAAGTGGACGGCAAGCGCATCGGCATGGTGCATCAGGACGAGCTGGTCGCGCCCATTGCCGCGGGCAACGCCTTTGACCTGCTGGTGTACGGGCACACGCACCGTCTGGACATCCGCCGCGAAGGGCAAGCGCTCATCATCAACCCCGGCGAGCTGGGCGGCTGGCTTACCGGTAAATGCACCCTCGTCACCATCGACACCCAACACATGGAGCCAAAAGTGTGGGAGGTATAGGGACTTTCAGGCTACTGGAGTAGCCCTACCCTGCGGGTTCCTTACGTCCTATCGTTTGACACCTCAGCGCTGATTGCTTGTCCCCTGCTAATTCATAGCAGCGTGCAGCATCAGCCAGCCGGTTTGCCTGCTCGTAACAGGCAGCCGCTTTAATGTAGTCAGGAACCTGCTCGTAGCAAAAACCTGCGTCCCAGAAACGGCTGACTTTCTCATAACAAGCGGCTGCCTCCATATATTGTCTGGCATACATATAGCACACTGCGGCATGAGCATATTCACCAGTTACCATGTAGCACCGCCCCGCTTCTGAATAACTACCCGCCTCCTTCAAGCATCGCGCTGCATCTCCATAATTGCCCGCCTTCTCGTAGCACCGACCCGCATCCGCATAGCTGCCCGCCCACTCGTAGCACCGACCCGCGTCCGTATAACTGCCCGCCTGCTCGTAGCGCCACCCTGCGTCGGCATACATCTCTGCCTGCTCATACCACTGCGCGGCTTTTAGCGTTTGACCCTCTTGCTCTGCCTGCTTAGCCCAACAACGGGCGGCTGATTTCTTGTCCCCTGCCTGCTCGTAGCACCGCCCTGCGTCGGCATACCTGCCTGCCTGCTCGTAGCACCGCCCTGCGTCGGCATACCTGCCTGCCTGCTTGTAGCACCACCCTGCGTCGGCATACATCTCTGCCTGCTCGTAGCACCGCCCTGCGTCGGCATACCTGCCTGCCTGCTCGTAGCACGACCCTGCGTCGGCATACCTGCCTGCCTGCTTGTAGCACCACCCTGCGTCGGCATACCTGCCTGCCTGCTCATACCACTGCGCGGCTTTTAGCGTTTGACCTTGCTGCTCTGCCTGCTTTGCCCAACAACGGGCGGCTGATTTCTTGTCCCCTGTCTGCTCGCAGCACCGCCCTGCGTCGGCATACATCTCTGCCTGCTCGTAGCACCGCCCTGCGTCGGCATACCTGCCCGCCTGCTCGTAGCACCGCCCTGCGTCGGCATACCTGCCTGCCTGCTCGTAGCACCGCCCTGCGTCGGCATACCTGCCTGCCTGCTTGTAGCACGACCCTGCGTCGGCATACCTGCCTGCCTGCTCGTAGCACCGCCCTGCGTCGGCATACCTGCCTGCCTGCTCGTAGCACCGCCCTGCGTCGGCATACATCTCTGCCTGCTCGTAGCACCGCCCTGCGTCGGCATACCTGCCTGCCTGCTTGTAGCACCGCCCTGCGACGGCATACCTGCCTGCCTGCTCATACCACTGCGCGACTTTTAGCGTTTGACCCTCTCCTGCCTGCTTTGCCCAACAACGAGCAGCTGACTCGGTGTCCCCTGCCTGCTCGTAGCACCGCCCTGCGTCGGCATACCTGCCTGCCTGCTTGTAGCACCGCCCTGCGTCGGCATACCTGCCTGCCTGCTTGTAGCACCGCCCTGCGTCGGCATACATCTCTGCCTGCTCATACCACTGCGCGGCTTTTAGCGTTTGACCTTGCTGCTCTGCCTGCTTTGCCCAACAACGGGCGGCTGATTTCTTGTCCCCTGCCTGCTCATACTGCTCGGCTGCTTGCGCGTAACGGGACTTCTGCTCATAGAAGCATGCTGCGTGGGCATGCATGCCTACTTGCTCATAGCATTCAGCTGTATCATCAACACTATGCTCTCTACAGCCTACCTTAGGAAGCAACGGGGACCGGCGCTCCGCATAGACAATATGGAGACAATGTAACGCGCGCGTGCAGGCAACGTACAGGTGATTTCTATGTAGCGGTATTTGTGCATTGTAGTTATCCGCAGAACAGTTATAAATAATCACAGCGTCGAACTCAAGACCTTTTACGGTGCCAATGGTAGCCACGAAAGCTCCTACAAGTTGGGTTTCAGAGTCTAGCGCAAGCCGAGTTACTTGTCCGCCGGCTTCCTCGGCAATCCGGTCAGCCTCCTCGTCAGTTCGGCATATCACGCAAACGGAACTGTAATCAGAGCGCAGCTTTCTTGCTAGAGCTTGAACATAGGCATCCATCGCCTCTTTGTTTGGAAACCCGACGACACACGGAAGGTTGCTGCTGTGTCGGACCGGCTGTACACCTAGCGAGCGGGCTAAGATATTATGAGCAAAACTCATGATTTCTGCTGTAGAGCGATACGTGTAGGTGAAAGATGATACATGTTCAACTCCAAGTATAGAGGCGATTTCATGTGGTTCGACAGACGCGGTAGGTACAAGAACTTGGTTGAAATCACCGCAGACAGTAACCCAGGCTTCAGAGGGTAGGTGGGGGCGTAGACATTCGTAGTGTAGGGGAGACAGGTCCTGTGCCTCGTCAATCACAATACACGTTGGATGTCCGAGTTCTTTGGGCAATTGCGAGACGGGAAATACCATGCTGGCGATGTATAGAAGGGGGGCGACGTCTTCCCACGGGAGCAACTTCTCTTGGTCTAGCCATCGCAGGCTATTATGAACACTCGTTTCCAAAGTTGTATACCCCTCCCCAATCCTTTCGCGCAATTGCTGCCTGATTTCGTCATCTAACCAAAATTGCCGGAAAAGGGACAAAGGATTCCATTCAAAATAGCATTGCTCGTAAAGAGCTAAAAAAAGATTTCTGATTCGACCATTGGTCTCCTTGTCAGAAGTGACTCTTTCAGAAGTGACTCTTTTCAACAAACCAAGAATACCGTTAGGTGACAGTTCACTGACGGAGTGTTCGCGGAGTGTAACGTTTTTGAAAAAATCATCATACTGCTCCTCTTTAATGAGACATCGGTACATGGATAGCCAATCATGGGCTCTTTGGAAGCAGTCCTTCGCCAAACCATAGTCGCCCGCCCTTTCGTAGCAAATACCTGCTTCGGCATACTGCTGGGCGCGTTTATACAACTCAGCTGCGCGCTTAAGGTCGCCAAGCCGCTCGTAACAGGATGCTGCGTAGGTCAGATAACCACCCTTCTCGTAGCATTGCGCAGCCTTTGGGATGTCCCCTGCCAACTCATAATGGCGTGCAGCCTCCGAGAAGCTGTTTTTTTGTTCGGCTTCACGGGCTCTGCGCAGGTGTTGCGAGATTGTATGGCTACTCGGCGAGGTAGGGACGTTAGCCCCCTCGCTTATTGAAGGCACATTAGGTTTTCGTGGTTCTGCCGGCTTACCACATTGTTCGGCTTTGCGTAGGTATTCTTTCTGACTGCTCTGGTCGCCCTGCGCATGTTTGTACTGTGCGATCTGCCTGTAAATCAGCGCTGCCTCCGAATACTGCTGCGCTCTTTCATAACACTGCGCCGCCTTATCTGAGTAACGTTCCCAGCTGCTCTGGTCGCCCTGCGCATGCTTGTACTGTGCAGTTCGTGAGTAGTATCGTGCCCTGCAGCGAAAAGAATCAAATACCCTGCCTCCCCTGTAATAGAGGCACGCTGCTGCGACATAATTGCCCGCAGCCTCATGGCATTCAGCGGCTGATGAGAACCAAGACATCTCTTGAAAGTACAACGCTGCCAGCTCGCCGTTGCCATGGGCGATGTACCACTGCGCTCGGCACCGTTTAACTGCAGCTGGCTCTCCCACTTTTTCATAAAACAGTTCAGCGCGTCTGTAATCGCCGTCTGCCTCGTAGCATTGGGCGATCGCAGTGAGTAGGCTTTTGTTCGGTTCCGGGCATTCGTCTAACGTGCGACGGTAAATCCTGATGGCGTCTTTAATTTTACCTGCTTGTCTATAGCAGTCACCTGCTCGTTCGTTGAGTCCAATTTGCTCGTATAAAGCTGCGGCAATTGCGTGCTCTTCGCGCATTTCAAGCGATTTTGCCCAGCACTGCAAAGACGACTGTTTGTCATTTGCGTGCGCATACAACACCGCAGCGAAATCAAAAATATCTGAAGCTTTCAGTATGTCAGCCGCGTCGTGGTGGCGCCGCTTGTAGATGTAACTCTGGGCGATAAGACGCAGAGTTTGTTCAAGAATGCCGTTGCCCTCGCCTTGATTCTTTACATACTTATAAGCATCTATTAATGAAGATAGCCTACCGGGCGAAGCTTCCCTCCCCCGATTAGGCTGTTCTACCCATTCGATGATATGTAAAACGAGACGTTCCGTAACTTGTTGTGCATGTCTTTGAATAAACTCCGGAACCAAGTCCTTCCATAGAAGTGAGTTTTTAATCTGCGAACCGACGAAACCTTGTAGTGCATCAAATGCACTGGACAGAAGACGGCTTTGATAAGAACTCGGTGTTTCCACCCTGTACAATTTACCGTCAGGCGTCTGCTCCAAGAGTTCATTCGCAGCATCGATAAACAAGTCAGCGAAGGCAACAGCTCTTGGTGGTGATTCGTACAGACTTGGTAGCACACTGTTGACATAACAAGCGAAAAGTCTGCTTGGTGACAGTAAAAGCACGTCGGCTGTTCTTCGTTTTTCACCAGATACGATAGGGGAATGCCGCATCTCATACAGCTGATAAGCTATACGATGGAGCGCCACGACCGTTTTCCCGGTTCCTGCCGCCCCAATAATCAACATGCGCCTCGATGGATGCCGGATGACCGCGTCTTGGTCAGCGGCAATCGTACGCACGATGTCTCGCAGGTATCCAGCCGTTTGGCGGTTAAGGATGTCGTGAAGAAACTGGTCGCTGTGTGATGCCATCAGTAGATGCTGCAGTTCGGCAAGTTCCTGTTCGACGTATCGTTCAGGATTATACTGATTCTCCACAATTTCCAAGTCTACCGACCAAGCGAACGTTCTTCGCAAAAGGACTTCCACGTTAACGCGGCCATCCGGGCAGGAATAGCAGACTTTGCCTAGTCCACGCTGATAGTAAAGTTGGCATATCGGTGCACGCCAGTCGTGTATTAGGATCTCACCGCCAGTATAGGGCTGAAAACCGACTTTACCAATGTAGATACGCTCTGGTTCTTCATGCGATTCGTCGAACAGGACGTCGATACGTCCGAAGTAAAGAGGACGTTCGTCCAAAAGTTGCTGCAATTCTCTGGTCTCTTTCAATTCAAGCTGTTGAACCACGAAATCAGCGTGGCTCATCTCCGGCAGTGGCGTGCGTTGCCAATGCAAGATCCTTTCGGTTAGTGCTCGAATGTAATCTTGGAGCCGCTCGAGCACGAATAAGTGACGTGTACGCTCGTATTCCAGGCTGATAGTCTCACGCATAGCTATTCACCGTATAGTGATGTTTGTTTTATTAATAGTGCCTATGAGCGGGTAACACTCACTGCATTGGCTACATCAGTGAGAACAATCCCCTTCAGCCGTTTCATCCCAAGCCCTTTCGCCGACGAGTTGCCGCCTGTCAGCTGCCCCAGGCCTTGGGCGATTTCACGCGTGGGCAGTCGCTTGTTTCGGATTTTCTTCAGCACGCGGCGGTGCATCACGACAGACGCGCGCGTCACTGTGAACATCCCCTTTCAGACAACATGATGTCATATTGTAGCATGGGTGCAGAATCGACGCAATACCTGATTTTGCGGTGATTATTCACGTGCTGGTAAATTGGGGTATCGTAAATACCAGCCCAACGCCCAGAGGATAGGGACAACCATGCGACCGTTGTTGCGACTACCCATCGTCAAACCCGAGGCCTTCCAAATCCCCAAATCCTGCCCTTACCCACCGTGCAAAGGAAAGTCCTTCATTCCATGGCAGCGAGTGCCCAAACGACTGCGCGACACGCAGTATCCACAAATACAGGGAGGGTGCTGGTGGGGAGCGTATAGACGGCACGAACAACGGTTGCGAGCGTGCGATAGGTTGGTGGGTGAAGGAGCGTTATCGGACGATGCTTGGTTATAGGCGTGTGGAGAGTGCGGAGGGGGTGAGTCGGTTATTGGCGTGGTGTGGGAGCAAGTTAGGTAGTGGTGGAGCGGACTTGGGGGAGTTGCTGGGGTAAGAGAAGCGGGGTTAATGGTAGTATGTTTGTTATGGCTATCCCACCGAATTTTGAACAGTCACGTTCGCCAGGCGAATCGCTTCGCTGAAATCGCCCTCGTCAAGGGCATCTGCTGCGCTAAGCGGGACTGCTTTGGCGGCTGTCGGCTTCTGAGGCGGGAACGTCCACGGCTGCAGCCAAACCACCGCGGTTAGGGGAACCAGAACCGTCACACGGAGACGCAGGGCATGAGGGAGACTGTTCCTTCACCTGGAGGGCACTATTAACGCGTTCGGGGGCTGGAGACGACGAGAAGCCGCGCGCAAGAGCCAGCGCATCAAGCTCTGCAAAACGAGGATGGTATCGTACATCGCTTGCCTCCGAGATCGCCGCAGATGGGATTCTCTGGGCGACAGGACATATCAACCTATCCATCGAAATAATAGCAAACGGGATGCTATCCGTCAAGACTGAGGAGAGAGGCGATGCCTGACCAACTGATAGCTGGAAACTGGAAGATGCACGGCACGGTGGCGTGGTCGCTGGCGCTGGTCGAAGAGTTAAAACACCGCAATCTGGGCGCGCTGAACGCCGAGGTGTGCATCTGCCCGCCTTTTACCGCGCTGTATGCGGTGCATCAGGCGCTGCGCGGCACAGACATCAAGCTGGGTGCGCAGGATGTGTTCTGGAAGGATGAGGGTGCATACACCAGCCAGATTGCCCCACCGATGCTGACCGAGCTGGGCGTGAGTTACGTGATTATCGGACACTCGGAGACGCGGGGGCGTTTCGGGGTGCCGGAGCCGGACTTCACCGACGAAATCCTGCGGCACTTCGGTGAGAACGATGCCACCGTCAACCTGAAGGTGAAAGCGGCGTTGCTGCACGGGTTGACGCCCATCGTGTGCGTCGGCGAGACCCTCGCCGAGCGGCAGGCTGGAAAGACCGATGCCGTCATCACCGCGCAGGTGAAGCGGGACATTGAGGGGCTGGATCCCGCGGAGGTGGGCTGTCTGGTATTCGCTTACGAGCCGGTGTGGGCGATAGGCACTGGCGAGGTGTGCGACGCGCCGGAAGCAAACCGGGTGTGCGCGCTGATTCGCCGAATCGCCACCGAGGTCTGTGGGGAGGAGGCCGTACGCACCCTGCGCGTGTTGTATGGCGGCTCGGTGAAGCCGGACAACGCGCACGATTTACTGCAACAGCCTCACATCGATGGCGCGCTGGTGGGTGGTGCCAGCCTCAACGCGGCTTCCTTCGCGGAGATTGTGTCACACGCGCACAGGATTGCGGAGCATCGCAACAACGGCGCGTAAACCTTGTCAACGGGGGCGTTTTGCGGTATAATCCTGCTGTGCAGGAACGTCTGCCCCCGTAGCTCAGCAGGATAGAGCAACTGCCTTCTAAGCAGTGGGTCGGAGGTTCGAGTCCTCTCGGGGGCGCCAACTTATTGCTTTTGCGGTGGCGGCTGTAGCTCAGCTGGTCCAGAGCGCCTGACTGTGGCTCAGGAGGTCGTGGGTTCGAATCCCATCAGCCGCCCCATGTTGCTATTCGAGCAGCCCCAGAAACCGCTCGTACGCCGCATCCCACGCCTGCGTGTCCGTCGGCGTGTACTCCACAATCTCGCTGGAGCGGCGAAGCAGTTCACGCCCCTCGGTGATGCCCTTCAGTTCACCCATCGCCATCATCTGCAACATTACGTTACCCGCCGCGGTGGCTTCCACCGGACCTGCCAGTACCGGACGGTTGCACGCATCGGCGGTAAACTGGCATAGCAGGCGGTTCTGTGTGCCTCCACCTACCACATGAATCACTGATAGACGCTTGCCCATCAGGCTCTCCAGCTGCTCCAACACCCACCGGTAGCGCAGCGCAAGGCTCTCCAGACAGCACCGCACAAACTCGCCCGGCTCCTGCGGCGCGGGTTGCCCGGTTGCTTCGCAGTACTCGCGGATGGCGGTCAGCATATTGGGCGGGTTCAGGAAGCGGCGGTCGTCGGGGTCGATCACCGCGCGGAAGGGTTGCGCCTCTGCCGCCAGCTGCGTGAGTTGCTCGTAGGTATACTCCTGACCTTCACGCGCGTATGCACGCCGACACTCTTGCACCAGCCACAGCCCCATGATGTTTCGCAGAAAGCGGATAGTGTCGTTGACGCCGCCCTCGTTGGTGAAGTTCAGCGTGCGCGTGTGCGCGTTAATCAGCGGCTCAGACAGCTCCACCCCCATCAGCGACCAGGTGCCGCTGCTGATGTAGGCGAAATCGCTTCCCAACGCGGCAGGAACCGCCGCCACCGCCGAAGCCGTGTCGTGGCTGCCCGGAGCCACTACCTCTACGTTCGCTGCGCCCGTTTCCTCCGCGACCGCTTTGCGCAGTTTGCCTAGGCGCGTGCCCGGCGGCACAATCTCCGGCAGGAAGTGCGTGGGTAACCCTACGTGTCGCAACAGGTCTATCGCCCACTCGCCGGTGCGTGCGTCCATCATCTGCGACGTGCTGGCAATGGTGCGCTCGCTCACCTTCGCCCCGCTCAGCCAGTAGTGGAACAGGTCGGGCATCATCAGTATCCTGTCCGCCAATTCCAGCAGCCCCGGATGCTGTTGCTGTACCGCCACCAGCTGGTACAGCGTGTTGATGGGCATGAACTGGATGCCGGTGGCGTCATAGATGGTATCCGCCCCCACCATCGACTGCACGCTCTCCATGATGCCGTCCGTGCGGTGGTCGCGGTAGTGTACCGGGTTGGTCAACAGCGTGCCGCGCGCATCCAGCAGCCCGAAGTCCACGCCCCACGTATCCACTCCTACCGAGCGCACAGCATCGCCAAACTCCCTCACGGTCAGCGTGATACCCTGCAGGATTTCCGCATACTGGCGCAGCACGTTCCAGGTGAGCGCATCGGGCAGGCGCAGGGGCGTGTTGGGGAAGCGGTGCAGGGTTTTCAGTTCCAGTCGCTGTCCGTCATATATCCCAGCGACGGCGCGTCCGCTCTCCGCGCCCAGATCGAAGGCGATGTAAACCTGTGCCGACACGGCCTCTTGCGACCTCCTTACCACCAGATGGTTCGTGGAATCTCTTCGTGGAACAGGCGGGGAATCCTGCAAAGGTTTCCACAATGCCCCGCTGCGTTCCGCCTGAACAGCGTCGTCGCACGGGGTTGCCATTCGGATATCGGGGCGGCAACAGTGGACTGGCTAGCTCAAGGTAGTCTGACCACTCGAAGTTCATTCAAACTCCACGTGAATACACAGCTTTCCCTGCGCCCTATCGCTTGCCTCAAGCCACCATTCTTCATCAAAACGCTCCAGCCTTGCGAGTGCTTCATCTACCGGAAGACCTGTCCGGATGAACGCGAACAGCTCGCGATCGTTCTCCGCCTCTGGCTCCGTGATGACTTCAAGAACTACGGACGAGAACGTCTCAAACTATTCCGCAATCTTGCCGTATGCCTCCACGAGTAGCGGAAGCAGGAACGAGTGCTTCTGAAGAAATTGCAGCACCTCGTGGCGGTTTCTGAAAAGGTAGTATTCCTCTACTGCTGCCAGCAACTCGCTGGTCTCGGCACAGGTAATCGGCGTCGGGGTATAGTGTCTCATCCCCACATTGTGCCTCCCGGAAGTTTTTCTCCGACTCCTGAGCGTGGCTTCACCGTAATCCCAGTTTGGCTAAGCGAGCGCGGATTGCCCCTGGCGTCCTCTGGTGCTGGGAAGCCAACTCTGCGATGCTTGACCCTTGCTCATAGCTCTTGCGCAGTCGCTCGTCTTCGTCGAGAGACCAGCTCTTATACGCTTGCGAGTATCTCTGCCTCACACGGGAAACGGATGATACACCGTCATCGGCAGACGACATCCGCTTCCGCGCTGGCTCTGCGGGCATCGTTTGGAAAAACCTTAGCGCCTGTTGAAAGCCCTCCGCAAACGCTCGCAGGTGCTCCTCAAAAATCATGACTCTGTGGTGTTCATAAGTTCGCCCGTTGTGTCGAGACTCGCTGATAACGAGATACTTAGTACCATCCTCCGTACTCTTCGCGTCGAAGAAATACGTGCGTGAACCAGCGCATACACGTTGCGAAAAAAGCTCGTTGCGGTCGTCGCTTTCCATCGCGCATCCCTGAATCTTGGACTGACAGATATCTGTTTGCAGCATATCATATCTTTCACCAAACTGCAACCCTCGCCCATTGATTCCGTTCGCTGTTTCCCGTAAAATAAGGCTGGGATGGACGAATGGGCAACGCTCAATGAGGCGCAACGAGAAGCGGTAACGCATGGCGAGGGACCGCTTCTCATTTTTGCGGGTGCGGGCAGCGGCAAAACGCGCGTGCTGACCATGCGCATCGCCCACCTCATCTCTGCCAGAGGGGTGTCGCCTCGGCGCATCCTCGCGGTGACCTTCACCAACAAAGCCGCCAACGAGATGCGCGAACGCATCGAGCGACTGGTCGGCTCAGCGCAGGTGCAACAGATGTGGGTGGGCACGTTCCACGCCACCTGCGCGCGCATCCTGCGCGAAAGCGGACGCCCTATCGGCATCGACCCCGAGTTCGTGGTGTTCGATGAGGACGACCAGCTCAGCGTGGTCAAAGAGGTACTGCGCCTGCTGGACATCGACGAGAAGCGCTTCGCGCCGCGCTCCATCCTAAACTTCATCAGCCGCGCGAAGGAGAAGCTTATCCCCCCGCACCTGTATACGCCCGTAGATTACTTCACCCAAATCGTGGGTAGGGTGTATCCGCATTATCAGGAGCGGCTGGAAGCGTGCCACGCTCTGGACTTCGACGACCTGCTGATGAAGACGGTGCAGCTGTTTGAAGAGCATCCCCACGTGCTGGAGCGCTACCAGAAACGGTTTCTGCATGTGATGGTGGACGAGTTTCAGGATGTGAATCGCGCGCAATACCGCATCGTGAAGCACTTGAGCGCGTTGCACCGCAACCTGTGCGTGGTGGGCGATGACGACCAGTCCATCTACTCGTGGCGCGGGGCGGACGTGAGCATCATCCTTTCGTTTGAGCGCGACTTCCCCGACGCGCACATCGTGAAGCTGGAGCAGAACTACCGTTCCACCCAGCCCATTCTGGACGCCGCTTTCCACGTGGTGGAGAAGAACCTGCACCGCGCGCCCAAACGGCTGTGGTCGGAACGACGCGACGGACTGCCCATCACCGTGACGGAAGTGCAACACGAGCGGGAGGAAGCGATGGTGGTGGCGCAGCACATCGCGCTGAGCGTGCAGCAGCTGGGGCGCAAGTACGGCGATTTCGTGGTACTCTACCGCACCAACGCGCAGTCGCGCACTTTTGAAGAGGTCTTCCTGAACTACCGTATCCCCTACCAGATAGTGGGCGGGGTGCGCTTCTACCAGCGCAAAGAGGTCAAAGACGTCATCGCCTACCTGCGGGTCATCCAGTCCCCCAGTGACGATGTGAGCCTGCTGCGCATCATCAATGTGCCCGCACGCGGCATCGGACTGCAGACCGTTGACGCTATCCGCCAGCTGGCTGCCGAGCTGGGAATCAGCTTGTGGGAGGCGATTGAGCATCCAAGCCTTTCGAACCGCCTGACCCAACGTGCTTACGGTGCGGTGTCTCAGTTTCGCGAGTTGATACACAAGCTGCGTGCCCTGCGCGATACAGTGTCCGTCACTTACCTGCTGAACGAGGTGCTGAAGCGCACCGACTACCTGCAGCGTCTGGGCGATACGCGCGACCCTGAGGTACAATCTCGGGTGGAGAACGTGCGCGAGCTGCTCACCGCCACGCAGCAGTTCGACGCCAGCCCCGAGGCGGAACGTGGGCTGGCAGGTTTTCTGGAGGGCGTGGCATTGGTGGCGGATGTGGACTCGCTGCAGGAGGACAGCGACCGCGTCACACTGATGACCGTGCACGCTGCCAAAGGACTGGAGTTCCCCGTGGTGTTTCTGGTGGGCATGGAGGAGGGGCTTTTCCCGCACATGCGCTCCATCAACGATGACCCGAACGTGGAAGAAGAGCGTCGCCTATGCTATGTGGCTATCACCCGTGCGAAAGAGCGGGTACATATCCTTCACGCCCGCCTGCGCAGCGTGTTCGGCACGACCAACAGCATGTTCGAGTCGCGCTTCCTGCACGACATCCCCGAGGGACTGAAGGTCTACTGGAGTCCTACCGAGCTGGCGCATCCGCTTCCATCCGCACCTTCCGCCCGCCCCACCGCACCAAAACCTGCCGAAGCCTATCGGATAGGGCAGCGGGTGCGACATCACAAGTTCGGCGAGGGCGTCATCATGAAGTGCGAATCGCAGAAGGATGACCATCTGTTGACGGTGGTCTTCCCCAATGCAGGCATCAAACAACTGCTGGCATCGATGGCGAAATTGGAGAAACTGTCTTGAGGTGAACAACGTCTATGCGTTTGGGAATATTCAAAGGCATCCTGCAGAAGGTAGATACGCTCCTGACAGGGCGTGGTAAGGTCGACGAAGAGTTGTTCGAGGAGCTGGAGGAGGTGCTACTGACCGCCGACATCAACGTGCATACGACCATGCAGGTGCTGGATGACCTGCGACGAGCAGTGCGCGAACAGCGGCTGAAGGAACCCTCCGAAGTGAAGGCGGTGCTGAAGCAAAGCCTGCTGGCGTCCCTGCAATCCAACGGCAACGCGCGATTGACCGTCTCGCCCGAACCGCCAACGGTTTACCTGTTCGTGGGCGTCAACGGCGTCGGAAAGACCACCTCTATCGCCAAGCTGGCGTATCGCCTACGGCAGCAGGGCAAGAGCGTGATACTGGCAGCGGGTGATACCTTCCGCGCCGCCGCCATCGACCAGCTGGAAGTGTGGGCGCAGCGCGTGGGCGCGATGCTCATCAAGCATCGGGAGGGGGCAGATCCCTCCGCCGTGATTTACGATGCCATCGCCGCCGCGCGCAGTCGCGGTGTGGACTACGTTCTGGCGGATACGGCTGGACGGTTGCACACCCGCTCGAACCTGATGGAAGAGCTGAAGAAGGTGTACCGCGTCACCGAAAAGGCGCTGGGACGTGCCCCCGATGAGGTGTTACTGGTGCTGGATGCCACCACCGGGCAGAACGCCATCCGCCAGGCACAGGAGTTCCTGCAGGCGGTGAAAGTGACGGGCATCGTGCTGGCAAAGCTGGACGGCACGGCACGCGGCGGAGCGGTTATCACCATCCACGACGAACTGAAAGTGCCCATCAAGCTTGTTGGGGTGGGAGAGAAGCCGGAAGATATCGAAGATTTTGACGCAGAAGAGTTTGTCTCTGCGCTATTGAATAATGAGTGACGGAAAAAGAACAGAGGTGATGTCTTTGATAGAACATGATGATGACTTTTCGCAGTGGTGCGACCCGCTGACGCAGCTCCCCTTGCAACATGTGGTGCGTGATTGGAGCATCGAGAAGCTGCGCAGCGGACACGAAATTTGTATCATCTTTTTCGACATCGACGATTTTGCACTGTTCAATAGGCTTTATGGTCATATGTCTGGTGACCGCCTGTTGGAAAAGGTCGGGCGTATCATCGCGGAAGAGCTGGATTCCCACCTGTCGATAGCCTGTCGCCGTGGCGGCGACGAGTTTGTGGTAGCGACGTTACATACGCCTGACGAAGCCCAACAGTTGGCTGTTCGTATCGCTCGAAAGGTGGAGGAGATATGGTTGCATGGAGTGAGAAAAAAGGTTTCTGTGTCCTATAGCGTGTCCGTTGGGCGACGTAGCGACGAGCGCGAAGACTTACACTACGCGGCAACGGTCGATAACCCTCTGCTCCGCGCCAGCCGTTTGTGTATGCAACACACTCCACCATAGTGGCGATAACTGAACCCCGGTTTTGAACTGTGGGGGATGAACCATAGCAGCAAACATCCTTACAGGTTTACGAAACCGTTTTAGTCGAACTATTTTCCGGGATTGAAAGACCCGTACTTGTACCGTAGCATCGTATGTGGGAAAGTCGTACACTAGCTGTGTAAGGGCTTGTTGAGTCAAACTGTGTGATGCGTTTGGGAATCTGCCAAGAGGTAGGGATATGCATGAACCCATCCGTTTAGTGGCGAATGAGAAGAATCAGCCGTCACATAGCGGCGACAGTCTGACAAAGAAGGTGATTTCCATGAGACGTCTCGGTGATATTGTCACGACGCCACCGAGATGGGTGAACTCGCGACATTCGTTAGAAGTTGCGGTCGCCCTAATGGAGAGGTTCCAATTAGATGTTTTGCCGGTTGTGGACAACGATGTGGTCGTGGGTGCGGTCGACGCTCGACAACTGCTCTTTGCTGACCCTTCTTCGAAGGTAGCCGATGTCATGCGTCGAGATGTGCTGCTACTGCAGGGTCAAACACCTGTTCGTGCCGCTGCGATGATTATGGCGCAAAACGGGCAGGATGTGGCTTTTGTCGTCGAAGATGACGAACTCGTAGGGATGGTAAAACTCATCGAATTGGTGCCAGAGATCTCACGTTCGTACGATCCGCTGACTCAGCTTCCATGGCAGGACGCGCTGCGTGAATGGAGTATCGAGAAGCTGCGCTCGGGACACGAAATCTCCATCATCTTCTTCGATATTGACCGCTTCGGTCAGTTCAATAAGAACTACGACCACGTAACGGGCGATCGCGTGCTGGAACAGGTGGCACGCACCATCGAGCGCGAGCTAGAACCCGACGAAACGGTTCTATGCCGTTATGGTGGTGACGAATTCGCGGTAGCGACGCTCTACATGCAGGACGAAGCCCAGCAGCTCGCTGCGCGCATCGCCCGAAGGGTGGAAGAGATCCGGATGCCCTCGGTGCGCGAGACCATTACAGTCTCGTATGGCGTGTTTGGCGGGCGGCGCACTCGCGAGCGGGAGGATGTGCACTACGCGGCAACCGTGGATGACCTGATTACCCGCGCCAGCCGGCTCTGCCTGCAGATGAAACAGCGCAAAGGCACTTTGGCGACGCTGCAGCTGCCCCTGTTTACCGCAGAAGCGGAAGAACGCCCAGAGCCGCGCGTTCAGGTGACAGGTATCAGCTACGTGGCTCAGGGCAAAGAAGCCGAAGCGAGTGTGGAACTGACCTTAGGAAACAGCCGTGTTTCGAGACAGATGCGTGGCGATGTTAAACAGCCCTCGGAAGAGCTCATGGTTCAAGCCGCTCTCGAGGCTCTCACTGCTCTCATGCCGAGCATAGGCACTATCCAGATTCGGCACGTGTCCAAAGTCTCGGTAGACATGCAGGGTAGGGGGGAGAAAGCGGAAGGGGTGGTAGCGGTCGTGGAGTGGCAAACAGGGACGGATACTCAGTTGTTATCGGGTCTGGCATTGGTACGGGACAATGTCTATCGCGCAGCGGTCAATGCCTTGCTCCACGCGCTGAATCGTCCCCTCTCTCGCCACCTTGTTGCACCAGAGATATCACCCGCCAACTGAAAAATGCCAATCCCGTCATCGCCATGCCGAAGCAAAGCACGACCATCCCTGCGCTGAAACTCAACGCCCAGCTAGCCCCTGCCGCGCCGCCAAGGAAGGCTCCTGCTCCCAACCATCCCTCCTGCGACCACTTGGGTGCGCTTCGTCGAATGCTCGCAATCGCGGCTAGCATCGCCATCGGTAGCATCAACCACAGCGAAAGCCACAAAGCGCTATGAGGCGCAACCCCCGCCAATATCAGCGCAGGCACCAGCACATATCCTCCACCAAGACCAGACATGCCCCCCAGTAATCCCGCTAGCCCACCGCTCACAGTCACAACGAGCCATGTACTTTGTGGGGGACGGGCAATGCGTGCCCCCACTGCACGGAACACCCCGTCAGACAGCACGGGATGGGCTTGCCATGCCATTCCTGCCCCCACTGCCATCAGCAGCAGGAGCAGATATGCCTGCAGGGAGATGCGCCAGCGACGGGGGAACATCGCATTGCCCACCAGTCCCCCCAAGATGTAGGCTCCCCATAGCACCATAATCAGCGACTGGAAGGAGAGTTCCTGGCTAAACGTTAACAGCGCGCCCACGCAAGCGCACAGTGTAGTCATCCAGCCAGCCGCCGTCGCTCGCTGCGGGGAAAAACCCAGTAACGTTCCGCTGATGGGCAGGAAAACCGCCAGAAAGCCGAGGCTGGTCAGCCCATACAGCGCACCCAACGCCCAGCCCAGTACCAGCAATGCGAGCCCACGCAATATCAGAAACAACCAGTCGGAACGCGGTTGAGACAAACGACGCCTCCCTACTCTCTCCTCCATACTTCGATACGCGGGAAGGGATACAGCATATCGTGTGGTACGTTGCGCTTGCCAAAGCGGATACCGCCGACGCGAAAAGTGGTATCGAACTGCGCCACCCGACGGAAGGAACGGTTCAAGTCATCCAGAAACGCCAGTGCAGGCGCGTGGCGCACCCGTATCGCGTCGTCCACTTCGAACTGGCTCAGCACCACCACCTCCGCCTGCAGGAGCACGTTCACATCCCATTCCTGGCGAGGCACGAGGAGGCGATACGCCCGCACCTCCCTGGCGCGCTCCGCCCTGCGCGAAGGCTGCAGCTCGCCCCAGTATGGACTGAGAGGTGGCGTGTAGAACCATGGGATTGTCGCGAAGCCAATCCGTGTGCCCTGTGGAAGATTCTGCCGTATCCACTCCAGTGCTTGCAGGCGCGGGTCGGGCTGCAGCAGGGTAACCACCACAGCCGCGCCCCAGAGGAATGTATACAGGACAATGGCTCCCGTCACCGCCGCTACCGCCACCCTGCCCACCTGCTGGGTGTTTCGCCAGCTCTCGCCTATCAACCATGCGGTCAGCACCAGTAAGGGAGGCAGGATGGGAAGCAGGTAGCGCGCAAACCGCACCGCAAACGAGCCCAGAAACAGATAGTATGTCAGCACGAACACCCACAGGATGATGACCATTGGACGGCGAGAGAGGGGGGCGATGAGCATACTGAGCGTACTGAGCAGCAGAAGCGGCAGCCCCAGTCCGAAGCGCAGGTTCATCCAGTAGTGATACACCCAGCCCAGTCCGGTGTTCACAAACACCAACCCGTGCCCCTCCCGCACGTGCCTTGCTTCGTATCGGAAATCGTCCCAGAACTTTTCGGGGTTCAGCCACACACCTGGGCAGACAACCAGAAAAGTCACCGCGCTGAACGCCACAAGAAGCACTGCCTTCCCCAACCACGCCTCACGGTGTTCTCTGGAACGCAGCCATAGCGCCAGCAACGGAGCTATCCCCACCAGCGCGGTGTTGTAGCGGGTGGCAGCGGAGAGCCCGACCAGCACCGACGATACTATCAGCGGGCGTCTTCCCCCGTTTTTATACAGGTTCAGCGTGGCGAGCAGGGCGCCCGTGGTGAACATGGTAGCAGTCGCGTCGGTAGTGAGGAAGTGGCAGTGGATGGTGTGGAGGGGGACGATGGCTAGCAGAAAGGCGCCTATCGCAGCGCATGGGTATCCCCACAGTCGCTTCCCTATTGCCCAGGTCAGCCAGCAGGTCAAAATGCCAGCAATGACAGACAACCACCGCCCCGTAAGGTAAAGTCCTGCAACCGCCTCATACTGCGCGATGTCGTTGGGGATGCTCACCCATCCGTAGGTCGAACCTATTAGGATAGCCAGATGCAGAAGGTAGAGGTAAAGAGTGCCATAGTTGTAAAACTGTGGGTCAAACTGTCCCTGTGGGAAGTTCAGCCCGAGCGTATAGCCCAGAATCACCCATTCATCGGGGTGGAGGGAGAAGAAGTGGAAAGCACTCGGTATTCCCCAGTGGATGCCTATCAGGCGGAAGGCGGCTGCCGTTGCCACCGTGCTGGCAAACAAGGTCCATGCAACGCGCTTATGCATCGCTCAGATGGCAATGGTTTATTCGGTCAAAAACTTCCTTGCGAACGATAGGACGGAAAGCCTCAAACACGCGCGGGTCGTACTTTCGCCCGACATGGTGTTCCATCTGCTGCACCGCCTGCCAGCGAAGCGCTACATTATCTAACGGTTTCCCACGCATGGTCACAACAAAATCATCCACGACATGCAAGATTCGCGAAGCCAGTGGGATTTCCTCGCCTTGCAACCCATCTGGGTAGCCGCTGCCGTCCCAGTTCTCGTGATGGTGGCGGATGAAAGGGGCGAGGCGCCGTGTCCACTCCACCTGCTCCAATATCCTCTGCCCGATCATAGTATGCAGTTTCAAAACCTCTGCCTCTTCTACGGTCAGGGCTGCCTGCTTGTTCAAGATGGCATAGGGAATGCCCACTTTTCCGATCTCCATTAACAGAGCGGCAGCCTCGATGTCCCGAATCGTGGAAGGCGGTAGACGGAGCCGCTGCGCAATCTTTACCGCGTAGTATGCCCGCAAATGAGCACTGCCGCTGGTATGAACCTCGCGTATCTCCACAGTACGAGCGAAGGCGCTGAGCATCCTGCGGAAGTCGCGATGGGTTTGCACAGGCAGATAGATTAGGGCGTAGACGCTCACGAGCGCTACGATGCCTAATAATGCGAAGGATAAAATCCAGTCAATACTCACGCGACCGCCCTCCGAACGGATGTCGTCCTCGTGGGTGCCGTCTCATCTAACTCATCAAACTCTTTAGCCGCTAAAGCCTCCACAAACGCCCCAACGACCGCGGGGTGGAACTGGCTTTCTGCGCACCTTTGCAGTTCGGCTACAGCCTCTGGGACTGTCTTGGGCTTGCGATACGGACGTGCCTTCTCATCGCCGCCGACCATCGCATCGAAAGCGTCTACGACCGCAATAATATGTGACTCGATCGGGATTTCACCCAACCTCAGCCCAAACGGGTAGCCCTTGCCGTCTGGGCGCTCGTGGTGCAAAGCAATCCATAGGGCTACAGGCGCGAGGTGGCGGATGCCGCTGACAATCTCTGCTCCCTTGAGGGGGTGCAGCCGAATCATGTTCCACTCCTCCTCCGTGAGCGGCGAGATCTTATTCAATACCGCGTCATCAATGCCGATTTTGCCTAAATCGTGCAGGATGGCTGCTTCAGGGAGCAGCTCCAAATGACGGGCGGGCACACCTAACCGAATCGCCAGTTTCACTGCCATCTGGCTGGCGCGATGCAGGTGACCAGAGGTGTGAGGGTGTGCATATTGAACAAGCACACTCAAGGTACGGATGGTCTCGCGATAGATGCGTATCTGCTGAAGCCGTTGGCGCAAGCACTCGCGCGCAGCCAAAAAAGGCATAGCCAGCAAGAGGAACCCCGCAAGTTGGTACGCCTGCAGCAGACTGATGACCACTATGGACAGAGGTACCATCACCACATAGGTTGGAAGCAAAATGCCGAGGAAGTGCCGCCACAGCACCAACCAGGACTCTCGACGATCATACAGGGTCGATGCCACCGAGACCAGCAAGGCGTTCAGCGCAAGATAGACAATCGCCGCCACGCCGAGAGCGAATAAAGCCTTCGCCGAAAACACATACGGCGTCCCTGCATGGAGAAGGTGGTAAGTAGCTCCCGCTGCCGCTGCGACCAGAGCCGATTGCGAGGCGTTGAACAGCGCCCAGCGCACGCGATGGAGTAAAGGACGCTCCCGGCGCAGTAGAATACCCGCGAGCAAGGTTGGCACAGTGTCAACCAACACTGCTGGCAACGTGCCATATAGTACCATCACCGAAAAAACGACGGGCATCCCCACGGTGACCGTTGTTCCACCGTGCAACAACGGGGTCGGGGTTAACTCGGTTGCAATGGCAAAAAGCAAGATGACAAGAGCCTGCCAGGGCAGCCATTCCAGTGGCGAAGTCACAGCTGCCAGCAGTAGAATGACAGCCGCTGCCAGCACAACAACCGATTCCAGGTAATAACTTTCGACAAATTCACAGGTGTTTGGAAAAAGTTTCATTGTTGTAACCTCGCTTAAAGTCAAAGAGACCTGTTGCAGTCAGCAGCAGTGGCGGCTGGAGGCACATGCTAGCACTATTAGTAGCTTGCTGAAGGCGGTGGTGGTGGTTTGGGCGGCGGATAGATTTCTAGCTTTGCGCCGTACGTGGTCGCCCACACCGCAAACACCAACAGTATGGTTACCCAGTACTTCACCTATATCGCCCTCCGTGCCGAGTTCTGTTCGCGCCGCTAGGCGAACAGTCACTCGCTCCGCTCCCGTGCCACCCAAGGACGCGCCCTGCTGCTGGCTGCAACAGGCTCTATGCGATTGTTTGGAGGCTACTCGTCTTGGAGTGCTGCGGTCCGGCGATTCAGTGCGTCCAAAACGGCGTTGACAACAGCCCGATTCAAATCGCGGCGCACCAGCGCCGAGCCCGTGAGGATGTCCTCGCCGTATTCCGATAGCATATTCACGACAGCGACCACAATCTGCCTACCTGCGACCGTCACGTTCGGGTTGATGTCCTCGATAGCAATCTGGTCTGTCATGTTGCAAGCTTGTTCGACGGCACGCACCGTGGCGCTGGCGATCAAACGCAGCTGATTGGACTGGCTTCCCTGCCCGGCAGCCTGTCCAATGAAGGTTTCTGAGCCACGTTGCAGATGCACCGTAGCTTCCGCCTTTGTCCCGTTGACGGTAAGTTCTACATCTGCGATGCGGAGACGATTTCGCAGGGGGCGCAGCAGGGCACCCTCCATTTGAGCCACACTGATCTTGCGGTGGTCCACGACAATCCCATGCGATGCCAGTAGAGCCGACTCGATATCACGGACGACCTGTTTGGGTGAGCGATTCGCGGAGACCAGTGCGTGGATCTCCTGTATTGCTCCGTGCTTGTCCACTACCACACGAGCCGAGAGGACATCGCGTAGCTGGCGAATGACCTTCTCAATCTGCTCGGCAGGCACCTGCCCAACGGTGCCTTTGGCGGTTGCCAGTTCACCTGTTGGCTGGTGGGACAACCCAACCCCCTCCTTCACGCACGTGTTACCTGAACACGCAATCCCGTTATGGGAAACCACTACCGCATCGTTACTGGGCTTGTAGCATTATTCTAACACTACAGTATGGTAATATTCAAGCACCTGACACCGTTTCCTGCTTATTTTTGCGAAAAATACCGAAATTACTGTTAAGGACGGGTGAAGATGCGCGACTACCAAGCAGGAAGCCCTCACTCGGTGCGCCAAACATACTTATTATAAATGGATGAGAAAGGAGGCGTGCGACGTGCGCTGCTACATACTCGGACTCATTTTGGCTTTGGCGCTGGTGGGGTGTTCTCGCAAAGAGAGTACAACGCCCGCTTCGCCCACACAAACCGACACAGCCCAGCGGACTTTTCGTTTCGCCATCATCCCTAAGCAACTGGATAACCCCGTGTTCAACTACGCCAAGATGGGCGCGCTAGGTGCTGCTGCCAAACTGGGTCATGTGGAAATCTACTGGAACGCGCCTGAGACGAACGACGAAGCCAAGCAGGCGCAAATCTTCGAAACCTACGTTCGCCAGAAGGTGGATGGCATCGCCGTTTCCTGCGTGAACGCCGAGATTATGCGCCGTGTCATCGACAGGGCGGTGGAACAGGGTATCCCGGTGGTCACCTGGGATAGCGATTCGCCGAAGAGCAAACGGCAGGCTTTCTTCGGCATGGATGACTATGAGGCGGGCAAAACGATGGGCGAGGAGCTGGCGAAACTCATCGACGGCAAGGGCAAGGTGGCTATCCTGTCGGGCGTGCAGGGGGCGCAGAACCTCACTTTACGTGTGCAGGGCGTGCAGGACGCGCTGAAGGCATACCCCGACATCCGTATCGTGACCACCGTCTACTGCAACGACGACGCCACCCGCGCCGAGTCGCTTATCAACAGCGTGATGCAGCAACATCCCGACCTTGCCGGCTGGGCGATGGTCGGCGGATGGCCGCTGTTCACCAAAACCGGGCTGAACGGTATCCGGCCGGGCGTGACCAAAGTGGTGGCGGTAGACCCGCTGGAGGGTAACCCGTGGAACTGGATTGAGAAAGGCTATGTGCAGGTGTGCATCGGGCAAAAGGTGTTTGACTGGGGTGCGAAGAGCGTGGAGATGTTGTATAACCTCGCCCAGGGGAAAGGCATCCCGCAGGCGGATGAGAAAGGCTTCGTGAACTCGGGGCTGGACATCGTGGTGCTGGACAGAGCAAAGTTCAAAGACCCCTCGCGCTACATCTCGCTGGAGGACTACAAGAAGATGTTCGAACAGCGCAAACAGGAAGCGCAGGGCATCGAGGCAAAACAGTAACTCATCCATTCTCAAAGGAGGATCACAGTGGCGAAAATCGGCGTGATTCATTATAACTGGCCTGGCTTTTCGTTCGAAGAGTTTCTGCGATTCGCGGCGGAGACGGGCTATCAGTATGTGGAGCTGCAAATCAACGATGTCTGGACCCCCGACGTCGACAACCCGGAAGCCAACGCCGAGCGCGTGCGCAAGCTGGTGGAGTCGTACGGGCTGAAGGTATCCGCGCTGGCGGCGGGCAACGACTTCCTGCAAACCGACGAGGAAACCATCCGCTACCAGGTGGAGCGCATGAAGCGCATCTGTAGGCTCACACGCATCCTGAGCGAGGAGGCGGTGGTACGCACTGAAGGCGGCTTGCCCAAAGAGAGCGTTCCCCGCCAGAAGTGGCTGGACGCGCTGACCGAATGCTTCCAGCGATGTCTCGATTTCGTGGACAAGATGGGCGTCGCGCTGGCCATCGACAATCACGGTTACATCACCAACGACTACACCATCCTGTATATGCTGTTGCAGCGCGTCAACCATCCGCTCATCGGCACCAATCTGGACACGATGAACTACCGCTGGTACGGACACGACCTGCAGGTGTGCAAACGCATCTACGAGCTGATGGCTCCGTATGTGAAGCACACGCACTTCAAGGATGGCTTTGGCAGTCTCGCAGAGTATCGTGGTGCGGCGCTGGGCGATGGCGAGATAGACCTTCTGCACGCCCTGAACTGCCTGAAACAGGCTGGCTACAGCGGCGTTTACTGTGCGGAATACGAAGGGCCCGAGGCGGCAGGTGGGGTCGGCTATGCGAAGTGCTACCGCTGGCTGAAGGAGCACGCAGGTTAAGAAGGGACCGTATCGCACACGGAGGAGCAATCTCACGATAGCAGGCAAAGCAAGCATGTCGCAACCGCCTATCCATAGCATAGACGAGCTGGAAGAACGTCTTTCTCGCCCCACACCGGAGGTGGTGCAGCTTTTCCGCGAGTTACAGGGCGACCTGTTGGTACTGGGTGTGGCTGGCAAGATGGGGCCGACGCTGGCACGCATGGCGCGTCGCGCGATGGACGAGGCGGGCAATACCGCGAGAGTCATCGGTGTTGCCCGCTTTTCGCAACCGGAGATGCGCGACCAGCTGGAACAGGCTGGGATACAGACCATCGCCTGTGACCTGCTGGACGCGGAAGCGGTGCAGCGACTGCCCGATGCCCCCAACGTGTTGTTCATGGCGGGGATGAAGTTCGGTACCACCGGCGCGGAGCCGCTCACGTGGGCGATGAACACTGTCGCGCCCGCTTACGTGGCGAGCCGGTATCGCCAGTCGCGAATCGTGGTGTTTTCCACCGGTAATGTGTACCCACTGGTGCCGGTGACGGGTGGCGGCGCGACCGAAGAGACTCCTCCTGAACCCATCGGCGAGTATGGGCAATCTGCCCTGGGCAGAGAGCGGGTGTTCCAGTATTTTTCCGGACGCTACGGCACGCCGGCGGTCATTTATCGCCTGAATTATGCGGTGGAGTTGCGCTACGGCATCATTTTAGATGTGGCGCAGAAGGTTTGGGCGGGCGAGCCTGTTTCGCTGGCGATGGGCTGTGTGAACGTGGTATGGCAGGGCGACGCCTGTGCGTGGGCGTTGCGGTGTCTGTCGCTAGCGCAGTCGCCGCCGCTGGTGCTGAATGCTACCGGTCCCGAAACGCTCTCCATCCGTTATCTGGCACGGCGGCTGGGCGATTTGATGGGCAAGCAACCGCGCCTTGAAGGGGCAGAGGCAGATACCGCCCTGCTCAGCAACGCGAGCAAAGCGCACCGCTTGTTCGGCTATCCGGCGGTGACGGTAGATACTGTCATCCAGTGGGTGGCACACTGGGTGATGCAGGGACTTCCGACCCTGAACAAGCCCACGCACTACGAGGTCAGGGACGGACGATTCTAAGCGGGAGGTTCAACGAAAAGAATGCGCATTATCATGCTCTCGTGGGAATATCCTCCGAAGATAGTCGGAGGCATTGCGCGGCATGTGTACGAGCTGGGGCACGCGCTGGCGGAAGAAGACATAGAGGTGCACGTCATCACCGCGGAGTTCCCCGGCGCGCCTGCCTACGAACGCCAGCATGACCTGCTGCATGTCTACCGCGTGCCGGTTACCGAACACGCCAACGACTTTGTGCACTGGGTTCAGCTGCTCAACCGTTCGATGCAGGCGAAAGCGGAGGAACTGTTGAACAGCTGGCTGCAGGAGGACAGGCCCTTCAAGGCGCGCCCCTTTGCTGACGGCGTGCTTCTACATGCACATGACTGGCTGGCGCACTACAGTGGTGCTTACCTGAAGCACGCCTATCGCCTGCCGCTCATCGCCACCATCCACGCCACCGAGTACGGAAGGAATAACGGACTGCATAACGACCTGCAGCGCTATATCGCCAGCGTGGAGTGGCAGCTCAGCTACGAGGCATGGCGCGTGATATGCTGTTCCTGGTATATGAAAGGCGAGGTGGAGTTCGCCCTGCAAACACCATCGGATAAGATTGTGGTGATTCCGAACGGCGTGGACGCCACCAAGTTTGAGTTCAAGTTTGAGGAAGCCGAGAGGCAAGCCTTCCGCAACAACTATGCTGCACCCGACGAAAAGGTTCTCTTCTTTGTGGGCAGGATGGTGCGCGAGAAAGGGGCGCATGTCTTGCTGGAAGCGTTGCCCAAAGTGCGTGTGGTATACCCCCACGTGAAGCTGCTGATTGTGGGCGGTGGCTATCGCGACCACCTGGTGCAGCTGGCGAACTGGCTGGGTATCGCCCCGCATGTCTATTTCACGGGCTTCGTGCCCGACGATGTGCTGTTGCGCATCTACCGCATCGCCGACGTCGCGGTGTTCCCTAGCCTGTACGAGCCGTTTGGCATCGTGGCGTTAGAGGCGATGGCGGCGCGTATTCCCGTTGTAGCCTCCGACGCAGGCGGACTGAAAGAGGTGGTCGAGCACAACGTGACGGGCATCGTGACCTGGCTGAACAACTCGGATAGCCTCGCGTGGGGCATCCTTGAAGTGTTGCAGAATCCCGACCGCGCGCAGGAGATGGTGAAAGAGGCATACCGGCGCGTGAAGACCATGTACAACTGGAAGCGCATCGCCCGACAGACCATCGAGCAGTACCGTCAGGTGTGGAGCGAATACCGAAAGAGCGACTGGTAGCCAGCTTCCCTTGATTTTGCTCCCCCTTGCTCAAGTATACTGGAAGTATGCAGACAGCAGAAAAGAGGGAAGCTATTCCGCCTGTTTTGGTAGCGACCAATCCGCTTTCCGCGTGGCTCTTTTTTCGGCGCAACCTCTCGCGTACCGCGCCGATGGCAGTGGTTATTGTGCTGTCTGTGGTGCTGATAGGCACGGTAGTCACCATTATCCGCAGTATCGACCTCACCGTGCTCACCGTATACGGCTATAACCGCTATTTTCTGGTGGCAGTGCCGCGCAATGGCAATCAGGTAGACCCCAGAGCGGAACAGACCATCCGCGCCGAGCCGCTTGCCAGAGAGATTTACCGCATCAGCGTGTGCTTTACCAACATCCACACCATCTTCGGCAAGTTTCCGTTTGTGCTGTTCGGCTTAACGCAGGAGGACATGCCGAAGATGTTGCGCCTGACCCGCATGAGGCTGGTAGAGGGCAGGTTGCCGCGCGAGGGCGAAGCGGCGTGCGCGCTGTCGGTGGGCATTGCGCGTAACCGCAACCTGAAAATCGGTGATGTAGTACTCGCGCCCAACATAGAAGACAGCTTCGCCCCCGTGCCGGTGAAACTGGTGGGGCTGCTGGACGGCGAGAACTGGTTCGCCGTTATCCCCAAAGAGTTCGTGCAAAAGCACTATTTCCCCCCTTTGGAAGAGATTGTGGTTGCCGCGCCCACACCGCAACAGCAACCCGAACTGGACAGGCGGCTCGACAAAGCTCTGGACAAGCGACAGGTGCGCCTGTTCACATACGGGCAGCTGGTGCGAGAACTGCGCTCATCACTGAGAAACCTGTATCTGATTATGAACATTGTGATTACCATCGTGGTGCTGGTGATTGCCATCATGATGGGTATGCTTTCGAACATCTTCTTCATGCAGAGGTTGCCCGAGTTCGCCCTGCTTGCCGCGATGGGCTACACGCGGGGGATGCTGCTGTGGCGCGTGGTGCGGGAAACCGCGCTGCTGGTCACGCTGGGCTGGACGATAGGCGTTCTGCTGAGCATGGGCATCCTGTGGGCATTGTACTGGTGGGTGTTCGAGCCGCGCGGGATGTTGCTGCAGCTGATGGACTGGCAGGCATATCGGTACACCATCCCCGTGCCGATTGCGGTGCTGGCTTTCGCGGCAATGTCGGTGGGCCCGCGTCTGCTGGCAATGGACCCTGTGCTGGTGATCGAGCGGAAGGTGTAGGCAAATGCTGTGGACGGACGAGGTGACGCTGGCATATCGGGAGGCGGAGCGCGTGGTACTGGCGGTGGACCGCGTATCGGTAGAGGTGCGGCAGGGTGAGTTCGTGGGCATCATGGGACCTTCCGGTTCGGGCAAGAGTAGCCTGCTGTACCTGATGAGCGGTCTCAAACTGCCTACCAGTGGCGAGGTGCGCTTCCACAATCGGGTGATTCACCTGATGAGCGAGCGCGAACGGATGCAATTGCGTCGGCGAGAGTTTGGTTTCGTGTTTCAGCAGCCATACCTGTTGCCGTATCTCACTGCGCTGGAGAACGTGCTGGTGGCGGTGCCGGGCGACCGCGAGGCGTATGGGAGGGCGCTGCAGCTGTTCGAGCAGCTGGGGTTGTTGCATCTCGCCAACCGCTACCCGCACAAGCTGTCGGGTGGGGAGAGGCAACGGGTTTGTGTGGTGCGGGCAATGGTGCATCAACCGCAGATTATCTTCGCGGACGAACCCACCGCCTCGTTAGACCATATCAACGGACATGCAGTCATTCGCCTGCTGGCGGACTACCGCGAAAGAGGGGCGGTGGTGGTGGTCACGCACGACCCCGAGATGCTGGCTGACGCCGACCGCATCTACTCTCTGCGCGACGGCAGACTGGTGCAGCCGGTAAGAGCCTGACTCGGGACGCAATCCTTACCTCACTCGAACTTATCCGCCCTGAACCGCTCCACCGAGAACGATTCGCCAGGGGCAATGCCCGCCTTCATGCAGGCGATTTGCAGCTGTTTTTCGACGGTGTTCACCTCCGGCAAATCGGGCAGCAACAGACCCCGCCGACCGTCCTCTGTGTAGACGATAACCCCATACACGCGCGGGTCGAGCTCCTCCATCGATTGCACCCGTTCAGGTGGATGCAGCACGTATACGGTGTACTCCAGGTCGTGTAACTCCGATACGTCCACCGGCGAGAAGCGCGGGTCTTTCAGCGCCGCATCCAGTGCGACCGCGATGATTTCCCTGCCGATGTCGGGATGTACCGGACGCAGCGTCCCGATACAGCCCCTCAGTTGCCCATCCGAAGTGTGTACGGAGACGAAGACGCCCTGCCATTTTTCTGTCGGAGGTGGCGGCAAATCGGGCGGCGGCTGGATGACTTCCCTGTCCCGCAAGAAGTGCTCCAAAGCTTCACGCGCCAGCTGCACGTATGGATGATGTCCTTTCCCCATCAGCGTCTCCCCCAAAGATTCACTCGTGGTTCCGCGCCAGTCCGCAGCCGCTGGAAGTTCGGACGGTGCTTCCAGGTAATCCACAACGCCGCGAGCAGAGCCGCTCCATGCACGATATCGTTCGTCTGGAAAACCCACATCCACACCAGCGGCAGGGATAGAGAGCCCAACACAGAGGCTAACGACACATAGCGTGTGAGAAGCACCAGCACACCCCACGAGGCAAATGCACAAAGCGATGCCCATGGTGAAAGCGCGAGGAATACTCCCAGGCTGGTGGCGACCGCCCTGCCGCCCTTCCCCCGCAGGTACGGCGAAAAGCTGTGCCCCACAATCGCGCCGATGCCCGCCGAGATGCCGTCCCAATCGAAAACGTTGCCCAGCAGGATAGGCACACTGCCTTTAGCGGTGTCCAGCAGAAAGACGATAATACCTGCTACCGGTCCCAGCACGCGATAGGCGTTAGTCGCGCCGATGTTGCCGCTGCCCACCTCGCGCAGGTCGACCCCTTTCCACAGTTTGGCAACCAACCAGCCGAAGGGGATACCCCCGATCAAATAGCCGACCAGCAGCGCCAGCCCGTAATCCCTTGCAAACCATATCAGCAAATCGGACACAGACATGAATATCAATCCCCAAACAGGTCGCGCTCCACCCACCCTCTTACTTCGCGCATCAGCTGTTCGAACTCCTGCAACATCCGCGCCGGCTCTTCCCTGCCGAGTATCCTAGCCAGTACCCTCAGCTCCGCCTCATCGTCGGGTATCACATCGCGTGGCATGCCATGACGCAGGGTAAGTGCGTTACGTATGGTACTCCAGAGGGGGTAAGCCTCCGCCACGTTACGGCTGTCCGCTGGCGAGACCAGCGCAATCATGCGCAGGGCATACAGGGCGGAGAGGGTGCTGGTGTGGCGCACACTACGGTGTTGTTTCCCAACCCGCAGCTGCCATGCCTGCACGGTGAACTCGATGTCTACCATACCGCCATGCCCCAGTTTCACATCGCGCCAGCGGCACTCCGGTTTGAGGCGTTCGTTTTCCACCCTGCGCTTGATGTGGCGAATTGCCTCCATCTCCTCTTCAGTCAACCCGCGCGCATACACCACCTCCTCTTCCACCATCTGACGCCATCTCTCGCCTACCGTCGGGTTACCTGCGACGGGGCGGGCTTTAATCAACGCCTGCCGTTCCCAGGTTTCACCGCGCGTGAGGTAGTACTGACGGTAATCGTCTGTGGTTCGCACGATGGCTCCAAAACGCCCCTCCGGGCGCAACCGGGCATCTACCTCCAGCGGCACATCCTGCGCGCGCACCAATCGGCACAGCTGCAGGAACTCCTCGCACATCTTCGCGGTAACGGCGTACGCCTCGGCGTGCGAGACAGAGGCAGGGTGTTCAAACACAAACAGGATATCCGCGTCGGAGGCATACCCCAGCTCCCATCCACCCAGTTTGCCCATGCCGATAATCGCTACCGAGCGGAGCACCTCTTCCCACTCGGGGTTCTCCTCGATAGCGCGCGCCTGAACCATCTGCAGCACGCATTCCAGCACCGCTTCGGTCAGGTTGGTCAGGTCTCTGGCGGTATCCACGCCGCGCGCCTCGCCCCACACATCCCGGGCGATGATGCGCAACCTCTCGCGTCGGATGAAGGAGGCTATCGTCTGCGCCTGCCGCTCCGGATAGCCGCGCGGAGTGCTGGGGCGCAGCTCTTCCGGCAAACTCAGCCGCTGGCGCAGTTCATCCAGCATCTGCTCGCGCCCCTTGGGTTCATGTTCGATAATCTCCTCGCTGAAGAGGGTATCCAGCAGCTCCTGATGGTTGCTGAGCAGGCGCATGGTGGACGGACCGGTTCCAGCCAGCTCTACCAGTCGGCGCAACACCTCCGGACTGTCTGCGAAAGCGGTGTACAGCTGCGCGCGGTTAGGCACTGCCAGCGCGAGGGTTTCAATGCCCAGCAGGGCATCATCCGGCGAGGGACTGCGCGAGGCGTAGGTCATCAACGCGGGTGCGATACGCAAAAAGCTCTGGCGCATGGCGGGGCTGGCTGCACCGTGAGTGATGGACGGGATGGCGTTAGCCTCTTCCATTCCCGCATCCGTGCCCATCAACGGGATTTGCATCAGGCGCAAAGCCGCTTGCGGGTCGCGAAAGCCGTTTTGCTCCAGATGCTGGCGCACTTTCTCCTGCGCTCTGGGGTCGTCGATAGCGCTCAGCAGGTCGCGCAGGGTGCTCTCCTGTTGCTGCATCACGCGGTCGCCCGCCTCACCGTAGAAAACCCGCAGGAAGATGTCGCGCACCTGTGCACGGACGCGGTCATACGTTTCGCGGAAATATTCGGCTTTCTCGAAGCCCATGCGCCGCGCCAGCAGTTCCAGCTGTCGGGGGTCGGCAGGCAGTCTCTGCGTCTGCTGTTCATAGAGTATCTGCAACCGATGCTCGACGGTGCGCAGGAAACAGTAGCTTTCCCGCAGGATGATGGCTTCCTCCGGGGTGAGGAACCCTTCCCGACGCAGACGTTGCAAAGCCTCCAGCGTGTTGCCCGTGCGCACCGAGGGATGCTGACCACCGACCAGCAGTTGCAGCAACTGCACGGCAAACTCGATATCGCGGATACCCCCTTCCCCGATTTTCACGTTGGTATGCGTTTCGTCGGCAAGGGCGGCTTTCTGCTCCAGACGCCGCTTATTGTGGCGGATGTCCTCCACCCATTCGGCGGGCACATAGCTCTGGTAGGTGTACTCCTGCGCCATGCGCACGAACGCCTCACCCACGCGCGGGTCACCCGCCACAAAACGCGCCTTAATTAACGCCTGTCGCTCCCATGTCTCCGCCCAGCTCTCGTAGTAGTTGCGGTAGCTGCTGAGTGAACGGCTGGGCGGACCGTATCTGCCCTCGGGGCGCAGGCGCAGGTCGACCCGAAAGACAAAACCGCGCTCGGTGTTTCTCGCCAGCACGTTGACTATCTCCTGCGCCAGACGCTCGGCGTACTGCGCGCCCGTCAGTTTGCCCGTCACACCCACTTCGTCGTGATGCACGAAGATGAGGTCGATATCGGAGGAATAGTTCAGCTCTCTGCCGCCCAGTTTGCCCATGCCAATAGCGGCGAAGGCGGGTGTGCCGTTCATCCCGTAGCGACCGGAGAGTTCCTCATGCGCCATCTCATACGCTATCTGCACGCAGGCATCGGCGAAGTCGCTGAAAGCCTGCGCGACCTCCGGCAGGTCCAACACGCCCAGAATGTCCATCACGCCGATACGCAACACCTCACGCTGCTTGTAACGGCGCAGGGTGTCTATCTTCATGCCGTAGCTGGTGCAGGTGCGCATCAGGTTCTGCAGGTCGCGGTAATGCTGAGCGGCAGTTTTGGCACGCCGGCGCAGGCTGGGGTCGGAAAAGAACTCAAAATATTCCGGGTTCTGTATGAGGATTTCGGAGAAGAACTGGCTGGTGGCACACACCGTAAAGAAAATCTCCAGCACGGTCGGGTTCTCGGCAAGGAAACGATAGTAGGGCAACCGGTTTGCCAGGTTTGCCTGCCAGCGCTCGAAGTTGTTCAAAGCCATATCGGGGTCGGGCGAGAGTTTCATTGCCTGCAGCAGGTGGGGTAGCATCCGGTCAAAGGCTTCGGCGTGTGGTCCCCAGCCCCGCAGGATTTCGAAGATGGTGCGCGCCCGCTGTAAATCGCGGATACCCAGCTTCTGCAACTGCGCGTCGGTCAGTGATTCCAGAGGATGTTCACTCATCCCTCGCTTTGCCCTTTGCTTCCCGCACTTCGATACGGATGGGTGTCCCCTCCAGCGGAAACTGCTGACGGATGGCGTTTTCCAGATAGCGCAGGTACGAGAAATGCACGATGTCCGGGGCGTTCACAAATAGCACCACCGTCGGCGGTTTCACCGAGGGCATGGTGGCATAGTAGACCTTCAACATCTTGCCCTTGCGGCTGTACGGGCGGGCATCCACCGCATCGTGGATGAGACGGTTCAGCACGCCGGTGGGTATGCGGTGGGCGTGTGCTTCCGCCGCCTCCAGCGCAGTATCCACCACAGCCGAGACGCCCATGCCGGTCAGCGCACTGGCGAACACCAGCGGCGCAAATTGCAGGAACGGACACTCTTTGCGGAAGATGCGCGTGAAGTCCATCATTAACGCCTTGCTGGTGGGGTTTTTCATCAGGTCCCACTTGTTGACCACCACCACGCAGGCGCGACCTTCCTCCACCGCGTAACCGCCCACACGCTTGTCGCCATCGGTGACACCCTGCGGCCCGTCCAGCACCAGCAGCGCGACATCGCACCGCTGGATGGCTTTTTGCGCCCTCAGCATACTGTAGTACTCGATGGAACCCTGCACCTTACCCGGACGGCGGATACCTGCGGTGTCGATCAGCACCATTTTCTGTCCATCGCGCTCGAAGGGAGTGTCTATCGCGTCGCGGGTGGTGCCGGGGATTTCGCTGACAATCACGCGCGGCGCGCCGAGGATGGCGTTCACCAATGAGGACTTACCCACATTGGGTCTACCCACAATGGCAATTTTGATGGCGGTGTCTTCCTCCTCCAGAGGGCGAGCGGGAGGGAGCAGTTCTATCAGCCTGTCCAGCACCTCCGCCACGCCGTGACCGTGTATCGCCGAGATGGTGAACACCTCTTCCCAGCCCAGCGCATAGAACTCGGCGGCGTCTGCCTCGCGACGGGTGTTGTCCACCTTGTTTGCCACCAGCAGCACGGGTTTGGTCGTGGTGCGCAGCACATCCGCCAGTTCCTCGTCGGCAGGGGTGATGCCCTCTACTGCGTCCACCATGAACAGGATAACATCCGCCTCCTCGATCGCCGCCAGCGCCTGGATGCGCACCTGCGTGATGAGGGGGTCTTCATCTTCTAGCAGCACACCGCCCGTGTCCACCACCTGAAACGCACGTCCCCGCCACTCGGCTTCCCCGTACAGGCGGTCGCGAGTGATGCCGGGCGTATCTTCGACAATCGCCACACGCCTGCCCACCAATCGATTGAACAGGGTGGACTTACCCACGTTCGGCCGCCCCACAATCGCCACGGTGGGCAATCGCAACTGCTGGGATTCACCGACGGTTTGTACCGAGGTTTTTTCCATATCACGATTGAGACAGCAAGAGGCGGTTTTCCGGAATGACAAAACCACCCTCTGGAGAGAATTGCCGGTAGAAACGAACTAACTTCCGCCCACCGTTATCTTACCACCCGAAATGTATTCTGTCAAGAGTTTCACTGGCAAATCTTTGGGCAACGCTGACACAGCGCGCTCATCACACTGGACGTCTTGCGGGAAGAGAACGAATGTGGCACGCGATTTGCCTCGAGGGGGCATAGGCTTCTGTACATGAAAGAGCCCGAAAACTACTTGAAAAGGTCTTTACACTCTGACCTGCTGGTAAAGTAAAAGCGGTTTGTCCAAATCCCAGATGCCAGATGAGAACAAGCCTATCTCCGCAAAGAACTGCCCTTCGATTTAACAATGTCTGGAAGCTGTCTTGCTGTCACCTTGTAGGGTTCAAACTCTCGGATGTTCTTATTCGTAATCCCAATTTGGTACTCGATGCCACCTCTCTGTTGATGGCTAAGGTACGGGTTGTTCTTTACCTCCTCTGCTGACATTACCCAATAGACAATTTCGTCTACCCACACTCCGATAAAAACAAAGACATCACAAATATCTGGTTTTAATTGCTGAAAGTTCATCCAAAAGGAGCCAGCGGAGTTATGACCTAGCGCTTCAGAGACCAAATCACCGCGCTTCTTTGTGTCAATTGCTCTGGCTGCTTTCACCTCCACACGAACTCCCGCGAACCACCGCTGACCATACAAACCACTTGCCTTCGCCCATTCCACCAACTCCGCACCCATCACGCCCGCATCCGACCCCCACGACGAATCGGCGGTATGACATCGGTTCACTCTACATCCCGACCGTCAAACCCTGCATCCGCCAACAGCCAGAACCGCCCCGAACGCCCCGCGCCCACCACATACCGACGCGCCTGGGCACGCAACGGGGCTAACCACTTCGCGTCCGAACCCGATCCACGCCCCACCTGCATCCCAAGTATCAGTTGGCTCTCCATACCCACCACAAAGCTGCCCTTGTGCCACCAACGCCGCGTGCGCCCGCAACGGCTCTGATAGTAAGCACTTGCCGTGTCGTTGCCAAAGCCTGTGGTGTCTACAGCCACCGTCATCTCGTGCACTTGAAGGTGCTGCAGCAGCGCGTCGTTGAACTGCTGCCACTGCTGCTGTGAGAGTTTGGCGAAGGCACGGGCGAGGGTGGTATGGTCAGGCCGGGCTTGGCGCACTTGGTCGGTGGCAAGCAGCCACTCTTCCATTGGGCGGTCGGTGAAGTTGAGATAGATTCGGAGTATCACGCAGGCGACGCGCTGGGGGAAGGTGTAGTCGTTTCGGCTTTTGGGGTGGGTGTAGGTGGGCAGTGTTTGTGGAGCGACGTGGTAGGCAAGTTTTGCCAGTTGGGTCAATCGGCTCTCTCGCGCTGCCCTTCTTTGCAACAGAGCAATAAAGGCTTAAAAATTAGCTCGACATCACATTTTATGTGATAGAGATGACAGTAGACTTCCTGAGGTACGGAAAGGATTCAAGTCGATTTCGGCGAACCAGCGGAGTAAAGTGCAGGACAGGGGAATAGTCTATGCTAATCTACGTGTGCTTTTTCTACCCGGACGAATGGCTGGGAGTTAGCTACGAAATGACGCGCATTGCACTGCGTCTGGAGGAAGCCAGCGGTGGGCGATGGTGCCTGCCGGTGCCTTTCTACCGGTTCAACGCCGACTTTGTGCGCAAGGTGGAACCAGAGGCAATCATCCTCAGCGGGTTTGGACGGTCGTTTCAGGACTTCGACGTATGTGATTTCTATCCCGTTGCCGACGTGATTGACACGTTCACCGACCTGCCGCTACTGGCTTTCTGTGGTGGACACCAGCTGCTCGGTTTCCTGTTCAACGGCGCCCTACGCACGGTAGATCGATTGTACGACGAGCCGATGCGCCTGCGTCGTCCAGGTGAGCCGATTATCAACTACGATT
>Ga0308412_1000118_pt1 | contig 35438 bp, 27 predicted proteins | sample HotsprottomLayer_FD_202357 | JGI IMG/M metagenome (GOLD analysis project Ga0308412, IMG submission 202357) | Hot spring phototrophic mat microbial communities from Octopus Spring, Yellowstone National Park, Wyoming, United States -... | ecosystem: Environmental > Aquatic > Thermal springs > Hot...
CGCATGGACGGCTGAGGTGACCATCGTGCGCAGGGTTCTGCCCCCCTCCCAGCCTCCCCCCGCTGGGGGGAGGCGCCGGGTTCCCGCCCCCAGCGGGGGGAGGGTCAGGGCGGGGGCCGGCACCGTGTCCGCGGCGCCGTGGCGCGGGCGGGCCGCCCGCGCTCCCAGGTCATGGTCATTGGGCGGTGTGCGCCATGCGCATGACCGTCTCACGTGACCATGGGGAAACCGGGTTTCCCCACACCCCCCGCCCGCGGGAGGGTCTGGGCGGGCGCGGCCCTCGCGCAGGGAGATGGGGAAACCGGGCTTCCCCATACCCCCACCCGGCGGGAGGGTCTGGGCGGGCGCGGCCCGCCCAGGAAAAACCTTATTTTTCACCTTGTTGGTGTGCGACGCAGCCGCCTGGACGGCTGAAAGCATGACCGTCCCATTGTACTCGAAACCGGTGTCAGGCGAAACCAGGGTTGCCTGTCCGCGATGGCAGGCAATCCATGATTGCTTCTATCAGGATCGGGAAAATCTCCCGCTTTCCCTCCCGCGCCAACGGTCTATAAAATACAACACTGGGGGAGCTTCGTGGAAGGGCTGCGCCCCGCACGTGTTCGCATTTCTCCTGGGAGCGAGGGTGTCTTGTCCTCGTAGACGCGACGAGGGCTGGACGCCTTCGCTCCCAGGCGCGTGGGTTACCCCAGGTGTGAACAGTTCCTGCGCCCTCCCACGAAGCCCTTCCAGCGGGAAGGTGAATGAGGGAGAAGGAGCATGTCCGGCAATCTTGTGCGACTGTCGATCATTCTGGGCTGCTGGCTGCTACTGTCTGGAGGAATTGCGCTGACCGGGGCGGCGCCGGCCTCGCCACCCGCTCAGGGGAAAGTGCCCCTCGCGGGCGTCTTCCCTGCGATGGCCGGGCCGGCCGAGGCTGCCGCGACGCCGGCGCAGGCCGCGAACCTGGTGCAGGACGGTGGTTTTGAGCAACAGGGCGCGGGCTGGGAAGGCTGCGGAAATGTGGGTATCGTAGACGCCGGGACGGCCGGGGCCAACGCTGTGTATGCCGGGCGCTACGCCGCATTGATGGGCGCCGGCGCGGACAGCAGCGGTTGCCCGCGTCTGCCCGACAATACGACGCCCAGGCAACTCTTGACTCAGCAACTGAGCGTTCCGGCCAGCGCCGAGGCCGTCACAGTGTCATTCTGGTTCCGCGGTGAAGCAGGCACGAGCGTGGATGTGTTTCTGGCCCAGAGCCTGTATCAGTTCGATCCGGCTCTGGGTGGGGTGAGGCTCGGGGGCTTCTCGACCGACCAGCCGCCGGGCTGGCAACTCTACCGCACCGTGCTGACCGGTGACGCGCTCGAGCGGGTGCGCGGGCGGACGTTGCGGTTCTCGATTGTGATACAGGAGAACGCTTCAGTTGGCCCGGAGGCGGTGTTGCTGATTGATGAGGTGCAGGTGTTTGCCGCCGATGGACGCACGACCGCATCGCCGCTCCCCCCGGCGCTCCGCGGCGACGGCAGCCGTCCCCTGGCGGCGATCCGCGCCGAGGCCGGTGGAAACCGCTGGCTCTACCGGATGGACACAGATGGGAGCAATCAACAACTGATCTACCGCGGTCTGCTGAACAATGTGCGTTACCCGGCCTGGTCGCCGGACGGACGGCGTCTGGCTGTGGCGGATTATAACACCTGGCCCTGGCCCACGCCCGATCCCGATCCGCAGAACAATCTGAGCGCCGCCGCTGTAACGGTGCTCAACGCCGATGGAAGCGGAGCGCAGCCAATCTATCAGACGCAGAGCCGCAAAGGCTCCCGCTGCCCGTTCGTCCCCAGGCCGGGCGAACGCGAGGACCCGTCGCAGATCATCCGCGTATCCACCTTGCACTGGATGCCTGATAGCAGCCGCGTGGCGTTCACCAGGGTGGGCTTTAACGCCTTCTGTGACGGCACCACCAGGGGCGGGCTGGGCGATGTGCTGTTGTCGCCGCAGCCGCCGGCGCTCGTCGCGCCGCTCCTGGCAGCCAGTGCCACGGATCCGAGCGTCAATCGCAACGGCGAGGTGTTGTTCGATAGCTTCGACCTTAGCCGCGCGAGCCGGGCCGCCGGGGTGTGGTTGCTCGACACCCGTTCGCAGCCGGCGCAAGAGACGCGCCTGCTCACCGACCCGAGGGATGCGCAGCCGGTCTGGGCGCCTGATGGTCGGCGTTTCGCCGTGGTGCGGGACACCAGCGTCCCCTCGGATAATGCCAATGAGCGCCCCAAGGCGATTATGCTCTACGATCGCCAGGATCTGGCCAATCCACGCATGGTGCTGTTTGCCGACCACGGGCGGAGCGTGAGCAGGGTGAACTGGTCGCCTGATGGGGCGTATCTGGTGTACACCCTGAGCCGCTTCGATGGCCGTAGCGACATCTGGTGGCTGGAGGTGGCCAGCGGCGCCACCGGGCCGGTCACCAACGACGGCGCCTGGCTGGAGGCCGACTGGCGGCCAGGGAGTGGCGAGCGCAAGGTCTTCCTGCCGGCGCTGGCGCGAAACTGAATGCCGGCGGGCCATTGTCCGATTGGGTGAGGGGGATGGGGAAACCGGGTTTCCCCATCCCCCTGCGCGAGGGCTGCGCCCTTATCTTCCCGCGGGTGGGGTGGAGGGGAAACCGGGTTTCCCCTCCACCCCTGCTTGAGGGCGAGGCCCTCCCGCGGGTGGGGGCTGGGGAAACCCGGTTTCCCCAGCCCCCTGCGTGAGGGTCAGGTCCTCCCGCGGGCGGGGGGATGGCCATTACCCGGCTGGCGCCGGAGTATGCCGCCGTCAGGCCCTCCCGTGGGCGGGGGGATGGGGGAACCTGGTTCCTCCATGTTCACGTTAGCGCCACAGAGTCCCCGGCGCTCAATAGAGAAACTCCTCGATGTGGTACAGGGTCGCCTTCGCGCCGCTCCCGAGCACAGCCTTCGCGCCGGCCTTGAGCCGCTCGAGCTGGGCATTGATCGCCGCAGCATCGAGGGCCGGACTGCCCGCCTCGCGTAGCTGCGCGGCGTAGGGGCTATCAGGCGGCACAATCAGCGGCGAGATGTAAACGAGATCGCCATCGCCCAGCCCCATCGCCCCCAGGGCCGCCAGGGACCGGGCGACGTGCCGCTCAGCCAGGCGCGCGCCGCCCGCGCCTGCCAGCAGAATGATGCCCACGTTGATCCCCGCCGCTTTCAGCGTCCGTACCGCCTCAATGCAGGTCGCGGGCGCTCCCGGCTTGTTGAGCAGGCGAAAGACGGTCTCATCGCCGCTCTCAAGCCCCAGGTAGACCCGCCGCACCTGCGCGTCGCGCAGCTCGCGGTAGTCGCTCAGGCTCTTCTGCTCGGCGCCGAAGATGTCGAGGAAGGCGTAAATACCCTTTAACCCCGTTGCCTCGCCGATGGTGAACTCCTCGTGGACGATCTGAAGCAGCTCGCGCAGGCGGGCCTGGGGGATGATCAGAGCGTTGGCGTCGCCGAGGAAAATGCTCTTGCGCAGCCCCATTCCTCGCCCCACAAAGGTTTTAACCTGCTGCACGTGGCGGCGAAACTCGGCAGCATTCTTGATACGGAACTTGCGGTCGCGGTAGAAGGTGCAGAAGCTACAGCGGTTCCAGCTACAGCCCTCGGCCGCCTGCAACACCAGCGCCAGGTACTGATCGGGCGGCAGGATGCTGATCGGCTTGTAGATGCCCTGAAACTGCTCGCGCTCGGCCTCTAGCCGGTTGACGTCCCAGCTCAGGGCCCGGTCCAGCCAGGCGCAGACTGCGGCGCTCTGGCTGCGCCGGGCCTGCGCGCGAATCCGGACGAGGTGCTCGCGAACATCGGTGAGGAGTTGCCGGCGCTCCTCAGGCTCGAGCAGGCGCCGCACCTTCGCCCCTGCTCCGTCGGGGTGGCGCATCAGAATATCGCCGCAGAGGCCGCGCCGGTAGTTGATGCCCGCCAAAAAGCTGCTCAGCAGGCGTCCCTCGCCATCAAACGAGTACGTGCGCTGCAGATCTTCCGAGACGGTCAGGAAATGGCGCTGGTGGTTGAAGTACAGGTTGCTCTGAGATGGACATCGCAGTGCCGGTGCAGTGGGAACCATGGGAGTCTCCGTCCAGATACGTGAAGAGCACGTATGTAGTCATCTCCTCGGTCGTGGTTGCGCCGCGCGGCCTGACGTGAACATAGGCCCCAGGAGCGTGGGGAAACCAGGTTTCCCCATGCCCCCGCCCGCGGGCGGGTTTGCGAGGCGCAGCCCTGGAGCAGGGGTATGGGGAAACCAGGTTTCCCCATGCCCCCGCCCGCGGGCGGGTCTGGGAGGGTGCAGCCCTCCCAAGAAGAACCTTTTTTCATCCCGTCGGTGTGCAGCGCAGCCGCATGGACGGCTGGCATGGAACCGGTCGGGGCGAGCCCTGGCGCAGCTAGCGGGAGTCTACCGCTGTGAGCGGAACGGAGGGCTGAACCATATCACATCCCCAACCGAATCCCGATCACCATCAGCAGGCTCCATCCCAGTTCCTGCAAGCCCACCAGCGGCGTTGGCGTTCGCAGGCTGCGCGGCATAAGCCCGATGCAGCAACGCAGCGTCAACAACACAAAGCTCGCCAGCACCGGCCAGCCGATCAGACCAGACCATAGCAGCCCGCCGACGAGGACCAGCGCGCCGAGATGTAGCAGCAGCGCCGGAGCGCGTCGTGCTGGCGCGCCTCGCGCCAGGCGCAGGCGTATGCCTACGTAGACAATAGCGGTGGTTGACTGGAGCGCCAGCAGCAGCCAGAGCAGCAACGCAGGAATGGGCGGCCACCCGCCGGCCAGTGCAAGCGCCGCAGCAGTGGCACTGATTGCCGCAGCGCCGCACAGCTCCGCGGCCAGCGCACGGCTCTGTTTAAGGATATCGAAGCGCAATTGCACGGCCGCCAACGGCGCGGCGAGTAGCAGCGGCAGCCAGAAGGGGTAAGCGCTCGTGAACCAGGCTGCGCTAAACGCAACCAGCGCAACAATCCCGTAGCCGAGCGCAAAGCGCTCGGCCAAGACGGTGCGTGGGAAGCGCTTGCCACGCCGCCAGTCGCCGAGCGCCAGCTTCAGCGGCTGGCGGGCAAGAAAAGCGCCCAGGGCGGCCAGGCTCAACCAGACTCCGGCAACCGACGGCGCCGTCCACAGCCCGAGGATGATTGGTGCGCCCAGCAAGCCCCACCCGCCGTGTTCCGTCGGCAGGGCGATGGGCCGTAAACGCCCCCCTGGCTCTAGACGTGGTGTGGTGGGATTCGACATGGTCATCACCCTCCTCCCAGGCGTATCAGCGGCCGGCCATAGTCAAGAAACGGCCAGGGGATAGCAATAAGGGTTATCGCCAGCGCTGCAGTGAAGAACAGAGCTGCCCGCCGGTGCTTCGTGCGATGAGTGGCGCCTCTGCGCGCCAGAGCCGTACCGGCGTGCGCCAGACCCAGAGCCACCAGCATCTGGAGGCTGTGCTCGAGCACGAAGAAGCGCAATGGTGGCGTCCGCAGCACCGCGCCCGGATCGACAAAGACCACCTGGGCGAGCGATCCTGGCAGGCAATAGAATAGCCCGCCGATCAGGAGTTGCAGCGAGAGGGCCATTGCGAACCAGCGACCAGCTCGCTGGTCGGCCCCGGTCCATGGTCGCCGGCGCATCCAGCCGTAGTAGGCCCGTCCGAGCGCCCACAGGGCCATAGCCAGCGTCACCCAGCGCATCAGGTTGTGGGCCACGAGCAGCGAGAGATACATCAGTTCAGATCTCAGGCGCACGCCAGCCGTCCATGCGGCTCCGCCGCACACCGACGGGATGAAAATACTTCTTGGGAGGGCGCAGCCCTCCCAAACCCTCCCACCGGGTGGCTCTCAGGTGTAGGGTTTTTTGGTGGAGCGCATTCCAATGCGCAAAAAAGCGGTTGGCGTCGAGGATGCCGGTTTCGGCTTCCAGATGCCGAGAGCGAGCCCACCGATTCAAAAACCCTACACTTGAGAGGTTTCCCCATCCCCCTGCTCAAGGGCTGCGCCCTCACCTCCCCGGGGGCGGGGGCGTGGGGAAACCCGGTTTCCCCACACCTCTCGCCGAGGGCTTATTTTCAAGTTAGCCGCGCGAGTGGTCGCACCTCCCCATGCTCCAGCGAGCCGCTGAGTCCTACGGATAGTAGAACTCGGCATCGGGCAGGTCGCCGCCGATCAGATCAGGCGAGAGCGCCTTCAGCCTGGTGAAGAAGAACTCCAGCTCCGGACGGGCGTCAGCGGCGGTCACAAACTCCAGCGGCACGTTTGGCAGCGCCCGCGCGATCACCGGGGCCTTGAGGCCGCCCAGGTACTGCTCGCCGAGTTGGCCGGCCTCCTCCGGGTTCTGCCTGACCCACTCCACGGCCCGCTTGAGCCCGTCCTGCGCGGCGATCACCACCTCGGGATGCTGCTCTACCAGCGAGTTGACGGCCAGCGTCCCGGCCATCGGGATGCGCGGCGGCCGTCCCGTCGCTCGCCCCCACTCCTCCTGCATATTCAGCACCCGCCGTACTTCAACGTTGTTCTGCTTGCCCTGGAGTTGCGCCCCCGTGGCCGCGGGCTCCCCCAGTTGAGCGATCTGCACCTGGCCCGCCAGCAGCAGTTGCTGCGCCTCTACCATTGAGCTCACGTACCGGAGCGTCAGGTCGCGCTCGGTGTCAAGGCCGTTGGCCTTCGCCAGGGTGCGGAAGACGATGTCGGGCATATCGCCCTTTAATGGTACCGCGATCGTTTGCCCACGGAGGTCATCCCAGCCCTCGATCGTCGGGTTGGTGCTCAGCAGATGGAGGATTCCCCAGACGGTGACATTGAGCAGGCGCAGGGGGATGCCGCGCCGGTAGAGCGTCGCGGCGACATTGGTGGGCGTTGCGGTGAGGTGCAGCGCCCCGGCCACCACGTCGGCGCGCAACTGGTCGGGGTTGGCCCATGTAGAGAAGTCGATGTCTCCGACGCTGGCGCGCAGGGTTTCGTCCTGTGCCAGCCGGGCAAGGGGTATGGAGGGCAGTCCCGAGGGACCTTTGACGATCAGCCGGGCAAGCGGTGGGGGCGAGGGGGGGGCAGACGTCGGCCCGGTGGCGCTCTGTCCCTGGCCGCAGCCGGCCAGGCCGATGCCAAGGGCCAACCCACCGCTAGCGGCAAAGGTGCGGAGGAACGTACGGCGTGTTATCGCATGCATCACGAGTTCCTTCCAGATGTTGACCGTCACGGCTGCGTGCGGCGGTCGAAGGCGGCGGCAACCGGCGGCATGCGCAGGAGCTGCGCAATGGTTTCGTGGATGTATACGGCGTCGCGATCGCTGGCGGGGCGCGCCTGCCGCCAGTGTTGCACTACGTATGCTGGCGCGGGCGAGAGGACAAGCAGTTCATCGCCGATCCGTACCGCTTCGGCCAGATCGTGGGTGACGAACAGTGCTGCCAGGCGGCGCTCGGCGATCAGGTCCAGCAGGAGCGTCTGAAGATCGCGACGCAGGCCAATGTCAAGGGCGCTGAAAGGCTCATCGAGCAGCAGTAGCTCTGGCTCCACCGCCAGGGCGCGCCCGAGGGCCGCCCGCTGGCGCATGCCGCCGCTCAGCTGGTGCGGGTAGGCCCCCAGGGCCTCGGCCAGGCCCAGGTGTGCCCCGATGCGCCGCGCGGCCGCGTGACGCTCCGCCTGGGCAACCCCCTGAGCCTTCAGCCCGAACGCCAGGTTGTCGAGGGTGGTGCGCCAGGGTAGTAGCCGCGGCTCCTGAAACATCACCGCGAGCCGGCGGAACCGGTTGCTCACCTGGCCCCCGTTCGGCGCGATCAGGCCGGCGGCGATGTGGAGCAGGGTGGTCTTGCCGCAGCCCGACGGACCTACGACGCTGATCACCCGTCCAGGCGGTAATTCCAGGCTGATTCGCCCCAACACCTGAGTCTGCCCGTAGCTATGGGTAATGTCGCTAAGGGTAAGCATTGCCTCAACGCGCGCACCCGACGCGTACGTCGGGCTGTCCGCGCGATACGGGATGCGATCGCATCTGATCGCGCCAGGGCTCGAGTCGGCGTTGGAGTGGGAGGAGTACGAGATATTCGATCAGGAACATCAGGCCGACAGCGATGACGATCCAGGCAAAGACCGCAGGGGTATCGAGATTGACCCGCGCTACGCCGAGGTGTTCGCCAATGCCGTGGGCGCCTGCCAGCAGCTCGGCCATCAAGGCGACCTTCCATGAGAGCCCCATCCCGGTAAGGACGGCGGGAAAGAGCACTGCAATCAGGTGAGGGAAGTAGATGTCGCTGAGCAAGACGCGCGTGGATGCCCGGAAGCTTCTTGCCATCTGGATCATGGTTGAATCGACGGTTTGAGCGCCAGCGATGGTAGTGACGACGATCAGCGGGAGGGTTGCGGCCATGACGGTGAAAGCGGCAGTGGCACCGCCAGTGCCGAACCAGAGCAAAGCCAACACGATCCAGGCAATGGGCGGCACGCCTTGCAAAAGACCTATCAGAGGCCGCACCATCCCGTGCACGAACGGCTGCAACCCGGCGAACAGTCCGATGGCGATGCCGATGAGCAGAGCGATGGCAAAGCCGCCGAGGGCATGAGCCGTCGTATGGGCGACGGCGCTTGCTACGGCGCCCGTCGCCCAGAGTCGTCCCAGAGCGGCAAGGACTGCCCCGGGCGCTGGGAGTGCCAGGGGATGGCTGGCCAGCGCACCGAGCTGCCAGGCAGCAAGGAGGGCTGCGAAGCCCAGCAGGTCAGCCCACGATCCCCCGCCTGTCACACGCATAGCAGGCTCCCTACGCGCGATCATTGGCCGGGGAGGCTTTCAGCAGTACTAACAGCATTTTCACCGGGGTGTCAGCGCGGATGCTGTGTGGCAGATGGGCCGGCATATGCACCCAGGTGTTGGGATGCGCTTCCAGCGTTTCCGCCCCCAGCGTCACCCGCGCCGCGCCCTCCAGGAAGTGCAGCAGCGCCGGCACGGCCGCCGTATGCTCCGAAAGCTCCTGCCCCGCTGCAAAGCCGAACAATACCACTTTCAGCCCATCGTCCTGATACAGCGTCCGGCTGATGGTTCCGTCCTCAGGAATAGCTACTTCGTCGCGCAAGTTCAGGAATGTCGTCGCGTTCATACGGTCTCCTGTGTCGCAGGCTTCACCGCCACGAGCGCGATGGCCGCCAGATGCGCTGCGTGGGTACGAAAGACCTTACGCATCGCCAGGATGCGCTGCCGGGCCGCCGGCGTCCGCGCGATATTGAACAGAATGCGTAGCGCTCGACCCAGCCCTTCGTCTTGCACCATCCTCTTTGGCTCCAGCAGATGCATCGGCGCGGCGAATTCAGCCTGTACCTGAAACCCTTCGGCTTCCAACACGGCGCGCCATTCCGACGAGGTAAGCGGACGGGCGCCAACGTGTATCGCCGCAGAAAGGTCGCGCATCACCATCTCTTTGACCGTCTCGCTCACGGTATCGGGTATCAAGCTAAGTTCGTGGATTCCGTAGCGTCCACCGGGTTTCAAGATGCGGTACGCCTCGCGCACAATTCGCGCCTTCTGCCCCGGCGTGTGCATTGTCAGCATCGCTTCACCGAACACCACCGATGCCGAAGCGCTCTCCAGGCCGGTCTCCTCAGCCGTGCCGATCAGACAGCGATACGCCGGATTGGTGAGCAAACGCCGTACGTTGGCTGCGGCAGCCTCATCGCGCTCGATCCCAGTATACGCCAGAGGCTGACGCTCCAGAACCAGGCGCGCGGTCACGCCCAGGCCCGGAGCGAACTCGACAACGGCATCGCCGGCCGTAATCGCCAGGCCATCCAGCATCCGGCGGGTCAACTCCAGGCCGCCGGGGCGCAAGACGCGCTTGCCCATACGGGCCAGTAACCAGTGACCGGGCATCCTGGCCATGTCCAGGGTAGCGCCGGGAATGGCGTCGGTGTGTTCAGTGGGCGAAACCATCCATAGCCTCCTTTCGCAGACGCACCTGCCGCAGTCGCGGGTGCGCTAGCAAGGTGATAGCCGACGCGCAGCTTCTCTGTGGGGATCGAGAAAGATATGGTCAGGCGCCTGTTCACACCTGGGGGAACCCACGCGCCCGGGAGCGCGGGTGTCCCGCCCTCGTGGCGTCTCCGCAGACAAGCTGCCCGCGCTCCGGGGAGCAATATGAACACTTACCTGGTTAGAGATTAGTATATACTAAACAAAAAAGTTTGTCAACACTTTTCTTTTTTACCGTATTGACAATTTTATGTAATTAGTATATGCTAACTACCGCGCATTGCTCAGGCATGGTTCAAACGCACTTGACCGTTCGCCTCGATACGGGACCACGGGGGTGATGTGGCGAGGTCTGGCCCTTCCACACCTCCCCGCCAGACGATCAAGCACAAACCGCAGGTTTTGAACCATGGCTTACGAGAGGGGTTGGGAGGTCCGGTCCTCAATAGCTTCAGGAGGCTTCGTGGTTGCTCCGCTGCTCGAAACCCGCGCGCTCACGTATGTCGTGCAGGGACGGACCCTGCTCGACGCGGTGTCGCTCACCGTCAATCCAGGCGAACTCCTCGCTCTCGTCGGACCCAACGGCGCCGGAAAGAGCACCTTGATCGCTCTCGTAGCCGGCGATCTCATCCCCACCAGCGGCGCGATCCTGCTCGACGGCGCTGTGCTTGCAACGCTCTCCCCGCATGCGCAGGCCCTGCGCCGGGCGGTGCTTCGCCAGCGCAGCGGGGTAAGCCTTCCCTTCAGCGCCTATGAGGTCGCCCTGATGGGCCGCAGCCCGCACCTGCGCGGCCGCGCCGAAGGCCCGGCCGATCACGCTATCACCCGCGAGTCCCTGGCGCGCACCGAGATGTTGACCTATGCCGAGCGCGCTGTGCCGACGCTCTCAGGCGGGGAGCAGGCCCGCGTCAATATGGCGCGCGCGCTCACGCAGCAGGCGCCGCTCTTGCTGCTCGACGAGCCCACCGCCGCTCTCGACCTGCGCCATCAGCACCGCGTCCTGCAGCTTGCCCGCGCCGTGACCGCCAACGGCGGCGCGGCCCTCGTCGTGCTGCACGACCTGAACCTCGCTGCTATGTATGCCGACCGCATCGCCTTGCTCCACGAGGGACGCCTGCGCGCCTGCGGTGAGCCCTGGGCGACTCTGCGGGCCGACTTGCTTAGCGCGGTCTATGGGGTCAGAGTCATCGTGCTGCCCCACCCACACAGTGGCGGGCCGCTCGTGCTTACCTGTCCTGACCAGATGTATGCAAACCACGAGGAGCGTTGCTATGCGCTCACGGATGCCTGACTACCACTTCGCCCTGCTCTGCCTGGTGTGTGCGGCGCTGTTAGCCGCCTGTGGGACAGCGCGGTCCCCTGAGGCGGCAGCGCCGCCCGCCGCCCCCACCCTCCCCGCCCGTGCCCCTCTAGCCGGCGCGACGACGGTGAGTGCCAGCCACGTCGCGCCGGTCCCCTCAACCGATGTCCCGACGCCGCAGTTGCCGGTGACGGTGACCGACTTTACGGGGGGGAATGTCACGGTGACTTCGGTCGAGCGCATCGTCAGCCTGAACGGCGATATCACCGAGATTATCTTCGCTCTGGGGTTGGGTGACGCAGTGGTTGGCGTCGACTCCAGCGCCACCTACCCGCCTGAACGCACCAGATCGCTGCCCAACATCGGCTACCAGCGCCGGCTGAGCGCCGAGGGCATTCTGGCGCTGAACCCCACCCTGGTAATCGGCGACGAGGCCGCCGGCCCGCCCGAGGCCCTGGCCCAGCTCCGCGCAGCCGGTGTGCCGGTGGTGCTGGCTGCCGACCCGCCGACCCTGGCCGCTCCCGCGGCAAAGATCCGTTTTGTCGCTACGGCCCTGGGCATCCCGGAGCGCGGCCAGGAACTGGCTGCTCAGGTCGAGGCCGAGATCGCCGCGGCGCAGGCCGCGGCGCGCCAGATCGCCGATCCGCCCCGGGCGCTCTTCCTCTACCTGCGCGGCACCGATGTGCAGCAGGTTGCAGGGAGCGAGACCCCGGCAGACGCGATGATCGTCGCCGCCGGCGGGGTCAACGCCGCCGCCAGGGTCGGCATCGTCGGTTTCAAGCCCCTGAGTCCGGAGACGGTCGTCGCTGCCCAGCCTGAGGTCATGCTGGTCCTTGCCAGGGGCCTGGAGTCGGTGGGCGGGGTTGCCGGGCTCCTGCGCATCCCCGGTCTGGCTGACACGCCAGCCGGGCAGCAGCGGCGCATTGTCGCCTTCGACGACCTCTATCTGCTCGGCATGGGGCCGCGCACCGGCCAGGCTCTGGTCGAACTGGTTGCGGCCTTCCAGACCGACGCCTCCGCGGAGGGCCGGCCATGAGTGTTTCAACCACTATGCAGCCTGACGCCGTGCTGGCGCGGCGTCGCCGGCGCCTCGCGCTGCTCCCGGTCCTGGCGCTGGCCCTCGTAGCCGCGCTGCTGCTCGGCGTCGGCCTCGGCCCGGTGATGGTGCCGCCCGATGTCATACTGGCCATCGTGCTGGGCAAAGTCGGCCTGGCGCTCGAGACCCCGGTCAGCCCGCAGCAGGCGGCGGTGCTCTGGACCATACGCCTGCCGCGGGTGCTGCTCGGCGCTCTGGCCGGCGCGGCCTTCGCTGTCAGCGGCGCGCTGCTTCAGGGAATCTTCCGCAACCCCCTGGCCGATCCGGGCTTGATCGGGGTAAGCAGCGGCGCGGCCCTGGGCGCGGTCGCCGTGATCGTGATCGGGCTTGCCCCTCTAGGACCGTTCACTCTGCCGCTGGCGGCCTTCCTCACGGGGGGAGCGACGACGCTGTTCGTCTACAGGCTGGCGAGGCGGCATGGCCGCACCGATGTGGCGACCCTGCTGCTGGTAGGGCTGGCGCTCAACGCCCTGGCCGGCGCCGCGACCGGCCTGCTCACCTACCTGGCCGACGACGCCCGACTGCGTTCGATCGTCTTCTGGACCATGGGCGGGCTGGGGGGGGCGCTCTGGGAGACGCTGCTCATCGCGGCGCCGGGGATCGGGCTGGCCTTGCTGCTCGCGCCGGGCCTGGCCAGGCAGCTCAACCTCTTCGCCCTGGGCGAGGTCGAGGCGCGTCACCTGGGGGTAATGACAGAGCGGGTGAAGGCCGCAGCTATTGTGCTATCGGCCCTGGCCACCGGCGCCGCCGTGGCCCTGACGGGGCCGATCGGTTTCATCGGGCTGATCGTGCCGCACATGGTGCGCCTGGTCGCCGGACCGGATCACCGGATGCTGCTGCCGGCCTGCGCCCTGGGTGGGGCCACCCTGCTGATCCTGGCCGACCTGCTGGCGCGCACCATCGCTGCGCCTGCCGAGATCCCGGTGGGGCTGATTACCGCTTTTGCCGGTGGTCCCTTCTTTCTGGCGCTGATCCTGCGGGCGCGCCGCCAGTATGGCTGGGGCTGAGCGGAAGGAACGCTGATGACATTTCATCATGCCCCGTACACGGTCCTGGCCCGCAACGAGCGCAACTGGTACATCCTCCAGTTGGGTGACGGGCGGATACAGCTCGATTTCGGACCGTTCGCCGTCGCCTTCGGGTGCAAGGCCTTTCAGGTGCTGCACAGCCTGGTTGAGGCAGCCCTCGAGGGGCCGACGGTAGCCGGCTGCATCGCGCACGCGGGCGTTGAGCGCAGCATCTGGTTCGATCCGCAGCGGGGCACCCTGCTGCTCGCCTTCGACGGGATGGTGCTGCGCTTTCTGTCTCACGAACTGCTGGCCTTCACCTGTCTTTGCCGCGCGGCCGCGACGAAGCTCGGAACCGGGCCGCTGCCGCCCCCATCCTCGGCGGGTAGTCTGAACTGAAACAGGAAAGGTTTTGTGCTATGCCACAGCGCCTTGCCACGCTCAGCAAGCTGCTGATCGGTCTCTGGATGGCCGGCGTCACCGTCGCCACCTTTGTCGTGATCCCCGCCTACCAGGGGCTCGGCGACGCCGGGCGGATCGTCATTCTCCACGTACCGACCGCCTGGGTGGCGGTGCTCGCCTTCACGGTCTCGGCCATCTTCAGCGGGCGGTACCTGTGGCGGCGGCGGCCCGCCGATGATGATCGGGCCACGGCCGCCGCCGAGGGTGGGCTGCTCTTCACCTTCCTGGCCACCATTACCGGGATGATCTTCTCGCAGGTGGCCTGGGGCATCTTCTGGAACTGGGACCCACGCCAGGTGACCATCTTCATCCTCCTCTTGATCTACGCTGCGCTTTTCGTCCTGCGCAGCGCGGTCGAAGACCCTGAGCGTCGGCGCACCCTGGCTGCCGTCTACGGCCTCTTCGCCTTCGTCACTATGCCGTTTCTGATGTTTGTCGCCCCGCGCATGGCCGAGAGCACCCTGCATCCGAACTGCGCCTTTATCCGGGGCAGCGACTGCGACGGGATCACCCTCGCGGTCGGGGCTGTCGGGGTGCTGGGCGACCAGAAGCTGCAGTTGCTCGCGCTGGAGCAGCAGGGCAACCTGGTGACGGCCCGGGTGCAGGTTTCGGCGCCAGGCCTGGCGCGCGAGGATCTCCTGGCGCCGAGCTTCGACCTGGCGGCGGGGAGCTACGCCGACCGGCCGAGCATCCCTGGCCAGCGCTTCACGCTGGCGCTCGAGGCCGTTGACCTGGCGCGCGGCGAGGCCCGGCTGAACCTCGAAGCGCCAGGGACAGGGCTGCTGGCGAACCAGCGCACGCTCTGGGTCTTCCTGGCCGCTAACCTCGGGTTTACCGCCCTCTTCATCTGGATGTTCCTGGTCCGGGCGCAGGTGCTCGGGCTTGAGACCGCGGTCGAGCGCAGAAGGGTAGCCTGGGTATGACCGAGGGCGCAACTGCTGTCTACATCGCCCTGGCAACCGCCCTGGCGGTCTGGGGAACGATCGCGCTGTACCTGGGGCGCATCGGCGCCCGGCTCCGTCAGCTTCAGCGTGACCTGCAGCAGATGCCGCCAGGAGCTGCGCCGCCGGACGCAGACGCCGCGGCGCAGCCTGACCCTGCGCTCTTGCCCCCATCCGCCGAGCCTCCTGCTCCGTCTGCGCAGGCGTGGGCTACTTCCTTGTCCGCCGACCAGCCGCTCCGGCTCCTTGCCTGGATGGCTGCCCTGGAGTGCGGCGTGGGGACGACCTGGCTCGTGGGGCCTGGTGGACAGTGCTGGTGGGAGGAGCCATGAGCAAGGTAGTGCCGAGCCGGATAAACCTGCCGCCCGGTCAGCGTCTTGTCACTGGAGGAGTCACAATGATCACCACGGCCAACCGGATCTTTGTCCACCCGGACTTCGCAGAGCAGTTTGAGCAGACGTTCCGGACGCGCGCGCGGCTCGTCGACCGGATGCCCGGCTTTGTGCGCAACCAACTGCTGCGCCCGCTCAACCCCGACGACCCCTACATCGTGCTGACAGTCTGGGAGAGCCAGGCGCACTTCGAGGCCTGGGTGCATTCGGATGCTTTCCGCGAGGGCCATGCCCGCTCGGGCACGCTGCCGAAGGCAGCCTTCACCGCGCCGAACAGGCTGGAGTTGCACGAGATCATTCTCGACACCGGCCAGCCCGCACCGGCGTCGGAGCCACAGGGAATACCGGTCGCGCCGCATCGCGAAGGAGAACACTGATGTGCCAGCAGATCACCATTCTGGCCTGTGATGGGGCCGGGCATCGGATTGCGCAGTGCGAGCACGGAACGATTCATCTCTTCTGGGTGCGGGTCAACATCTTTCTGGTTCCCGATGATCTGCTGACCCTGCTCGCGCTACTGCAGTCCTGGCAGCCTGGGCACTGCTTCGCCGAGAGCGATGGCTTTATGCTGCGGCGGATGACCAGCGGTCACCTCCAGCTCTGGTGCGCCTGCGCCGGTCTGCTGCTCGACGATGCCGATCTCTGCCGCCTGCGTGACCTGCTCTGGTACGCGGTCCAGCAGCTCAATCTGCTTGGGCCGCAGCGCCGGCGCCCGGCATGCCGCTGGACGGACGAGTACCAGGCGTTGACGGTGGCGTCCAGGGGCACCGAAGCGTGGAACTGAGCATGGATACCTGGGTCGTCTGGCTCCAGCTTAGCCTGGCTCTACTGCTCTTCGCGCTCTGTGCCCGGCTGCTGTACCACCTGCACCAGGCACGCCGCGCGGCGCGGCAGCGGCACCGGCGCCAGGGCGAGACCGATGACGGGAGGTGAGCAATGGCCGAGACAGCGACAACCCTACGCTCAGGGCGGCCGGCCGGCCCGCTCCTGGTGGCGCTGCTGGGTGGGGCGCTGCTGGTGCTGGCGGTGCTCAGCCTGATGCTGGGGGCAGTCGCCCTCAGCCCTGCCCAGGTGCTGAGCGCGCTCGTCGCCCCGGCAGCCGACCCGCCAGCTACGGCGATCGTGCGCAACTTGCGCCTGCCCCGCGTGCTGCTGGCCGGCGTGGCCGGAGCGTTTGTCGGTGTGGCCGCCGTACTGCTCGGTCGGCTGACCGGGCGCCCTGCCCGCGACCCGGGATGGAGCGGGGTGCTCGCCCTGGGCGCCCTGGGCGCGGTGATCCTTCTGGACAGGAACCCGGCGAGTGCGAGTTGGGGTCTTGCCCTGGCTACCCTTGCCGGGTGTGGAGTCGGAGTTGCGCTGCTGGTAGGGGGATGTCGCCTGTGGCCACAGCGACCGGTGCGCATCACGGCCATCGGCCTCCTGCTAGCCTGCCTGGCGCCGGCGCTCGCCCTGATCCTGCTGATCGGGGAAGTGCGCATCGCCACCTGGGTACGCTGGAGCCTGGGCAGTCTCGAGCAGCGGGACTGGGCAAGCTGGGGATCTGTCTGGCCCCTCGCCTTGCTCGCCGCCCTTGTGGTGGCGGCGACAAGCCGCTGGCCTGCGCGCGCCGCCTTGAGCTGGATCGCCACTACCCTGGCGGCGGCGGCAGCCGTGGTCGCCGCCGGCGCCGTCGGCCTGGTCGGGCTGCTCGCCGGGCGCCTGGCTCTACGTCTCAGCGAGGAGTATCGTGCGCAACTGGCCCTCGCCGCGCTGCTGGGCGCGGCGCTGCTGCTCGGAGCCGACCTGGGGGCGCGCGGGCTCACGGCGCTGCTGCCTTCGCTCGGCCTGATCGGCGAGGTGCCGGTCGGCGCCGTGCTGGGTATCATCAGTCTGCCTGGCGCCCTGCTCGTCCGCCACCGGCGCCCACAAAGGAGTGAGCGCGCCGCCGCCTGATGTGAACATAGCCCCTCGGAGGAGGGGGCTGGGGAAACCGGGTTTCCCCATACCTCAGCGGACGCGGGCCGGAGGCCCGCGCACTCAGGCCCCGGCCCCTGGGAGGGTTTGGGAGGGCGCAGCCCTCCCAAGAACAACCGTATGTTCATTGCGGCGTGGTGCGGCGCAGCCGCATGGAGGGCTGACGTGAACACCGTTCGCAGCGTTCTGCCCCCCTCCCAGCCTCCCCCCGCTGGGGGGAGGAGCCGGACCCCCGCTTCATCGGGCGGTGCGCCGTCCGGGGGCATAGATGGCTGAACGGCAGGGGATGCGGGGAGGCACAGCCTCCCCGCATCCCCTCCACCGGGAACGCCCTGCTGTCACCGGTCTATGCCCGGATCTCCTGGCGCTGGAAGAGGACGTAGCCCAGGGCGAAGAGCAGGAGGGTCCCGGCGATCAGGCCGACCATGTGCGGCCAGCCGAGCATGATGCTCTCGCTGAGGGGCAGGGGCGCGCCCAGGAGGGCGCCCTGGAGCTGCGAGGGCAGCACGAAGCCCAGCGAGCGCACCTCGGGGCGCAGCAGGGCGATGGTGGCCTCGGTGTAGAGCACGTTCGGCGAGAGGCGGCTCAGGGCCTGTTCGAGCTGGGCCTGAGCCAGCAGTTCGGCGGGCAGGCCGATGCGTACGGGCCGCAGGACCTGCGCCAGGATGCCGGCGATGATCCCCCAGAAGACGGTGAAGAAGAGCCAGGTCGCCAGGGCGGCCATGGCCGCCGTTGCCGGCTGCCGGAAGAGGATCGAAGCCAGCATCCCCAGCGCCAGCCACACCCCGCCATAGGCGATGGTCAGCAGCAGGAACCAGAGCAGGCGCGCGGTCTCCTCGCCGCCCGGGGGCACCCCGAGGCGCAACAGGCCCAGGCCGGCGATGAGCAGCCAGATCGTCGTTAGCACCAGGGCGAGGGTGAACAGGCTCGCCAGGAACTTGCCCAGCAGCAGCGCGTCGCGGTAGATGGGCTGCGCCAGCAAGCGGGACATAGTGCGGGCGTTCAGTTCGCCATTCACCGCGTCGAAGGCGAGGGCGATGGCGATGATCGGCACCAGAAAGACCAGAAAGCCCACGAAGGCCGGCAGCGGCTCCTGGCTGGTGGTGAAGAGCCGCAGGAACAGGAAGCGGTCCTGGCCGACGGTCTCGCGCAACTGCGTCGTGGCGGTGAAGACCGTCCCGGCGGCGGTGAGCACGGTGATCAGCTCGAGGATGAGCATGCGCGTGCTGCTGAGGTAGTCGGCCATTTCTTTGCTCACCACGGCCCACAGGCCGGTCCAGGGCGAGCCTTCGCGGCGCGTGGCCGCCGCCGCGCCGCCAGCGGGAGCGCTACGCTGCGCGAGCATGGGTGGCCTCCTTCTGGAAGTAGCGGGCGTAGACCTCTTCGAGATTGGGCGCTTCGCTGGCCAGGGCCAGGAGCTGGCCGCCGGCCTCGACCACCGCCCGCGCCACGGCGGGGCGCAGGTCGCCGGTGGCCTCGAGCACGAAGCGGTTCGGCCCGGCCCGTTGCACCCGCTGCACGCCCTCGACCTGGCGCAAGGCCGCTTCCAGCCCGGCGTCGCCCTCGGCCTCGACGGTAATGTGATAGCCGCCGCCAAGCACCTCGCGCGCCAGCACCTCCACGGGGCCTTCGAGCACCATTTTGCCCTTCGAGAACAGCCCCACCCGGTCGCAGACGGCCTGCACCTGGTGCAGCAGGTGCGAGGAGAGCATAATCGTGATGCCTTCGCTCCGCAGGTCGCGAATGATCTCCAGGAACTCGCGGGCCGCCTCGGGGTCGAGGCCCAGGGTCGGCTCGTCCATAATGATCAACTCGGGGTGCTTCATCAGGATCTCGGCCAGACCGAGGCGCTGGCGCATGCCCCGCGAGAAGGCGCCCACGGCCTTGTCCATCACCTCCCCCAGGCCCATTCTGGCGAGGGCGGCCTCGATGCGCGCGCCGGCCTCTTTGCGGGTGAAGCCGTTGAGCCGGGCGATGTAGGCCAGGTTTTCGCGCGCCGTGAGGGTGTCGTAGAAGCCGACCTGGTCGGGCAGGTAACCCACGCGGGCCTTGACGCTCAGCGGGCGGCGCGCCGGGTCCAGGCCCAGCACCTGCACCGAGCCTGCGCTCGGCTCGGTCAGGCCGAGGAGCATCAGAATGGTGGTGGTTTTTCCGGCGCCGTTGGGCCCCAACAGGCCAAACACCTCGCCGCGGCGAATGGTCAGGTCGAGCCGGTCAACGGCTACGAAGTCGCCGTAGCGTTTGGTCAGGCCGCGAGCCTCGAGGACGATATCCATAGGTTGGATTTCCTTCTACGCTAACGTGAACATAAGCTCTCGGAGAGGGGTGTGGGGAAACCGGGTTTTCCCACGCCCCGCGGACGCGGGCCGGAGGCCCGCGCACCCAGGCCCCGGCCCCTGGGAGGGTTTGGGAGGGCTACGCCCTCCCAAGAAGAACCTTTTTCATCCTGTCGGTGTGCGGCGCAGCCGCATGGACGGCTGATGTGAACACCGTTCGCAGGGTTCTGCCCCCCTCCCAGCCTCCCCCCGCTGGGGGGAGGAGCCGAACTCCCTCCCCCAGCGGGGGAGGGCTGGGGCGGGGGTCGTCACCTTGCCCGCGGAGACGTGACGCGGGCGGGACGCCCGCGCTCCCGGGCCGTTTGCATCGGGCGTTGTGTGCCCCGCGCATGGGGCCTGATGTGACCATGGGGGAACCAGGTTCCCCCATACCCCCGCCCGCGGGAGGGTGTGGGCGGGCTACGCCCTCAAGCAGGGGAATGGGGAAACCGGGTTTCCCCGTCCCCTCACCCCACGGGAGGGTGTGGGCGGGCTACGCCCTTGCGCAGGGGGATGGGGAAACCGGGTTTCCCCGTCCCCTCACCCCGCGGGAGGGTGTGGGCGGGCTCCACTCTCCCGGAAACAACCTGTTTTTATTGTGATTCGTGGGCGGCGGAGCCGCCTGGTTGTTAGCGGCGCCCGAACCGCGAGACGGCCAGGCCGACCACGCCCACGGCGATGGCGATCAGCACGATGCCCACGATGCCCCAGAGGGTTGAGGTCAGCACGGTGATGCGGAAATCAACCGACGAACTGCGCCCCTCTTCCGGGCGGGCGCTGAAGCTGACCACGTAGTCGCCAGCGACGGCCTGATCGGCCGGGCGCAGGTTGACGGTCACTTCTTGCTGCGCGCCGCCACCCAGTTCGGCGATGTTCGCCGGCTGGAACTCCACCGTCCACCCCGAAGGGGGCGTGCCGCTCATGGTGATATTGCGGGCCGGGGCGCTGCCGGTGTTTCGCACCAGCAGCGTGTAGGTCGCGGTCTGGCCGATGGTGGCCTGGCCGGAGAGCCGCCCGTCGGGCGTGGTCAGGTTCACCTGGGGCTGGCCAACCACCTCGGCGGTCAAGGTGACTTCGGCGCGCACGTCGCCGCTCTCGGCTTTGACGTAAATCGGGAACGAACCCAGTTCGACTCCTTCAGGCGCTTCCACCTCGACACTGATGCTCTCCGAGCCATTGGCGCGCACCGGCAGACTGGTCACCTCCTGGCCAACGGCGCGGAAGCGCACGAACCAGCCCGGCGGGACCTCGGCCAGCAGGTTGGTGGTCAGGTCGGTGTCGCCTTCGTTGCGCAGGGTCGTGTTGAAGCGGAAGGTGCTGTCGGGGGCGCCACGGACGTTGGGGAGATCCACGTCGAAGACCAGGCTGGGCGGGAGTTGCTCCTTGACGGTGATCTGGAGTTGCAGGGTCGCGCTCTCGCCGTTGCCCTCGGCGACGACGCTGAGACGGTACTCGCCCGGGGCGGCATTCTCGGCCGGCTGCACGCGCAGCTCCACGCGCGTATCCTCATCGGGCAGAACATAGGCCGCCTCGACGACCCGGCCATCACCGCGGAGGGTGGCCGTCCAGCCCTCGGGCAAGTTGGGCACGCTGAGGCGGGCGACCTGTGGGGTGGGAGCGCGCAAGATCAGGGGGAAGTTGATGTCCTCGCCTCTGGCGACCTGTTGCGCCGGAAAGCGGGTGAAGAGCGTCAGTCCTCCCTGGGCCAGGGCCGCCGGCGTCAGCGGCAGGGGCGTCAGGAGGGCGAGCAGCACCAGGGCGATCAGCACGAAACGTCGCATGGCCAGGCTCCTTGGATGCATCTGCAGAACGTCACCGGTGAGCGGACGAGGGAGCGGGCCGCAAGCGCGGAACTGGAGGCCGCAGGCCCCCGGACAGGAGCCTTGGTACGGGTTCACATTGCTCCTGGGAGCGCGGGCATGGTGCCCGCGGAGAGGCGACGGGGGCGAAACGCCCTCGCTCGCAGGCGCGTAGGTTACCCCAGGTGTGAACAGTTACTAGCCTTGTTCTTTTTGGAGGCGCGCAGCCCATCTCCACCTCCCCGCCGAGGAAGCGCAACAAGGTAGACATACGCTGACAGTATAAGACCAGGATTAGCGGAGTGTAAGAGGAAAATTAGAGTATTGCAGGGCCTGGGCGATGTCTAAAGGCAATACCAATAAGCGAACGCGGCGCTTCAGCCCCCCTCCCAACCTCCCCCCGCCGGGGGGAGGAGCCGGACTCTCTCCCCCAGCGGGGGAGGGCTGGGGAGGGGGCAGTCACCTTATTGAAAAGTATTGGGGTCTAAATGGCACGTCCAGGGTCCCTGACCCGCGGGGCGCGCCTCGGGTTTCCCTACGCGCAACCCGGTTGCGCCGCTGCTTAACGCTTTCTTAACCTGTGTCACGACACTGTAATCTGCGAAACTTGTACGGAGGGGCGCTGCGCGGGTAGCATGCATGCCGTGGATCGGTTGTCAAGCTGAGGTGAACATAGGCTCTCGAAGAGGGGTGTGGGGAAACCGGGTTTCCCCACGCCGCCCCGCAGGGGCATGGGGAAACCCGGTTTCCCCATGCCCCCACCCGCGGGAGGGTCTGGGAGGGCGCAGCCCTCCCAAGGACAAACTCATGTTCATTGCGGCGTGGTGCGGCGGAGCCGCATGGACGGCTGAGGTGACCATCGTGCGCAGGGTTCAGCCCCCCTCCCAGCCTCCCCCCGCTGGGGGGAGGAGCCGGGTTCCCTCGCCCAGCGGGGGAGGGGCAGGGAAGGGGCCGTCACCGTGCCCGCGGAGACGTGGCGCGGGCGTCCCGCCCGCGCTCCCGGGCCGTACGCAGCGGGCGTGGTGCGCCAGGCGCATGACCGTCTCACGTGAACATAAGCTGCTGGAGCAGGGTGTGGGGAAACCGGGTTTCCCCACACCCTGCTCCAGGGGACGATGTTGAGCGGAGTAATGGCTCAATAACATGACTTACAGGGTCGCCTTCCGGCGGGGAGGGATGGAGGGCCGCAGGCCCTCCGTGAACCATGCCATTCGTTTCGCCAGGCTGCCCGGCCGCCGCAGGCGGGAAGGGGGTATGCGGAGAGGCGCAGCCTTCCCGCGCCCCTCCACCGCGGAAGTCCTTATCAATGACCATTGACACTCGGAGTCATCCATGAGCCTGGCGAGGGCGTCCCGCCCTCGTCGCGTCTACAGAGAATCCCGTGCTATCCGGTAAAACGTTCACCTTTCTTCCCGGCAACCGCGCCGCGCGAGAACGACGCGCGGCGCTGGAGGCGTTTCTGGCGCGGGAGCCGGGCCTGCAGGCGCTGCCGGGGCTGCTCGACCTGCCCCTGGGGCTGGAGCCGCTGCCCGATCCGGCGGCGATCCTTGCCGCCCCGTCACACCTGGCTATCTGCGGCCCGCCGGCCTCGGGGCGCACGCTGGCTCTCTTGCAGGTTGCCGCGCGCTGGTGCGCGCAGGGCGCAGGCGGCGCGGCGCTCTATGTGTCGTTGGCCGCCGAGGATGCGCCTGAGCTGCCGCCGCGGGCGATCCTTGCCGGCGCGCTCCAACGGGCCGGGCTGCCCGCGGCGTCGGGCGCCCGCCCGGGGATCGTGTTGCTCGACGACTGGGAGACGCTGCCTGCCGATCGTCGGCTGGCGTGGCGCGCCTGTCTGACCACGACGGTGCGGGAGTGGCGCGCCCTGCGGGTGGTTGTCGCCTTGCCGGCGGGCGAGCATTGGCCGGATTACCAGGCCCTGGATGTGCCCGGCGATGCGGTGACCCTGGCTGCCTGGCTCCGTCACCTGCTGCCGGCGGAGCAGCCAGGTCCCCTGCTGGCCGCCCTGCGCGCCGGGAGCGGCGGCGCGCCCATCGGTCTGGCCGATCTGGTCCTGCTGGCCCTGACCTTGCCCGACCACGGGCCGCCGGCCTCGCGAGCGGAGTTGTATGCGCGGGCCTATGAGCTGTTTCGTGCCGGTCTGGAGGGTCGAGAGGGCGACGAACCCTCTCCGCCGCCGGCGCTGGGCCGGTCGCTGCTCCGGCATTACCAGATGGCGCGGGCTTTTGCCGGCAGCGCCGAGATTGGCGGGCTGGCGAGCCTTCCGCCGATCGCGCGGATCGCCGTGGCGCCGCTGGCCGCGGGGTTGCTGGGCACGCCGGCGCCGGTGCTGGCGGTTCTGTGGGCCGACGCCGCCCCCGCGGGGGCGAGTCTGGCCGCCAGTGTGGCCTGTCTCCTCGAAATGCCCGATCGGGCGCCCGCATGGGGCCTGCGGCTAGTCGAGCATCTGGCGCGCCCGGAGGCGAACGCCGAGGAGCAGGCGGCGCTGGTGGCGCTGGCCCCCGTCTTGCCGCGTCTCTTTGCCGCGTGCCAGGAAGTTGAGCGAACCAGCGCGGCCCTGCGCGCCGCCGATGCCGCGCTGCCGCCTATGGCGGGACGCTGGCTGCCGCTGGTGGATCTTCCCGGGGCGCCTGACGCCCTGCGCTGGGCCGCCGCCGACCTGCTGGCGCGCCAGGGGCTCGATCAGGAGTTGGTGACCGCGGTTCCCGCGGCGCCGGACCCGCTGGCGCTCCGGGCGCGGGCCTTTCTGGCGGCCACCGCCGTAGAAGGGGGAACAGCGCTGCTGGCGACGCCGCCGCTGCGGGCGGGCGCGGTGGACCTGCTCGGCGATCCTGCCGCAGGTGAGCGCCGGCTGGCCGTGGCGCGGGCCATCCTCGCCGATGGGGATGTGCCGGACGATCTGCGCGCCCTGGCTCTGATCGGCGACCGCGCCGTGCTGGAGCAGGCCCTGGCTTCGCCCGTCGGCGTCTTGCGCCGGGCGGGGCTGGCGGCGCTCCGCGAGGAGGATCCGGCAATCGCGGTGCCTATGCTGGCGCGGGCGTTCAAGCACCCCGAGGCCACGGTGGTGACCCGTAGCGAGGCGCTGGATACCCTGGCAGTGATCGAGCATCCCGGCGCGACGGGGATGCTCATTCGGGCGCTCCTCGACGCGCAACTCGGTCTGGCGACACGGATGCGGGCCCTGGGGTTGCTCGCGTCCAGGGGGCGGGCCGGAACCCCTGTGCTTCGCCAGGCGCTGGAGGCAGGCCGGTTGCCCCCGGCGTTGCGCGCCGCGGCCGCGGCGCACCTGGGGCGCCTGGAGGACGGCGGGGCGTTGCCGCTGCTGCGCAACCTCCTTGAAAGCGACGCGCCGCCGTTGCTGCGCCGCAGCGCGGCGGCGGCGCTTGGCGCCCTGGGGCGGCGCGCCGGGCGGGCCGATCAGGTGGCCGCCGCGTTGATCACCGGTCTGCGACGGGCGGGTGTGGACGCGGCCCTGATGGTCACCATTGCGCGCGGGTTGGGGCGGAGCGGCGCCAATGCCGCCCTGCCGCCGTTGCGTTCGCTGCTGGCGCCGGCGCTGGCCGATGTGCTGCGCGCGGCCTGGGAGCGGCGCGTTCCCGATCTGGCCCGCCGCCCCGCGCGGGCCTGGCCCGCCCTGGAGTTGCCCGCCGGGACTCGCGTGGCGCTGATGGACGCCCTGGCCGAGGGGGAGACCCTCGCTGATCAGCCCTCCAGCCTGGCCGAGTGCTGCGCCCGGCAGGCCGAACGGATCGCCGAAGCGGCGGCGCTGGCCCTCGGTGACCTGGTCCGCGCGCGCCCCGATCTCCAGACCGCGGTACGCGCCGCCCTGCGCCAGACGGTCACGACCGATACCCGTCCCATCGTGGTGCGCGCGGCCCTCGACAGCCTGGCCGCCTGTAGTGATCCGGGGGAGGAACTGGAGGCGCTGCTCGATGACGACGGGGTGACGCCGCCGGTCAAATGGCTGGCGTTGGAGCGTCTGGGCCGGCTGGCGCCCGCGCGCGAGGCGCTCACGCGCCGCCTGTGCGACGGCGACCCCTTCCTGCGGGCGGCGATGATTACGCTCCTGGCCGCGCAGGGCCACGAAGCGGCCCTGCCGGCCATCCGCCGCCTGGCGCGCGACGCCGCGAGCGACCCGCACCTGCGGCGCGCTGCCATCGTGGCCCTGGGACGCTTTCCCGCCGCCGAGGTGAGCGCCACCCTGGTCGCCCTGGCCGCCGACACCAGCGTGCCCGGCGATATCCGCGCGCTGGCCGCGGCCACGTTGCCGTCCACCCTCTCAACCGACGAACGGGGGGCCCTCTATCGCGCGCTGCGGGTCGCGCGGCAGCCGGAGGAGGTGGAAGCGGCGCTGGCGCGGGCGCTGGCCCGCGCCGGTGAGCGGGACGCGCTGCCGATCCTGCTGCGGCTGGCGCGGGGCGAAGCCGGGGCCGCCGCGATCGCCAGTCTCGAGGCCCTGGCCGAGGCGGGCGACGACAGTATCGAGCCGGTGCTGGTGGCGGTGAGCCAGAGCCACCTGGCGACCCCGGCGGTGCGGCTTGCCGCGGTTGCCGCGCTGCTGCGCCTGTGTGGCCCGGCGCATCTACCCCTGCTCCGCGAGTACCTGAGCAACGCGTCCGCCCCGCTGCGGATGCGCGCCTATGCCGTTCTCGCCACGACCTGCCCCGACGATCCGCGGCTCGGCGAGCCCCTGAGCGACCCCACGGCCCCGCTTGCCCTGCGACTCCAGGCCCTGGAGCGCCTGGCCGCCCGTGATCCCGCCGCGCCCGCGCTGGAAGCGACCCTGACCTGTCCCGACGAAGAGCCGCAGCTCCGCCTGGCTGCCGCCGTAGCCCTGACGCGCGGCGCGCCGACCGCCCCGGTGGCGCTCGCCGCCGCGCTCGCCCCCGCACCCGATCAGCCACCACCCCCGCCACTGTTGCGCCGGCGCTGTATCGAAGCCCTGGCGGCGCTGGCCCGGGGGAACACGGCCGCCGCGCCCGCGGCCCTGGAGCGCCTGAGCGTTCTGGCCGAAGCGCCGGACCAGCCGGAGGAGCAGCGGCACTGGGCGGGCGAGGCGTTGATCGGTTCTGGGTAGCGAGGTGGAGGAGCGCGGGGGGCGCGGCCCTTCGCGCCCCTCCCGAACGGGTACCTTCGTCCAGGGAGCGCAGCGTGGCAACTCGCATTCTGGTGATTGATGACGAACCGGTGATCTGCCGGTTAATCGAATACCAGCTCGGAGGGGCGGGCTACCAGGTCACGGCGTGCCAACGGGGCCACGACGCACTGCTGGCGCTTGCCGACGAGGCTCCGGATCTGATCCTGCTCGATGTGATGATGCCGGGGATCAGCGGCTGGGATCTGTGCCGCCAGATCCGCGCCAGTTCGACGGTGCCGATCATCATGTTGACGGCCAAACACGGTGACGACGACATCGTCGCCGGCCTGACGAGCGGCGCCGACGACTATGTGGGGAAGCCCTTCAGCGCAGATGCGCTGATCGCGCGGATCGAAGCGGTGCTGCGGCGCAGCCGGAGCGCCAACGACCGGCGCCGGCCAACCCCGGCTCCCGCTGCGCGTGTTGAGCCGGCGCCACAGCCTGTGGCGGCGGCGCCCGCGCCGGGCATGGCCGCGCCGCGGCCCGGCCGGACTCAGGTGCGCGAGACCGTGCCCGCGGAGAACCGTCCACGGCTCGGCCCCCTGCTGGCCGAGGCGCGGCGGCAGCGGCGCCTGAGCTTGCACGATGCCGGCGAGATCTGCGGCGTGCGTTGGGAGTTTTTGCAGGCCATCGAACGCGAGCAATTCAGCTACGTGCCCCACGACGAACTGCGCCACGCCTTGAAGGCCTACAGCGCCATGCTTGATGTTGACCTCGGCCCCTATCTGGGGCGCGGCGGGTCACGCCGGCGTCGCGTTCCGGGGGCCTTGCCGTTGACCGTCGGGGTGGTGGCGGTGCTGGCTATGGTGCTGGTGCTGGTGATTCTTATGTTGTAACTGCTCCGCGGAAGGTTTTGGAGGACATGGGGAACCCGGAGTCCCCCAGCCCTCTGCCATCATCAAGCGTGCATCCAATCCAGGATGGCGGGCCACACCTCCTGGTGGGCGCGGCGCCCCACCAGCATGCCCAGGTGTTGCAGCACCACCCCTACATCGCCCTCGTACCACAGCACACGGGTATCGGCGCTCCCCACCGCCGCATGAAACGGCAGGACCGCTTCGGGCGGGATGATCGCGGAGTGCCGTTCGATGACGCTGATGAGCGGCGCTGTAATGGCGGCCGGCGCGGCCAGGCGCCCGCCGACGTTGAGTGTCCCGCCGATGAACCGGTTATCGCGATACAGGAACTCCACAATCTCCTCGAAGAGCCGGCGGGGTAACGCTTGCTCGTCGAGAGTCCAGCGCATGATGCGCATGTGGAGGCCCAACGCCTGGGGGTCAGCCAGGCTGCGCCACCAGTCGCTCATGCGTTCGCCCTCGAAGGTGCCGGGCGCGCTCAGGATGCTCACAGTGTTCAGAAAGGACCCCGGCACGTTCGCGGGCATGAAGGCGGTGAGCGTCTCGGCGCGCGGCGCGCGAGCCACTACGGGGCCAAAGGCGCCCGCGCGCGGGCCGAAGTTGAGCGGCGCGCTCAGAAGGACCAGGCCCCGCAGCCGTTCAGGATAGAGTGCGGCGAAGATCGCCGCCAGCACCCCGCCGAGGGAGTGACCTGCCACGAAGGTTGCCTGCGCGCCGGTCTCGGCGGCGATGGCTTCCTGGCAGGCCAGCAGATACGTATCGGCATACGCTTCCAGCCCCAGATGTTGATCATCGGCGCCTGGCCGTTCCCACTGGATCAGGTAGGGACGAATGCCGCGCCGGAGACAGTGCCGCACGACGCTTACCTGGGGCGCGAGATCCCACAGGTAGGCGCGCTTGATCGGCGCAGGCACGATGAGCAGTACCGGCCCGGAGGCGCTGGCTTCCGCATAGGCTTTAAGCGTCACCGGGGGCGCCGAAAACACCACTCGCGACGGGGTTTCGATGGGCGCGAGGCCCGCCATATCGAGCCAGCGCCCGCGCGCGCGGCGCAGGCGGTCGAAGTGATCGTACATCATAGCAGCAACCCTCCAGGTTGGCGGCGCACCTGGCGCCGACTTATGCCTATCAGGCCCATGCCCCTCAGAGCAGTGCCTGGGGAAACCGGGTTTCCCCGTCCCCCTGCGCGAGGGCGCAGCCCTCCCAAACCCTCCCGCGGGTGGGGGAATGGGAAAACCCGGTTTCCCCATTTCCCTGCGGGGCGGGGGCGTGGGGAAACCCGGTTTCCCCACACCCCTCGCCGAGGGCGTATGTTCACCTCAGGGGTGCGCCCCGGGAACCTCCGGGCGGGAGACGCCGGGGCCGGCGGCGTAGGGGCGGGGTTTCCCCGCCCCTACGCCGGCCCGCCTCCAGGCAGGGGTTGCGCCCCCCCAGACCCTCCCACCGGGTGGGGGATGGGGAAACCCGGTTTCCCCATTTCCCTGCCGGGCGGGGGCGTGGGAAAATCCGGTTTCCCCATTCCCCTGCGGGAGGGCCAGGCCCTCACGCGGGCAGGGGTATGGGGGAACCTGGTTCCCCCATGTTCACGTTAGTATAGCCCGCCAGGTGGGAACCAACAACTCGTCATGTCAGATTGAGCCGCGTCCGTGAGGGAGGGGATGGAGAAACCTGGTTTCCCCATCCCCCTCCATGGTGTGCGTGTTCGGGGCGCTTCTGGTACAATCCTGCCGACGAAGCGGAAGGGGTGGGGGAATGGGGAAACCAGGTTTTCCCATCCTCCGCCGCACCTCCACACCTGCTACGAGGAGACCCATGACCAGTTCCGCTCCGGGTGAGGCGCTGCCGCGGGAGCGCGGGGCCGGCTCGGCGTTGAGCATACCGCGCATCGGCGATCTGCGGCCCTATCTGTGGCTGGCGCTGCTGACGGCGCTGGCGCTGACGGTGGCCTACGCTGCCCGCCCGGTGGTGCGCATTGACCTTGGCGGCGATCACGACGCGGTGTTTCTGCGCGGCTTCCACGGGCGCGAGATTGACGCCATCGGCGGCGCCGAGACGGCGGCCTGGCCGCCCGAGGCGCGCGTGTTGAGCGTGCCGGGCCGCCGTGAGGGGGTCTGGATCGCCACGCTGTGGGCCGCGCCGGGCCAGCCGCCCGGCATGCTGCGCCAGGCCGCGGTGGCGGTGAATGGCGAGCGCGTGGACATGCCCCGCCGCGGCCCGGATTTCATCATTGCCAAGGTGCCGGCGGAACTGGGCGCCGCCGAGACGCTGAGCTTCAGCCTGGTCGGGCCGCTGGTGGGCGACCCCGACCCGCCGCCCGGCCTCGTCGGCGAGGTGGAACTGGCCCCCGCGCGGACGTACCGCTGGTCCAGCGGGGAGGCCAACATCAGGCTGCCCAACCTGGGCCGGGGGGCCTGGACGCTGGATCTGGCGGTGGTGACGGCGCACCCCAACGGGCAGCCGGTGAACGCGGAACTGTTCGTGAACGACACGCTCCTGGCGCGCTTGCCCGATAGCCCCGCGCCGCGCCGGGTGCGTGTGCTGGCGCCGGGGCGCCTGGTCCGCGACGGCACTCTAGAGGTGACGCTGCGCTCCAACACCTATGCCGACCCGCGCCCGCTGGGGGTGCTGGTGTCGCAGGTTATGGTGGCCCCGGCGGGGAACGCCGGGCTTGCCACGGCCGTGCCGCCCCTTGGTGGTCTGGGGATGGCCCTGGTGACGGTGCTGGGGGCCTTTGCCGCCCTGCACCTGCTTGTCGGCGGGAGGCCCACAGGTCGGCGGCGCATGCCGCCGTACGTCTGGGCGGCCCTGGGGGTGGGTCTGGCCGCGCTGGTGGGGGCCTGGGCGCTGATGACCCATCGCTTCCCGAGCAGCTTTATGCTGCCGCGGCTGGCATGGCTGGCGCTGTGGAGCGTGGCCCTGGCGCTGGCCCTGCGCCCGCTGACGGCCTGGCTCTTCCACGCGGCGGGCTTCCCGCTCGACGCGCCCGCCGGCGATGACGCCATCCGCGGGCGGCGTTTCCTCAGCCTGCTGCTGCTGTTCGTGATGGTCAGCTACTGGCTCAAGGCCATCGGCGCGCTGCACCCCTTCTTCGTGGCCATTGATGTCAACTGGCACATGACCCGCGCCCAGTGGATCCTCGAGGGGCGCCTGCCGCTGCTCTACGGCACCAGCAGCCCGCTCAACGAGACGACCATGCCCACCGCCGAGTGGGGTGAGAATCGCCCGGTTATCCCCTACTCGCCCTGGTTCCATATGTTCGCCACCGTCTTCGCCTTCACCCCGATGTCAATGGACATGGCGGCGAACATGTTCAGCATCCTGGTTGACAGTACGCGCATCATTCTGATCGCTCTGATCGCCCTGAAAGCCGGGCTGACCCACCGCGGCGCGTTGATCGCCGGAGCGACGTATGCGGTGTTGCCCGTAGCCTTCCTGCTGCACTCCTGGGGCAACGTCCCCACCACCTTCGGCCTGTGGCTGACCCTGGTGTGCAAGACGGTCATCTTTGTCTGGTGGGAGCGGCTGGGCGAGCGGCGAGTGATGGTGACGCTCTCGGCGCTGCTGCTGCTCACCTTTCTGATGTACACGGTCACCGGGGTGTTCATGGGCGTGTTCCTGGCGATCCTGACGCTGCTGGTGTGGGTGAACGGGCTGCGGGGCCCGGCCTGGGCCGCGCCGCGCGCCCAGCTCAGGCCCCTGTGGATCGCCACGGGGGTGGCGCTGGCCCTGGCGGTGGTGATTTACTACGGGCAGTACATCCCGCTGATCGTCGCCCAGACCGTGCCGTACATGAAGACGGTCTTTACCCAGGGGCCGGAGAGCGTGGGGGTGGTGCGCCCGCCCTTCGGGCAGTACATGTGGAGCTACGTGCCCCATCTCGATTACCGCATCTGGCCGGGCGATTACCTCTACTACGGCATCGCCATCCCCATGCTGTTCACCGTTCCGGGGTTCTTCGCCCTGCGCCGCCAACCGCTGCCCTGGCTGGTGTTCGCCGCCTGGCTGAGCGTGGCGACCCTGTTCATGTTTGCGGGCTACCGCATCTCGATGGTGGATAAGCAATTGTTCTACACGCTCCCGGTGATGTGCGTCTGCTGGGCGATCTACGCCGACCGGATCTGGGAACGCTGGAGCTGGGGGCGCTGGGCGGTGATCGCCGTGCTGCTCTACACCCTCTACGCCGCGCTGGACCAGTGGGTGCTGCGGATTGCCACGTCGCCGGTGGTGGGGTGATTGTGGATTGGGTGGGGGCATGGAGCGGGGCCCGATTGCGTTATCGGCGGAGGAACCCGGCCACCTGGGAGAGGCATGAGGAAGCCGGGTTGCCCCAACTTCACATGCAAGCGTGTTGAGATAGGTTCGGATGCTACGCGACCACACTCTTCCCGGCGCCTCGCGCGCCGCGCTCCTGGCGGGGTGGTTCGGCCCCGGGCGGGCGCTGGCGGCGCTGCTGCTGGCGTTCAGCGCGGCGATCATCGGCGCGGGGGCCTACAAGTACGCCTACTGGGGCCACGGCTTCGATATGGTGGACTTTCACATGCCGATCTGGGGCACGCTCCACGGGCGTTTTCTGCTGGTCTCGCGCTACAATTTCACTGATACATTCATGGGATTGGACGTGGCGCTGGGCTTTCTGCCGGCCATCCCCTTCTACGCCCTGGTCCCCTCGGCGTACACTCTGGTGGTGGCGCAGACGTTGCTGCTGGCCTCGGCGGCCATCCCGGTTTACCTGATCGCCCGTGACCGGCTGGGCCATCCCTGGGCCGGGGTGGCCGGCGCGGCGCTCTACCTGCTCTACCCGACGACGCAGTTTATGGCCATGGCCGCGCCGTTCCAGCCACGCGTTCCCGGGCTGGTGGCCTTCATCTGGGCCTTCTGGTTCCTGGAGCGGCGGCGGCTCTGGCTCTACCTGCTGCTGCTAGGCCTGGCCATGCTCTCTCGCACCGACGCGGCGCTGGTGGCGGCGGCCTTCGGGATCTACGCCGCCTTGCGGCGCCGGCCCTGGGCCTACAGCCTCGTGCCGGTGATCGTGAGCCTGGTCTATTTCTATGCGGCGATCACCTACATCACGCCGCGCTTCTACAGCCCGGAGTTCCAGCCGGTACGGGTGGAGGTTCCCTTTGATCTGAACCGCGATTACAACGAGATGTGGCCGTGCGGGGTCAGCCCGCAGGCCTGTTACTACCTGCACCTGGGTGGCAGTCTGCCGGCGATCGCGAAGAACATCCTGACCCACCCGGTCGAGGTGCTTCTGTTCATGCTCCAGCCGCCGAAGCTGGCCTACCTGGCGCTGATGCTGGCCGGGTTGCTCTTCCTGCCGCTGTTCGCGCCGCGCGAACTGCTGCTGGCCGCGCCGATCCTGGCGATCAACCTGCTCTCCAACCGCGTCTACCAGTACGTGATCACTGAGCAGTACCAGATCCTGGCCATTCCGGGCATGGTGATCGCGGCGATCTACGGGGCGGCGTGGCTGTGGGAGCGTGTTCGTGGGCGCCTGGGCAACGCGCCCGGGGTGGGCGCGGGCGCCCTGGTGGCCCTGGTCGTGCTGGTGGCGCTGGTGAACTTGCCGCTGAAGAACCCGGTCGTTTCGGCCCTGCGAAACCCGGAGCGCCCCGAGCGGGTGGCGCTGATGGAGCGCATGAAAGCGCAGATTCCGCCCGACGCGGTGGTGGCGGCGACGTCGTTCCTGGCCCCGCACCTGCTGCCGCGTGAAGCGATCTATTTCATCCCCGGCGGCAAGATGCACCACCAGGTGGACGAGGCCGAGTACGCCTTCATCGACCTGCGCGCCAGCGGCCTGCGCGCCGAGGCCGCGCGCGGCAACGACATCGTAGCGCGCCTGCGCGCCGACCCGGCATGGACGATCGTTGATGAAGAGGATGGGCTGGTCCTGTTTCGCAGGATCGGGCCATAGCGGTAAGGCAGGGGGGTGGGGAAACCTGGTTTCCCCACACCCCTTTCCGGCAGACGATAGACCCCATCGGCGCGGCGCACACGGCGGAACAAGAGCAGTCACATCATGCCCCGACCCCCGGTCCAGCCTCCACCATCCACCATGCGCCATCGCCCATTCACGCTCCTCCTGGCCTACCTGCTCCTGGCCCTCTGGCTCACCTGGCCGACGGCGGCCGCGCCGGGCAGCCAGTACTTCACCGGCGGCGAGCGAATCTTCTTCTTTCCCGACACGCCCGACGCGCCGCAGAATATCTGGAACTTCTGGTGGGCCGCCCGCGCCCTGGGCGCGGGCCGCAGCCTGTGGTTCGCCGATCTGCTGTACTACCCCGAGGGGGTGCAGATGGCCCTGCAGACCCTCAACCCCCTCGCGGTGACGCTGGCGCTGCCGGTGACACTGGCCCTTGGCCCTACGGCAGCCTACAATCTGACCGCGATCGTTGCCGTGGCCCTGACCGGCTACGCCGGCTTCTGGCTGGCGCGCGCGTTCGCGCCCGGGGTGGCCGGGCCGTTCGTGGCCGGGGCGCTGCTCACCGCCGCGCCCTTCCATATCGCCAAGCTCGACTCGGGCCAGTTGAACTTCGTCACTATGCAGTGGCTGGTCCTGTTCATGCTGGCGTTCGTGCATATGTGCCGCGCCGAGAGCCGCTGGGGGCCGCCGCTGGCGGCGCTGGCCTATGGGGCGGTGCTCTACACCGACTGGTACTGGGCGCTGGTGGGGGCCGCCTTCGCCGCTGCGTGGGCCGGGCTGAGCCTGATCGGCGCGGCGCGCCCACGGGCGCTGCTGGCGCGCTGTCTGATCTTCGGCGCGCTGAGCCTCGCGCTGGCGCTGCCATTGCTCGCGGCGGCTCGCGTGGCGGGCGAGAGCCTGCCGCCCGAGCCGAATGAGATGTGGCTGGCCTACACCCTGGGCTACTCTGCCGATGCGCTGGGGCTGTTCTTTCCCGCCGCGCGCCATCCCCTCTGGGCCGCGCCGGCCGAACGCTTCCTGGTCAGCGTCGCGCCCCTCTCGATTACCGAGGGGTCCTACACTGCCGCCGGCTGGACCCTGCTGGCCCTGGCGATTCCCGGCGCGGTCTGGTATGGCCGCAGGCACTGGCGCTTGCTGGTGGTGGCGTTGCTGGCCTGGCTGCTGGCGGTTGGCCCGACCCTGCACGTGCTGGGCCACGACACCGGCCTGCCCATGCCCTACCGGCTGTTCCAGGCCCTGCCGCTGCTCGGCACGGCCCGGCGGCCCAATCTCTTCGGCGTGATCACTATCGCGGTTGCGATGGTGTTCGCCGCGCTGGCCCTGGCGCGCCTGCGCGAGCGCCTGGCGCCACGAGGCTTCGCGCTGGTCCTGGTGGCGGTCGCCGCGCTGGGGGCGCTGGAACTCTGGCCCCCGGCGCGCGTGCCCAACGTCCTGCCGCGCCCCGAGGTGTTCGCCCGCATCGCCGCCGAGCCGGGCGTCGTCGTGGACCTGCCGTTTGAGCGGGGCACCGACAGCCGCACCCTGATCCACCAGATGGTCCACGGGCAGCCGATTCTGCGGGGCTACGTGGCGCGCCCGCCGGTGTCTCCGACCCTGGCCCACAGCCCGTTGCCGGCCCAGTTTGGCCAGATGCGCCTCTGGCCGGACGATGACATCGTTGCCCTCGACCCGGAGGCCCTGGCCGTGATGCAGTGCTACTACCGGCTGCGCTACCTGGTGCTCGAGCCGGCGGAATTGACGGCGGAGCAGGAGGCGGCGGCGCTCGACGTGGCGGCGCGGTTGAACGGCGCGCCGCTCATACCCTGGTACACCGACGCGCGCTTCCGCGCCTACCGCCTGCCCCTGCACGCCGACCGCTGCGCGCCGTTTGTCTTTCTCGGCGCTGGCTGGAATAACCGCGAGGGCCAGGGCGAGACGGTCTGGCGCTGGAGCACCGGGCGCAGCGAGTTGTACCTGGTCAACCCCGAAGCCCAACCGCGGGTGGTGACGCTGGACCTGTTGGCCGAGGGCCGCGAAGAGGGCCAGCCCCTGACGATCCGGCATGCCGGTCGTGTGGTGGCCGGGCTGCGCCTCGCCCGACCCCTGCGGCGCTACCGCATCGCGCTGCTGGCCCCGCCGGGCCAGAGCCGCTGGGAGTTGCTGACCCCGACGGCGCGCGACCCGGCCAGTAACCGCGAGGTGGGTTTCGCCACGCGAGCGGTGGAGGTGGGGGATTTTTGATTTTGGATTTTGGATTTTGGATTTTGGATTTTAGACAAGGTTCGTAGGAGATTGACCGTTCGCTGCGTTCCGCCCCCCTCCCAGCCTCCCCCCAC
>Ga0308412_1000119_pt1 | contig 35128 bp, 28 predicted proteins | sample HotsprottomLayer_FD_202357 | JGI IMG/M metagenome (GOLD analysis project Ga0308412, IMG submission 202357) | Hot spring phototrophic mat microbial communities from Octopus Spring, Yellowstone National Park, Wyoming, United States -... | ecosystem: Environmental > Aquatic > Thermal springs > Hot...
CCGCACCATGCCGGGGGCCGGCGAGGGGTTGTGGTGGGCCCAGTTGACCGGCCCGGGCTGCTGCTCCATCACCCACCAGCGGGGCTTTACCCCACGGTAGAGGTCGTGGTGGAAGGCGGCCATGTCCGGGTGGCCGGTGTGGGCGTAGCGCAGCTTCTCTTCAGGGGTGCAGGGCAGCACATCCATATCGGTGAAGCCCAGGGGGTAGCTGTCCCAGCCGGCGATGTCTAGGTCCTGGGCTAGTTTGAAGTGGTCGAAGTCCGGGGTGTAGCCCATGAAGTTGTGCAGCACAAAGCGCCCAGGGGAATGCTGCCTGAGAATTTCCACCTGCATGCGGTTGAAGGCGGCCACCTGGTCGGAGCTAAAGCGGAAGAAGTCGAGCCAGTGGGAAGGGTTGGCCTCGGTAACGGTCTGGTTGGGCAGCTCGATCTCGCCAAAGGAGCGGTAGGTCATGCTCCAGAACACGTTGCCCCAGGCCCGGTTGAGGGCCTCGATGTGGCCATAGCGGGCCTGCAACCACAGCCGGAAGGCCCGCAGATCCTCGGGGCCATAGCTGCGGGTGGTGTCGTGGCAGCCGTACTCGTTGTCGGTCTGCCAGCCCGCCACAAAGGGGTTCTGGCCGTAACGCTGGGCCAGCAGGGTTACGATGCGGCGGGCCTCCTCGCGGTAGACCCGGCTGCTAAAGCTATATTGGCGGCGCGAGCCGAATTTGCGCAGTCGGCCCTGGGCGTCGTAGCCCAGAATCTCGGGGTGCTGGTCGATGAGCCACTTGGGCGGGGTGGCGGTGGGGGTGCCCAGCACCACCTTAAGCCCGGCCTGGCCCAGGGTTTCGATGGCCTCATCCAGCCACTCCCAGGTAAAGTGGCCGGGGTCGGGCTCGAGGCAACTCCAGGCAAACTCGCCGATGCGCACATAGGTCAGGCCCAGCGCCTTCATGCGCTTCGCGTCCTCGGCCCAGCGTTCGCGGGGCCAGTGTTCGGGGTAGTAGCAGACGCCTAGCATTGGGAGCTGCGCCATCTAGTCCTTCACCCCGCCTGCGGTAATGCCTGCGATAAAGTAGCGCTGCAGGAACAGGAACAAGACCAAAAAGGGCAGGGTGGTCATCACCGCCCCCACCATGATGCCCCCCCACGAGACCCGGGTGAGTCCAATCAAGGAGCCCAGCGCCACCGGCGCGGTCTGCATCTCGCGCTCGGAGAGCACCAGCAAGGGCCATAGGTAGTCGTTCCAGGAGGTCAGGAAGAGGATGATGGCCAGGGCCGCCATGGCCGGGAGCACCAGCGGTAAGGCGATGCGGAAGAAGATGCGAAACTCACTGGCACCGTCGATGCGGGCGGCTTCTAGCAGGCTCATGGGAACGCTCAGGAAGTTCTGCCGCATGAAGAATACCCCCAGGCTATTCGCCAGCGAGGGCAGAATCACCGCCCACCAGGTGTTGGTGAGCCGGAAATCGAAGGTCATGGCCTCGCGCAGGGAGGGCACCCCGAAGAAGAGGTAGGCCAGCACGGCTACCGCATACCCCAGCCAGATCGCCCGCCCCAGGGTGGGGGCGAATTTGAGCCAGGCCAGCAGGGCTGCGGCGCCGCCAAACACCACCATCCCGATCAGGATGGCCAGCAGGGTTTTGGCCTCGCGGGCCACCAGGATGAACTGCGGGATGACCACCGCAAAATAGGGGATGGTCAGGGTGGCGATCACCAGCGAGAACAAGAGCCCCTTGCCCCAGAACTGAAAGCGGGCAAAGGCATACCCGGCCAGGCTGGTCAGAAAGATCGAGAGCAGCGTGAAGATGCTGGCGACCATGATGCTGTTGAACAGGGTGCGCAGGAAGTTGGTGTCCGCTTGCAGGCTTTGCAGGTTGGCGGCGAACTGGTTGCCCGGCAGGATGGGGGTAGGGGTGCTGAAGATGGCGGTTTCGGGCTGGGTCGAGAAGACCAACATCAGCCAGAGCGGGGCCAGCCATAAGAGGGCCAGGGGGGTCAGGAACAGGTGCAACCAGAGGCTGCGCCACCACAATTGCCGTTTCATTGGTCCCTCCCAAAGAGCCGAAGCTGGATGATGGAGAAGACCAAGGCCAGCAGGGTGATGGCGTAGGCGATGGTGGAGGCGTAGCCGAAGTTGATGTTCTGGAAGCCCTGGCGGTAGAGGTAGACCCCCAGGGTGGTGGTAGCGGTGCCGGGGCCGCCGTTGGTGATGAGCCAGGGCTCGGTGAAGAGTTGCAGGGTGCCGATAATGGAGAGCACCAGGCAGAACAAGAGCACCGGGCGCAGGCTGGGCAAGGTGATGCGCCAGAACTGCTGCCAAGGGCTGGCTCCGTCGATCTGGGCGGCCTCGTAGAGGTCTTTGGGGATGCTTTGCAGTCCGGCCAGGATGATGATGGCGTTGTAGCCGGTCCAGCGCCAGGTGAGGGCGATGATGATCACCGCCATGGCGCCCACAGGGTCGAAGATCCAGTTGAACTCGAGGCCCAAAGCGGCGTTGACCGCGCCGTTTTGGTTGAATAGCAGCCTAAACACCGCCGAGTAGGCCACCGCCCCCACCACCACCGGGGCAAAAAAAGCGAAGCGAAAAAACCCCTTGGCCCGCAGCAGTTGCGAGTTCAGTCCAACAGCCAGACCGGTCGCCAGAGCCAACATCAAGGGAACCTGGATGACCAGGATTAAAACCGTGTTGCGCAGGGCATCCCAGAAGGCGGCGTCGCCCAGGATGCGCCCCCAGTTGACGCCAAGGTTCCAGACTGGGGGGGAGACCCGGGTGTTTTGGAAGGATAAAAGCAGGGACTCGAGGATCGGCCAGGCCCAGAACAAAGCGAAAATCGCCAGGTAGGGAAGCAGAAAGAGGTAGGGGGCCGCGTCACGTCTCACGCGTCCTCCGAGCAAAAATTCTGGTTGATAGATGCCATCTCACAGGATGTGTTCTATTGTTGTAAAGCCTGGGGGTGGGGTTGCCCCCACCCCCTCAAAAAAGTCTCAGCGTGCAATGGGTAAGCCAGTGGCTTGCGATATTTGCTGGGCGGCGGCGTCGAGGGCGGCCTTGGCGCTGGGGAAGCGCCCGGCCACATAGTCGGCCTGGGTCTTGACCATGATGGCCCGGGCCTCCTGGAAGAACTGGGTGCCGCGGGCAGGGGGCACACTGCCTAGGGTGCCCAGGATCTGCTGCCAGATGCGCTGGTTGCCCCAGTAGGGTTGCGGCTGGTTCACGTAGGGGTCACGGGTGGCGGCCAGCAGCGAGGGTACCAGCCCGAACTCTTTGAGCATGGTCACCTGGCCTTCGGTGGTAGCCAAGGCATAGCGAACGAAAGCCCAGGCGGCTTCTTTGTTGCGGGAAGAGGCCGGGATGGCCAGGGCCGAGCCCCCCAGGTTGGCCGCCCTGACGCCCCCGGCGCGGGAAGCGGGCATCAGGTACACGCCCCACTTGCCGCTCTGATCCGGGGCATTGGAGCGGATGGTGCCTTCGTACCAGGCCCCAAACATGCTGGTGGCCACGGTGCCAGCTTTGAAGGCCTGGATCTGCTCGTTTCAGCCGCCTTGCAGCACAATGCCCGCGTCAATTAGCTTTTTGACCGTCTCGAGCGCGGTCACGCAGCCAGGCTGGTTCACCGTAACGGCGCTGGCCTCGTTGTTGAAGTAGAAGCAGCCGTTCTGGTTGGCCAGCATACGGAACCATTCGTCGTCCTGGCCGTTGGCGATGACCCCCACCTTGACCCGGTTGTTGGTGGCCTGGGCAATGCGGCGGCCTGCGGCGATGAAGTCGTCCCAAGTGCGGATGGTGGCGGGGTTGACCCCAGCCTGGCTGTAGATGTCGCGGCGATAGAACATCACCACCGGGCCAGAGTCCCAGGGGATGGCGAAGATCTTGTTGCCTACGGTGAGCTCGGTCCACTTGAAGGCGGGGAACTGGTTGCGCAGGGTGGAGGCGGCGGGTTGCAGGGTGTTCAGGTCGGTGAAGCAGTTGGGGAAGCGGGCCCAGAACACCTCAGCCTCGTTGTTCTCGACCGAGTACACATCGGGCAGGTCGCCCCCACCGGCGGCACAGCCAGCCAGCCCGCGGTCGTAGGTGGCCTGGTTGCCGAGGTCCAGCACCTTGACCTTTACGTTGGGGAAGAGCTTGTTGAAGCCGGGGATGTTGGCTTCCAGGGCCTTGGCGGCAATGTCCCAGCTCCACACTGTGATCTCGCCGCGTAGGTTGGGGTTGCCTTGGATTTCCTGGGCCGAGGCCAAGCTAAGGGCCAGGGCCGCTCCCAGTGCCAGCAGACGTTTCATGGGTACCTCCTCAGATACCAGCCTTTTCGGGGGCCGTGCCTCACGACGAAACCGCTTGGGTGTGCGATAGGTTTTCCCCGTTAAGGTTCAAGTGGAGTCTAAAGGCAGCGCCGGAGACTTGTCAATAGTTTTGAACACTTACGAAATTTTTTGAAACTTAGCCGGTACGGGCCACCGCAACTTCAAGCCCCTTGCTGCGAAGCAGCTCGAGGTCTTCCCTTTTGGCTTTGCGGTCGGTGACGAGTAGATCGGCGGCCTCGAGCGGCCCGATGCGGGCGGCGGCCACCTGCATAAGCTTGCTGTGGTCGGCCAGCACGATAATCTCGCGGGCGGCTTCGATCATGGCCCGCTTGATCTCGGCTTCTTGCAGGTTGGTGTTGGTGAAGCCTTTTTCCGGGTGTACCCCGTTGCAGCCCAGGAAAGCCTTGTCGGCGTTGATCTCGCGTAAAAGCAGGGTGCCGTAGGGGTTGACCAGCGAATGCTGCAGTGGCCGCAAGGTGCCGCCGGTGACAATCACGGTGATGCCGGGGTGGGACTCCAAGAGCAAAGCGATGTTGAGGCCGCTGGTAATAACTACCAGGTTCTTGAGCGAGGGCGAGAGGGCCTTGGCCAGCTCGGTGGTGGTGCTGCCCACATCCAGAAGGATGGTTTCGCCGTCGCGCACCAGGCTGGCGGCGTAATTTCCAATGCTTTCTTTCTCCCTGGCATGTACCTGGCGGGTTTCCTCCAAGGGAAGCTCGAAGCGCTTGGTTTCCGCTGGCACCGCCCCCCCGCGGGTGCGGCGCAGCAGCCCTTGCTGCTCCAGATACTCTAGGTCGGTGCGAATTGTAACGGTGGAGACACCAAAATGCTGGGCCAGTTGGCCGACCGCGACCCGGCCATCCCGGTGCAGCATGGCCAGGATTTCCTGGTGCCGAAAGGTGGCCTCGAGGGAGGGCATAGCGAAAGCATACGAAAGCAAACCAAAGAAAGCAAATCGAAAACGCAGCAAGAACAGATTTCCTCGAGGATCACTCCTCCTCAACCAGCAGGGGCAGAAACACCGTGAAGCGGGTTTCGCCGGGCCGACTGGCTACCCGGATTTCCCCGCCGTGGGCCTCGGCAATCTGTTTGGCGATGGCCAGCCCCAGCCCGGTGCCACCCTCGGGGCCCCGGGCGAAGCGGGCAAACAGGCGCGGCAATACCTCTGGCGCGATGCCCGGTCCTCGGTCCACCACCGCAAAAGCTGCCCAAGGCTGCTTAGGGGGCTTCATCTCAGGAGTGGAGGTGGTGCGCAGCTCGTCGGCGGACTCGTAGGGGTCGGGGGGGTTGTCGGTGGGTTCTTTAACCATCCAAACCCGCACCTGCACCTTTTCGGGCGCACCGGCGGCCCGAACCGCGTTGGCGATCAGGTTACGGGCCAGTTGCAACAAGCGATCGGGGTCGCCCAGCACCTCGGGAAACTCGGACGGAAGCTTGAGCGTCACCCCCGGGTACTCCCCCACCGCCTGGCGCAGCAGCTCGCCCAGATTGACGATGTGCGGGTTTACGCTGCGCTCGGCCTCCCCCCGGGCCAGGGCCAGCAGGTCCTGCACCATGCGAACGGTGTGCGCGGCGATTTTGCGGGCTCGCTCGAGCGTCTCGCCATCGCCGGGGTTGCGGCTGAGGCGCTCGAGGTAGCCATTGAGCGAGGTGAGGGGGGTGCGCAGTTCGTGTGAGACCTCGGCCAGAAAGGCCCGCTCGCGCGCCTGGGCCTCGCGCAGCGCACTCAGCAGGTCGTTGACTTTCTCCACCATCACCCCTAGGTCGTCCTTGGGGCCGCTATAGTGGATGGGCTCGAGGTTGCGGGGTCCGCGCTTGTCCACCTCCAAGGCCGCCCGGTGCAGTGGGATGAGCGAGAGGCGGGCTGCCAACACAATCAGCAAAGCGCCCAGCGGCAACAGAAAGGCCATGCCCTGGATCAGGGTATTGCGCACCGTGATCGAGATGCCCTCGATGTAGCGGGTGTCCTGACTGACCACGATCACCGCCCCCGGTATGGCCTGATAGGCGGCCATAAAGGTTGGGGCGTAGTAGGGCTTGGCTGTGCTGCTAGCGGAACGAATGTAGTTGGTGGGCACCCTGTGCTCGAAGTCAGGGGTGGGCGCTATCAGGAGCTGTCCACCTGTGCTGTAGAAGCTCACGCTCACCAAGCTGGAGCGGGGCAGGCTAATTTCCCCGGCACGCCCCGAGGCGTAAAGCAAGGCCACCTCGTTGACGTAGCGCAACAGGGTGCGCTCGACCTGTCCGTACAGACCGAAATTGATACTATAGACGGCGATGGTCAGGGTCAGAACCAGAATCAGCACCCATAGGAGCGCATAAGCCAGGATCAGACGGGTGCGAAAAGACATAAACTTGGGGGTGCGGGCCGCCTGGGCGGGGCCGCTGGCTTGCTCAGCTCGGGGTCTAATCTGATTCGCGCTGCCTGAGCGCATAGCCTACCCCGCGCACGGTGCGCAGATAGCCGTAAGCACCAGCTTCGCGCAGCTTGGAACGCAGGTTGGCGATGTGCACGTCTACTACGTTAGAATCGCGCTCGAGCTGCCTTCCCCATAGGTGTTCTTCTATCTCCTGGCGGCTAAACACCTTGCCTGGACGGCTCACCAGCAGTGACAGCAACTCGAATTCCTTGGGCGAGAGGCGCAGCTCCTGTCCTTCAAACAGTACCTGCCGCTTGGTTAGGTACACTTCCAGGCCTCCCACACTGATTTGCTCGCCGCCATCGCGGTGGCGAAGCTGCACCTGGATGCGGGCCAAGAGCTCGGCAGGATGGAAGGGCTTGACGATGTAATCGTCGGCGCCATCGGAAAGCAGGCTCACCTTGCGCTCCACTGCATCTGCAGCAGTTAGAACGATGATGGGCACCTCGTAGCCTGCGCGGATGCGGCGGGCCACCTCACCCCCATCCAGGTCGGGCAGACCCAGGTCGAGGATGACCAGGTCGGGCACGGCTTCGCGCAGGCGCACCAGGCCGGACATACCACCCGAGGCCCAGTCCACGGTGTAACCGGCCTCGCCTAGCTCGAGCTGCAAGAGGTGAGCAATCTCTTGGTCGTCTTCGATAAGCAAAATGCGTTTCATCGAACCTCCGGTAGGACGCGTCCATTGGGCAGATTCAGTCGGTATGTGCGGGTCAGGAGCTCATTGAGGCTCACGCGCTCTCCTTGAATGATTAAAGCAATGTCCCCCCTCGGGGTGGTAATCCCATTGTATGGTGGGCGGTAGCCTCCATCTACCCGGAACAGCACCCGCACCTCCCGGTTGGCCGGTGCGGGTAGTTTGCTTTGCAGCACCAGGTTGCGCTCCTCCACCTGCCAGACCACATACACCGTGAGCAGATCGGGGGAGACCACCCGAATCTCGCTTCCGGATGGGATAAAGGGGAGGTTGGGCAGCGGTGCCAGCGCCAGGGCAAAGGCTAGTAGGAGGCCGCGCATCGTCCCACCACTATGCCAGCCTATCCGAACAGGCGCATGGGATTCCAATAAAAGGCACTTTAGCCCGGCAAACTGGGGGGATTGGGGTTGTAACGTGCTTCATATACGAATGGCCGGCAATGTTGCGAGCAATGATGTCTGTCATGGTAAAGCAAAGCGACTTCCCCAGCGTTTAGCCTTTCTTAAGCTGCCCAAACCGCGCTAGCGGTTACGCCCAGCAGCCCGCCCAGCGTGCTGGCCAGCAGATTGGTCAGGTTGTTGGGCCACCAGGCCCAGCGGTCTTCACACAGACCGAGCAGCGTATCGGCCAGCGCCCCGGCTATCCCCCCCAGCACTACGGCCAGGGCAGAGACCTCAAGCCAGACCGCCCAGGGCACAAAAAAAAGCGCCCCACCCAGCAGGGCCAGCGTGCCCAGCCCACTGACGGCCGCGTTGGTTCCGCTCTCGACGCGGCCCTTGAGGGGATGCCAGGCCCAGCGGGCTCGGCTGCCCAGCTCGGTGGCCAGGGTGTCGGCAGCCGCGGTGGCTAGCGCAGCGAGAAAAAATGTGCTCGACCCTAGGGCAATCCCCAAAGCGGCCGGAAGCCCGTTGGCCAGCACTTGCGAAGCCGTGCGACCAGTGCGGTCGCGGCTACCGGGGTTGAGGCGACTGGCGAGGCTGCCTAAGGCCACAAAGAAGAGCAGGGCCAAGGCTGCAGGAGCACCCCCAGCCCATAGCGGCAGACCCCCCACCAGAGCAGCCGCCCAGGAAGCCCCTGGCTTGAGCCAGCCCATCCGCTCTGCCAGCAGCCCTACGGCAAAGGCGATGGGCAGGGCTAGAAAGAGGCTCATTCTGGGCTCCGTAAGCGGTGTTTTTAGAACATGCCAGCCTTGCAAAATCGCGCATCTTTGGAAACGCTGGGTCTAAATGGGCCACCAGCCCACGACGGTCTGCTTCACAGCACCTGCGACCAACTTACCGAGCGCACGTTGGGTATGCCGCGCAGACGCTCGTCCAGCGTTTTCTGCTCGCTTTCGCTTAGGTCTATACGGGTGGTGATGCGAAACAGCGTAGAGAGCGGTGAGGTGGGGCTCGAGTTCACCCCCATGGCGCTTTTGCCCATCCAGGCAATGGCGTCCATGATGTCGCGCAGCAAGCCAGCCCGGTCATCGGCCAGCACCTCTAGCTGCATGACCCGGCCCAGCCCCTCCCAGAAGGCCAGCACCACCCGTCCGGTATCCTGCTCCATCAGACGGCGCATATTGGGGCAGCCCGCTTTGTGGATCGAGACCCCCCGCCCTCGGGTGATATAACCCAGGATGGCATCGCCCTTGGCGGGCTCACAACAGCTTGCCAGCTTGATGGGAACGTTGAGGTTGGACTCCAGGCGGATGCCCAGCTCGTTTTTGACGGGCTTGGGCCTGACCACGGGGGTTTCGCTTTTGGGCGCCAGGATGCGGGCCACCTGCTGTGGCGCAACCCGCCCCGCTGCGATGGCAGCGTACAGATCTTCGGGGGCGGCGCTTTTGATCAGCTTGCGCCCCACCTCCTCGAGCTGGCTTTCCAAGGGTTTGGGCAAGCCCCGGCGCTTGAAGTACTTTTCCAGCATCCGCTGGCCCTTCTCCAGGGTTTCGGCCCGCTCGAAAGCCCGGAAGTACATGCGGACTTTTTGTTTGGCCGAACGGGTTTTGGCGTAGTCGATCCAGTCTTTGGAGGGGTGAGCGGTTTTGGCGGTGAGAATTTCCACAATCTCGCCGTTTTGCAGCTCGTAGCTGAGGGGCACGATGCGCCCATTGACCTTGGCCCCCACCATGTGGTGCCCCACCTCGGTGTGGATGTGGTAGGCGAAATCCACCGGGCTCGAGCCTTTGGGCAGGTTGATGATCTTGCCCTTGGGGGTAAAAACAAAAACCCGCCCCCCCAGCAGCTCCTTGGTAACCGCTTCGACAAAATCGCGCGAGCTGCTGTACTCCTGCTGCCAGTCCTGGATGCTCTTGAGCCAGCCTACCCGTCGCTTGAGGTCTTCGGGGTCGGTCACCCCCTCTTTGTAAAGCCAGTGGGCCGCCACGCCAAACTCGGCCACCCGGTGCATCTCCTTGGTGCGAATCTGCACCTCCAGCGGCAGCCCGTTCACAGCGATCACGGTGGTGTGCAGCGACTGGTAGCCGTTGGGTTTGGGCACCGCGATATAGTCCTTGACCCGGCCTGGGATGGGCTGCCAGAGGGCGTGCACCAGGCCCAGGACATGGTAACAAACCTGCTTCTCACGCAGGACGTTTTCTTCCGGGTCTTGGCCGGGGCGCGGCTCCAGAATGACCCGCAAAGCCAGCAGGTCGTAAATTTGCTCGATGGCTTTGCCCTCGCGCTCCATCTTTTTCCAGATGGAGAAGAGGTGTTTGGTGCGCCCTGTGACCTCAAATCTCTTGATGGACTGCTTGAGGATGAAGTCGCGGGCCAGGGCTTGCTCGAGCTTCTCTCTGGCGGCTTGGACGGCGGCCTCGCGCTCGGCTCGGTGGCTTTTGAGGCGGGCCTCGAGGGCCTGGTAATTCTCTGGGTCAAGGTAGCGAAAGGAGAGGTCCTCGAGCTCGAGCTTGACCTGCCCGATACCCAGCCGGTGCGCTAGGGGGGCATAAATTTCCAGGGTTTCGCGGGCGATGCGCTGCTGTTTGTGGGGGGGCAAGAACTCTAGGGTGCGCAGGTTGTGCAGCCGGTCAGCCAGCTTGACGATGATGATGCGCACGTCCTCGGCCATAGCGATAAACATCTGGCGCAGGTCTTCGGCGTGCTTTTCTTCAGCGTGTTTGTCTTCCTGGGCGGCGTGGGCCAGCTTGTAGAGCTTGGAGACCTTGGTCTCGCCTTCCACAATCTTTCGCACCGCGGCCCCAAAGCGTTCCTCGATCTCCTCGGGGTGCACCGGGGTGTCCTCGATGGTGTCGTGCAGGAGTCCAGCCATCAGGGTTTCGACGTCCAGGCCCAGATCGGCCAGGATTTGTGCCACCGCAAGCGGGTGGACGATGTAGGGCTCGCCGCTTTTGCGCAGCTGACCTTCGTGGGCCATGTAGGCGAACTCGAGGGCCCCTCGCACCTGATCCCTGGCCGCAGCCGACAGGTGGTGCAGGCGGGGCTCAAGCTGCCGCCACAAGGCCTCAACAGCAAGGTATGCTGCGGGTGATAGGGGCGCCACGGTTGGCTGGGTAGGCTTGGTCATATCAAGGTTCCGGGTCTGCGCAAATTTAACCCCCAATGGACACGCTTCCTAAGTTTAACATTTTGCAGAAAATGAGCCAATTTCAAGTAATTGTGACTCCATTTCTTCGCGCAGGCCCGCGAAATCCCTGTGTAACGGGTCTGAGAAGTGCGCGGTAAACTGGTCGCATGTTGCGACTAGAGCTGGCCAATGTGCTATCCGAACGCATCGGCGCAGAGGGCATCGACTGGCCCTCGGCGCTGGCGGCCCACGCCCACCTTCTGCAAGCAGCCCGCGACGCGCTCTGGCAGCGCAAGTCCGACCCCGCCGAGTTCCTGGGCTGGATCGACGTGCCCGACGACACCGAAACCTTGCGCCGGGTGCTGCGTTACCGCCAGGCCCACCCCTGGGTGCAAGACCTGGTGGTGCTGGGCATCGGGGGGTCAGCCCTGGGCGCGCAGGCGGTGAGTGCGGCTTTGGGTAAAGGCCCGGTGCGCCTGCACTTTGTTGACAACGTGGAGCCTGAGCCCATCCTTGCCCTGCGCGGCAGCCTGGATCCCCACAAGACCCTGGTCAATGTGATTTCCAAGTCGGGCTCCACCGCCGAGACCATGGCGGCCTTTCTGCTGTTCCGGCACTGGTTGGAGCAGAACCTGGCCGACTGGAAAAAACACCTGGTGATCACCACCGACCCCGCCAAAGGCCTCCTGCGCTCCTATGCCCAAGCCGAGGGCCTGACCGCCTTCGAGGTGCCGCCCTCGGTGGGGGGGCGCTTTAGCGTGACCTGCCCGGTGGGCACCTTGCCGCTGGCTTTTGCCGAGGTGGACCTGGGGGGCCTGCTGGCCGGGGCACGCAAATCCAACGAGCAGGCCAGGGCTGCACTGGAACACAACCTGCCGGCCCAGACCGCGCTGATCCACCACCTGTTTAGCCAAAGGGGCAAGAACATCGTGGTTTTTATGCCCTACTCCACCCGCCTGCGCTACCTGCCGGACTGGTTCGTGCAACTCCACGACGAATCGCTGGGCAAGGCCGTCAATCGCGCCGGGGAGGAGGTGCGTACCGGCACCACCGCGGTGCGGGCCATCGGGACCACCGACCAGCACGCCCAGGTACAGCTTTTCCGCGAGGGGCCGCGCGATAAGCTCATCAACATCGTGCGCCTGCTAAACCCCAGCGAAGACCTGGAAATCCCAGTGGTGAGGGGCCTCGAGGCCCTCGATTACCTCTTCGGTAAGCGCTTCTTCGAGCTCTTGGATGCCGAGGCCAAAGCCACCGCCCACGCCCTGGCCAAAGCCAAGCAGCCCAACTACACCCTCACCCTGGAAAAACTCGACGCCTACAACCTGGGCTGGCTGCTGCAACACCTGATGTGGCAGACCGCCTTCCTAGGGGAACTGTGGAACATCAACGCCTTCGACCAGCCGGGGGTGGAGCTGGGCAAGGAGTACACTTATGCCCTGATGGGGCGCAAGGGCTGGGAGTCGCTGGCCCAGGAGTTGCGCGCCGAGGGGGTGGAATAACCGTGCTTCCTGGTTTCATCCGGTGTAGGGGGGCGGCTGAGCCCGTCGAAGCCAACCCTCTCGGGTACTGCTATACCGCGCTCTTCACAGACGTCGCCTCCCGTCCGGGAGGCAACTGTACTGTGCAGGACAAACAAATCAAGTTGTGAGCGGCTCAATTGTGAAGAGCGCTCAAGGCTGTTAGGCAACGGGGTGTAAACGGGTTCAGCGCTCCAGCAGCTCACGCATGGCCTGTGGCACGGGCTGAGGCTGGCGCGTCTGGGGGTGGGCGGCCACGTAGATTAGCTCCCCACTCGCCAGGTGCGCTTCGCCGCGAAAGATGCCCAACACGAAGTGCATACTACTGTTGCCGATGCGGCCTACCCGTACCCCGATGTCCAGCTCGTCGTCGTAGTGGGCGGGGGCGTGGTACTCCACCGTTGCCTTGGCCACGAATAAATCCAGCCCAAAGCGCTCCACTGTGCTGGGGTAGGGGAGGCCCAAAGCCCGCCAGTATTCGGTGACAGCCACGTCAAAATAGGTTAGGTAGTGGCCGTTATAGACGATACCCTGCGGGTCGCTCTCAGCCCAGCGAACCCGCAGGCGGTGGAAGAAGGTAAAGTCAGAGCGCTGCATACTCATCAATAAACATCAAGAGGCCATCTTTTTGAATCCCACGATTGCCGAGCCTATCGAAGCAGAGCACACCCCTCGCTGCGCTCGGCGAAAACAGCGCATCCCTTCCAAGGGACGGTATCGCCCTCCGCTACGCGGATAACTCCGGTCGAGTTGGTTCGTTCACCGTTCGGTGACAAACTAATCGAATCTGGTATTGTGCATTACTCCAAGCTGCCCACGTCCCAGTGCTCAGGTGAGCGCCAGAGGTTGGAAATCAAGAGCTCGCGCATGGCCAGGAACTCCTTGGGCATCCGCTCGTAGAGCTTGATAAAGAGCTCTTCGTGCGAGAGGATTTCCCTAAGCCACAGCTCGCGGTCGATGGCCATGAGCTCCTGAAACTGCTCCTTGCTGAAGTTGAGGCCGCGCCAGTCTAGGTCTTCGTAGTGGGGCACATAGCCTAGGGGCGACTCCGTGCCGCGCCCACGCCCGTTGGCCCGGTCTACGATCCACTTCAAGACGCGCATGTTCTCGCTAAAGCCCGGCCATAGATAGTGGCCGTCTTGGTTCTTGCGGAACCAGTTCACACTGAAGATGCGGGGCGGGTCGACCACCCGGCGGCCTATGTCTAGCCAGTGGTTAAAGTAGCTGGCCATATGGTAGCCGATAAAAGGCAGCATGGCGAAGGGGTCGCGGCGCACCTCGCCGATCTGCCCGAAGGCGGCCGCGGTCATCTCCGAGCCCATGGTCGCGCCCAGGTAGACCCCAAACGACCAGTTGAAGCTCTGATAGACCAGCGGCACCACCGAGGCCCGGCGCCCACCGAAGATGAAGGCCTTTATAGGAACGCCTTTAGGGTTTTCCCACTCGGGGTCGATGGCCGGGTTTTGGCTGGCTGGGGCGGTGAAGCGGGCGTTGGGGTGAGCAGCTTTGCGCCCACAATCGGGGGTCCACTCGTTGCCCTGCCAGTCGATGGCCTTGGCTGGTGGTGGGTCGTCCATGCCTTCCCACCAGACATCGCCTTCAGGGGTGAGCGCAACGTTGGTGAAGATGGTGTTGGCCTTGATGGTCTCCATGGCGTTGGGGTTGGTAGCGTAGGAGGTGCCAGGGGCTACCCCAAAGTAGCCGGCCTCCGGGTTGATGGCGTAAAGCCGCCCATCGGGACCGGGCTTGATCCAGGCGATGTCGTCGCCCACGGTGGTCACCTTCCAGCCATCGTCCCGGAAGGGCTTGGGCGGGATCAGCATGGCGAAGTTGGTCTTGCCGCAGGCGGAGGGGAAGGCCGCGGCCACGTAGGTCTTATGGCCCTTGGGATCCTCGACGCCCAGGATTAACATGTGTTCGGCCAGCCAGCCTTCGTCGCGCCCGATCACGCTGGCGATGCGCAAGGCCATGCACTTCTTGCCCAGCAGGGCATTGCCGCCGTAGCCGGAGCCATAGCTCCAGATGCTGCGCTCTTCAGGAAAGTGCACGATGTACTTGGTGGTGGGGTTGCAGGGCCAGGGTACGTCCTTTTGCCCGGGCTTGAGGGGCATGCCTACGCTGTGCATGCAGGGTACGAACTCACCGTCCTCGCCCAGAACTTCGTAGACAGCCTTGCCCATGCGGGTCATGATGCGCATGTTGACCACCACATAGGCCGAGTCGGTGATCTCGATACCGATATAGCTGATGGGGGAACCCAACGGCCCCATGCTGAAAGGCACCACGTACATGGTGCGGCCCCGCATGCAGCCATCGAAGAGGCCCTGTAAGGTGGCGTGCATCTCTTTGGGGTTGACCCAGTTGTTGGTAGGGCCGGCGTCTTCTTTGTTGATGGAGCAGATGAAAGTGCGATCCTCCACCCGTGCTACGTCGCTGGGGTCGGAGCGGGCTAGGAAGCTACCCGGACGCAGCTTGGGGTTGAGGCGGATAAACGTACCGGCTTCGACGAGCAGATCGCACAGGGCGTTGTACTCCTCTTCCGAGCCGTCGCAGAAGTGAACCGCGTCAGGTTTGCATAGCGCGGCAGCATCGGCTATCCACTGCCTAACCCGCTCACTTTTGATGTAGGGAGGGAACTCTATGCTCTGCATAGGCTTCTATACTCTACCGGTTGCTCCGGAATATTTCACAGGCGTAGAGGAGGCCAGCGCCAGGCCAGCATTTGATAAATCGCTCACTAGCCCTGGGGCCCGTGCCAGCTTCCTGGCCCTTGCATTGGTAGAGGCGTTCGCCCCGGGTGGTCTGAACTCGATGGCGGTTCTAAACTAGGCTCATGAAAATTCGCTTGCGCGAGAATGGCTCGCTGGTCATCGACCTGCCCGAGGGTAGCCGGTTTGTGCTCAATGGAGAGGAGCGGGTTTTGCAGCGGGCCAAGCTGGCCCTGTGCCGCTGCGGCCACTCGGAAAACAAGCCCATGTGCGATGGGAGCCATAAGCGGGTGGGCTTTGTGGCGGCGGGGGGTGAGCTGAAGATCGAACTGCGATAGGCTGGGCCGCTTTTTGTTATGCTGGGCTTATCCATGAAACCCGGCCCCCTAAACGCCATCACCGACGTTCCCGGCATCCAGGTGGGCCATTACACCGACCTCGAGCACCTGACCGGGGTGACCGTAATCTACCCCGAGAACGGGGCGGTGGCGGGGGTGGATGTGCGCGGCAGCGCGCCGGGCACCCGCGAGACCGATCTGCTCAACCCGGTCAACCTGGTCGAGCGGGTGCATGCGGTGGTGCTTGCGGGCGGCAGCGCCTATGGCCTCGAGGCCGCCGCCGGGGTGATGCGCTGGCTCGAGGAGCAGGGCAAAGGCTACCCGGTGGGCAACGCCACCACCCAGGCCCTGGTGCCCATCGTGCCGGCGGCGGTGATCTTCGACCTGCTGGTGGGCAGCGCTACGGTGCGCCCCAGCGCCCATTACGGCTACCGGGCCGCCCAGAACCTGAAGGGCGGGACCGTAGCCCAGGGCGTGGTGGGGGTGGGGACGGGCGCGCGCAACGGGGGGTTGAAAGGGGGCGTGGGAACCGCCAGCCTCGAGCTGCCCAGTGGGCTGGTGGTGGGGGCCATTGTGGCGGCCAATGCCCACGGACGGGCCCACGACCCCGTTTCAGGAGAGATCTACGCACGTTTCTTGGAGCAAAACGGTGAGTTCAAGCTGAAGCATCCCCCCAGACCCTGGTCGGCCCCAGACTACACCGATGTCTTCGCAGACGCCTTTGTGCGTGGCAATACCGTGATCGGTTGCGTAGCCACCAACGCCAGACTGAGCAAAGCCCAGGCCCAAAAGGTAGCCCAGATGGCCCACGACGGGATCGCCAGAGCTATCTTCCCAGCCCATACCATGTTCGATGGCGACGTGATTTTTTGCCTCGCCACGGGTGAGGTGGATATCGAAGGCCCGGCCGAACTCAGCCGCCTGGGTGCGGTGGCCGCCGATGTGTTTGCCAGGGCCCTGGTGCACGGGCTTTTGCACGCCCACTCGGTGGGGGGGCTGCCCTCCTACCGCGACCTGTACGACCGCTAAAAGCAACGAGGTTGGCTGCTATGGACAAAGATCAACTGGCCCTGCAGGCGGCCCAGGCTGTGGATGTGGACGAACTGGTGCGCCTAACCCAGGCCCTGGTGCGAATTGCCAGCTACTACCCTGGGCCGGGGGAGCAGCCGGCGGTGGATTTTCTGGAGCCCTACCTGCGCGAGCGGGGCTTCCAGACCACCGTGCAGGCGGTGGCGCCGGGCCGCCCCAACCTGATTGCCGACCTGGGGCAGGGGGCGGGGGGGCTGATCCTGGAGGGCCATAGCGATGTGGTCACGCACGGCAATTTGGAGCAGTGGACGGTTCCCCCCTACGAAGCCCGGATGATGGATGGCAGAATCTATGGACGCGGGGCCTGCGATATGAAAGGGGGGCTGGCCGCGGCCATCTGCGCGGCGGTGGCGGTGCAAAAGGTGCTGGGCCAGCCCCACAAAACCCTGCGGCTGTGCATTCCCTGCGACGAAGAGGGCCTGATGATTGGGATCAAGGCTTTTATCCAGGCGGGTTATGCCGAAGGCTTTGCCGGGGCCATCATCTGCGAGCCGGAGGAGAACCAGGTGTGTCTGTGGCAAAAGGGGGCCATGCGGGTCTGGGTGCGTTTTCAGGGGAAGATGGCCCATGGGGCCATGCCCTATGCCGGGGCCAACCCCATCCCATCGGCCTCCAGATTTGTGGTCGAGCTCGGCAGGCTGCAAGCGGTTTTGCAAACAGAAAGCCGGCACGAACACCTGGGCCTGCCCTGGATCACCCCCACGGTCTTCCAGGCGGGCGCTGGGGAAGGGCAGTTCAATGTGATTCCAGACCAGGTGCGGGTAGGCCTGGATCTCCGCACCAACCCCGGCCAGGATCACCGGGCCCTCGAGGCCCGGCTCCGGCAGGTGCTGGAAGCGAGCCTCGAGGCCGGTGTGAGCGCGACCCTCGAGGTTTTCGAAGACCGCCCCGCCACCGAAACCCCACGCGACACTGCGCTCGTGCAAGCGGTAGAACACGGCTTGCGGCTGTTGCAGATGCCCGTCCGCTACGGGGGAGTGCCAGGGGCCACCGACGGCACTTTTTTGTGGGCCTGGGCCGGGCTGCCCATTGTGACCATCGGGCCGGGCGGCCAGACCATCCCCCACCAGGCCGACGAGTACATCGAGGTGGAAGAGCTGGTCGCTGCGGCCAGGCTCTACGCTGTTGTGGCCGTGCAGATGTTGCTGGACGGCCCACAGGCAGCCTAATTGCTGCGCGGTGCCAAGCTGCAATCCCGTTTGCCAAGCCCGGATTTTCGTGCTATCGTCTACTTGCGAGCGGTGCCGAAAAAAGCGTATCAGCAAGGCTTTTTTCGGATCGGGAGGGTGGAGAAGACCCAACTGATGTTCTGGTGGAGCCCGCGATACCGGGCCCACCCGCGCGACGCGGCCATGAATCGCGACATTCCCACAAGAGGAGGGATCGTGATGAAACGTTGGTTGCTTGTAGGCGTGCTGGCCCTGGTTGGCCTGGCCTGGGCGCAGCAGCGGGGTGGTAGCATCACCATCGCCATCCAGACCGAACCTGCCGCGTGGGACCCGACCCAGGTGGCGGGGGCCGATATCTCTCGAGTGGTCTACGACAACGTGCTGCAAGGGCTGGTCAAGCGCAACCCCAAAGGCGAGATCGTGCCCTCGCTGGCCACGCGCTGGACGGTGTCCAACTCCGGCCTGACCTATACCTTTACCCTGCGCCAGGGGGTGAAGTTCCACGACGGCTCCGACTTCACCGCCCAGGATGTGCTGGCCAAGTTCAACCGGGCCCGCAACCCCGATACCCGGGCCTCGGGCCACCTGCGCCCCGACCTCTACCGCGATATCGCCAGCATCACCAGCCCCAACCCCAGCACGGTGGTGTTCAGCCTGCGCCAGCCCAACAACGACTTTCTTTTCATCCTCTCGCGCCCCGAGTCGCTGATCGGCCCCAGCCAGCGCCCCCTGGCCGAGCAGCGGGTGCAGCCGATTGGCACCGGCCCCTTCCGTTTCGCTGGGTGGGAGCGCGGGGTGGCGGTGCGGCTCGAGCGCAACCCCAACTACTACGTGCAGGGCCTGCCCTACCTGGATCGGGTCAACTTCCGCTTCCTGGGCGACGGGGACGCCCAGCTGGCCGGTCTGCGGGCCGGCGACCTGGACGTGATCGCCTATGCCCTGCTGCCCGAGAACGCGCTGGTGCTCTCGCGCGACCCCAACTTCAAGGTGTTCTCTGGTTCGGCTACCGCCGAGGCGGTGGCCGGGTTCAACAACAGCCGCCCACCCTTCAACGATGTGCGGGTGCGGCGGGCCATCACCCTGGCCACCAACAAGGACGAGCTGATCCAGGGGGCCATGCTGGGCTACGGCACCAAGATCGGCTCCATGCGCTCGCCCGGTGAGGCCTGCTATGTGGATCTGAGCAACTTTAACGCCTACAACCCCGACGAGGCCCGCCGCCTGCTGGCCGAAGCTGGCTTTACCAATCAGAACCCCCTGCGTTTTACCTTCAACCTGGCCGCCGAGTTCCCCTACGAGCGCCGCATCGGCGAGGCCATGGTGGCCCAGCTCAACAAGCTGGGGCCGCTGCAGGTAACCATCCAGGTCACCGACTTCAACACCTGGCTGCAGCGGGTCTTCCGTCAGGCCGACTATGCCATGACCATCATCGGCCACGTGGAGGCCAACGATATCGGCAACTACGCCAACGCCAACTACTACTGGCGCTACAACAACCCGCGTTTCCAGCAGCTTTTCACCCAGTATCTGCGGGCGCCCAACCAGACCAAAGCCTGCGAGGCCCTGGCCGCCGCCCAGCGGCTCCTGGCCGAGGATGCCGCTGGGGTCTGGACCATGAGCCTGCCCGCCTTGGGTGCGTACCGGGTGCGTATCCAGAACTGGCCGGATGGTTTCTTGACCCCCGCCATCAGCGTGGCGGAAGTGTGGGTACGGCAATAGCCCGCTAGCGCTAGTTTTGAGGGTCGGGCGTCCAGGGCGTTTCGGCTCTAGACCCTCGACCCTCGACGCTTGACTATGTTTGCCTACGCGGTTCGTCGCCTTGGCTTTGCCATAGTCACCTTATGGTTGGCGACGCTGCTGGTGTTTGGAGCGTTGTTGCTGATTCCCGGCAACCCGGCCCAGGCCATTCTGGGCATCGATGCCACCCCTGCCGATTTAGAGGCGCTCGAGGCCCGGTTGGGGCTGGATAAGCCCCCCCTTGAGCGCTACCTGAACTGGCTAGGAGGGGCGCTCAGGGGCGACCTGGGTCAGTCCATCCGCTACGAGCGGCCCATCGCGGAGCTTATCCTGGCCCGGCTGGGGATTACCTTGCCCATCGTGGTGGCTTCGCTGCTGTTGGCCACTATTATCGCCGTGCCGATGGGCATCCTGGCGGCCCGCAGGGCCGGAAGCCCAATAGACCTGGGCATCTCGCTGGCCTCGCTGGTGGGGATTGTGCTGCCCTCGTTTTGGGTCGGGTTGATGTTCATCTATATTTTTATCGTCTGGCTCAAGCTGCCCTTGCCCACCAGTTTTCCCATCGGGGGGTGGGAGAACCCCCAGCGGGCCCTATTGGCCCTGGTGCTGCCGGTGCTCACGGTGGCGTTGGCCAGCGCTTCGTTTCTGGTGCGGCTGGTGCGGGGGAGTGTGCTCGAGGTGCTCTCGCAGGACTTTATCCGCACCGCCCGGGCCAAGGGGCTGGCCGAGCGGGTGGTGCTGTACAAGCACGCCCTGCGCAACGCGGCCTTGCCGGTGGTGACGGTGCTGGGGCTGGAGTTCGCCAGCCTGCTCATCGCCACGGTGGTGGTGGAGACGGTCTTCGGGATTCCGGGCCTGGGCTCGCTCTCGCTTACCGCCATCAGCGCGCGCGACTACCCCTTGGTGCAGGCGGTGGTGCTGGTGATAGCGGCTTTTATTGTGCTGATGAACCTGCTGGTGGACTTGCTGTATGGCTTGCTGGATCCGAGGGTGAGCTATGCCTAAACGGTGGCCCCCCATCCCCCGGCCCCTTCCCCACAGCGGGGAGGAAGGGGTGGCCGGAGATTCCGGTCAAAAGCCGAGGGTGCGTTATGCTTAGCCAGCGTGTCCAATCGAAAGCGTCCAGGCGAACAATGGGCTGGGCAAAGCTACCCCTTGCTCTTAAGGTAGGTTCCTTTTTGATTTTGTTGATTCTACTGATGGTGCTCCTGAGCGCACTCAACCCCACCAACCCCAACGCCACCACCCCCCACCGCCTGGCCCCGCTTTTTACCCCAGGGCACCCCCTGGGCACCGATATTCTGGGGCGGGATACCCTAGCCAGGGTGCTGGCCGGGGCGCAGAACGCCCTGTATGTGGGTCTGATTGCGGTCGGCATCGGGCTATCGCTGGGACTGCTGCTGGGGGTGCTGGCGGGGTATTTTGGGGGTTGGCTCGACCAGATTCTGTCGGTGCTGCTGGAGACCCTCTACGCCCTTCCAGCCTTGCTCATCGCCTTGCTGCTGGCGGCTATCTTTAACCCTGGCGTGACCACCTCGATGGCGGCGATTGGCCTGGCGGCGGTGCCGGCTTTTGCCCGGGTGGCCCGGGCCGGCGTGCTTTCGGTCAAAGCCTTGCCCTACATCGAGGCCGCCAGGGCTCTGGGCATGGGCCACGGGCGCATTATGCTGCGGCACGTGCTGCCCAACATCATCGGGCCCCTGCTGGTGCAGGCCAGCTTGGCCTTTGCAGTGGCAATTCTGGCCGAAGCTGCGCTCTCGTACCTGGGTTTGGGGACCCAGCCCCCCAACCCCAGTTGGGGCCGGATGCTGCGCGAGGCGCAAAGTTATCAGGAACTCACGCCCTATCCGGTGATTTTCCCCGGTCTGGCCATTGGCCTGGCGGTGCTGGGCTTCAACCTGCTGGGCGACGGGTTGCGGGATTACCTCGACCCTAGGAAAAGAAGTTGAGGAGGTGGTCATGAACTACGCGGAGATGTTCCGGCTCGACGGCAGAGTGGCGCTGGTGGTGGGGGGAGGTTCGGGGATTGGCCAAGCCTCCTGCGAAGCCCTAGCGGCCCAGGGGGCCACCGTGGTGGTGGCGGATGCGAAGGCCGAGCTGGCTGCCGAGACCGCTGGCCGAATCGAGGCCAATGGGGGCCGGGCCGAGGCCAACCAAGTGGACATCACCGACCTCGAGGGGGTCAAGGGCCTAATTCGGGGTGTTTTGGAGCGCCACGGACGGCTCGATGTGGCCGTAACCACGCCCAGCATCAATGTCCGCAAGCCTGCCTTGAACTACACCGGCGAGGAGTTCGACCGGGTGGTGAACCTCAACCTCAAGGGCACGTTCAATCTGCTAACCGAGGCGGGCCGGGTCATGGCCGAACAGGGCTCTGGCTCGCTGATCGCTTTTTCCTCCATCCGCTCGCTGGTGGTGGAGCCGGGGCAGTCGGTCTACGCCATGACCAAAGCGGGCACCGTGCAGCTTATCCGGGGGCTGGCGGTGGAGCTGGGCCCCAAAGGGGTGCGGGCCAATGCGATCGGACCGGGTGTGATTGACACCCCGCTCACCGCCCCAATCAAGAGCAAGCCCGACTGGTACAAGGCCTATGCCGAGCGCAACATCCTGCGGCGCTGGGGCCGCCCCGAGGAGGTGGCAGCGGCGGTGGTTTTCCTGGCTTCGCCGGCGGCCTCTTACATCACTGGCAGCATCCTGTTTGTGGACGGGGGCTGGACGGCTATCGACGGGCGGTTCGATCCACCGCTGTAGCGCCGTGGGGTTTGGCAAGCCTTGAGCAAGATGACTTAGACTGGGTGGGTGAACGCTGTGCTGTGGGGCCTTTTTCCGGTGCTTTTGCTGGGCGGGCTCGCCCATGCCCAACGACCTGTGGACATCGCCTTTTGGCACACCCTCGAGCTCCCCGGGCGGGAGGCCCTGGAAAAAATTGTGTTCGATTTCAACAGCCGCCAGCGGGATTATCGTGTGGTACCGCAGTATGTGGGCGACCTGAGGGAGGGGGGGCTCAAGCTTACCGCAGCCCTTCGGGCGGGCAGCGCACCCCATCTCTACTACGGCGAGGTTTCGTTTGTAAGCCGGGCGGTACAGGAGAACCTGGCCTTGCCGCTGGACGAATACCTGGGGGCTTTGCCCAACGACTTTTATCCCGGCTTGCTCGAGGCCGGACAGTTTAGGGGTCGAACCTACGCCCTGCCGGTGGAGCTCCACCTGCCGGTGCTGTTTTTCAATGCCGACCAATTGGCCGCTCGCCGCCTGAACCCACCGCAAAACTGGGAGGCCCTGGCCAGCGCCGCCCAGCAGCTCACGACCCGCTCGGCCAGAGGGCTGATAGTGGTAAGCGATATCTATAGCTTTAACGCGGTGGTGATGAGCCGGGGTGGGCAGCTGGTGCGCGAGGGCCGGCCCAGCTTTACCGATGCCAAGGTGGTGCAGAGCCTCGAGTACCTGCACAATTTGGTGCGCTCAGGGTATGCGGTAAGCCGCAACATCGCTGAGGCCCAGTTTGCCTTAGTGGATTTTGTTCGCACCAAGGTGTTTATGGGGGTTGCGCCCATCACCCTCTGGCCCACCCTAGAAAAACGCACCCCCATCCCCTTCCAACTGGGGGTGGCCCCGTTGCCCCGCACGCCCGATGGCAGGCTGCCACTGGCTGGGGGCAACCTGATGGTGCTGCGCGGCGCCAGCGAGGCCCAGGCCCGCGGAGCAGTGGCCCTTTGGCGCTACTGGATGGAGCCCGCCACCCAGGCCGAGTGGGTCAGAGCGACTTACTGCCTGCCCCTGCGCCGTTCGGTTCAGCCCTTGCTAGAGGATTTCTACCGCGAAGACCCCCGCCGCCGGGTGGTGTTGGGGGGCCTCGAGCAGGCCACGGTCTGGGTGCAAGACCCCGAAGTGACCCTTTGGTACGGCTTTCTGGAAGAGGCCCTCGAGCGCGTCTTGAAGGGCAACGCCAACCCCCGCCAGGCCCTGGAAGAAGCCCAGCGCAAGGCCCTTACGGTGGAGCGCCGCTAGCGCTCTTAACGCACCGCTGGGCCGCCAGCGCGATTGTTTTGCCTCCTACTACAGCTCTCCCCCAGATGGCAGGCCACCTCCCTGAAAGGTGTGATCGCTGAAGATAGCCTCTTGCATCCGGTATAGAGTGCTCTGCTCAATATTTGAGCCACTCACAACTTGATTGCGTCGTCCTGCACATTACAGTTGCCTCCCGGATGGGAGGCAACGTCTGTGAAGGGTGCGATAAGAAGACGGCGGCCCCCGAAATAAAGACAACAGGGGCAGGCGTACCGTGGCAAGAGCTTCGCTAAGGTAGCCCATACCAGACTTAAGAGATAATCCTTGAACAAACAACATCAAGAGGCTATCTTTATTGAACCATTGAACCCGGTGTCAAAAGGGCGTCCGGCACAAAATACCTGGCCCATAAACACCGCCAGCCGGCGCAACCGATCAAAATAGCGTCGCTGTATGCAACTATCGCACCAGCAGCATTTTTGGCCGGATGGGTTGCTATCCGAGCCTTCTGGCCAGCCAGACCAGGCTTATGGCTTCAGCCAGCCGCCGGGGGTGCTGCTGCAGCTGGGTGGGGGTGTAGGTTTGGGAGGGGTTCAGGCCGGGGGCCAGTATCCCGCGCAGCAGAGGCGCGGCGGCCTGGATCTGCTCCTGCAGGTGGCTGCCCAGGCCAGCCGCCAGCCAGCTTTGGGTTACATCGAAGCCTCGCTTGTAGCGGGCCGTGCGGATGGACTCGGGAATTTTACCGTGCGCCACCTGTCGCAAGGCCCACTTGCCGTATCCGTGCCGCAGCTTGAGGTGTACCGGCAAGGCTAGGCCCAGCTCGAGCACCCGGTAGTCCAGAAAGGGCAGGCGGCTCTCGATGCTATGGCCCATGGAGTTGCGATCCTCGTAGCGCAGCAGCGTGGGTAAGCTGTAACGGGTGACATCCAGCATCTGCCGCAGCCAGGGGGCCTGGTGGCTAGCGCCCAGCGCCAGCTGCACCGGGGGTAGGCGCAGGTTGCTCTGGGGCAGCCTGCCAAAATAGCGCGGGCGGTTCTGCCAGAACAGGCCGAGCTTATACATCTCCGCTCGTAGGAGTTGCGCCAGCCCCAAGGCAAAGCCGGCCAGCTCGGCGTAGCGTTTTTGCGCCAAGAGATAACGGAGCTGGAACAAGAAAAACTTACGGTAGCCCATAAAACCTTCATCGCCCCCCTGCCCGCCTAGCAGCACCTTGTAGCCTTCGGCCCGTGCGGCCTCGTAAACGAAATTTTGGGCCAGAATACTGAGGGTAGGGAAAGGGGCGTCCTGCGCGGCAAGGGTCTTTTCGAAGGCCTGGGTGAGGCGTTCTTTGGATAGCTCCGGCCAGACGAAACGCACCTGGATGCCGGCTTTCTGGGCCAGTTCCTGGGCCAGGGGGCCTTCGGAGCGGGGGGCCTGGGGGTGGCCGTAGCAGAAGCCCACCACCTGCTCGTGCTGGCGGGCTGCTAGGGCGGCCACCAGCGAGGAGTCGAGCCCCCCCGAAAGGGAGATGGCCAGCGGCACATCCGAGCGCAGCCGCAGCTGAACCGCGCTGTGTAGGGTGGCCTCGAGCTCGTCGAGTAGGGCTCTTTGGCTTAGGCCTTCAAGCGCCTGTATTTTCTGCTCGACCCGGCTCTTCAGGTCGTAGTAGGGCTGGGGCTCAACCCTCGGCTGGCGTAGCTGCACGCAGGCGTGGTGTCCGGCGGGCAGGGCGCGGAGGCCGCTGTAGGGGGAGATATCGCTGTCGTCTTCATAAACGTAGTAAAAAAGCCCCCTGCTGACATACTCTAGGTTGGGGGACAGGCCAAAGTACCGGGCCAGGGCCTCGGTAGAGGAGGCAAAAGCCAGCAGGTTTTCTTCCGCACGGTAAAACAGCGGCTTGACGCCAAAGCGGTCGCGCACCAGCCATAGCTGCTGGGTCTGGGTGTCCAGCAAGGCAAAGGCAAACATTCCGATAAAACGTTCCCAGGCGGCCTGGCCCCAGGCTTTGAAGGCCTCCAGAATTACCTCGGTGTCGCCCTGGGTACGAAAGCAGTGTCCTAGGGCCTGCAACTCCTGGCGCAGCTCGAGGTAGTTGTAAATTTCGCCGTTGAACACAATGCAGTAACGCCCGCTATGGTCCCACAGGGGCTGGTTGGACTGTTCCGATAGGTCGATTATGCTCAGGCGGTTGTGCCCCAGCACCAGTTGACCGGTGGGCTGGGGCAGCTCCACCACGGCCTGGTGATCGGGGCCCCGCGCAAGCTGGCTGGCCACGATCTCGCCGACCAGTTGGGCCAGCGTGAAAGTGGGCTGGCTATTGGAAAATGCCCCGGCGATACCACACATTCAGACCTCCAGTGGGCACAGGCGCCCATACAGCGCGGTGAGCTTGGTGAACTCCACCCCCCAGTTGAGCCGCTCGAGGACCAGCCGCCGCCCGCGCTGGCCCATGGCCTCGGCCTCGGCGGGGTGCTCGAGCAGCCACCGGATGGCCCCGGCGATGGCCTCGGGGTCCTTGGGGTTGACGAAAATACCGCACTCAGCATCGCCGATCGAGTCCCGCCAGAGCGGGAAGTCCGAGGCCACGAAGGGAATCCCAGCCATCATGTACTCATACAGCTTGGTGGGCTGGGAAACCAAAAAGCTGGGGATGGGGTGCAGGACGGCCAGGCCGATGCGGCTGTCGGCTAAAAGCTCGAGGGTCTCCGGGCGGTTTTTGTAGCCTAGAAAATCCACGTAGCGGAAGCCGGGATGGCGCTCCACCTCGGCCTGTAGGCCAGGTGGGGCAAAGGCCCCAATCAGGGTTAGGCGAACCCGGTGGTCTTGCAGGAGCTGCATGGCCGTAAGCATCTCGAACAACCCCCGCACAGCGGTGATGCTGCCGGCGTATAGCAGCCGAGGGGGCCGGGCCGGGTAGGGCGGACGGCCCAGGGCGGCGATTTCCTGCGGGTGCGGAAAATTTTGCAGCAGGATGGTCTTGTGGGCCGGAAAACGGGCGGCGATGGGCTTGGTAACCGCCACAACCCCGCTCAGGAGGTGACCGGCTAAGCCTTCCAGCAGCCGCATGGCTCCGGCCAACGGGCCGCGCAAGGGCCTGGGGATCCAGTTTTTGTTGAGGATATCGGTGGGGACGTCTTCATGTACATCGTAGATCACTTTCTTGCCCTGCAGGCGCAGCAACAGCCCGATGGGAATCAGCTCGGGGTCGTGGAAGTGATAGATGTCGCCCCGCTCGGCCAGGGCCTGCTTGTATACGGCCCAAACCGTGCCTAGCATGCGGCCCAGACGGCCTTTTGTTTTCTTGACCGCCCGCACCTTTACCCCCTGGCGCACCTCATCTTGTGCATGGGGTGCAATGAGCGCAACCGGATAGCCTTCCTGGGCCAGGCTGATGCACTGCCGGTGGAAGATCCGCACGTCGAAGGGGGGGTGCGCCGAGGTAAGGTGAACGATCTTGGGCAGGGGCATGGCGGTACCTCTGGGGGTTGGTATCGAGATGACTCAGTCGAAGCGCACCTCGAAGGTACGGGCCCAGGCGACTAGGTTAATCCAGCGCCAGACTCGGAAATCGAAGGACCTATGCCCGGCCAGGATGGCGGCGAATTCCTCTTTCACAGCCGACGGTTGGATGGGGTGTATGCGGCCCAGGGCCTCCGAGTCCAGCAGTTGATGAACCCAGGGGGCCAGCTGGTGCAGCCAGTGCTGCTCGGGGGTGGCAAACCCCACCTTGTCTCTGCGATCCAGAATGGCTTGCGGCACCAACCCCTGCATGGCCCGGCGAAACACCGCTTTGGTCTGCCCCTGGGGAGAGAGGATATAGGCCTCGGGTAGGCTGAGCAGCAGTTCCACCAGCTGGGGCGTGAGGAAGGGCACCCGGCTTTCAATCGAGTGGGCCATAGAGTTGCGGTCTTCGTAGCGCAAAAGCTTGGGCAGGCTGGTCTCGGTAAGGGACTGCAGCAGCTCGTGGCGCAGCACCTCCCGCCCGTGGGCAACGCGGGGCGAGGCGAGCGGAACGTTGCGTTCGGTAAACCAGGCGGTGTTGAGCCAGGGGGGGGCCAGCTCCCGGCCTGCCAGGCGACGGGCCAGGGGCTCGAGGCGAGGGGGAAGCAAGAACGCCAGCGCGCTCTTCCAGGTCTCCTTCAGGGCGGGCTCGAGGCGGCTCTTGCGCAGGAAGGCCAGGGCCTCGAGCCACCGCCCCTGCCGCACCAGGGAAGCCAGGCGGGCGCCCCCATACACGGCGTAACCGGCCAGTATCTCATCGGCCCCCTGCCCGTCCAGCATCACCTTGATGCCAGCCTCCTGGGCCAGGCGAAAGACCCGGTACTGGGCATAGATGCTGGTGGAGCCAAAGGGCTCACCCTGCACCCGCACCAGATGGTCGAGGTCAGCGACCAGCTCCTGGGCGCTGGGCCGCACCTTGTGGGCCTGTACCCTCGCCGCCTTGCCCACCAGATCGGCCCAGGGCTCCTCAGAGATGCCGTTGTCGGCCACGTAGGTGAAGGTGTGCAGCTCGAGATCCGGCTCGAGCTGGCGCATGGCCATGACGATGGCCGAGGAGTCGAGGCCCCCCGACAGCGCCGCGCCCACCGGCACATCCGAGCGCAGGTGGAGCCGCACATTTTGCAAAAACTGGGCTCTGACGGCCTCGGCGGCCTCCTCGAAGGAGCGCTCGAAGGGGTTTTGTAAAAAAGGCTGCCAGTAGCGCTTTGGCTCGGCAAGCTGTAGGTTATTCAGATCCAGCCGCAGGTAGTGTGCAGCGGGAAGCTGCCGGATATCCGAGAAGAGCGTTCGCGCCCCGTCGTCGGTCAGTCCAAAGCGCAGGTAGCGGTATAGGCCTTTGGGGTAGACTTGCCGGCTCACCCCCGGCAACTCCAGCAGCAGCGCGATCTCGGAGGCGAAGCCCACGCCTTCGGCAAAAGCGCAGTAATACAGCGGCTTGATGCCAAAGAAATCGCGCACCAGGTGCAGGCTTTGCTCCTCGGAATCCAACACCGCAAAGGCAAACATGCCCACCAGGCGTGGTAGGCATGCCGGGCCCCAGTGGGCCCAGGCCGCCAGCAGCACCTCGGTATCGGAGTGGGAGCGAAAGCAATAACCCAGGGCCTGCAACTCCCGGCGCAGCTCGAGGTAGTTGTAAATTTCCCCATTAAACACCAGGTGGTAGCGTTCATCCCGGCTCGACATGGGCTGCCAGCCCAGCTCGGACAGGTCGAGGATGGATAGCCGCCGGTGCACCAGCAGCACCGAGCCCTGGGCCTCTTCCCAGGCCTTGCCCCGGCGGATGGGCGCGCTGGGGCTCCAGGCCAGCCACCCCCGGTCGTCCGGGCCCCGGTGGTAGAGGCCCTGCAGGGCCTGGGTGGCCCAGTTCAGGGCCCCCGGTTTATGTAAAGCGATACCGGCGATACCGCACAAATGCGCTTCCTCCCTCCCGCTGCGCCTACTGGCCCTGCAAGGCAGCGCGCACGGCCTCGATCACGGCTGACTGAGTCTCCGGCTGCATCTGCGGCCAGATGGGCAGCGAGAGCACCTCGGCGGCGGCCCGCTCGCTCTCGGGCAGGTGCAACCCCAGGGGCTGGTAGATGGGCAGCTTGTGCAGCGGAACCGGGTAGTAGACCATGGTTCCGATGCCCAACTCGGCCAGCCGGGCCTGCACGGCATCGCGCTTATTACCCAAAACCCGCACGGTGTACTGGTGGAAGACGTGTCCGGGGCTTATGGCTGGGGTGACGAGGCCCTCGAGGCCGGCCAGGCCCTGGTTGTAGCGCTGGGCGATGGCCCGGCGGGCCTGGTTGTAGCGCTCTATGTGGGGCAGCTTGACCAGCAGGATGGCGGCTTGCAGGGTGTCCAGCCTCGAGTTATAGCCCACCAGCTCGTTGTGGTACTTCTTGCGCGAGCCGTGGGCTCGCAGCATCCGGGCCTGTTCGGCCACCGCGTCGTCGGAGGTGATCAACAGGCCCCCATCGCCGTAGGCCCCCAGGTTCTTAGAGGGAAAGAAGGAAAAAGCCCCGGCATCGCCCAGGGTTCCGGTAAAACGCCGCAGCCGTGAGCCGGGGTCGCAGTCGCACCCCGCACAACCCTCGTAGCGGGCACCGAACGACTGGGCGCAGTCTTCCAGCACCTTCAGGCCATGCCGCTGGGCGATGTCCAGTATTCTGCCCATGGCCGCCGGGTTGCCGTACAGATGCACCGGAACAATGGCCTTGGTGCGGGGTGAGATGGCGGCCTCGAGCAGCGCCGGATCCAGGTTGAAGCTCTGGGGGTCGATGTCCACGAAGACCGGTTTAGCGCCCAGCAGGCTGATGGCCTCGGCGGTGGCGAAAAAGGTGAAGGGGCTGGTGATCACCTCGTCCCCGGGCCCTACCCCCAAAGCCCGCAGGCCGATAACCAGGGCGTCGGTGCCGGAGTTGAGGGCCACCGCGTGCCGGACGCCCAGGTACTGAGCCGCCTGGCGCTCGAGTTCGCCCACCTCCGGCCCCATGATGAACTGGGTTGAGCGCAAAACCCGCTGGATGGCCGCGTTGAGCTGGTCCCACAGCTCGTTTACCTCCGCGCTCAGGTCGAGGATGGGAATCTGGGTCAGGGTCTTCACTTGATCCTCCGCACTTCAAAGGGGCCCACTTTCTGGTAGATGTGGCCTTGGGAGTCGGTGACAGTGTCGCTTTGGCTAAAGTCCAGCCGGTCGCCGTAGGCGCTCATCCAGCCGATGATGCGGGCCGGGACCCCGGCCACGATGGCATAGGCGGGCACATCTTTGGTGACCACCGCCCCGGCAGCGACGAAGGCCCCTTCGTGCAGGGTCACCCCGGTCACGATGGTGGCGTTGGCCCCAATGCTGGCCCCCCGCTTGACCAGGATGCGGCCAAAGTCGGCGGTGGTGTTGCGGGGGAACTCCGAGCGGGGGGTTAGCACGTTGGTAAACACCATGCTGGGGCCGCAGAACACAAAGTCCTCGAGGATCACCCCTTCGTACACCGAGACGTTGTTCTGAATCTTGACCCCGTTGCCAATCACCACGTTGTTGGCCACGTACACGTTTTGCCCCAGGGTGCAGTTCTCCCCAATAATGGCCTTGGAGCAGATATGGGAAAAGTGCCAGATCTTGGTGCCCCGGCCAATCTGGGCGCCCTCATCTACGATGGCGGTCTCGTGCTTGAAGTAGTCCATACTATTGTGCGACCTTCTGCAGGAAAGGGTGCAGGGTAGCGGTTGGCCCAGATAAAGGCAGGGTGCGTATCTGGGCCACGGTGGCGATGGCCTCGTAGGTGTCGTCGAGACCAAAGCCCTCACCGGCCAGGGTGCGCTGGTAGACGCGGGTGTGCAACTCGGTAAAGCCCTCGGAGAACTCAATTTCCTCGCCGTCTAAGCGTATCGAGCGGTAGGTGCGCTTGCCCTGGGCCCGCAGGGCTGCTGGCACGTAGCCCACGTCTATCGAAAGGAACCAGCGCACCTGGGCCCGCTCGAGCTCCAGGTAACCGGCGGCCACCTTCTCATCGCGGCGGTGCACCTCTACTTGCTCCACCTTACCAAAAAGCCAGGTGAGCATATCGAAGAAGTGCACCCCGATGTTGGTGGCCAGACCCCCCGACTGCTCGTTGCGGCCCTTCCAGCTCCGCAGGTACCAGGTGCCGCGGCTGGTGATGTAGGTGAGATCGATCTGGTGTTTGCGCGGGGGCTGGGCTTGCAGGCGGGTCTGGAGCTGGAGCAGGGCTTCGTGGGTGCGAAGTTGCAGGATTGTCCAGACCCGCCGCCCGGTCTCGGCCTCGAGGTCCTTGAGCTCGCGGATCTCCTGGGGGTTGAGCACCAGGGGCTTCTCGCAGATGGCGTCAGCGCCCACCCGCAGGGCCATGCGGATATGGGCGTTGTGCAGGTAGTTGGGGCTGGCGATGCTCACATAATCCACCTGCTTGGGGGTGCCGCGCAGGCTGTACAGGTAGTCCTCGAACAGCTCGGGCTGGGTAAAAAACTCAGCCTCGGGGAAGTAGGAGTCCAGGATGCCCACCGAGTCGAACGGGTCGAGCGCGGCCACCAGCCGGTTGCCGGTATCCTTGATGGCCTTGAGGTGGCGGGGTGCGATGTAGCCAGCGGCCCCAATTAAGGCGAAGTTCTTCACGATTCCCTCCTACAACAGCACCACATTGTCGGCCCTGATACCGCGGGTGGCGTAGCGCGTATCGAGCACCGCCTTGGAGAGCGCCACCACTCGAGCATAGTCCACATTTTCGTGGTTGGTGGTGATGATCACCAGGTCGGCGCTTCGCAGTAGCTCGTCGGTGAGCTCCACGCTGTCGGCCACCAGGCCATCTTCTTCGATGTGCGGCGTCCAGCTATCGTGGAAGACCACCTCGGCCCCCCGCTTTTGCAGCAGCTTGAAGACCTCGATGGCCGGGCTCTCGCGGTAGTCGTCTAAGTTGGCCTTGTAGGCCATGCCCAGCAGCACCACCTTGGCCCCCCGCAGGGGCTTGCCATGCTGGCTCAGCACCCGGGCGGCCTTGTCCACGGTAAATTCCGGCATCTTGCGGTTAATTTCGCCGGCCAGGTTGATAAAGTGGGTGTTGAAGTTGTACTCCTTGGCCTTCCACTCGAGGTAGTGCGGGTCCAGCGGGATGCAGTGCCCGCCCACACCGGGACCGGGGTAGAAGGGCATGATGCCAAAGGGCTTGGTAAAAGCCGCGTCCAGCACCTCCCAGACATTTAGCTCCATGCGGTCACACAGAAGGGTTAGCTCGTTGACCAGGGCGATGTTCACCGCCCGGAAGGTGTTCTCAAACACCTTGACCAGCTCGGCCGCCTTGGCGCTGCTGACCGGCACCACATGTAGGATGGTCTTGCGGTAGAAAGCCACCGCGACCTCGAGGCTCTCCGGCCCTACCCCGCCCACCACCTTGTTGGTGTTCTTGGTGGTGTAGCGGGCGTTGCCGGGGTCTACCCGCTCGGGGCTGTGGGCCAGGAAGAAGTCCTGGTTTAGCTTGAGCCCGCTTTGCTCCAGGATGGGCAGCATCACCTCCTCGGTGGTGCCGGGGTAAGTGGTGGACTCGAGGCTTACAAGCTGGCCAGGCCGCAGGTACCGGGCAATTTGACGGGTTACACCCTCCACGTACTGCAAATCGGGCACCAGGTTCTTGGTCAGGGGGGTGGGCACGGCGATGACAATCACATCCAGCTCGGGTACCACCTCAAAGCCGGTGGTGGCGCGGATCAGGCCCTGGGCCACCAGGTCGCGTAGTTCCTCGTCCTTTACGTCGCCAATATAGTTCTGGCCGCGGTTAATCTTCTCTACCCGCTGGGCGCTGCGGTCAATGCCCACCACGCGGTAGCCCACCTTGGCCTTTTCGACGGCGAAGGGCAGGCCTACATAGCCCATGCCCACCACACCCACCACGGCGGTTTTGTCTTCAATGCGCTGCAACAGAAGGGTTTTGGGGTCTACAACAGTCTGCATACGTTCTCCTCATACCGCAACTTTTTCGCCCTTAGGCTGTCCAGATTGGAGCTGGGTGAGCCAGTTTTGTATCAGGCTCGACCAGCTCAGGTGAGCTTCGACATAGCGCCGTCCGTTCTGACCCATCTTCTCGGCCAGGGCGGGGTTCTCTGTCAGCCTCATGATATTTTGGGCCAGGGCCTGGGCGTCCTCGGGGGGGCTCACCAGTCCGGCCTGGGCCGACTCTATCAAGCGAGCACCTTCGCCGCTACCGGTGTACAGGATGGGCCTAGCGCAGCTCATTCCGGCAAATATCTTGACCGGGCGGGTCATCTCGAACAGCGGGGAGTCGCGCAGGGTGGAAAGGCCAGCGACCGCCAGCGAGTAAAGGCGGGTGATGTACTCGGGGGGTTGTGGATCCAGGAAGCGCAGGTTGGTAAGCCGCATTTCCTGGGCCATCTGCTTCAGGCGGGGTTTTTCCGAGCCATCGCCGATGAGCACCAGCACCACCTGGGGGTCGGTTAGAAGCCGGGCGGCGTGCAGGGCCACCTCGAGCCCATGGGCGTAGCCGTGGTTGCCGGCGTACAGGATGACCTTCTTGCCCTCGAGGCCGAGTTCTCGTGCGAGTTCCAGGTCGGGCGGCATGGGCTTGAACAGATCGGTATCCACGCCGTTGGGTAGGTAGAGCACCTTGTGGGCGGGCACCTTTTTTTCTTCCAGCAAAACTTTCTGGATGCCCTCGGTCACTGCGGTAATAAAGTGGGCCTGACGGTAGCTCCAGCGCTCCAGGCCCTCCGCTAGGCGCAGCAAGGGCCCCTCTTTCATGAGGCCTAGCTGACGCACCGAGTCCGGCCAGAGATCGGCCACGTTGAAGATGAAGGGCACCCTAAAGCGGCGTGCGGCCAGGTAGCCCGTCAGGCTTAGGAATAGGGGTGGGGATTCCACAAAGATGTAGTCGGGTTTCTGAACCTTTAGCAGCCCGCCCAGTGCGCTCACCACAAAGCTAAAGTAGTTGAGCAACCGCTTGGGGCCGGTGCCCATGGCGGGGTAGAGCCAGGCGCGTACCACCCGCACCCCTTCCCAGGCTTCCTCGAGCCAGAGTTTGCCCCGGTAGCCCTCAAACACCCGTCCGGTGGGGTAATTGGGTAAAGCCGTGATCACCTCCACTTGGTGCCCCAACCGTACCAGCTCGCGGATGACCGAGGCCAGCCGCACCTGCGCTGCGCCAATCTCTGGGGGGAAATATTGGGTTAGAAACAAGAAGCGCACGTGACCTCCTAAGTTGCCATCGCAGAGCGTACGGCTCGCTCGTCCCACGTAGTTTAGTCAGTTTTGGGCGCCCAGCCAGGTTGTTTGACGCAGCGAGCGTTACAGCTCTGTCCCCTGGTGTGTGAACTCAACGCTTCATGAGAACCCCGCAGGTAACGCTCAGCGGCTCTCTATGGGGCCAAGGTCGGGGGCTGGGCCCAGAATGCGCGGCTGCCCCAGAAAATCGAAGCCAGGAGCTGCTTCGCGCAGACCTTTGTCAATGGCCGGGCTGTTGCTGCTCAGGCGGTAGTCGCCGGTGCCATCGGCTTTGAAGTTCACAAAGCGGGGGTCTTCGCTGAGGCTGTATTGCTGGCTGCTGGTGAGCAAGACCCAGTTGTTGGCGTTGCCCCAGACCAGGTTGTGCACAAACCGATTGACGCCGGTGTTGTTTTCCTCGCTGATGCCGCGGGGGTTGCTCACCACGATGTTGTTGGCGACCAGAAAGTTCTCGGCTTTATTGCCCAGGGTATTCTCGCCGGAGCCCACCGAGATGCCGCCATATAGGTTGGCGAACGACAGGTTATGGCTGATGGTAACGCCGGTGGCCGCTTGCCAGGTGGTGATGCCGAAGCCACGCGCCCGGTAGACGATGTTGTTTTGAATGAAGCCCTGGGGGCTTCCTAGATAGATGCCGTGGATGCGTGTGCAGGAGCCTGCCGAGAGGTTGCCAATGTGGTGCACCAGGTTGCTCACTATGCTGGTTTGGCTGGCATAGGGGTAGCTAGCGTTGATGCCGGCTCCGCCGTTGGTGTCGCACTGGGCCTGTATGCCATACACATGATTGAACAGAATGCGGTTTTGACTCCCCCAGGTAATGATGCCGCTGTTGCTGGCCCCGGTTACCTCGAAGCCGATAACGTCTACGTAGCTGCCGCGCACGTCGATGCCGAAAAGGGCCCCCTGGGCGTTGAGCTTGGCCCCCCAGCGGGTGTCGGAGGCGATGGTGA